>Ga0209147_100130_pt1 | contig 121401 bp, 109 predicted proteins | sample AraplaCol_mLB_r2_FD_184278 | JGI IMG/M metagenome (GOLD analysis project Ga0209147, IMG submission 184278) | Arabidopsis root microbial communities from North Carolina, USA - plate scrape CL_Col_mLB_r2 (SPAdes) (version 2) | ecosystem: Host-associated > Plants > Roots > Endosphere | place: USA...
ACTTCCGCGGCCGTCTCGACCGCGCGATCTCGATCCTGAACGCGGCACCGCCCGACGTGATGAACCACAACCTCGAGACGGTGCCGCGCCTGTACAAGGAAGCGCGCCCGGGTTCGGACTACGCGCATTCGCTGAAGCTCCTGAAGGACTTCAAGGCGCAGCATCCGGACGTCGCGACGAAGTCGGGCCTGATGGTCGGCCTCGGCGAGACCGAAGAGGAAATCCTGCAGGTGATGCGCGATCTGCGCGCGCACGACGTCGACATGCTGACGATCGGCCAGTACCTGCAGCCGTCCGAGCACCACCTGCCGGTGCGTGCGTATGTGCATCCCGACACGTTCAAGATGTACGAGGAAGAGGCGTACAAGATGGGCTTCACGCACGCGGCCGTCGGCGCGATGGTGCGGTCGAGCTATCACGCCGATCTGCAGGCGCACGGGGCAGGGGTGGTCTGAGCGGCATTGGCCTGTTCCGCAGAAGTCATGCAGTCGAAAAAAGCCCGCAGCGATGCGGGCTTTTTCGTTGGTGCGGCGGCCGCCCGCGCGTTCGCACGACAATCGCCACCCGACCGGATGCCCGATCCGGTCGAACGTGGAAAGCAAAGCTGAAACGGCATCGATAGCTTCGCAGGATAAGTTCGCTCCCGCCGCGCGCAAAGCTCGTAAAGTCGGCTCTCCCGCAGCAATGCCCGCATTCGAAGGAGAGCCGCATGTCCCGTTTCAGCTTCATCCGCCGCGCCGCCGTCGCGCTGACCGCCTTTGCCGCGCTGGGCGCGGCGCACGCCGAATCGCGCGAAGTCGTGATCGCGTACCAGGACATGGTCGTGCCGTGGCGCTACGCGCAGGCAAGCGGTGAAGTCGAAAAGGCGACCGGCTACAAGGTCACGTTCCGCAAGCTCGACAGCGGCGCCGACGTGATTCGCGCGCTCGCGTCGGGCTCAGTGCAGCTCGGCGAGGCCGGGTCGAGCCCGATCGCGGCCGGCCTGTCGCAGGGGCTCGATATCTCGCTGTTCTGGGTGCTCGACAACATCAACGACGCCGAGGCGCTCGTCGCGCGCAACGGCTCGGGCGTCACGAGCATCGCGGCGCTGAAGGGCAAGAAGATCGGCGTGCCGTTCGTGTCGACGTCGCATTTCCATACGCTCGTCGCGCTGCAGGCCGCCGGCGTGAATCCGAACGACGTGAAGATCGTCAACCTGCGTCCGCCCGAAGTCGCGGCCGCGTGGGCGCGCGGCGACATCGACGCGACCTATATCTGGGATCCCGTGCTCGCGAAGGTCAAGCAGTCGGGCACGGTGCTGACGACGTCCGGTCAGGTTGCAAAAGAAAGTGGCAAGGCGACGTTCGACGGCTTCGTCGTGAGCCGCAAGTTCGCGCGCGAGAACCCCGAGTTCGTCACGCGCTTCGTGAAGGTGCTCGCGTCCGCCGACGCCGATTACCGCGCGCACGCGGCCGCGTGGAAGGCCGGTTCGCCGCAGGTCGCGGCGGTCGCGAAGGTGTCGGGCGCGAACGTGCAGGACGTGCCCGCGAGCCTCGCGCTCTACGCGTTCCCGACGCCGGCCGAGCAGGCGTCGCCGACCTGGCTCGGCGGCGGTGCGCAGTCGGGCGCCGCGAAGTCGCTCGCGGCTACCGCCACCTTCCTCAAATCGCAAGGCACGATCCAGACGGTGCTCGCCGACTACTCGGTCGGCGTCGATCCGCAGTTCGTGCAGAAGGCCGCGCGCTGAGCGCGGCGCATCAGGCGACTCAGGCCACTCATCGCGGAGCCCTCGATCATGAGCACGCTGGAAGTCCGTCAGGTATCGGTCGCCTATCCGGGCGAACGCGGTCGGACGACGACGCAGGCGCTCGCGCGCGTCGACCTGCGCATCGATTCCGGTGAATTCGTCGTCGCGCTCGGCGCGTCGGGGTGCGGGAAGACGACGCTGCTGAACTGCATGGCCGGCTTCGTCGCGCCGACGACGGGCGACGTGCGCGTCGACGGCGTACCGGTCGCGGGCCCCGGCGCCGATCGCGGTGTCGTATTCCAGAAATACGCGTTGCTGCCATGGCTCGACGTGCTCGACAACGTCGCGCTCGGGCTGCGCTTCGCACGCGTGTCGAAGGCCGAACGCCAAGCGCGTGCGACGGAGATGCTCGCGCTCGTCGGCCTCGAGCGCCATGCGCATGCGCGCGTGTACGAACTGTCCGGCGGGATGCAGCAGCGCGTCGGCATCGCGCGTGCGCTCGCGAGCGATCCGCGCGTGCTGCTGATGGACGAGCCGATGGGCGCGCTCGACGCGATGACGCGCGGCACGATGCAGGCGCTCGTCCTCGACGTATGGGCGCGCACGGGCAAGACGGTGTTCTTCATCACGCACGACGTCGAGGAGGCGCTGTTCCTCGCGACGCGTCTCGTCGTGATGACGCCCGGCCCCGGCCGCATCGCGGAAACCTTCGAGCTGCCGTTCGCGCGGCGCTACGTCGAATCGCGCGATGCGCGCGCGGTGAAGTCGTCGCCGGAATTCATCGCATGGCGCGAGCGGCTGATCGCGTATCTGCATCGCGACGAGGCGGTCGGGGAGACCGCGTGATGCACGAGTTCGCGCGGCAGGGCGCGTCCGTCGGGCGCGGCCGGATCAGTACTTTGCACAGGCAGGACGACATGAGCACGCAGGATTCCTGGGTGGCCGATCGAGCGGCCGGGAGGTTCGAGCAGGACGAGCGCACGACGCGGCGCAAGGCGGAGCGGCCGTCGCGCCGCTACCGGTTGCCGGGCCAGGGAAAAACCGCAGGGCTCAGCGCGGCGACGGTCGCGGCGCTGGCGGTGCTGTGGTGGGTCGCGACGCATCGGCAGTGGTTGCCGCCGCTGTTCCTGCCCGCGCCGGAAGCGGTGTGGGCGGCATTCGTCGACGCGTGGCACGGCCGCATCCAGGGCGGCCTGCCGCTGTCCGAGCATCTGCTGTGGAGTGCCGCGCGCGTGTTCGGGGCGTTCCTGCTCGCCACCGTGGCCGGCGTGCCGGCCGGCGTCCTGATGGGCGTGAGCCGTGTCGCGCGCGGCATGCTCGATCCGCTGCTGGAGTTCTACCGGCCGCTGCCGCCGCTCGCGTACCTGCCGCTCGTCGTGATCTGGTTCGGCATCGACGAGACGGCGAAGCTGGTCGTGATCTTCCTCGCGTGCTTCGCGCCGATCGCGATGGCCGCCCGTGCGGGCGTGCGTGCGGCGACGGTCGAGCAGATCAACGCCGCATATTCGCTCGGCGGCAGCTTCGCGCAGGTCGTGCGCCACGTCGTGCTGCCGGCCGCGCTGCCGGAAATCCTCACCGGCCTGCGGATCGCGATCGGGTTCGGCTGGACGACGCTCGTCGCGGCCGAGATGGTCGCCGCGACGGCCGGGCTCGGGCAGATGGTGCTCAATGCGTCGAGCTTCCTGCGCACGGATATCGTCGTGATGGGCATCCTGATCATCGGCGCGATCGCGTGGCTGTTCGATCTCGCGATGCGATGGGTCGAGCGGCGGATCGTGCCGTGGAAAGGGCGCGGATGACACGCAGCAGGCGGCGCATGTGCGCCGCCTCTGCCGGCTGCCTTCAATCCCCCATCGCGATCCCTTCGCGCCGCGGGTCGGCGCCGCCGAACCACACCGTCTGCCCCTGCACGTTCAGCCGCTGGATCCCCTGCAGTCCCGAATTCATCTCGACGACCTGCACGTCGTGCCCGCGCCCCTTCAGCCCGTCGACGAGCGCGTCCGACACGCGGCCGCGCTCGAGCTGCGTCGGCCCGTTCATCGACCCGACGTTCGGCAGCGCGATCGCCTGCTGCATCGTCATCCCCCAGTCCATCACGCCGATCAGCGTCTTCGCGACGTGGTTGATGATCGCGGGGCCGCCGGCCGAACCGACGATCATGGTCACCTGCTTCGTCTTCTTGTCGAACACGAGTTCCGGCGACATCGACGAGCGCGGCCGCTTGCCCGGCTGCACGCGGTTCGCGACGGGCCGGCCGTTCTCGCTCGCCACGAACGAGAAATCGGTGAGCTGGTTGTTCAGCATGAAACCGCGCACCATCAGCCGCGAGCCGAATGCGTCCTCGACGCTGGTCGTCATCGACAGCGCCTGGCCGTAGCGGTCGACGATGGCGATGTCGGACGTCGACGGCATGTCGGGGCTGCGGTCGTCGGCCAGCGCGAGCGTCGCGCCCTGCGGCGTGCCGGCCTGCGCGACGCCCATGCTCGTGTCGCCGATCAGGCGCGCGCGCTGCGCGAGATAGGTCTTGTCGGTGAGGCTCGCCCAGTTGCCGCCCGGCAGCGGCGCGAAATCGGGATCGGCGACATAGCGCGCGCGGTCCGCATACGCGAGGCGTCCGGCTTCGCTGAACAGGTGCGCGGCGAACGGCGTCGGCTCGTAGCCCAGCTCGGTCCGCACCGGCTTCTGCGCGCCGATCTGCTGCCAGTCGGGCATCGCCTCGAGGATGCCGAGCATCTGCGCGACCGCGAGGCCGCCCGACGACGGCGGCGGCATCCCGCACACCACCGAGCGCCGGTAGTCGGCGCACAGCGGCGCGCGCACCTTCGCCTTGTAGTGCGCGAGATCCTGCAGCGACAGCAGGCCCGGGTTGGTCGGGTGCTTGCGCACCTTCGTGACGATGTCGCGCGCGATCGCGCCCGTGTAGAACGCGTTCGCGCCGCGGTCGGCGATCTGGAGCAGCACGGTCGCGAGCGCGGGGTTCTTCAGCACCGTGCCGGCCGTCTTCGGCGTGCCGTCCTTGTTGTAGAAGTACGCACGCGCGGCCGGGTCGTTCTTCAGGTACCGGTCGTTCGCGATCAGCATCGCCAGGCGCGGGCTGATCGTGAAGCCGTGCTCGGCGAGCCGGATCGCGGGCTGGAACAGCCGGCGCCACGGCAGCTTGCCGTGCGCACGGTGCGCGGCGTCGAGCATGCGCAGCACGCCCGGAGTGCCGACCGAGCGACCGCCGACGACGCCTTCGTAGAAGCCCATCGGCTGGCCGGTCGGCCCGTAGAACAGGCGGTCGGTCGCGGCGGCCGGCGCGGTTTCGCGGCCGTCGTACGCCTGCGTCGCACGGCCGTCGAAGTACAGCATGAACGCGCCGCCGCCGATCCCCGACGATTGCGGCTCGACGAGCGCGAGCACCATCTGCGTCGCGATCGCGGCGTCGATCGCGGTGCCGCCGGCCTTCAGCATCTCGTAGCCGGCCTGCGTCGCGAGCGGGTTCGCGGCCGCGATCATGAAGTGCTGCGAGGTCCAGCCCGGCTTGTCGGTCCAGCCGGACGACTGTTCCGGCGCGTGAACGCCGGGCAGCGGCACCGCGGCGCCCGACGCGGCGGCGACCGGGACGACGGCGCCCGACGGCGCGGACGGGGACGTGCAGCCGGCGCTGAACGTGACGAGCGCGGCGAGCGTGACGTGCGCGAGCGCGGCAACGGGCGTCCAGGGACGCGAATGCGGACGAATCCGGTCGAACATTGAACCCTCGGCAACAGTGAATTCGAAGGAGGCGGCGTGTGCGCGGCACGCGCTCCGCACGGGCGGCGCGCTATTGTCGCCGCGCGGCCGGCGGGTTGTCACCCGACAGGAAACCCTGACGCATCCCGTCCGGCCCGCCCCGGCCGGTCTTTCCGGCCTGTTCGAGGATGAACTCTATGAACGTCGCGGTCGCGCGCGTGTGGTGCCGGTTCGGCATGTAGAGCATGTACATGTGCGTGCCGAAGATGCTGAGCCGGTACGCGTCGAGCGACGTGACGACGATGCCGCGCCGCATGTCGTCCTGCATCACGTAGTCGGGCACGATGCCGACGCCGATCCCGGCGAGGATCGCCTGGCGCAGGAACAGGAAGTTCTCCGAAATCAGCGTGGGTTCGAGCAGCACCTCGTGGCGCTCGTCGCCGAGATACGCGGCGATCCGCAGCTGCCGCCCCAGCACCGTCGCGGTGACGACCGGCGCGGCGGCCAGCGCCTCGAGGCTCGCGGGCATCCCGTGCGCGGCCGCGAACGCGGGCGACGCGCACGCGACGTAGCGCACCGCGCCCATGTCGCGCGCGACGAGGTTCTGAGGCGGCTCGGACATCACGCGGATCGCGATGTCGACTTCGTCGCGCATCAGGTCCTCCACGCGATTCTCGAACACGACGTCGAGCACGATGCCCGGATGCAGGCGCTTGAACGCGAGCAGCCACTCGGACATCACCATCTGCCCGTAGCCGCTCGGCACCGACAGCCGCACGCGGCCCTGCAGGTCCTGGCCGAGCGTCGTCACCGATTCCTGCGCGGCGAGCAGTTCGTTGCGGATGCGCCGGCCGTGCTCGTACAGCTTCAGCCCGATCTCGGTCGGCTCGATGCGGCGCGTCGTGCGACGCACGAGCTGCTGGCCGATCGAGCGTTCGAGCTGGTTCAGCCGGTAGCTGACGTTCGCGCGGCTCATCTTGAGCCGCTGCGCGGCCTTGCTCAGATTGCCCGCGTCGAGGATCTCGACGAGCAGCGTCAGCGCGTTCAGGTCCATGCCCGGTGTCTCCCGATCCGGCCCGTTTAACGGTCCGAAAACATTCAATGTCAAGTCAGACTTGACAGCTTGTAAAGGCGCGCGGGAATTGTCAATAAATCTCGATCAATCGAGAATCGAGTCATGCCCGGCAAACACGCCGGATCGTTTCCCGCCGCGCGGCACCCGGCTCGGGAGCCGGCACCGCTCGCCGGCCCGACGACCGGTTCCGCCGGCGCGGCGCACCGCACTGGAGACACGATGAATTCACCCGCTTCCACCGAACCATCCCGAGCCGGCACCGTCACGCGCGAACGGCGCGACAAGGTGCTCGTCGTCACGATCGACCATCCGCCCGTCAACGCGCTGTCCGCCGACGTGCGGCGCGGTCTCGCCGACGCGCTCGACGCCGCGCAGGCCGACGACGCGATCCGTGCGGTGCTGATCGTCGGCGCCGGCCGCAACTTCATCGCGGGCGCCGACATCCGCGAGTTCGGCAAGCCGCCGGTGCCGCCGTCGCTGCCGGACGTGTGCGAGCGGATCGAGTCGAGCGCGAAGCCGGTCGTGGTCGCGCTGCACGGCGCGACGCTCGGCGGCGGCCTCGAGGTCGCGCTCGCCGCGCATTACCGGCTGGCGGTGCCCGGCGCGAAGCTCGGCCTTCCCGAAGTCACGCTCGGCGTGCTGCCCGGCGCGGGCGGCACGCAGCGCACGCCGCGCCTGATCGGCGCGAAGGCCGCGCTCGACCTGATGCTGACGGGGCGTCACGCAAGCGCCGACGAAGCGCTCGCGCTCGGCCTCGTCGATCGCGTCGCGCACAGCGACGACACGCTCGCCGAAGGTCTCGCCTATGCGCAGGAACTCGTGTCGCTCGGCGCGCCGGCGCGGCGCACGCGCGATGCGCAGGGGCTTGCCGATCGCGCGGCCGCGCAGGCCGCGATCGACGCGGCGCGCGCCGACCTGCCGAAGAAGTCGCGCGGCCTGTTCTCGCCGGCGAAGATCGTCGATGCGGTCGAGGCCGCGCTCACGCAGTCGTTCGATGCGGGGATGAAGCTCGAACGCGGCCTGTTCCTGCAATGCATCGACAGCCCGCAGCGCGCGGGCCTCGTGCATGCATTCTTCGCGGAACGCGAGGCGGCCAAGGCACCCGAGGCGCGCCGCGCGAGCGCGCGTCCGGTCGAGCGGATCGGCGTGGTCGGTGGCGGCACGATGGGCGCCGGCATCGCGGTCGCGGCGCTCGATGCCGGGCTGCCCGTGACGATGATCGAGCGCGACGAGGCGTCGCTCGCGCGCGGCCGCGCGCATGTCGAGAAGGTGTACGACGGCCTCGTCGCGAAGGGGCGGATGACGCCGGCCGCGCACGCGGCGCGGCTCGCGCGCTTCAAGGGCAGCACGTCGTATGACGCGCTCGCGCAGGCCGACGTGGTCATCGAAGCCGTGTTCGAGGACATGGGCGTGAAGAAGGCGGTGTTCGCGGAACTTTCGCGCGTGTGCAAGCCGGGCGCGGTGCTCGCGACCAACACGTCGTATCTCGACATCGACGAGCTGGCCGCCAGCGTCGACCGGCCGTCCGACGTGATCGGCCTGCATTTCTTCTCGCCGGCCAACGTGATGAAGCTGCTCGAGATCGTCGTGCCGGCGCGCGTGAGTGCGGATGTCGTCGCGACCGCGTTCGCGCTGGCCAAACAGCTGAAGAAGACGCCGGTGCGCGCCGGCGTGTGCGACGGCTTCATCGGCAACCGGATCCTCGCGGTTTATCGCACCGCCGCCGACTACCTGATGGAAGATGGCGCGTCGCCGTATCAGATCGATCGCGCGGTGCGTGAATTCGGCTTCCCGATGGGGCCGTTCCAGGTCGTCGACCTCGCGGGCGGCGACATCGGCTGGGCGACCCGCAAGCGCCGCGCGGCGACGCGCGACCCGCGCGCGCGCTACGTGGAGATTTCCGACCGGCTGTGCGAGCGCGGCTGGTTCGGGCAGAAGACCGCGCGCGGCTACTACCTGTATCCGGACGGCGCGCGCGTCGGCACGCCGGACCCGGAAGTCGAGGCGATCGTCGCCGACGAGCGCGCGAAGAAGGGCATCGCGCCGCGCACGTTCACCGACGACGAGATCATGCGCCGCTACCTCGCCGCGATGATCAACGAAGGTGCGAACGTCGTGCACGAGAAGATCGCGCTGCGCCCGCTCGACGTCGACGCGGTGTTCCTGTACGGCTACGGCTTCCCGCGCTATCGCGGCGGCCCGATGCACTACGCGGACACGGTCGGCCTCGCGAACGTGCTCGCCGACATCCGCGCGTTCGCGAAGGAGGATCCGCTGTTCTGGAAGCCTTCGCCGCTGATCGTCGAGCTGGTCGAGCGCGGCGCGGATTTCGCGAGCCTGAACCATATCGACTGAACGCCCACCGCATTCGCAACGGACTCACGATGGACCTCAATTTCACTCCCGAAGAGGAAGCGTTCCGCACCGAAGTGCAGCGCTTTCTCGCCGCCGAACTGCCCGCGCGCATCGCGCGCAAGGTGAAGGGCGGCCTGCATCTGACGCGTGACGACATGCGCGAATGGCACGCAATCCTGAATGCCCGCGGCTGGCTCGCGAGCCACTGGCCGCGCGAGTATGGCGGCCCCGGCTGGAGCGTCGCGCAGAAATTTCTGTTCGACAACGAATGCGCGCTCGCCGGCGCGCCGCGCATCGTCCCGTTCGGCGTCAACATGCTCGGGCCCGTGCTGATCAAGTACGGCGACGAAGCGCAGAAGCGCCACTGGCTGCCGCGCATTCTCGACGGCACCGACTGGTGGTGCCAGGGCTATTCGGAGCCGGGCGCCGGTTCCGATCTCGCGTCGGTGAAGACGAGCGCGGTGCGCGACGGCGACCACTACGTCGTGAACGGCCAGAAGACGTGGACCACGCTCGGCCACTACGCGAACATGATCTTCTGCCTCGTGCGCACCGCGACCGACGTGCGCAAGCAGGAGGGCATCAGCTTCCTGCTGATCGACATGACCACGCCGGGCGTCGAAGTGCGCCCGATCATCACGCTCGACGGCGAGCACGAGGTGAACGAAGTGTTCTTCACCGACGTGCGCGTGCCTGTGGAGAACCTCGTCGGCGAAGAGAACCGCGGTTGGACCTACGCGAAATACCTGCTCACGTACGAGCGCACCAACATCGCCGGAATCGGCTTCTCGACGGCCGCGCTCGACCGCCTGCGCGCGGTCGCCGCGAAGGTGACGAAGAATGGCCGGCCGCTCGCGGACGATCCGTTCTTCGCGGCGCGCGTCGCGCGCGTCGAGATCGAGCTCGAGAACATGCGCACGACCAACCTGCGCGTGCTGGCCGCGGTCGCGGGCGGCGGCGTGCCGGGCGCGGAAAGCTCGATGCTGAAGATCCGCGGCACGCAGATCCGCCAGGAGATCACCGCGCTGATGCGCCGCGCGATGGGGCCATACGCGCAGCCGTTCATCGAGGAGGCGCTCGACGCCGATCACGACGGCGAGCCGGTCGGCCCGGACGGCGCCGCGAGCGCCGCGCAGCAGTACTTCAACAACCGCAAGCTGTCGATCTTCGGCGGCTCGAACGAGATCCAGAAGAACATCATCGCGAAGATGATGCTCGGGCTGTAACGAGGAACGCGACGATGGATTTCCAGCACACAGAAGACCGCCGGATGCTGGCGGACACGTTGAACCGCTTCATCGCCGAACAGTATGCGTTCCCGGTGCGCGACCGCATCGCGCAGTCGGCCGACGGCTTCGATCGCGCGATGTGGCAGCGCTTCGCCGAACTCGGCGCGGTCGGCGCGCTGTTTCCCGAAGCCGACGGCGGCTTTGGCGGCGCGGGCTTCGACATCGCCGTGGTGTTCGAATGCCTCGGGCGCGGGCTCGTCGTCGAGCCGTTCCTCGGCGCGCTGCTCGCGGGCCGCGCGTTGTCGCTCGCCGGCGGCCACGCGCATCGTGAACGGCTTGCCGCGCTGATCGACGGCCGCGCGAGCGCCGCGTTCGCGCACGACGAGCCGGGCTCGCACTACGAACTGACGACCGTGCGCACACGCGCCGAGCGTGCCGGCGATGGCTGGGGGCTGACGGGCGCGAAGGGCGTCGTCGACCAGGCCGCGCAGGCGGCGTTCTTCGTCGTCAGCGCGCGCGTGTCGGGGCGCGACGACGACGCGGCGGGCATCGGCCTGTTCGTCGTGCCGGCCGACGCGCCGGGCGTGTCGCTGCGCGACTACCGGAAGATCGATGGCGGCCGCGCGGCAGAAGTGCGCTTCGAGCGTGTCGCGCTGCCGGCCGATGCCGCGCTCGGCGCGCCGGATGCGCTCGACGGCGAAGCGGGCGCGGCACTACTCGAACGCGTGCTCGGCTACGGGCTGCTCGCGCTGTCGGCGGAGGCGCTCGGCGCGATGGACGTCGCGAAGGACGCGACGCTCGACTACCTGCGCACGCGCAAGCAGTTCGGGCTGCCGATCGGCAGCTTCCAGGCGCTGCAGCACCGGATGGCCGATCTGCTGCTCGAAGTCGAGCAGGCGCGCTCGGCGGTGATCAATGCGGCCGCGCAGCTCGATGCGCCGCGCGGTGTGCGCGAGCGCGCGCTCGCGGCGGCGAAATACAGCATCGGCCGGATCGGCACGCTGGTCGCCGAGGAAAGCATTCAGCTGCACGGCGGGATCGGGATGACGTGGGAGCTGCCGCTGTCGCATTACGCGAAGCGGCTCGTGATGATCGATCACCAGCTCGGCGACGAGGATCACCATCTCGCGCGCTACATCGCGCTGTCGAAACAGTAAAGGCATACGACGCGAATGGAGGAGACAAGGATGACGAACGACCCGCGCGCATTGCCGCTGGCCGGCGTGAAGGTGCTCGATTTCTCGCGCGTGCTCGCGGGCCCGTGGAGCGCGATGGTGCTCGCCGATTTCGGCGCGGACGTGATCAAGGTCGAGCATCCGGTGCGCGGCGACGACACGCGCGACTGGGGGCTGCGGATCGGCGAGACCGAGACGACCTACTTCAACAGCGTGAACCGGAGCAAGCGGTCGATCTGCGTCGACCTGCAGACCGAAGAAGGGCAGCGCATCGCGCGCGAGCTGGCCGCGCAGGCCGACGTGCTGATCCACAACTTCAAGTTCGGCGGCGCGGAGAAGCTCGGCCTCGGCTACGACGCGCTGGCCGAATTGAATCCGCGGCTCGTGCATTGCGCGATTTCCGGTTACGACCGCTCGGGCCCGGAGGCCGCGCGGCCCGGCTACGACCTCGTTGTGCAGGGCGAGGCGGGGCTGATGGCGCTGAACGGCGAGGCCGGCCAGCCGCCGCTGAAATTCGGCGTCGCGGCGGTCGACCTGTTCACCGGCATGTATTCGGCGCAGGCGATCCTCGCCGCGCTGTACGAGCGCCACGCGACGGGGCGCGGGCGGCGCATCGAGATGGCGCTGTTCGACTGCGGGCTGATGATCACCGCGTACTACGGACTCGATGCGCTGCTGATGGGCGAGGATCCGCCGCGCTACGGCAACGCGCATCCGTCGATCGTGCCGTACGGCGTGTTCGACGCGGCCGACGGTCCGCTCGTGATCACGGTCGGCAACAACACGCAGTTCGCGCGTTTTTGCGACGCGATCGAGCGGCCCGACCTCGCCGCGGACGACCGCTACAGGACCAACCTCGGCCGCTCGGAGAACCGCGCCGCGCTGCTGCCGGAGATTCGCGGCGAACTCGCGCGGCGGCCGCGCGCGATGCTGCTCGCGGCACTCGCCGATGCGGGCATTCCGTGCGGCGAAGTGCTCGGGCTGCACGATGCGCTGACGTCGGAGCGCGCGACCCGCGCGGGGCTCGTCACGCGGCAGCCGCATCCGGTCGCGGGCGGCGTCGACGTGCTCGCGCCGCCGTATCGCTTCGACGGCGCGCGCCTGCCGGTGCGCGGTGCGCCGCCCGTGCTCGGCGCCGATACGGACGACGTGCTCGGCAGCTGGCTCGGGCTGTCGCCGGACGACCTGGCGCGGCTGCATGCGGATCGCGTCGTGTAGCGCGTTTCATGTATTGCCGCCGCGGCGCGGGCGGAGCAGTCGACGCGCGCCGACCATCCATAAGACACGCCTCGCGAACGACGAGGGGACATTGGAGACACCATGCAGCATTCCTTCATCGAATCGGTCACGGCGCGCCGTGACTACCAGCAGCTCGTGCGTGCCCGACGCCGCTTCAGCTTCACGCTGACGGCGCTGATGATCGCCACCTACTACGGCTTCATCCTGCTCGTCGCGCTCGCGCCGCACGTGCTGGCCGCGCCGCTGTACCGCGGCGCGACGACCACGGTCGGGATCGTCGCGGGCGTCGCGATCATCCTGGTCGCGATCGGACTGACCGCGTGCTACGTGCTGCGCGCGAACCGTGCGTTCGACCGCCGCGTCGACGCGATCCTGCAACGTTCGTGACGGAGGCCGACATGCGACGCATCTCGAGCGCGCTCGGCGCGCTGGCCGTTCTCGTTTTCTCCACCTCCCCCTCCACCGCGCACGCGAGCGCCGTCGCGGGGCCGATGCCCGACAAGGTCGAGCTGAACCCGGTCGCGATCGCGATGTTCTTCGCGTTCGTGTTCGCGACGCTCGCGCTCACGCGCTGGGCCGCGCGCCGCACGCGCTCGACGCGCGACTTCTACACGGCCGGCGGCGGCATCACCGGGCTGCAGAACGGGCTCGCGATCGCGGGCGACTACATGTCGGCCGCGTCGTTCCTCGGGCTGTCGGGGATGGTGTTCATGTTCGGCTTCGACGGACTGATCTACTCGATCGGCTTCCTGGTCGGCTGGCCGTTCGTGATGTTCCTGATCGCCGAGCCGCTGCGCAACCTCGGCAAGTTCACGTTCGTCGACGTCGTCGCGTACCGCTTCGCGCAGCGGCCGATCCGGCTGCTGACATCCGCGAACGCGCTGACGATCGTCGTGCTGTACCTGGTCGTGCAGATGGTCGGCGCGGGCAAGCTGATCCAGTTGCTGTTCGGGCTGTCGTACGGCACGGCGGAGCTGATCGTCGGCGTGTTGATGGTGGTGTATGTGTTCTTCGGCGGGATGACCGCGACCACCTGGGTGCAGGTAATCAAGGCCGTGCTGCTGCTGTGCGGCGCGACGCTGCTCGTATTGCTCGCGCTCGCCGAATTCGGCTTCAGCATCGACGAGATGTTCCGCCGCGCGGTGGCCGTACATCCGGGCGCGCTCGGCATCATGGGGCCCGGCAAGCTGATCCGCGATCCGGCCAATGCGCTGTCGCTCGGCATCGCGCTGATGTTCGGCACGGCCGGCTTCCCGCACATCCTGATGCGCTTCTTCACGGTGCCGAACGCGAAGGAGGCGCGCAAGTCGGTGCTCTACGCGACCGGCTTCATCGGCTACTTCTACCTGCTGACCTTCGTGATCGGCTTCTCGGCGATCGTGCTGCTCGCGCAGCATCCCGAGTTCTTCAAGCTCGGCGCGAACGGCACCTTCAACCTGACGCACGACCTGCTCGGCGGCTCCAACATGGTCGCGGTGAAGCTCGCGCAGGCGGTCGGCGGCAACTGGTTCTACGGCTTCATCGCGGCCGTCACGTTCGCGACGATCCTCGCGGTGGTCGCCGGGCTGACGCTCGCCGGCGCGACCACGATCTCGCATGACCTGTACGCGCAGATGTGGGCGCGCGGCAAGCCCGACGAGCGGCTGGAAATGCGCATCTCGCGCGCGGCGACGATCGGGCTGTCCGCGGTCGCGATCGCGCTGTCGATCCTGTTCGAGCACGTGAACGTCGCGTTCATGGTCGGCCTCGTCGCCGCGGTGGCCGCCAGCGCCAATTTCCCGGTGCTCGCGATGTCGATCTTCTGGCGCGGGATGACGACGCGCGGCGCGGTGCTCGGCGGCAGCCTGGGCCTCGCGTCGGCGGTGGCGCTCACGGTGCTGTCGAAGTCGGTGTGGGTCGACGTGCTGCACCACGCGCATGCGCCGGTGTTCCTCGACAACCCGGCGCTCGTGTCGGTGCCGCTCGCGTTCGTCGGGATCATCGTCGGCTCGCTCGCGGACCGCGGCGAGCGCGCGCGGCGCGAGCGCGAGGCCTTCGCGCGGCAGGAGTTCTATGCGCAGACGGGCGTGCTGGCCGGTGAAGCCGTGCAGCACTGATTCGTCCGATGAAACGCCCCATCCGTCCGGATCGCCGGACGGATGTTTTCCGGAAATCCGGAATCCCGGATTTCCTTGCCTGCCGCATTATGGGAAATACAATGAAAACAACGGCTTGAGGGGTTCCGGACACCTGGCATCGACCTTGCGTTATGAAAAGCACGGCCATCCCCCCCGGCCGACTATTAAACCAAGGAGACAATCGATGACCACTGCCTTCCACTCCCTCCGGACGTCCTGAGGCATCGCTTGTTGCGGCACGGCAGCCGCGCGGGCGAATGGCTCTTCCCCTGACATTCGTCCGCGCGCGTGACGCCGTTTCCACCGGCTCATCTACTTCAGCAGGAACCATCGTGAAGAAGAAACCCTTCTACAAAGTGCTCTACGTGCAGGTGATCTTCGCCATCATCGTCGGCGTGATCCTCGGCCACTTCTATCCGGCGCTCGCCACCGACATGAAACCGCTCGGCGACGGCTTCATCAAGCTGATCAAGATGGTGATCGGACCGATCATCTTCTGTACGGTCGTCACCGGCATCGCCGGCATGGAGGACATGAAGAAGGTCGGCCGCGTCGGCGGCAAGGCGCTGCTGTACTTCGAGATCGTGTCGACTTTCGCGCTGCTGCTCGGCCTCGCGGCCACGCACATCCTGCGTCCGGGCGTCGGCTTCAACATCGATCCGGCGACGCTCGACGGCAAGGCCGTTGCGTCGTACGCGGCGAAGGCGCACGGGCAGTCGACGGTCGACTTCCTGATGCACATCATCCCGAACACGATGGTCGATGCGTTCGCGCAGGGCGAAATCCTGCAGATCCTGCTGATCGCGCTGCTGTTCGGCAGCGTGCTCGCGCACCTCGGCGAGCGCGGCAAGGTCGTGACCGACTTCATCGACGGCCTCACGCGCGTGCTGTTCGGCATCGTGCACATCGTCACGAAGCTGGCGCCGATCGGTGCGTTCGGTGCGATGGCGTTCACGATCGGCAAGTACGGCGTCGGCTCGCTGGTGCCGCTGCTCAAGCTGATCGGCACGTTCTACCTGACCTCGGTCGTGTTCGTGCTGGTCGTGCTCGGCGCGATCGCACGCGCCACGGGCTTCTCGATCATCCGCTTCGTGTCGTACATCAAGGAAGAGCTGCTGATCGTGCTCGGCACGAGCTCGTCGGAAGCCGCGCTGCCGCAGCTGATGGAAAAGCTGGAGAAGGCCGGCTGCTCGCGCTCGGTGGTTGGCCTCGTCGTGCCGACCGGCTACTCGTTCAACCTCGACGGCACCAACATCTACATGACGATGGCCGTGCTGTTCATCGCGCAGGCGACCAACATCGAGCTGACGTGGATGCAGCAGCTCACGCTGCTCGCGGTCGCGATGCTGACGTCGAAGGGCGCGAGCGGTGTCACGGGCGCGGGCTTCATCACGCTCGCCGCGACGCTCGCCGTCGTGCCGACGATCCCGCTGTCGGGCATGGTGCTGATCCTCGGCATCGATCGCTTCATGAGCGAATGCCGCGCGCTGACCAACATCGTCGGCAACGGCGTTGCGACCGTCGTCGTGTCGGCCTGGGAAAAGGAGCTCGACCGCAACAAGCTGCGCCAGGCGCTGAAGGGCGGCGGCGAGGTCACGACGACCGAGACGGCCGGCGTCTGACGTCATGAATGAGCAGGCGGCGGCACCGCCCGCGGGCGGAGCGCCGCGCGGCGGCCCGGGCGGCCCGGGCGGCGATATGGAGCCCTATGACACAATAGGCGATCCGCATCGCCAGGAAGTCACGTCCGTGAAGCGCCGCCTGCTCATCCTCGTCATGCTTGCCGCCGCGCTCGCGGCGGCGTGCGCGCTGACGTGGACCATCACGTGGCGGCGCGGCGTCGCCGAGCTGCAGCGCAACGCCGCGGTGCGGGTCGACCGCACCACCAACGCGCTCAAGAGCACGCTCGACCGTTACGAGTCGCTGCCTTATCTGCTCGGCAGCCACCCGTACGTCCTGGACCTGCTCGCCGAGCCGAAGCGCGCCGATTTCACCGCGCGCGCGAACCGCTATCTCGAAGACCTCAACGAACACGCGCACGCGACCGTCACCTACGTGATCGGCGCGGACGGCCTGTGCGTCGCCGCCAGCAACTGGCGCGCGCCCGACAGCTTCGTCGGGACCGGATACCAGTTTCGTCCGTATTTCATCGATGCGATGGGCGGCCAGGTCGGCCGCTTCTTCGGGATCGGCACGATCTCTCGCGATCCCGGCTACTACATCTCGCAGCCGGTGTGGCGCGACGGCAGGATCGCGGGCGTCGTCGTCGTGAAGCTCAATCTCGAATGGTTCCAGGGCGCCGACGCGTCCGAGCCGCTCGTCGTCGCGGACGATCACGGCGTCGTGTTCCTGTCGTCCGTGCCCGCCTGGAAATACCACACGCTGCATCCGTTGACGGGGCCCGTCGCCGCGTCGATCTACGAGACGCGCCAGTACGCGCAGCAACCCGTCACGCCGCTGCCGCTGCGCGTCGAGCAGGTGCTCGACGCCGACGCGGAGATCGTGCGTCTCGGTCCCGGCCTGCGCGCGCCGCGCTTCCTCGCCAGCAAGCGGCGGATCGGCGAACCCGACTGGCTGCTGGTGACGCTCGCGCCGATCGCGCCCATCGACGCCGACGCGCGCAATGCGACGATCGTCACCGGCTTCGGTTTCGTGTCGGTGGCCTTGCTCGCGTTCTACTGGCGCATGCGCCGCGCACGCGTGCGCGAGATGATCCGCGGTCGCGCACTGCTGCAGCAGGCGTATGCCGAGTTGAACCGGCGCGTCGAGGAGCGCACGGCCGACCTGTCGGAGGCGAACGAGCAATTGCAGAAGGAAGTCGGCGACCGGATCCGCGCGGAACAGGAATTGCGCGCCGCGCACGACGAACTGATCCAGGCGAGCAAGCTCGCCGCGCTCGGCCAGATGGCGGCCGGCATCACGCATGAACTGAACCAGCCGCTCGCGGCGCTGCGCAGCTTCTCGGACAACACGCGCGTGCTGCTCGATCGAGGCGAGCAGGCGGCCGCGCGCGAGAACCTCGAGGCGATCGCCGCGCTGACCGAGCGGATGGGCAAGATCACCAACCAGCTGAAGCTGTTCGTCGGCCGCGCGAAGCCGCGCAACGAACGGGCGCTCGTCGTGCGCGCGCTGCGCAGCGTGCTGTCGCTGCTCGGCGACCGGCTGCACGGCGTCGCGCTCACGCTGACGCTGCAGGATGCGACCGTATCGCCCGCGCAGGATGCGCCGCTCGACCTCGCGTGCGACTATCCGGAACTCGTCGCCCGCTGCGAGGACTTGCGCCTCGAACAGGTGCTGATCAATCTGCTCGGCAACGCGCTCGACGCGGTCGCGGGCGTCGCGGCACCGGCAATCGAAGTGACGATCGCGGTGTCGGTCGCGACGCTCGCGATCGAGGTACGCGACAACGGCTCCGGCATCGCGCCCGACTTGCTGCCACGCTTGTTCGAGCCGTTCTTCACGACCAAGGAAATGGGGCGCGGGCTCGGGCTGGGCCTGGCGATCTCGTCGTCGATCGCGAGCGACGCGGGCGGCGCGCTGACCGCGCGCAATGCACCGTCCGGCGGCGCGCTGTTCGTCTTGACGCTGCGGCGCGCGCGCACGCATCATCCCGACTCGGTGTCCGAGCCGGCGGGCTCGCACTAGGACCCGCCGCAAACCCGTTCGCCGCACGACCGGCATCAACGAGAGCCGCGCGCACCTGCGCCGCGCGGCCTGTCAGGAGCAAGTGACCAAGATGGCCAACCGGCTGCAAGTGATCTATATCGAAGACGATGCGCTCGTTCGCCGGGCGAGCGTGCAGAGCCTCCAGCTCGCGGGGTTCGACGTCGTCGGGTTCGAATCGGCCGAGGCGGCCGACAAGGCGATCGTCGCGGAAACCGCCGGCGCGATCGTCAGCGACATCCGGCTGCCCGGCGCAAGCGGGCTCGACCTGCTCGCGCAGTGCCGCGAGCGCGTGCCCGACGTGCCGGTGATCCTCGTCACAGGCCACGGTGACATCTCGATGGCCGTGCAGGCGATGCGCGACGGCGCGTACGACTTCATCGAGAAGCCGTTCGCGGCCGAGCGGCTGATCGAGACCGTGCGCCGCGCGCTCGAGCGGCGCGAGCTCGTGCTCGAGAACCATGCGCTGCGGCGCGAGCTGGCCGGGCAGAACATCGTCGCACCGCGCATCATCGGCCGCAGCCCGGCGATCGAACAAGTGCGCAAGCTGATCGCGAACGTCGCGCCGACCGACGCATCGGTGTTGATCAACGGCGACACGGGCGCCGGCAAGGAGCTGATCGCGCGCAGCCTGCACGAGCTGTCGCCGCGTCGCGACAAGCCGTTCATCGCGGTGAACTGCGGCGCGCTGCCCGAGCCGATGTTCGAGTCGGAGATGTTCGGCTACGAGCCCGGCGCGTTCACCGGCGCCGCGAAACGCCGCGTCGGCAAGCTCGAATACGCATCCGGCGGCACGCTGTTCCTCGACGAAATCGAAAGCATGCCGCTCGCGCTGCAGGTGAAGCTCTTGCGCGTGCTGCAGGACGGCGTGCTGGAGCGGCTCGGCTCGAACCAGCCGATCCGCGTGAACTGCCGCGTCGTCGCGGCCGCGAAAGGCGACATGAGCGAGCTCGTCGCGGCGGGCACGTTCCGGCGCGACCTGCTGTACCGGCTCAACGTCGTGACGATCGCGCTGCCGCCGCTCGCCGAGCGCCGCGAGGACATCGTGCCGCTGTTCGAGCACTTCATGCTCGACGCGGCCGTGCGCTACGGGCGGCCGGCCCCCGTGCTGACCGACCGGCAGCGCGCGAGCCTGATGCAGCGCGACTGGCCGGGCAACGTGCGCGAGCTGCGCAACGCGGCCGACCGCTTCGTGCTCGGCGTCGCCGACATGCCGCAGGAAGCCGGCGCGGGCGGCGACGATGCGCAGAGCGACCGGACGCTGAAGGAGCGCATCGAGCAGTTCGAGCGCGCAGTGATCGCCGAGGCGCTGAACCAGACGGGCGGCGCGGTCGCGGCGACGGCCGACCGGCTGCATGTCGGCAAGGCGACGCTGTACGAGAAGATGAAGCGCTACGGGCTGTCGGCGAAAGGCGAAACCGAGCGCTGAAAAAGAGACGGACCGCGGAACCGGGCTGGCCGGTCGGGCGGTCCGTGGTGCGGAGCAGGGCGCAGTGGGCGCCCCCGCGAGTCCTGTCGTGCGGCGCTCAGGCCGCGTTGCCGTCGAGCGCCTTCTTGAGCAGCGCGTCGAGTTCCGCGAATTGCGGGGCGCCGACGTAGCGCTTCAGGATCTTGCCGTCCTTGTCGACGACGAAGGTCGTTGGCGTGAGCTGCACGTTGCCGAACTGCTTCGCGACGCTGCCGTCGTCGAGCGCGACCTTGAACGGCAGCTGGCGCGTCTGCGCGTAGTTCGCGACGTACATCGGCGGATCGTAGTTCATCGCGACCGCGACGAATTCCAGCCCCTGGCCCTTGAAGCGATTGTAGGTATCGACCATCTGCGGCATTTCCTGCATGCAGGTCGCGCAGCTCGTCGCCCAGAAATTCACGAGGTAGACCTTGCCTTTCAGGTCGCCGGCCGTCGACACCTTCTGGCCCGACAGCAGCGTGAACGTGGCGTCCGGCACGGTGGACTTGCCGTTGAACGCGAAGAAGCCGGCAATGGCGATGGCCGCGACGACGACGGCCGCGACGATATAGCGGGCGGGGCCGGTGCGGCGCTGGGCGGGAGGCGTGGTGTTCATCTGCGGTGCTCTCGGAGTCGGTCGATGACGCGGATCGATGCAAAGGACGTCGAAATTCGGCGCTCATTTTAGCGCGAATGCGGCGCATGCACCGGCGGCCGCCACGCATACCGGGCGTCGGCTTCGGCGGATAATGGCGTTTTTTGCCTGTCCCCATCACTGCCATGCCGAAGGAAGTTCTCCATTCGTTGCGCCCCCTTTTTCGCCCTCTGCGACACTTCGCCGCGCTCGCGTGCGTGAGCGCGGCGCTGGCCGCGTGCTCGCCGTCATATGACTGGCGTACGCTGCACAACGACGCCGGCTACACGATCGACCTGCCGGCGAAGCCGACCGTCGAGGATCAGCCGGTGGCAGTCGGCGGTGCGTCGATGCCGATGCGGATGCAGGCGGCGCATGTCGACGGTGCGGTGTTCGCGGTCGGCACGCTGACGCTGCCCGACGATCGCGACGATACGCGCCGCGCGGCGCTCGAGTTCCTGCGGGCCGGGTTGTCGCGCAATCTCGAAGGCGTGCCAGAGACGGCCTCGGTGCCGGTGCCGCTCGCGGCCGGCGGTGCGGTGAACGGGCTGGAACTGCGCGTCGCGGGCGCGGCCAGCGGCGGCGACCATTCCCACAAGACAATCGTGGCGCGGCTCGTGGCGCGGGGCCGGCACGCGTACCAGGCCGTCGCGATCGCCGACCGGCCGCTCGCGCAGGAACAGATCGACCAGTTTTTCGGCTCGTTCAAACTCGACTGACAGCGGCCGGCGAGGGCGCCTCCGACTCCCGTGGCAATTGAAAGTTCATTCGCAGCTTTCGACGCTAATCGCCGGATTTTGCGGGGATTTTTCGGCTATCCACAGCGCATGTGGATAACTTTGTTGAAAAGTTGACCGGATCTCCCGCAAAGCCGCGCCGGACGGCCCTCCGGCGCATTTGACAGCTCACGCTCCCCTTGAGAAAAATCAATAAAAACAACGGGATATGATTTTTTCGACGAAAGGGCGGCCGTGCAGGGTGATCTGGGGCCGGGTTCGTGAAATTGTGCATAAGTCAAGTCTTGACAGCCGTATTTTGTCCTCCGAAGGCGCTCACAGCGCGGTGAGCGCACGCCGGTAGCGGATCGCTTCGGCGATCTGCGCGGCCGTCGGCAATGGGTCGCCGGCCAGGTCGGCGATCGTGCGCGCGACCTTCAGCACGCGGAAATACGCGCGCGCCGACCAGCCGAAGCGCTCGCCGGCCTCGCGCAGCAGCCGCTCGCCGTCGTCGGTCGGCCGGCACAGGTCGTCGGTCTCGCGGCCGCTCAGCATGTGATTGGTCTTGCCCTGCCGCTCGAGCTGCAACGCACGCGCCTGGGCGACCCGCGCGGCGACCGCCGCGCTCGGCTCGCCCGGTGCCGTCGCGCGCGACGCGAGTTCGGCCGGCGACAGCGCTGGCAGGTCGATCTGGATGTCGATCCGGTCGAGCAACGGGCCCGACAGCTTGCGCAGGTAGCGCGTGGCGACATCCGGCGTGCAGCGGCAGCGCCCGGACGGATCGCCGTGCCACCCGCACGGGCACGGATTCATCGCGGCGATCAGCTGGCATGCGGCGGGGAAGTCGGCCTGCTGGGCCGCGCGCGAGATCGTGATGCGGCCCGCTTCCAGCGGTTCGCGCAGCATTTCGAGCACATGCCGGTCGAATTCGGGCAACTCGTCGAGAAACAGCACGCCGAGGTGCGCGAGCGTGATCTCGCCCGGCTGAGGCGGGTTGCGGCCGCCGACCAGCGCGGCGGCGCTCGACGAATGGTGCGGCGAGCGGAACGGGCGCCGCCGCCACTGCGGGGGCGAGAAGCCGATGCGACTCGCGGAAAGGAGCGCGGCCGACGTCAGCGCCTCGTCGTCGGTCAGCGGCGGCAGGAGGCCGGGCAGCCGCGCGGCGAGCATCGACTTGCCGGCGCCGGGCGGCCCGATCATCAGCATGTGGTGCCCGCCGGCGGCGGCGACTTCGAGCGCGCGCCGGGCGCCGCGTTGGCCGACGACGTCCGCGAGATCGGGCGCGGCCGGCGCCGGCACGCCATCGAGGCAGGGCGCCGCGACCGGCGCGAGCCGGGCATCCGGCGCACCGGCCAGGTGCGCGCACAGCGCGGGGAGGTCGGGCGCGCCGAACACGGTGACGCCCGGCACCAGCGCGGCCTCGGCCGCGCTGTCGAGCGGCAGGTACAGCTCGGGCGGGCGCGACGGAGCTGTCTCGCCGGATATCGCGGCGCAATCGACGCCGGCATGGCCGCTGGAATCGAAACTGAAACGGGCGCCGGAATCGAGGTGCGCTTCGGCATGACCCGCGCGCCAGTCGCGCGCGGCGCCGCACGCCATCGCGAACGCGCCGCGCATCGGCCGCAGCGCGCCGGTCAGCGACAGTTCTCCCGCGAATTCGCGGCCGGCCAGCGCGTCGGCCGGGAGCTGTCCGTTCGCGGCGAGGATGCCGAGCGCGATCGGCAGGTCGAAGCGGCCCGACTCCTTCGGCAGGTCGGCCGGCGCGAGATTGACGGTGATACGCCTGACGGGGAAGTCGAATCCGCAGTTCTGCAGCGCGGCGCGCACGCGCTCGCGGCTTTCGCGGACTTCGAGATCAGGCAGGCCGACGATCGAGAACGACGGCAACCCGTTGGCAAGATGAACTTCGACGGTGACGTCCGGCGCGCGGCCGGCCGCCGGCGCGCGACTGCGCACCACGGCGAGCGACATGGCGAGGCTCCTGTAGATGAATCGGACGGGCGACGGCCGTTCAGGGCCGCATGCCGCGGGAATCGGAGGAATCGTTGCGCGCTGCCGGCGTGGCGCGGAAAAGAACGAGGAACGACGAACTACGAAGAGCGAGGAACAGCGAGGAACGACGGAACGGCTTGCCGACTGGCTGATTTCCGGGTGGCAGGCGCGGGCCGCGCGAGGCGGCCCGCGCCCAGACCAGTCGGTCGGGTGGGGGCGTCAGGCCTGGGACGCTGCGAGCTTCTGCTCGAGTTCCGCGACGCGCTTCTCGAGTTCCTCGAGACGCACGCGAGTGCGGGCGAGCACATGTGCCTGCGTGTCGAACTCCTCGCGCGTGACGAGATCGAGCTTCGAGAAGCCTTGCGACAACATGGCCTTCACGTTGCGCTCGACATCCTTGGCCGGCGAGTTTTTTAGCAGGTCGCTGACGCGCGACTGCAGGTCGTTGAAAACATCGCTGGGTTGCTTCATGAGATTTCCCTTCCTTGCACAAAAAATGTGCATCTTCAGTTGCATACGTGCCCATGATGCACGCATGACCGGAAATGGTGCGCCCGTGGCGCGATTTCCGGGCATGGCGCCCGCATGGGTGAATGGCCCGGTAAGCCGGGACGTGCGTGCACTCTAGCAACGATCCTTTCGGCGCGCCAGCGAACCGGGCCATGTTGGCCATTCGGCCGGGCTTTCGCACCTTTCAGCATCGGATACGACCCTGTTTAAGAGCCGTTCGAGGCGGTGTTCGCACGAACATGGCATGCGAGTTGCTGAGGAGAGACCGTTACACCATTCCAACCAATTCGACGGGACCACCCAGCGAGAGGACTTCATGAAACTCATTACCGCAATCATCAAGCCGTTCAAGCTCGATGAGACGCGCGAAGCGCTCTCAGCGCTCGGCGTCTCCGGCATCACGGTCACGGAGGTGAAAGGGTTCGGGCGCCAGAAGGGGCACACGGAGCTGTACCGGGGCGCCGAATACGTGGTCGACTTCCTGCCGAAGATGAAGATCGAGGCGGCCGTGTCCGACGATCTGGTCGACCAGGCGGTCGAGGCGATCGAGCGGGCCGCCCGCACCGGCAAGATCGGCGACGGGAAGATCTTCGTCACGCCGATCGAGCAAGTGATCCGGATCCGGACCGGGGAGACCGGCGCAGACGCGCTGTAACAGACAAAGACAAGCGACAAGAGGAAATCCAAGATGCGCAAACTTCTGATGTCCCTGCTGATGGCCGGCTCGCTGATCGCGGCCGGTGTCGGCCCCGCGCTCGCCGACGACGCGGCGTCCGCCGCGGCTGCGTCCGCGCCCGCCGCAACGGCTTCCGACGCATCGGCTGCCGCGGCACCCGCCGCGACGGCGAGCGCCGCGCCTGACGCGTCCGCCGCTGCCGCCGCACCCGCTTCGGGCGCCGCCTCCGACGCATCGGCTGCCGCCGCCGCGTCCGCGCCGGCCGCACCCGCCGCGCCGACCGAGCCGTTCTCCGTCGATTCGTCGAAGATCAACTCGGGCGACACCGCGTGGATGCTGACGTCCACCGCGCTCGTGCTGTTCATGACGGTCCCCGGCCTCGCGCTGTTCTACGCGGGCATGGTCCGCAAGAAGAACGTGCTCGCGACCGTGATGCAGAGCTTCGCGATCACCGCGCTGATCACGGTGCTGTGGACGGTGGTCGGCTACAGCCTCGCGTTCACGCCGGGCAACGGCTTCATCGGCGGCCTGTCGCGCGCGTTCCTGCACGGGATGACCTACGTGAAGGGCGACAAGGCGACCACGCTGACCGTCAGCCACCTGGCGACGACGATTCCGGAATCGGTCTACTTCGTCTACCAGATGACGTTCGCGATCATCACGCCGGCACTGATCTGCGGCGCGTTCGCCGACCGGATGAAGTTCTCGGCGATGCTCGTGTTCATGACGCTCTGGTCGCTGATCGTCTATGTGCCGATCGCGCACATGGTGTGGGAGCCGACCGGCTGGCTGTCGGCCGACGGCGTGCTCGACTTCGCGGGCGGCACGGTGGTGCACATCAACGCCGGTATCGCGGGCCTGATGTCGTGCCTCGTGCTCGGCAAGCGCGTCGGCTACGGCCGCGAATCGATGGCGCCGCACAACCTCGTGCTGACGATGATCGGCGGCTCGATGCTGTGGGTCGGCTGGTTCGGTTTCAACGCGGGTTCGGCGGTCGCGGCTGACGGCCGTGCCGGCTTCGCGATGCTGACCACGCAAGTGGCGACGGCCTGCGCGGCGCTCGGCTGGATGTTTGCCGAGTGGGTCGCGAAGGGCAAGCCGTCGGTGCTCGGCATCGTGTCGGGCGCGGTCGCGGGTCTCGTGGCGATCACCCCGGCTGCCGGCTTCGTCGGCGTGGCGGGTGCGCTCGTGATCGGCATCGCGGCGGGCGTGGTCTGCTTCTGGTCGGCGACGTGGCTCAAGTCGAAGCTCGGCTACGACGATTCGCTCGATGCGTTCGGCGTGCACGGCGTGGGCGGGATTCTCGGCGCGCTGCTGACGGGCGTGTTCGCGGTCAAGGACATCGGCGGCGCCGACGGCAGCCTGCTGCTGCAGGCGAAGGGCGTGCTGATCACGCTGGTCTACAGCGGCGTGCTGAGCTTCGTGCTGCTCAAGCTGATCGACCTGACGATTGGTTTGCGCGTGTCCGAAGAGGAAGAGCGCGAAGGCCTCGACGTGATCCTGCACGGCGAGCACGTCGAATAAGTCGTACGGATGACGGCGGGCCGCCGCGCAGACGGCACCCGCCACGAATGAGCGCAGCGACTTCGGCCCGCCCGCACGGCGGGCTTTTTTTTCTCCTGCCGCGTGCTGCCGTAGCGCATAACCCTTCACGCTATCGGGTCAATAGCCGAAAACTTCCTCCAAACCCTTGCGAAGCCGGGAACAATCCCCAAATGGACAGGGCAATTGCTCTACAATCTTCATTCTCCCGCTCGCGAGTGATTCATGGTTCCCCACCTCGTTACCGCGTTGAACGGTCCGCTGCTCGAGCTCGAGCAGAAGATCCTCGACGCGACGCCTGCGATCGAACGCTGGTTCAGGCTCGAATGGCAGGAACACACCCCGCCGTTCTATTGTTCGGTGGACCTGCGCAACGCCGGTTTCAAGCTGGCGCCCGTCGACGCGAACCTGTTCCCCGGCGCGTTCAATAATCTGCCGTCCGAAGTGCTGCCGCTCGCCGTCCAGGCCGCGATGGCCGCGATCGAGAAGATCTGCCCGGACGCGAAGAACCTGCTCGTGATTCCCGAGCTGCCGACCCGCAACGCGTTCTACCTGGAAAACGTCGCGCGGCTCGCGACGATCATGCGCCAGGCCGGCCTGAACGTGCGCTTCGGCTCGCTCGACCCGAGCATCACCGACATGACACCGATCACGCTGGCCGACGGCCAGAAGATCGTGCTCGAACCGCTCGAGCGTTCGCAGCGCCGCCTCGGCCTGAAGAATTTCGATCCGTGCTCGATCCTGCTGAACAACGACCTGTCGGCCGGCATTCCCGCCGTGCTGGAAAACCTGCACGAGCAGTACCTCCTGCCGCCGCTGCACGCGGGCTGGGCCGTGCGCAGCAAGTCGACGCACTTCTCGTGCTACGACGACGTCGCGAAGAAGTTCGCGAAGATGGTCGGCGTCGATCCGTGGATGGTGAATCCGTATTTCGCACACGTCGAAGGCGTCGACTGGCAGGGCCATGAAGGCGAGCAGGCGCTCGCCGACGCGATCGACGGCGTGCTGAAGAAGATCGCGCGCAAGTATCGCGAATACGGGATCAGCGAAAAGCCGTACGTCGTCGTGAAGGCCGACGCGGGCACCGCCGGGCGCGGCGTGATGACCGTGCACGACGCGGCCGAGATCGGCCGCATGTCGAAGGCCGAGCGCGCGCAGATGGCCGAGTCGAAGGCCGGCCTCGCGGTGCGCGACGTGATCGTGCAGGAAGGCGTCTATACGTTCGAGCGCGTCGGCGACGAAGTCGCGGAGCCGGTCGTGTACATGATCGACCGCTACGTGGTCGGCGGTTTCTACCGCACGCACGGCGGCCGCGAGCGCGACCAGAACCTGAACGCGCCCGGCATGCACTACGTGCCGCTCGGCTTCGAGCACACCGCGCTGCCGGATGCCGGCGCGAAGCCGGGCGCCGCGCCGCCGAACCGTTTCTACATGTACGGCGTCGTCGCGCGGCTGTCGCTGATCGCGTCGTCGATCGAACTGGAAAAGACCGATCCCGAAGCCATCCAGGTGTAACGGCTTCGCTACGTACAGGACCCGCATGGACATTCTCTTTATCGCCGACCCGCTCGAGCGCTTCAAGATCTACAAGGATTCGACCTACGCGATGATGGCGGAGGCCGCGCGGCGCGGGCACGCGATCTACACCTGCGAGCCGCACCAGCTTGCGTGGACGGGGTCGGGCGTCGAGGCGGACGTGCAGCGCGTGACGATCGTCGGCGACACGGCCGACCTGCATCGCCATCCGTGGTACGAGGCGGCCGCGCATCAATCGCGTCTGCTGACGTCGTTCGGCGCGGTGCTGATGCGCAAGGATCCGCCGTTCGACATGGAGTACGTGACGGCCACGTGGATGCTCGAACTCGCCGAGCGCGCGGGCGCGCGCGTGTTCAACAAGCCGCAGTCGATCCGCGACCATTCGGAGAAGCTGGCGATCGGCGAGTTTCCGCAATTCGTCGCGCCGACGCTGGTCACGCGCGATGCCGCACGCTTGCGCGCGTTCCATGCCGAGCACGGCGACGTGATCGTGAAGCCGCTCGACGGCATGGGCGGGATGGGCGTGTTCCGCGTGAAGGCCGACGGGATGAATCTCGGCGCGATCATCGAGATGCTCGGCCACGACGGCACGCGCTCGCTGATGATCCAGAAGTTCATCCCCGAGATCACGGCGGGCGACAAACGCATTCTGCTGATCGCGGGCGAGCCGGTGCCGTATTCGCTCGCGCGCATTCCGCAGGGCAGCGAAGTGCGCGGCAATCTCGCCGCGGGCGGGCTCGGCGTCGCACAGCCGCTGACTGCCCGCGATCGCGAGATCGCGGAGACGCTCGGGCCGGTGCTCGCGTCGCGCGGGCTGCTGCTGGTCGGGCTCGACGCGATCGGCGACTGGCTGACCGAAGTGAACGTGACGAGCCCGACGTGCTTCCGCGAGATCATGGAGCAGACGGGCTTCGACGTCGCCGCGATGTTCATCGACGCGCTGGAGCGTGCGGCCGCGTAGGCCGTCTTCCCGCGCAACCCCGGCGGCGGCCGCGCAGGTCCCCCGTCGCCGGAGCAGCTTGACTGGCCTGCTACAATGCCCGCTTGCCCGGTGCCGCGACCAGCGCGCCGAAGGCCCGGCGGTCGGGCCGAAACCGTTGCAAGGCTGAACATGAAACGATTCCCTCACTCGCTATGCTCGTTGCCCCGCTGCGGGGCGTCGGCCCGCCAGGGGCGGCCGGGGGCAGTCTGACATGGCCGGGATTCTGATCATCGCGCACGCACCGCTCGCCACCGCGCTGCGGGACTGCATCGCGCACATCTACGGCGGCGTGCCCGCGCGCATCGGCTGCATCGACGTGCTGGCCGACAGCGATCCCACCCAGGTGATGGCGTTCGCGCACGCGGAGCTCGCGCGACTCAGGGAAGAAAATGGCGTCGTCGTGCTGACCGACATGTACGGCGCGACGCCCGCGAACATCGCGGGCCAGCTCGCGAAACTCGACAACGTGCGCGTGCTGGCCGGCGTGAACCTGCCGATGCTGGTGCGGGCCGTCTGCTACCGTACCGTGCCGCTCGACAAGCTCGTCGACAAGGCGCTGTCCGGCGGCGCGAAGGGCGTCCACGAAGTGGCGGCCGGTACACCGCCGCCGCCGACCGAAGTCGGCTGCGGCCAGTGCGCGCCGATTCCGCCCGAGCCGCAACCGCGCACCGAATCGCACTGACCGTCCCGTTTTTCGTTTTAGACCGACCCGCCGACGCACGTCGCCGGCGGCCGCGACCGACCCGACCGAGAATCATGCTTCAACAAGAAACCACCATCGTCAACAAATTGGGGCTCCATGCACGCGCATCGGCCAAGCTTACGCAACTGGCCGGCAACTTCCAGTCCGAAGTCTGGATGACGCGTAACGGACGCAAGATCAACGCGAAGAGCATCATGGGCGTGATGATGCTCGCGGCGGGCATCGGCAGCACCGTGTCGATCGAGACCGACGGTCCCGACGAACGCGAGGCGATGGATGCACTGCTCAAGCTGATCGCGGACAAGTTCGGCGAAGGTCAGTGATCCCCGCGCGGGATCGTTGTCGTTTCGAAGCAGAATGCCGCGTTTGCCGCGGCATTTTTTTCGTCCGCGGCGTTGATGCGGAAATGGTAATGCTGCGCTGCACGCAGTCAGCATGGAGGTACGGAATTTATAATCACTAACCGGGGTCATAAGCGCATCGCAGCAGTGTGCCGCGGCTTTACATGTACAGAGGAGGTGCGCGTGTCCTTCACGCTGCATGGCATTCCCGTCTCACGTGGTATCGCGATCGGGCGAGCGTATCTGATCGCGCCGGCGGCGCTCGACGTCGCCCATTACCTGGTCGAGGCGAACCAGATCGACGCCGAGGTCGAGCGTTTCCGCACGGCGCTTGAAGTCGTGCATCGCGAGCTCGACGCGTTGCGCGCCGACCTGACCGACGACACCCCGAGCGAAGTGGGCGCATTCATCGACGTCCACATGATGATCCTGAGCGACGCGATGCTCGTGCAGGAAACCATCGACCTGATCCGCACGCGCCGCTACAACGTCGAGTGGGCGCTGACCGAGCAGCTCGAATTGCTCACGCGCCACTTCGACGACATCGAGGACGAATACTTGCGCGAGCGCAAGGCCGACATCGAACAGGTGGTCGAGCGCGTGCTGAAGGCACTCGCCGGTGCGCCGTCCGCGTCGCAGGCGCTCGACCGAGCGGCCGCGAACGGCACGAACGAGATGATCGTCGTCGCGCACGACATCGCGCCGGCCGACATGATGCAGTTCAAGTCGCAATCGTTCCAGGCGTTCGTCACCGATCTCGGCGGCCGCACGTCGCACACGGCGATCGTCGCGCGCAGCCTCGGCATTCCCGCCGCGGTCGGCGTCCAGCATGCGAGCGCGCTGATCCGGCAGGACGACCTGATCATCGTCGACGGCGACCAGGGGATCGTGATCGTCGATCCCGCGCCGATCGTCCTCGAGGAATATTCGTACCGCCAGTCCGAGAAGCTGCTCGAGCAACGCAAGCTGCAGCGCCTGAAGTTCTCGCCGACGCAAACGCTGTGCGGCACGAAGATCGAGCTGTACGCGAACATCGAGCTGCCCGACGACGCGAAGGCCGCGGTCGAGGCTGGCGCGGTCGGCGTCGGGCTGTTCCGCTCCGAGTTCCTGTTCATGCATCAGAAGGAGATGCCCGAGGAGGAGGAGCAGTTCGCCGCGTACAAGCGCGCGGTCGAGTGGATGAAGGGCATGCCGGTGACGATCCGCACGATCGACGTCGGCGCGGACAAGCCGCTCGAGGCGCTCGACGAGGGCTACGAGACGGCGCCGAACCCGGCGCTCGGCCTGCGTGCGATCCGCTGGAGCCTGTCCGAGCCGCAGATGTTCCTCACGCAGTTGCGCGCGATCCTGCGCGCGTCCGCGTTCGGGCAGGTGAAGATCCTGATCCCGATGCTCGCGCACGCGCAGGAGATCGACCAGACGCTCGACCTGATCCGCGAGGCGAAGCGCCAGCTCGACGATGCGGGGCTCGCGTACGATCCGAATGTGCGCATCGGCGCGATGATCGAGATTCCGGCCGCGGCGATCGCGCTGCCGCTGTTCCTGAAGCGGTTCGATTTCCTGTCGATCGGCACGAACGACCTGATCCAGTACACGCTCGCGATCGACCGCGCGGACAACGCGGTCGCGCACCTGTACGACCCGCTGCATCCGGCCGTGCTGCACCTGATCTCCTATACGCTGCGCGAAGCGAAGCGGGCCGGTGTGTCGGTGTCGGTGTGCGGGGAGATGGCGGGCGATCCGGCGCTCACACGCCTGTTGCTCGGGATGGGGCTCACCGAGTTCTCGATGCACCCGAGCCAGTTGCTGGTCGTGAAGCAGGAGATCCTGCGCGCGCACCTGAAGGCGCTCGAGAAGCCCACGGCCGATGTGCTGGCCGCATTCGAACCGGAAGAAGTGCAGGCGGCGCTCAAGCGCCTGTCGGTCGCGGAACCGCGCGCGGACGCGGCCGCCTAGGCGGCACGCGCCGCGCCGCGGAACCGTCGCGAAGGTTGCGAAACGTCACGCATGCGCCGCCCGGCGCATGCATCCCGCGCGCGTCAGTGCCGGCCCTGGCACACGGGGCAGTCAGCCTGGCGCGCGATCTTCATCGTCGTCCATTCCATCCGCAGCGAATCGAGCATCATCAGCCGCCCGTTGAGCGTCGTGCCGATATCGCCGATCACGCGCAGCGCCTCGGCGGCCTGCATCGCACCGATGATGCCGACCGTCGGCGCGAACACGCCCATCGTCGCGCACGCGACTTCCTCGAACGGCTGGTCTTCCGGAAACACGCACGCGTAGCAGGGCGCACTCGGGTCGCGGAAGTCGAACGTGCTGATCTGGCCGTCGAAGCGCAGCGCGGCGCCCGACACGAGCGGCACGCCGTGCGCGACGCACGCGCGGTTGATCGCATGGCGCGTCGCGAAGTTGTCGGTGCAGTCGAGCACGACGGTTGCCCGCGGCACGTGTTCGTCGAGCCACGCATCGTCGACGCGCGCCGCGACCGCATGCACGGTCACTTCCGGGTTCAGCTGCGCGAGCGCGTCGCGCCCCGATTCGACCTTGCTGCGGCCGACCGATGCGGTCACGTGGAGGATCTGCCGCTGCAGGTTCGTGAGGTCGACCGTGTCGGCATCGACGAGCGTGATCGTACCGACCCCGGACGCCGCGAGATACATCGCGGCCGGCGAGCCGAGACCGCCGGCGCCGACGACGATCGCATGCGCGTCGAGAAAGCGCTGCTGCGCCTCGATGCCGATTTCGTCGACGAGGATGTGGCGGGAGTAGCGGAGGAGTTGATCGTCGTTCATGGGACAGTCGTGAGCGGGGCGGAAGCGCCGGCGTATCGATTCATTCTAGGCGTACATGAAAAACGGGCCATCGCGGTCTTCCCGCGATGGCCCGTCGGATGCCGGCCGGCGCTTACTGCGGTGCCGACGCGGGCTTCGGTGCGGCCGCCTTCGCGCCCGACGCCTTCGTGGTGGACGCGGCCTTGCCGGCCGGGCTCTTCGCCGTGCTCTCGGCGAGCAGCGACTTCGATTCCTGCACCGGCTTGCCCTCCAGCTTGTTGAGCGCCTGCTGCATCATGAAGTCGTCGGTGCTGCCGAACTCGATCGGCTTGCGATCGCGGTCCTTCTGGCGCTGCTCCGGCGTCTTCTTGTCGTTCTGCTCCTCGAGGACGCGCAGCTGGTCCATTCGGCGCTGCTCGCGTTCTTCCTGTTCCTTCTTCTCGTTCGGATCCTGCGTGTTCGCGAGGTGGTTCGTGTAGTCGACCTCGCGCGTCACGAGCACGTCGTCCGGATCGCCGTCCGCGTACTGATCGACCGGCACGTCGGGCGTGATGCCCTTGTTCTGGATCGAACGGCCGCTCGGCGTGTAGTAGTAGGCCGTCGTCAGGCGCAGCGCGGTGTCGGCCGTCATCGGGCGGACCGTCTGCACCGAGCCCTTGCCGAACGTCGTCTTGCCCATGATCTGCGCGCGCTTGGAATCCTGCAGCGCGCCGGCGACGATTTCCGACGCGGACGCCGAATACGCGTTTGTCAGCACGACCATCGGCACGGTCTTGAAGACCGGCGGCAGGCTCTTCAGCGGATCGCCGTCGAAGGACGGCAGGCGATAGTTGTCGTAGGTATCGCGGTAGACCTGCTTCGAATCCGGAATCTGGCCGTTGGTCGACACGACGACGGAGTCGGGCGGCAGGAACGCGCCGGCGACGCCGACCGCGCTTTGCAGCAGGCCGCCGCCGTTGTTGCGCAGGTCGAGGATCAGGCCCTTCAGATTCGGCTGCTGGCGTGCGATGTCCTGCAGCTTCGCGGCGAGATCGGGCGTCGTGCGCTCCTGGAAGCTCGTGATCCGGATGTACGCGTAGCCCGGGTCGAGCAGCTTCATCTTCACGCTCTGGACCCGGATGATCGCGCGCGTGACCGTGATCGGGAACGTGCGGTCGTCGCTCTTGCGGAAGATCGTCAGCGTGACCTTGGTGCCCGGCTCGCCGCGCATCTGCTTGACGGCCTTGTCGAGCGTCATGCCGCGCACGGGCTTGTCGTTGATGCGGGTGATCAGGTCGCCCGGACGGATGCCGGCGCGGAACGCGGGGGTATCTTCGATCGGGGAGATCACCTTGACGAGGCCGTCTTCCTGCGAGATCTCGATGCCGAGACCCGCGAAGCGACCCTTGGTCTGCTCCTGCAGTTCGTCATAGTCGGTCTTGTCGAGGAACGACGAATGCGGGTCGAGGCTCGACACCATGCCCTTGATCGCCGCCGTCAGCAGCTTCTTGTCGTCGACCGGTTCGACGTACTCGCGCTTGATCTGGCCGAACACTTCCGCGAACAGGCGGAGCTGGTCGAGGGGAAGCGGCGCCGTGGCGGTCTGCTCGGCCGACGCCGAAACCTGCAGCGTGGCGAATACGCCCGTGGCGAGGCCCGCGGCAATCAGGCCGATGTTCTTCAATTTCATTCGCATAGAGAGTCTGGTGCGGTCGGGAAGCGCGTGGCGGTAGCGGGGATGTAGCGGACAAGTATAACTGTTCGTCCGATTGCTCAGTGCAACGGTGCGAAATGGCCCCGGAGCCCTGGTTCCCGGCGGGGTGCCGCCCCACGCGCAGCGGATTCGAAAGCGGATTCGACAGCACCGGGGCCGCGAAGGTTCGCGCCGCACGCCGGGGTGCGCCGGGCAGGCCGCGCGCGCGGCGGCATGCCCGGCATCGCGGGTATCAGCCCGCCTTGCCCTGCTTCGCGACGGCGGCCTGAGCCATCGCGATCGCGTCCTGGTCGCCCAGGTAGTAGTGCTGGATCGGCTTCAGGTTCTCGTCGAGTTCATACACGAGCGGCACGCCGTTCGGGATGTTCAGGCCGACGATATCGCTGTCCGAGATGCCGTCGAGGTACTTGATCAGCGCGCGCAGCGAGTTGCCGTGCGCGGCGATCAGCACCTGCTTGCCCGCACGGACGGCCGGCGCGATCGATTCGTTCCACAGCGGCAGCACGCGCGCGACCGTGTCCTTCAGGCACTCGGTGAGCGGCAGCTGCTCGCGCGGCACCTTCGCGTAGCGCGGGTCGTCGAACGGCGCGCGCTCGTCGGTCGGCTCGAGCGCCGGCGGTGGCGTGTCGTAGCTGCGGCGCCACACGAGCACCTGGTCGTCGCCGAACTTGGCGGCCGTTTCCGCCTTGTTCAGACCCGACAGCGCGCCGTAGTGGCGCTCGTTCAGGCGCCACGAGTGAACGACCGGCAGATACATCAGGTCCATCTTGTCCTGCACGTGCCACAGCGTGCGGATCGCGCGCTTGAGCACCGACGTGTACGCGATGTCGAACGTGTAGCCGGCCTCCTTGAGCAATTCGCCGGCCTGGTAGGCCTCGTTGCGACCCTGTTCGGTCAGGTCGACGTCGACCCAGCCGGTGAAGCGGTTTTCCTTGTTCCACGTCGATTCGCCGTGGCGGATGAGAACGAGTTTGTACATGGATCTTGCGGTCGGTAGTGAAGGAAGCGGGGCGCGTCGCGCGGTACCCGGTCCGGGTCCGCCATCGCGCAAGACGGTTATTTTATAATGGCGAGATTGTCCTTTTCCGATTTCTCTTTTTCCGGCGGCATTCCGTGACGTTCTTTACCAATTACACGAACCTGGCCCTTATCGCGATCCTGGTGGTTTCCGGCGGCCTGCTCGCATGGCCGGCCCTGCGCCGCGGCCGCGGCGGCCTGTCGGCCGCGGAGGCGACGCAGCTCATCAATCGCCGCAACGCGGTCGTGATCGACCTGCGTACCGCGTCCGACTTCGCCGCCGGCCATCTGCCGTCGGCGCGCCAGGTCGCCGCCGGCGAGATCGGCGCGAAGATCGCGCAGGTCGCGAAAAACAAGAGCACCCCCGTGCTGCTCGTCTGCCAGAACGGCCAGCAGTCGCAGAAGGCGGCGCGCGAGGTCGAGGCGGCGGGCTATGCCGAGGTGCACGTGCTCGAGGGCGGCGTCGCCGCCTGGCAGCAGGCCGGGATGCCGGTCGTCAAACAAGGAGTGGCGAAGTGAGCAAGGTTTTGATGTACAGCACGCAGGTGTGTCCGTATTGCATTCAGGCCGAGCGCCTGCTGAAGCTGCGCGGCGTCGAGCAGATCGAGAAGGTGCTGATCGACCGCGACCCGGCCCGCCGTGAGGAAATGATGACGCGCACGGGCCGTCGCACGGTGCCGCAGATCTACATCGGCGACACGCATGTCGGCGGTTACGACGATCTGTCGAAGCTCGACCGCGAAGGCGGGCTCTTGCCGCTTCTGCAAGCGGCCTGATTAGGGCAGAATGGCCGCCGGTCGCGCCGCGGCTCGAGCGCGCAGGATTCAACCGAGGCGGCCGGCGTGAAGCCGGGCCGCCCCGTCACCACTTTTAGGGAAACACCATGTCCGACGTCGAAAACCAACCGTTCTTCAACATCCAGCGCGTCTACCTGAAGGATATGTCGCTCGAGCAGCCGAATTCGCCGGCGATCTTCCTCGAGCAGGACATGCCGTCGGTTGAAGTCGAAGTCGACGTCAAGGCCGACCGCCTCGCGGAAAGCGTGTTCGAGGTCGTCGTGTCGGGTACCGTCACCGCGAAGGTGAAGGACAAGGTCGCGTTCCTGATCGAAGCGAAGCAGGCCGGCATTTTCGACATTCGCAACATTCCGGACGAACAGCTCGACCCGCTCGTCGGCATCGCGTGCCCGACGATCCTGTTCCCGTACCTGCGCTCGAACATCGCCGACGCGATCACGCGTGCGGGCTTCCCGCCGATCCACCTGGCGGAAATCAACTTCCAGGCGCTGTACGAGCAGCGTCTCGCGCAGCTTCAGCAGCAGCAGGCCGGTGCGGCAGGCGCGCCGAACGGCACGACGCTGAACTGACGTTTCACTCCGGACCGGTGCTGGGTATGAAAGTAGCCGTTCTCGGCGCCGGTGCCTGGGGCACCGCGCTCGCGGGCCATCTGGCCGCGCGGCACGATACGCTTCTCTGGGCGCGCGACGCTGCGCTGATCGCCGGGCTGCAGGCCCGGCACGAAAATTCCCGCTATCTGGACGGCATCGCGCTGCCCGATGCGCTGCGCTACGATGCCGATCTCGGCGCCGCGCTCGCGCACGGCGCCGCGGACGACGCGCTGTGCGTGATCGCCGCGCCCGTGGCCGGGCTGCGCACGCTGTTCGGCGCGATGCGCGACGCAGGCTGCGTGCCTGCGCACATCGTGTGGGTCTGCAAGGGCTTCGAGGCCGACACGCACCTGCTGCCGCATCAGGTGATCGCGGCCGAGCTGCCGGAGCAGCACAGCAACGGCGTGCTGTCGGGGCCGAGCTTTGCCCGCGAGGTCGGGCTCGCGCTGCCCGTCGCGCTGACGGTCGCAAGCACCTCCGCCGAATGCCGCGAGCGCACGCTCGCCGCGTTCCATCACGGCGCGATGCGGATCTACACGGGTGACGACGTGGTCGGCGTCGAGGTTGGCGGCGCGGTGAAGAACGTGCTGGCGATCGCGACCGGCATCTCCGACGGCCTCGGGCTCGGTCTGAACGCGCGCGCCGCGCTGGTCACGCGCGGCCTCGCCGAAATGTCGCGGCTCGGCGTCGCGCTCGGCGGCCGTGCTGAAACCTTCACGGGCCTCACGGGCCTCGGCGACCTGATCCTCACCGCGACGGGCGACCTGTCGCGCAATCGCACGGTCGGCCTGCAACTGGCGGCTGGCCGCTCGCTGAACGACATCCTCGGCGCGCTCGGCCATGTGGCCGAAGGCGTGCGCTGCGCGCAGGCCGTGCTCGCGCTCGCGCGCGCGCAAGCGATCGAAATGCCGATCACCGAAGCCGTGTGTGGCGTGCTGTTCGACGGCGTCGCACCGCGCGATGCGGTCAGCGGCCTGCTGCGGCGCGACGCGCGCGCCGAATAGCACGGACGAATCTCACCGATTATTGCGGCCGGGCGCGCTCGCGCAAAGCGGGCCGCGCCAAAGCGCACTACGCTTGAACTGTCTCCGGCGTTTCGGGAGGGTGTCATGCTGCAGATCGGTTCCACCACGTTCGACGCGCAACTCGTCGACATCACGACGCTCGACGTCGACGCGATCGTCAACGCCGCGAACGGTTCGCTGCTCGGCGGTGGCGGGGTCGACGGCGCGATCCATCGCGCGGCCGGCCCGGGCCTCCTGGCCGAGTGCCGCACACTCGGCGGCTGTGACACCGGCGACGCGAAGCTCACGCGTGGCCACGGGTTGCCGGCGAAATATGTGATTCATGCAGTCGGCCCGGTGTGGCACGGCGGCGGGCGCGGCGAGCCCGAGCTGCTCGCGGCATGCTACCGGCGCGTGATAGAGCTGGCCGAGGAGGTGGCGGCGACCTCGATCGCCTTCCCGGCGATCAGCTGCGGCGTGTACCGCTATCCGGCCGAGGAGGCCGTCGAGATCGCCGTCGGCACGGTCGCCGAAATGCTGCCGCAGGCGCCGAACCTCGCACGCGTGATATTCGCGTGTTTTTCATCCGACATCTACGACCTGTATCGCGCGCGGCTCGCGCGCAGCTAGCGCTGCCCGGCCACGCGGCGCGGTTCGGGCCGGACGCGCGTCAGGCGCCGCCTTCGAAACCGGCCTGGCGCCACGCCTCGAACACGACCACGGCCACCGTGTTCGACAGGTTCAGGCTGCGGTTGCCCGGCCGCATTGGCAGGCGTACGCGCTGTTCGTTCGGGAAGCGTTCGAGCAATTCGGCCGGCAGGCCGCGCGTCTCGGAGCCGAACACGAACCAGTCGCCGGGCACGAACGCATGGTCGTGGAAGCGGCCCGAGCCGCGCGTCGTGAACGCGAACATTCGCGCGGTATCGGGCGCTTCGGTGGCGACGAACGCGTCCCAGTCGCGGTGCACGCGCATTTCCGCGTACTCGTGATAGTCGAGGCCCGCGCGACGCATCTTCGCGTCGTCGAGCGGAAAGCCGAGCGGCTCGATCAGATGCAGACGCGCGCCGGTATTGGCGCACAGGCGGATCACGTTGCCGGTGTTCGGCGGAATTTCGGGGGCGACGAGGACGACGTTGAACATGGTTGGGTCTGGCTGGGCCGGCCGGGGCGGAGCAGCGTGCATTCCGTCCCGGCCGGCCGGTTCGTGACGACCGTCGCCGCGTGCGGGCGGCCGGCCTCTCTAACTAATTAATCCCTGGCGGTGCGCAGCGCAACCAGATTCGTCACGCGCGCGGCACCCGCCGCCTTCAATGCACTCGCGGCTGCCGCGAGCGTCGCACCGGACGTCATCACGTCGTCGACGAGCGCCACGTGGCGGCCGGTGAGGTCGCCCGCCGCTGCGAACGCTGCCTGCACGTTGTCGCGCCGCGCACGCCGGTCGAGCCGCGACTGCGGCGCGGTTTCGGTCACGCGTGCAAGCAGCGCCGCGTCGGCGCGCACGCCGAGCCGGCGCGCGAGCGGCCGCGCGATCGCCCACGCCTGGTTGTAGCCGCGCGCGACGAGCCGTCCGCGCGACAGCGGCACCGGTGCGATCACGTCGAAGCCGCCGACGGCGCGCATCGCGTCCGTGTCTTCGATCCGCTCCGCGAGCCGGGCCGCGAATTCCGCACCCAGCGCGAGCCGAGCATGAAACTTCAGGCCGCGCGCGAGCCCGTTGAGCGGCGCGCGGTAATCGGCGAGCGCGAGCGTCGCATCGAACGGCGGCGGCGTCGCGCAGCATGCGTCGCACCGGTACGCGGATGCGGAAGCGGAACCACCGTGCCGGCCGCGCGCTTCGCGCAGCCGCGGCTGCCCGACGCCCAGCGGCACCGCGCAGACGTCGCAGCGCAGCCGCGCTTCGTTCCAGTACGCTGCGTCGCAGGCGCTGCAAATCACCGTATGTGACAAATTGCCGCACAGTGCGCACCGATTCGGCAACGCGAGCGCGACGACGCGCACGGCTAGCGCACGAACCTGCGACAAAACGACGCGCATCGGGCGCGGGGCGAAACGGCGATCCATTGCGAACACTCCTGGCGACCCCCGTCTCGCTGAAGGCCGCGAGGCGAGCGAGTATACTTCGGGCTCTTCGCCAGTGTGCCTGACATGTCCCCAGCTTCGACTTCAACCGGCCGTCCGGCCAATGACGCCCGGCGTTTGCGGCGGATCTTCGATCGCCGCGCCGCCGCGTTCGACGCGGTCGCGTTCCTGCCGCGCGAGATCGCGCAGCGGATGAACGAGCGTCTCGAATACATCAAGGTGAGCCCCGCGGCCGTGCTCGACGCGGGCTGCGGTCCGGGCGACGACCTGCCGGCGCTGCGCGCGCGCTTTCCCGAAGCGCCGGTGTTCGGTGTCGACCTGTCCGGCGCGATGCTCGCGCGGGCGGGCCACCGCGAGGTCGAGCAGACGAGCTGGCGCCGCTGGCTGCCCGCGTCGCTCGGCCGGGCGCTGGGCCAGCGCGGCCCGCGCGTCGCGCAGGCCGACTTCTCGATGCTGCCGTTCGCGGCCGGCGCGTTCGACCTGATCTGGTCGAATCTCGCGCTGCACTGGCATTCGCGTCCCGATGCGGTATTTCCTGAATGGCAGCGCGTGCTGCGGGTGAACGGCCTGCTGATGTTCAGCACGCTCGGCCCCGACACGCTGCGCGAACTGCGCGCGGCCTGCGCGGACGCCGAAGCGGCGCTCGGCATCGCGCCGCCCGCCGCGCGCGTCGTCGATTTCGTCGACATGCATGACCTCGGCGACATGCTCGTCGAAAGCGGCTTCGAGATTCCGGTGATGGACCAGGAAGTGCTGACCGTGACGTACAAGACGCCCGATTCCCTGCTGGCCGACGTGCGCCGCTGGGGCGCCTATCCGTTCGACCGCGCGGTGCCGCAGCGTGCGGCGCGGCGCTTTCGCGCGGCGCTCGGCGATGCGCTGGAAGCGCGCCGGCGCGCGGACGGCACGATTGCCCTGACGTTCGAAGTGATCTACGGCCACGCGTGGAAGGCCGTGCCGCGCACGACCGCCGAGGGGCACGGGATCGTGCGCATCGAAGATATCGGAAAGGGGCGTCCGAAGAATCGGTAAAGCGGTAAAGAGGGGTTTTGTTATGCCCGAAATTAGCGGCGCAAAGCGGGGTCGAATTGACGTGAAAAACGGCCGGGAAGCTTGTGGCGCTTGGCTCGCGGGCCGATAGCCGCTTGCTTGTGGATGCCATTGAACCCGCCTATAATGCGTCAGCTTGTCGTCCCGGGGTCCCCGCAATACGGGCCGACGAGTCCGATGCAGGCATGCATCGCATGCCATTCGCGTGAGGCGGCGATGGAAGCAGCGAGGGTTTTGGCGGAGACGACGAACGGTGAGCCGGTCCTCGAAGACTGGCTCATGAAACGTAACTGTTCGGTGTCGCCGCGCCAGTTCGTGCTGTTTTACGCGTCGCTCGCGGGCTTCTCGCTGGTGATCGCGGCATTGCTGATGTGGCGGGGGGCCTGGCTCGTCATGCCCTTCACCGGAATCGAATTGCTGGCGGTTGGCGTCGCGTTTGCGGTCTACGCCCGTCATGCGGTCGATTACGAGCGCATCAGGCTGTTTCCGCACCGGCTCGTGATCGAGCGGATGGATGCGGAGCGGTTCACGCAGATCGAATTCAACCCGCGCTGGGTGCGGGTCGAGCCGGGGGCGACGCCACGCGATCCGATTCGACTCGTATCGCGCGGGCAGACCGTCGTAATTGGGCAGCATCTCGCGCAGCACAAGCGTGCGCAGTTCGCCGACGAACTGCGCGTGTCGCTCAGGCGCTGCGGCTGACGAGGCGCGGGCATCGGCCGGAACGGGCCGGCGGCTTGCGACGGGGGAGGGGTTTGAATGGAAATTTTGGGTAAGGATGCTATGAAAACAATCAAGCGAGCCCTCACGGGCGTGCTGGCATGCAGCGGATTGCTCTTTGCCGGCGCTGCTCTGGCGGTCGGTGATAGCCCGGGCGGCCCCCGCGTCAACGAAATCAATTTTCAGCCGCCTGTCACGAAGATCGCCGAGGAGCTCTACGATCTCCATACGATGATGCTGATCCTGTGTACGGTGATCTTCGTCGGCGTGTTCGGCGTGATGTTCTATTCGATCTTCGCGCATCGCAAATCCAAAGGCCACAAGGCCGCCAATTTCCATGAAAGCACGACCGTCGAAATCATCTGGACGATCGTGCCGTTCATCATCGTCGTGCTGATGGCGCTGCCGGCCACGAAGGCCGTCGTCGCGATGAAGGACACGACCAACGCCGATCTCACGATCAAGGTCACCGGCTACCAGTGGAAGTGGGGCTACGACTACGTGAAGGGCCCGGGCGAGGGCATCAGCTTCCTGTCGACGCTCAGCACCCCGCGTGACGAAGTGATGGGCAAGAAGCCGATCACCGAGACGTACCTGCAGGAAGTCGACAACCCGCTCGTCGTGCCGGTCAACAAGAAGATCCGCATCATCACGACCGCGAACGACGTCGTTCACTCGTGGTACGTGCCCGCGTTCGGCGTGAAGCAGGATGCGATCCCCGGCTTCGTGCGCGACACGTGGTTCAAGGCCGACAAGGTCGGCACGTTCCGCGGCTTCTGTACCGAACTGTGCGGCAAGGAACACGCGTTCATGCCGGTCGTGGTCGTGGTGCTGTCGGACGACGACTACGCGAAGTGGGTGACCGCGCAGAAGGCCAAGCTGGCCAGCGCTTCGGTCGATCCGAACAAGGTCTACACGATGGCCGAACTCGTCGCGCACGGCGAGGAAGTCTACAAGGCGAACTGCGCGGCCTGCCACCAGGTGAACGGCAAGGGCCTCGGCGCCTTCCCGGCGATGGACGGCAGCCAGATCGTGAACGGCCCGATCGCAGGTCACGTCGAGCGCGTGCTGCACGGCAAGGGTGCAATGCCGTCGTGGGCATCGCTGTCGGACCTCGACATCGCATCGGTCATCACGTACGAGCGCAATTCGTGGGGCAACCACAAGAACGACCTGCTGCAGCCGAAGCAAGTGGCTGACGCGCGCAACGGCAAGATGCCGGAAGACGCGGCAGGCGCGGCGGCCCCGGCCGAAGCGGCCTCGGCACCGGCGCAAGCCGCGTCGGGCGCGGAGGCAGCGTCGGCATCGGCTGCGCTGTCGACGATCTACTTCGAGACGGGCAAGAGCGTGCTGCCGGCCGACGCGAAAGCGGCGATCGCTGCAGCGGCCGACTATGCGAAGGCACATCCGGACGCGAAGCTCGCGCTGTCGGGTTTCACCGACAAGACGGGCTCGGCCGACGCGAATGCCGAACTCGCCAAGCATCGTGCACAGGCCGTGCGCGACGCGCTGAAGGCAGCAGGCGTGGCGGAAGACCACATTATTCTCAAAAAGCCGGAAACGATCACGGGCGGGGCTGACGCCAAGGAAGCCCGGCGTGTCGAGATCGGGCCGGCGGCTTGACGTGTCGCTGAGTTAGTCGACGTATTCGCATTAGGAGATTCTCATGTCTAGCATCGGGCACGACGTAGCCGCGGACCACGCGCACGACGACCACGCGCACGAAGCCCCGCACGGCTGGCGTCGCTGGCTGTTCGCCACCAACCACAAGGACATCGGTACGCTGTACCTGCTGTTCTCGTTCATCATGTTCCTGTCGGGCGGCGTGATGGCGCTCGGCATCCGTGCCGAGCTGTTCGAGCCGGGCCTGCAGATCATGCGTCCGGAGTTCTTCAACGAACTCACGACGATGCACGGCCTGATCATGGTGTTCGGCGCGATCATGCCGGCGTTCGTCGGCTTCGCGAACTGGATGATTCCGCTGCAGATCGGCGCGTCCGACATGGCGTTCGCGCGGATGAACAACTTCAGCTTCTGGCTGCTGCCGGTCGCGGCCGTGCTGCTGGTCGGTTCGTTCTTCGCGCCGGGCGGCGCGACGGCCGCCGGCTGGACGCTGTACGCACCGCTGTCGACGCAGATGGGCCCGGGCATGGACTTCGCGATCTTCGCGGTCCACATCATGGGTGCTTCGTCGATCATGGGCGGGATCAACATCGTCGTGACGATCCTGAACATGCGCGCACCGGGCATGACGCTGATGAAGATGCCGATGTTCGCATGGACCTGGCTGATCACCGCGTACCTGCTGATCGCCGTGATGCCGGTTCTGGCAGGCGCGATCACGATGGTGCTGTTCGACCGCCACTTCGGCACGTCGTTCTTCAACGCGGCAGGCGGCGGCGACCCGGTGATGTACCAGCACATCTTCTGGTTCTTCGGCCACCCCGAGGTGTACATCATGATTCTGCCGGCGTTCGGGATCGTGTCGCAGGTGATCCCGGCGTTCGCACGCAAGACGCTGTTCGGCTATAGCTCGATGGTGTACGCGACGGCTTCGATCGCGATCCTGTCGTTCATGGTCTGGGCGCACCACATGTTCGCAACGGGCATGCCGGTCACCGGCCAGCTGTTCTTCATGTACGCGACGATGCTGATCGCCGTGCCGACGGGTGTGAAGGTGTTCAACTGGCTCGCGACGATGTGGCGCGGCTCGATGACGTTCGAAACCCCGATGCTGTTCGCGATCGGCTTCCTGTTCGTGTTCACGTTCGGCGGTCTGACGGGCCTGATGCTGGCGATGGCGCCGCTCGACATCCAGTATCACGGCACCTACTTCGTGGTGGCGCACTTCCACTACGTGCTGGTGGCCGGTTCGCTGTTCGCGCTGTTCGCGGGTTGGTACTACTGGGCGCCGAAGTGGACGGGCTGGATGTACAACGAGACGCGCGGCAAGATCCACTTCTGGGCGTCGATGATCTTCTTCAACCTGACGTTCTTCCCGATGCACTTCGTCGGTCTCGCGGGCATGCCGCGCCGCTATGCGGACTACCCGGCGCAGTTCACGGACTTCAACCAGGTAGCGACGATCGGTGCATTCGGCTTCGGCCTCGCGCAGGTGTACTTCCTGTTCGCGGTCGCGCTGCCGGCCTACCGTGGCGGCGGCGAGCTGGAAAAGGCGTCGGACAAGCCGTGGGATGGCGCGACGGGCCTCGAGTGGACGGTGCCGAGCCCGGCTCCCTTCCACACGTTCGAGCAACCGCCGCACGTCGAATAAGTTTCACTTGGCGTTCCGTCGCTGCCTGCCGTGCAGGCAGGCGCGGCGGGCGCCGAATCGAAGTTTCAGCGAAGTTTCAGATGAACCGGAATCCACAAGAAAGACGAACGCCCGAGCAGATTCGCGCGGGCAACAAGCGGCTCGGCCTCATCCTGCTCGTCATCGCCGCCGTTTTTTTTGTGGGTGTCGTGATCAAGCAGTGGTGGCTGTCCACTCACTGATGCAGCAACTGACGCAGTAGCGAGGAAGTAGTCGTATGTCGAAGCCGGAAGAGGGCGCCGTCGATCGCGCGTTCAATCGTTCGATGCTGATGAAGCTCTTCGTCGTGGCCGGACTGATGTTCGGCTTCGGCTTCGCGCTGATTCCGATGTATCGCGCGATTTGCCAGATCACCGGCATCAACAACCTGGTGCAGCGCGATGTCAGCGAACGCGAGGCGAAGAACTCGCAGGTCGACTACAGCCGCACGGTGTCGGTCGAGTTCGATGCGAATGCGCGCGGCCCGCTCGGGTTCAAGCCGGAGCACAACAGCCTCGACGTGCATCCGGGCGAGCTGACGACGATCGTGTACGACGTGACCAACGGGCAGGGCCGGCCGATGGTGGCGCAGGCGATTCCGAGCTACGCGCCGAAGCAGGCAACGGAATTCTTCAAGAAGATCGAATGTTTTTGCTTCACGCAACAGACGCTGGCCGCGAACGAGTCGCGCAAGATGCCGGTGGTGTTCGTGATCGATCCGAAGCTGCCGAAGGACGTGAAGACGATCACGCTGTCGTACACGTTCTTCGAGCTGAACACGCCGGCCACGCCGGCGCCGGCACCGCGCAAGACGGCGGCGCAGGGCGCGGCGAAGCCGGACGCATGACGACGGAGACGGGGCGGTGACAGAGACCAAGCGGAGCGGGTCGTTCGGCCAGGCGGTGAAAGCGGTGCTGTGGTCGTTTTTCGGGGTGCGCAAGCGGCGCGACCTGGAGGCCGACGCGACGCAGCTCAATCCGCTGCACGTGCTGATCGTCGCGTTGATCGCGGCCGGTGTGTTCATCGGCGTGCTGATCCTGATCGTGCGCGCGGTCGTGGGTTGAGGCCCGCGGCCACGAAAGAATGCAGTGCGTGGCGCCCGGGCGCTGCGTGCGGGAAAGAGCGGCGGCGGCACGCGCCGTGCAAGAAATAAAGCCGGAGCGGTTTCCGGTACACAAATTGGACTGAAGTGGAGAATCAAGCATGAGCGGTCAAAACCAGACCCCGTACTATTTCGTGCCGCATCCGTCGCAGCATCCGATCAGCGCGGCCATCGGCCTGCTGGTCATGCTCGCGTCGGTGGCGCTGTGGATCAACGGTCACGACTGGGCTCCGTACACGGCGCTGCTTGGCCTGCTGTGGTTGCTCTTCACGCTGTATCACTGGTTCGGCGACGCGATCGCCGAGTCGGAAGGCGGTCATTACGGCAAGAATGTCGACAAGTCGTACCGCTGGAGCATGAGCTGGTTCATCTTCTCCGAAGTCATGTTCTTCGGCGCATTCTTCGGCGCGCTGTTCTATGCGCGTGAAATCGCGCTGCACCAGCTCGGCAGCCTCGACTACAAGCTGATCTGGCCGGACTTCTCCGCCGTGTGGCCGAACGAAGGCCCGGCCGCGCTTGCCGGTCACTTCAAGACGATGGGCCCGTGGCCGGTCCCGACGCTGAACACCGCATTCCTGCTGGCGTCGGGTGCGACGCTGACGGTGTCGCACCACGCGCTGCGCGACGACCACCGCAACAAGGCGATCGCCTGGCTGGCCGCGACGCTCGTGCTCGGTGTCTGCTTCCTGTTCATGCAGGGCTTCGAGTACTACCACGCGTACAACGAACTGAACCTTACGCTGAACTCGGGCGTGTACGGCTCGACGTTCTTCCTGCTGACGGGTTTCCACGGCTTCCACGTGTTCCTCGGTGGCACGATGCTCGCGGTGGTGCTGGTGCGGATGATCCGCGGCCACTTCAAGCCCGATCACCACTTCGCATTCGAAGGCGCCGCGTGGTACTGGCACTTCGTCGACGTCGTCTGGCTCGGCCTGTACGTCGTCGTCTACTGGCTGTAAATGCAGGAACGGCCCGCGCAGCGATGCGCGGGCCGTTTTCATTGGCGGGGACGGGGCAGCGGCTGGTTGCCTGCGCTCAACGCCAACCCGGCGCCGCCGCGACTTCGTCAGGCGGCGCTTTTGCTTGGTGGCGCCGTTGTGCGGCGAAATGTCACAGCGGTCGCGGCGGTCACGGTGACCGCCGGCACGTATGCATCAACGCCCGATCGGCAGGCCGGTCGAATGGATCCAGCCCATCCAGTTCGCGAACAGGATGAACAGGAACAGCGAGACCGACAGCCCGACGCGGGTGGCAAGCGACCACACCATGCGTTTCGTGTGGCCGCGGTCTTGCATCATGAAGTAGAGCGCCGAGCCCATGCTGGCGACGATGAGGACGAAGGCGATGGGAACGAGGATGTGCATGACGCGAACCGGACGACGGCAATTCGAAAGGAAGAGGATAATTATCGCACTTCGCTTTCGCGAATGCGTCTCGCGGGTGGCCCGATGAGGATCCGCTGGCTGCCTGCGCTGCTGATACTCGCCATCGTCGCGGTCACGATTCGCCTCGGGTTCTGGCAGCGCGACCGTGCGCATCAGAAGGAGGCGCTGCAGGCGAGCATCGTGCGCTACGAGCACGCGGTGCCCGTCGACGTCGGTGCGCAGCCGATTCCGCTCGCGTCGATCGAGTTCCATCGCGTGCGGGCCAGGGGGCGCTTCCTGCCGGAGCAAGCGGTGTTCCTCGACAATCGGCCGTATAACGACCAGCCGGGTTTTTACGTCGTGATGCCGTTTAAACTCTCGGGCGGCGGCGTCGTGCTGGTGAACCGCGGCTGGCTGCCGCGCAACATCGCCGATCGCACGGCGATCGAGCCGTTTTCGACGCCGGACGGCGACATCGAGATCGAAGGCATCGCGCGCGCCGATGCGTCGCGCGCGTTCGAGCTTGGCGAAGGCGGCTCGGCGGCGCACCAGAAGATCCGGCAGAACCTGGACGTCGCCGCGTATGCGAAGGAAACGGGGCTGCCGCTGCAGCCGTTCGTGATCCAGCAGACGAGCGACGACGGCGACAAGCTCGTGCGCGACTGGCCGGCGGCGACGACCGGCGTCGAGCGCAATTACGGTTACATGTTTCAGTGGTGGGCCATGGCGGCTGCCGCGCTCGGTTTCGGCCTGTACGCCGCACGGCGTGCGGCGAAGAAATCGGCCGGCGCGTGAGCGCCATGCCAGGACGCGGCGCACGCGCCGCGGGTTCGTTTCGAGAGGTCTGATTTGTCCATGCAATCTTCCCGTCGGGGTCCGGCCGCAGCGCCGATTTCGCCCGCGGCCCGCAAGCGCGGCCGCTGGATGCTCGTGCTGCTGGGTCTCGTGTGCGCAGCACCGATCATCGCGTCGTACTTCACCTATTACGTGATCAAGCCGAAGGGCGGCTCGACCAACTACGGCACGCTGATCGAGCCGCAGCGGCCGATCCCGGCCGACCTGCAGGTGACCGACGAAACCGGCAAGACGGTGCCGCTGTCGTCGCTGCGCGGCGTGTGGCTGTTCGTGATGACCGACCGCAGCGCGTGCGATGACGCCTGCGCGCAAAAGCTCTACTTCATGCGCCAGGTCCGCGTCACGCAGGCGGGCGAGCGGCACCGGATCACGATGGTATGGCTGCGCAGCGATGCGGGCGCGGTACCGCCGAAGGTGCTGGAGGCCTATCCGGACACGCGCCGGCTGGTCGCCGATCCGGCCGCGGTCGCCGCGTGGCTGCCGGCGGAAGCCGGCACCAAGGACAGCGACCACATCTACATGGTCGATCCGAACGGCAACCTGATGATGCGTTTCCCGAAGGACCCGAATCCCAGCAAGATCAAGGCGGACGTCACGAAGCTGCTGAAGTGGTCGAGCATCGGCTAAGGCGAGACGACGAGGCAACCATTCAATGTCGTATCTACTGCAACTCGGCCTGATCGGCCTCTGCATCGCGCTGCTGCCGCTGTCGTACGTGTGGGTCAAGGCTGACGACGACAAGTTCCGCAAGCTGGTGTGGATCACCACGTTCCTGACCCTCGATCTCGTGATGTTCGGCGGCTTCACGCGGCTGACCGATTCGGGCCTTGGCTGCCCGGACTGGCCCGGCTGCTACGGCACGTCGTCGCCGTTCATCGCGCACGCCGCGATCACGGCCGCGCACCAGGCGATGCCGACCGGCCCCGTCAGCATGACGAAGGCGTGGATCGAGATGATCCACCGTTATTTCGCGATGGCGATCGGCGTGCTGATCATCGCGCAGGTCGTGATTGCGTGGTCCGCGCGGTTGCGCCGCCGCCCGCTGCACGTGTCGCCGTGGTGGCCGACGAGCCTCTTGCTGCTGATCGTCGTGCAGGGCGTGTTCGGTGCGTGGACGGTCACGATGAAGCTGCAGCCGGTGATCGTCACGACGCATCTGCTGCTCGGCCTCACGCTGCTCGGCACGCTCGGCTGGCTCGCGGCGCGGCAGACGCCGCTGCCGTCGCATGACCCGGAGGCCGGCCGCTACCGCGCGGCCGCGCTCGCGGCGCTGGTGCTGCTGGTCGTGCAGATTGCGCTCGGCGGCTGGGTGAGCACCAACTACGCGGTGCTCGCATGTACCGACTTCCCCACCTGCAACGGTCAGTGGATTCCGCCGATGAATTTCGAGCAGGGCTTCCATCTGTGGCGCGCGCTCGGCATGACGAAGGATGGCGACGCGATCACGCAGGACGCGCTGGTCGCGATCCACTGGACGCACCGCACGTTCGCGTTCGTCGTGGTCGCGTTCCTGGTCGCGTTCGCGCTCAAGATGCGCCGCTTCGAGTCGCTGCGCCGGCCCGCGAACGGCGTGCTGCTGGTGGTCCTGCTGCAGTTCCTGACGGGCCTGACCAACATCGTGCTGCAGTGGCCGCTGCCGGTCGCCGTCGCGCACAACGGCGGCGCCGCGATCCTGCTGCTGCTCGTCGTCATGTTAAACTTTCGCATCCTTTCAAGCCGCCCCGGCCGTGTCGCGCAGCCCGCGCGCGACGCCGCCCCGGCGTGACCGCCCCCATGCAAAGCACCCTTTCCCAATCGCCCGGTAGCCGGTTTTCTCAGTACATGGCGCTGACGAAGCCGCGTGTCACGCAGCTTGCGGTGTTCTGTGCGGTGATCGGCATGTTTCTCGCGACGCCGGGCATGGTGCCGTGGCATGTGCTGATCGGCGGCACCGTCGGCATCTGGCTGCTGGCCGGCGCGGCGTTCGCGATCAACTGCCTCGTCGAACAGAAGATCGACGCGATGATGCGGCGCACCGCATGGCGTCCGTCCGCGCGCGGCGAGATCACGACCCCGCAGATCCTGCTGTTCTCGGCCGTGCTCGGCAGTGTCGGCGCATGGACGCTCTATACGTTCACGAACCCGCTGACGATGTGGCTGACGATCGCCACCTTCGTCGGCTACGCGGTGATCTACACGCTGCTGCTCAAGCCGATGACGCCGCAGAACATCGTGATCGGCGGCGCATCGGGCGCGATGCCGCCGGCGCTCGGCTGGGCCGCGGTCACCGGCGCGGTGCCCGGCGATGCTTGGATCCTCGTGCTGATCATCTTCGTGTGGACGCCGCCGCATTTCTGGGTGCTCGCGCTGTATCGCCGCAAGGATTATGAAAACGCGGGCCTGCCGATGCTGCCCGTCACGCACGGCGAGAAATTCACGCGGCTGCACATCCTGCTGTACACGGTGATCCTGTTCGCGGTCACGCTGATGCCGTTCATCTCGGGGATGAGCGGGGCCGTCTACCTGACGAGCGCGGTGCTGCTCGGCGCGGTGTTCCTCGCGTATGCCTGGAAGATCCACCGCGACTATTCGGATGAACTCGCCCGCAAGGCTTTCCGCTACTCGATCGTCTATCTGTCGCTGCTGTTCGCCGCGCTGCTCGTCGATCACTATGCACGCCCGCTGCTCGGCGTGTAACCGCACGGTTTGAACGCAATGCTCCATTCATGGTTCGGGCGCCGCGCGCGCCAAGGCTGGATGCTCGCGTGCGCATTCGCGGCAGCCACGCTGCTCGCCGGCTGCGACAACGCGCCGAAGTTCCAGAATCTCGACATCACCGGCAACACGCAGTTCGGCAGCGATTTCTCGCTGCCCGACACGACGGGCAAGGTGCGCACGCTCGCCGACTTCAAGGGCCGTGCGGTCGTGATGTTCTTCGGCTATACGCACTGCCCGGACGTGTGCCCGACGACGATGGCCGAACTGTCTGAAGCACTGAAGCAGCTCGGGCCCGACGCCGCGAAGCGCGTACAGGTGCTGTTCGTCACCGTCGATCCGGAGCGCGACACGCCCGCGCTGCTCGGCCAGTACGTGCCCGCGTTCGATCCGTCGTTCATCGGCCTGCGGCCGGCCGACGAAGCCGCGCTCAAGAAGGTCACGAAGGATTTCCGCGTGTACTACGCGAAGGTGCCCGGCAAGACGCCCGGCAGCTACACGATGGATCACACCGCCGCGAGCTACGTGTTCGACCGCGACGGCAAGCTGCGCCTGTTCGTGCGCGACGGCCAGGGCCCCGGCCCGTGGGTTCACGACCTGAAGCTGCTGGTCGACTGAGCGGCGCGCGCCGCATGTTCGCCCGGGCGTTCCCCCGGCGAAACGCGTGACGGCCGCGATGCGCCGTCACGTATTCTTCCTGTTTCCCCTCGATCTGCATGCGCCGCCTCCCGAGGCGGCGTGCGTGCGCGCATTCGCGCACCGGCGCGTTACGGCAGTGCCGGCACGTTGAAGCCCTGCGCGGCACGCGTGATCCGGAATTCCGTCACGCGATACGTCGCGAGCCCTTCGGTCACGAACGGATCGGTCTCGAGGATCGCGTCCAGTTCGTCGCGGTCGATGCGGGCCGCGAGGATCACGCCGCCTTCGCGCGGCACCTTCGGCCCCGCTGCGATGAAGATGCCGCGCTCGAACAGCGGCTGCAGATACGCACGATGGCGTTCGAGCGCATCGTCGATGCGCTCGAGCGACGCGTTGTAGTGGATGTCGATGACGTACATGGATGGCCCTGGAATGTCGCCGGCGCGTCGTGTGCCGGTCAGCCGGTCTTTTTAGCACAGCGGCCGTCCCGTGTCGTGCCGGCCGTCGTGCGTGTATTCAAGTTGTAAGTCTCGTTGCCGTAAATACGGAGGCAACCGTTTGCGCGCGACCGGCCGTTCGCGCGTATCGCGGGCATCGACTTCGACAACAAGGCACGCAGATGAGCAGAATGAGTTTGAATCGCAAGCTGTGGCTCGCGCTTGCGTTGGTATGGATCGGCTTGCTCGGCGTCGGCGCATGGAGCGCATACGAGACGCGCGCGACGATGCTCGCCGAACGCATGGCAGGCATCGCCAACCTGGTCGACTCGGCGGCCGGCATCGTCAGCGCATATCACGCGCTCGCGCAGAGCGGCACGCTGTCCGAGGCCGACGCGAAGCGCGACGCGCTCGCGAGCGTGGCCGCGATGCGCTACGGCGAGTCGGGCTATGTGTTCGTGATGGATTCGAAACCCGTCGTGCTGATGCACCCGACGCTGCCGAAACTTGTCGGCACGCAGGTCGGCGACTATCTCGACCCGGACGGCAAGCCGCTGTTCGTCACGATCCTGAACGCCGCGAAGGCGACCGGCAGCGGCTTCGCCGAGTATCGCGGGCGGCTGCCGCACAGCGAGACCGCGGTGCCGAAGATCAGCTACGTCACGCGCTTCGCGCCGTGGGACTGGAACATCTCGAGCGGCGTGTTCCTCAAGGACATCGATACCGTCTACTACCGGACGCTGTTCGGCCACCTCGCGGTCGTGTTCGCGATCGGCTTCGCGATCAGCGCGGCGATGCTCGTGATCATCCGCAACGTGCGCGGCAGCCTTGGCGGCGAGCCGGACGAAGCGGCCGCGCTGGCGACCCGCATCGCGCAGGGCGACCTCACGCGGCCGGTGCCGGTGCGCGCAGGCGACGACACGAGCATGATGGCGGCGATGCGCGACATGCAGGCGCGCCTGCAGGCGACGATCGGCGGAATCCGCCAGTCGGCCGAGTCGATTGCGTCGGCGAGCCGCGAGATCGCGTCCGGCAACGACGACCTGTCGCAGCGCACGGAGGAGCAGGCCGCGTCGCTCGAGGAAACGGCCGCGAGCATGGAGCAGCTGACCGCGACGGTGAAGCAGAACGCCGACAACGCGCGGCAGGCGAGCGGGCTCGCGAACAACGCATCGGAGATCGCGCGGGCGGGCAACGACGTCGTCAGTCGCGTGATCGGAACGATGGGCGACATCGACGACAGCTCGCGCAAGATCGCCGACATCATCGGCGTGATCGAGGGCATTGCGTTCCAGACCAACATCCTCGCGCTGAACGCGGCGGTCGAGGCAGCGCGGGCCGGCGAGCAGGGGCGCGGCTTCGCGGTGGTCGCGGGCGAGGTGCGTTCGCTCGCGCAGCGCAGCGCGACGGCCGCGAAGGAGATCCGCGAACTGATCGTCGATTCGGTCGAGCGCGTGCGTAACGGCTCGACGCTGGTCGGCCAGGCCGGCACGACGATGGGCGAGATCCTGCAGGCGGTCGCGCGCGTGACCGACATCATGGGCGAGATCGCGGCGGCGTCCGAAGAGCAGGCGAGCGGCATCACGCAGGTTGGGCGCGCGGTCACACAGATGGATCAGGTCACGCAGCAGAACGCGGCGCTCGTCGAGGAGGCCAGCGCGGCCGCGGCGTCGCTGCAGGAGCAGGCCGGCCGGCTGCGCGACGCGATCAGCGCGTTCCGGGTCGCCGATGCCGGTGGCCGCGTGCATTGAACGCAACTAACGGCCTGATGGCGGCGTGGTAGCGGCCTGGTCGCGCATCGTTCGCCAGCACCGCTGCGGTGCATACCCATATGAGCGGGATGTATTTCACTTCCGGCCGATCCTGTGACACCATTTGCCCCTTCCTGCGAGTTCGGGGATACCCGTATCGCGCCCCATTTTCAGTTAGCAAGAAAGCGAGAAACAGATGAAGCGTCGCAGTCTCCTGAAGGTATTTTCCGTGCTGGCCACCGGTGCCGCGCTGACGCTGTCGGCGGGCGCGCACGCCGAAGACAAGGTCATCAAGGTCGGCACGGTCGCCGGCCCGGATGCGGAAGTGTGGCAGGTCGTGCAGAAGGTCGCGAAGGAGAAGGAAGGCCTGAACGTGAAGGTCATCGAGTTCAACGACTACGTGCAGCCGAACGCGGCGCTCGATGCGGGCGACCTCGACGCGAACAGCTTCCAGCACCAGCCCTACCTCGACAGCCAGGTGAAGCAGCGCGGCTACAAGATCGTCAGCGCGGGCCTGACCTACATCTCGCCGATCGGCGTGTACTCGAAGAAGTTCAAGGCGCTGAAGGACCTGCCGCAAGGCGCGAAGCTCGCGGTGCCGAACGATCCGTCGAACGAGAACCGCGCGCTGCTGCTGCTGCAGACGCAAGGCGTGATCAAGCTGAAGGCCGGCGCCGGCACGGGCGGCAACAACGCGACGGTGCTCGACATCACCGAGAATCCGAAGAAGCTGAAGATCTCCGAGCTCGACGCCGCGCAACTGCCGCGCGTGCTGTCGGATGTCGACGCCGCCGTGATCAACACGAACTACGCGCTCGCCGCGAACCTGCAGCCGACCAAGGACGCGATCGCGCTCGAATCGCTGACGAGCCCGTATGCGAACCTGATCGCCGTGCGCGCGAAGGACAAGGATCAGCCGTGGGTGAAGAAGCTGGTCAAGGCGTACCAGTCGCCGGAAGTGCGGGAATTCATCAAGAAGCAGTTCAAGGGCTCGATGGTCGCGTCGTTCTGAACGCCGCACACCGGTCGGACCGCTGAAACGAAAGGGCCTGCCTCGCGCAGGCCCTTTTTCATTGGCGCGGCCGCAGATCATTGCGCGGCGCCCGGCGTTCAGCGCTGGCTCACATCTCGCCGCGCCGCGAGCAGATCGCCATGATCTGCTGGATCGCGTAGTTGTCGCGCACGCCCGGCAGCGACTGCACGACACACTCGTGAAAGCGCCGCTCGCGCGGCAGCAGCATCGCGTTGTTGCGGTACAGCGCGTCGCACGAGCGCTGGATCAGTTGCGCGGCCGCGCCGTTGCGGCTCTCGCGCAGCGCGCCCAGCATGCAGTCGTCGTATTGCGCATAGCCGTCGGTCAGCGCGAATGCCGCACCCGGCAGCGCCAGCGCGACGACCGCGCACGCGATCGCACGGATTCCCCGTTTCATGCACGCTCCGTTGGTGTGGATTGGGTCCGCGGACAGCATAACGTAAAGCTGTGAACGCGGCTGACGTGTTGCGCCGGGGCCGGCGCCAAGCGCCGCCGGCCGGGCTTCCCGAGCGTTTCGCAGCGGCTCGGCGGCCGCGTGTGCCGGCCGGACGCCCGAAAGCGCGAAGTCAGGTGGTGGTCTGCGGAAATGGTATCCTCGTGCGTTCGCCGCCGCGCGCCTTCCCGGGGCCCGCGCGGGGCCGCTGCCGCCCACACCGTCACCCGGTTGCGCGTGCTCGGCACCTGCATGACGGCGGCGGGAATCCATCATCCAGAACCGACACAAATACGGGGGAGACTCACCCATGAAGCGTTTCAAGATTTTCGCGATCCGTTCGATCACGGCCGGCGTCGCCGCATTCGCGCTCGCGGGCGCCGCGCACGCACAGACGGTCAAGGTGCTGTCGATCGTCGACCACCCGGCACTCGATGCGATCCGCGACGGCGTGCGCGCCGAACTGAAGGCGCAAGGCTACGGCGACGACAAGCTCAAGTGGGAATACCAGAGCGCGCAGGGCAACACGGGCACGGCCGCGCAGATCGCGCGCAAGTTTGTCGGCGACCAGCCCGACGTGATCGTCGCGATCGCGACGCCGGCCGCGCAGGCGGTGGTTGCATCGACGAAGAGCGTGCCGGTCGTCTATTCGGGGGTGACCGATCCGGTCGCAGCCCAGCTCGTGAAGGGCTGGGGCCCGTCGGGCACCAACGTGACGGGCGTCTCCGACAAGCTGCCGCTCGACCGTCAGGTCGCGCTGATCAAGCGCGTCGTGCCGAAGGCGAAGACGGTCGGCATGGTCTACAACCCGGGCGAGGCGAACTCGGTCGTGGTCGTGAAGGAGCTCAAGGAGATCCTCGCGAAGCAGGGGATGACGTTGAAGGAAGCGGCCGCGCCGCGCACCGTCGACATCGGCCCGGCCGCGAAGAGCCTGATCGGCAAGGTCGACGTGATCTACACGAACACCGACAACAACGTCGTGTCCGCATACGAAGCGCTCGTGAAGGTCGCGAACGAAGCGAAGATCCCGCTCGTCGCCGGCGACACCGACAGCGTGAAGCGTGGCGGCATCGCGGCGCTTGGCATCAACTACGGCGACCTCGGCCGGCAGACCGGCAAGGTCGTCGCGCGCATCCTGAAGGGCGAGAAGCCGGGCGCGATCGCATCGGAAACGAGCAGCAACCTCGAGCTGTTCGCGAACACGGGCGCGGCCGCGAAGCAGGGCGTGACACTGTCGCCGGATCTGCTCAAGGAAGCGAAGACGGTCATCAAGTAAGCCGCGGCCCGACCGCCGCGCTTGCGGGCCCGATCCGGGCCCGAACGACATCGCCGGACGGGCGGCTCCCACCCGGGGCCACCCGTCCGCTTCGCCCGGCCGTAAACGTGAGGCCGGGAAGCAACAGGATTTCCCCATCATGTCTCTGTTCTCGTTTCTGGGCGCGCTGGAGATCGGCCTGATCTTCAGTCTCGTCGCCCTCGGGGTGCTGATCTCGTTTCGCATCCTCAACTTCCCCGACCTGACCGTCGACGGCAGCTTTCCGCTCGGCGGCGCCGTCGCCGCGACGCTGATCTCCGCCGGCCACGACCCGTTCACGTCGACGGTGCTCGCGATCGTCGCAGGCGCGCTGGCCGGCTTCGTCACCGGCTGGCTCAACGTGCGCCTGAAGATCATGGACCTGCTCGCCAGCATCCTGATGATGATCGCGCTCTATTCGGTGAACCTGCGGATCATGGGCCGGCCGAACGTACCGCTCATCACCGAGCCGACGATCTTCACCGTGCTGCAGCCCGACTGGATGCCCGACTACGTGCTGCGCCCGGCGCTGCTCGCGATCGTCGTCGTGGTCGCGAAGCTCGGCCTCGACTGGTTCTTCTCGTCGCAGCTCGGCCTCGCGATGCGCGCGACCGGCGCGAACCCGCGGATGGCGCGCGCGCAGGGCATCGCGACGGGCCGCGCGACGCTCGCCGGGATGGCGCTGTCGAACGCGCTCGTCGCGCTCGCCGGTGCGCTGTTCGCGCAGACGCAGGGCGGCACCGACATCTCGATGGGGATCGGCACGATCGTGATCGGGCTGGCCGCGGTGATCATCGGCGAGACGCTGCTGCCCGCGCGCCGGCTCGTGCTGACGACGCTCGCGGTCGTGCTCGGTGCGATCGTCTACCGCTTCTTCATCGCGCTCGCGCTGAACAGCGAATTCATCGGCCTGAAAGCGCAGGACCTGAACCTCGTGACGGCTGCGCTCGTCACGATCGCGCTGGTGCTGCCGGCGACGCGCAAGAAGCTGTTCGCGCGCAAGAACGGAGGGGCCTGACATGTTGTCCGCACAAGACCTGAAACTCACGTTCAATCCCGGCACGCCGATCGAGACGCGTGCGCTGCGCGGGCTGTCGCTCGAGATTCCCGACGGCCAGTTCGTCGCGGTGATCGGCTCGAACGGCGCCGGCAAGTCGACCTTCCTCAATGCGATCAGCGGCGACCAGCGCGTCGATTCGGGACGCATCGCGATCGACGGCACGGATGTCACGCGCCAGCCCGCGTGGGACCGCGCGCACCTCGTCGCGCGCGTGTTCCAGGATCCGATGGCCGGCACCTGCGAGGGGCTGACGATCGAGGAGAACATGGCGCTCGCGACGGCGCGCGGCGTGCGGCGCGGCTTCCGGGCCGCGCTCGACCGTCCGTCGCGCGAGCTGTTCCGCGACAAGCTGCGTCTGCTGAACCTCGGTCTCGAGAACCGGCTGACCGACCGGATCGGGCTGCTGTCGGGCGGCCAGCGGCAGGCGGTGAGCCTGTTGATGGCGTCGCTGCGGCCGTCGCGGATCCTGCTGCTCGACGAGCACACGGCCGCGCTCGACCCGAAGACGGCCGCGTTCGTGCTGGAGCTGACCGCGCGCATCGTCGCCGAAAGCAAGCTGACGACGATGATGGTCACGCACAGCATGCGGCAGGCGCTCGACTACGGCGACCGCACGGTGATGCTGCACCAGGGGCAGGTCGTGCTCGACGTGTCGGGCGACCAGCGCCGCGGGCTCGACGTGCCGGACCTGCTGCAGATGTTCGAGAAGGTGCGGCACGAGCAGCTCGACGACGACGCGTTGCTGCTCGGCTGACGCGCGGCGGGCGGGCCGGCGCGGTGCGGGGTGCTGCATCGTGCCGGTTTGCGTGAGGGTTGGCATGCCGATCCGGCCGGGTGATTCGGCGCGCGTGTGCCGCATCGGGCCGGATGGTTGGGGCGGGCGTTCGGGCGGCGCGGTCCGGCCACGTCCGATCCGGCGCGCCGTAACATGACGGGCGCGCCGGCTTTCTCCCCGTTTTTCCTCTGACAAAAGCCGGTTTCGCACCGGCGCTGTGCGATGCGAGCGCATTGCCATATACTGTATATCCATACAGTTGTGGGTGGCGTCATGCTCGCATCCTCCATTTCTCCCGAATCCCTTCATCCATCGCTCTGGCGTGGCTCGCAGCTCGCGCGCGGCGGTCTGCGCACGATCGACACCGGCTTTGCGCCGCTGTCCGCCGAGCTGCCGGGCGGCGGCTGGCCGGTCGGCGGGCTCGTCGAGTTGCTGGCCGCGCAGCCGGGCTGCGGCGAGATGCGGCTGCTTGCACCCGCGCTCGCGCGCACCGTCAGCGCGCGGCGTCCGCTCGCGCTCGTCGCGCCGCCGCAAGCGCCGCATGCGACCGCGCTCGCCAGTCTCGGCGTGCCGGCCGACGCGTTGCTGTGGCTGCGCGCCGGTAGTCGCACGGATGCGTTGTGGGCCGCCGAACAGGCGCTCAAGACCGGCTGTTGCGGCGCGCTGCTGCTCTGGCAGGACGCGCGGCCCGATGCGCTGCGGCGCCTGCATCTCGCGGCCGCGCGCACGGGCGACACGCTGTTCGTGATGCTGCGCCCGCTGTCGGCCGCGCGGCAGCCGTCGCCGGCCGTGCTGCGCGTCGCGCTGTATCCCGTGCCGGGCGGCGTGTCGCTCGACATCGTCAAGCGTCGCGGGCCTGCGAGCGGCGAGCCGCTCGTGCTCGACCTGCCGTCGCCCATCGTGGAGAGCCGCTATGCGCGTCTTGCTCGGCATCCATCTGCCGCGCCTGCCGCTCGACGTGTGCGCCCCGCAGCCGTCTGACGCAGCGGCCGGCGGCGCCGGCTGCGCGGTGCTCGAGCAAGGCGTCGTGTTGATCGCCGATGCAGCCGCGCGCCGGCAAGGCGTGCGCGCGGGCATGAAGCGCGGCGGCGTGCTGACGCTCGCGCCCGAGACGCAACTCGTCGAACGCGATCCCGCGCGCGAGGCCGATGCGCTGCGCGCGGTCGCGCTCGCATTGCTGCGCTTCTCGCCGTGCGTCGCGCTCGACGACGAAGCGACGCTGATCGTCGACGTCGGTCCGAGCCTGCGCCTGTTCGGCGGCTTGCCGTCGCTGTGCCGCCAGGTGCGCGCGACGCTCGCGGCGCTCGGTTATGCGGCGCGCCTGTCCGCCGCGCCGACCGGGCGCGGTGCGTGGCTGCTTGCGCGTGTCTCGGCCCGCGCGCGGATCCGGCGCCGGTTGGCCGCCCCTGCGTCGCTGGTTCGCGCGCTCGATGGGCTGCCGTGCGCGCTGCTGCCCGACGCGCGCCCGTATGCGGGCTGGTTCGACGGCCTCGGTTGCCGCACGCTCGCCGATCTGCGCGGCTTGCCGCGCGCGGGGTTGCAGCGCCGCTGCGGCCCCGCGCTGCTCGCTGCACTCGATCGCGCGTACGGCGATGCGATCGAGCCGCTTGCGTGGATGGCGGTGCCGCCCGTGTTCGACGTGCGGCTCGAATTGCCGGAGCGCGTCGAATACGCGGAAGCCGTGCTGTTCGCCGCGCGGCGGCTCGTCGTGCAGCTCTGCGGATGGCTGGCCGCGCGGCAGCTGTCGCTGGCCGCGATGACGTTCGATCTCGAGCACGAGCGCGGCCGTCAGGCCGTGCCGCCGACACCGCTCGAACTCGCGTTCGCTGCGCCCGTGCGCGACGAGACGCACTTCATGCGGCTGCTCGGCGAGCGGCTCGCGCGCGTCGAATTGCCGTCCGCGGTGATCGCGGTGCGGCTGAGGGCCACGCGCGTCGAATCGGTCGCGCCGCCGGCCGACGATCTCTTTCCCGAGCCGGGCGGCACGCGCGAGACGCGCGCGCGGCTGTTCGAACTGCTGATCGCACGGCTCGGCGCGGAGAACGTGCTGCGCGCGGCACCCGTCGCCGATCACCGTCCGGAGGCCGCGAACCGCTGGCTGCCGCTCGATGCGCAAGCAGGCAAGCCGGCCGCTGGTCCGCCGGCCGTGCCGCCGCGCCCCGCATGGCTGCTGGCCGAGCCGCAGCCGCTCCTGATGCGCGAGAACCGGCCGGTGTTCCATACGCCGCTCAGGATGATGTCGTCGGCCGAGCGGATCGAAGCCGGGTGGTTCGACGGGCAACTGGCCGCACGCGATTACTACGTCGCGCAAGACGAGGTCGGTGCGTGCTACTGGGTATTCAAGGAACGGGCTGGGAGCGAGTCCGAGCCGCGCTGGTTCCTGCACGGCCTGTTCGGGTGAGCCGTCATGATTGCAGAATTCAGCTGGCTGCCCGATTACGCGGAGTTGTTCTGCCGATCGAACTTTTCGTTCCTGCATGGCGCGTCGCATGCGGACGAGCTGGTCAAGCGCGCGGCCGAACTCGGCTATCGCGGGATCGCGATCACCGACGAATGCTCGCTCGCAGGTGCGCCGCGCATGCATGTCGCGGCGAAGGCGAAAGGGCTGCCGCTCGTCATCGGTTCGTATTTCGAAGTCACGCCGGATGAAGTCGCGCCCGGCCACGATCCGGGCCCCGGCGCGTTCGGGCTCGTGTTGCTTGCGCAGAACCGCGAGGGTTACGGCAATCTTTCCGAGCTGATCTCGTGGCGGCGGATGGCATCGCCGAAGGGCACTTACAAGCTGACGTCGCGGATGCTGTCGGCGCCGCCTGCCGAGTTTGCCCACTTGCGCGGCATGCCCGACTGCTTCGCGATTCTCGTGCCCACGTATCCGGTGCGTGCTGATGTACTCGATGCGCAGATCGCGTGGTTTCGCGCGACGTTCGGCGAACGGGCGCGGCTCGGGCTCGTGCAGTTGCAGCGCGCGCTGGACGGTGCGCAGCGCGAGGAGATTCGTGCGGCCGGCGCGCGGCGCGGCGTGCGTATCGTCGCGCTTGGCGATGTGACGATGCACCGGCGTTCATGCAAGCCGCTGCAGGACGTGATGACGGCGATCCGCGTCGGGATGCCGGTTTCAGAGTGCGGCTATGCGCTCGCGCCGAATGCGGAACAGCATCTGCGTTCGCGGCAGCGGATCGGGCAACTGTACTCGCCGGAGGAGATCGCGGAGACGTGCGCGATTCTCGATGCTTGTCTTTTCGAACTCGATTCGCTGCGCTACGAGTATCCCGACGAGATCGTGCCGAAGGGGCTGACGCCGACGCGCTATCTGGAACAGGAAACCTTCGCGGGGGCAGCGGGGCGTTATCCGCAAGGCATTCCGGAGAAGGTCGAGAAGCAGATCCGCCATGAACTCGACCTGATCGCGAGGTTGAGCTACGAACCGTTCTTCCTGACCGTCTACGACATCGTCAAATACGCGCGCAGCCAGAACATCCTGTGCCAGGGCCGGGGCTCGGCGGCAAACTCGGTCGTCTGCTACTGCCTCGGCATCACCGAGGTCGATCCCGACCAGAGCACGATGCTGTTCGAGCGTTTCATCAGCGAGGAGCGCGGCGAGCCGCCGGATATCGACGTCGACTTCGAGCATCAGCGCCGGGAAGAGGTCATTCAGCATATCTACGAAAAATACGGCAAGGACCGCGCAGCACTCGCGGCGGCGGTCTCGACGTATCGCCCGCGCGGCGTGCTGCGCGAAACCGGCAAGGCGCTCGGTGTCGATCCGATGCTGATCGATCGCGTCGCGAAAGGGCATCGCTGGTTCGACGGCAGTCGCGACCTGCTGCAGCAATTCGCGACGACCGGGCTCGACCCGGCCACGCCGATCATTCGCGCATGGGCCGAACTCGCGGGGCGCTTGCTCAACTTTCCGCGCCACCTGTCGCAGCATTCGGGCGGCTTCGTGATCAGCCGCGGCAAGCTCACGCGGCTCGTGCCGGTCGAGAACGCGGCGATGGACGGGCGGCGCGTGATTCAATGGGACAAGGACGATCTCGAGGCGCTCGGGCTGATGAAGGTCGACGTGCTCGCGCTCGGCATGCTGTCGGCGCTGCATCGCGCCTTCGACATGCGCACGGCGTGGCGCGGGCCGCCGGAACCGGGGGGTGAGCCGTTCACGCTGAAGCACATTCCGCAGGATGACGAACCAACCTACGACATGATCTGCCGCGCCGATACGGTCGGCGTGTTCCAGATCGAATCGCGTGCGCAGATGTCGATGCTGCCGCGGTTGAGACCGCGCAACTACTACGATCTCGTCGTCCAGGTGTCGATCGTGCGGCCTGGTCCGATTCAAGGCGGCGCGGTGCATCCGTATCTGAAGCGGCGCAGGATCATGGCCGGCGAAGAGGAGGGTGAGGTCACGTACCCGAGCGATGCGCTCAAGGAAGTGCTCGAACGCACGCTCGGCGTGCCGATCTTCCAGGAACAGGTGATGCAGATCGCGATCGTCGCGGCAGGCTTCACGCCTGGCGAGGCCGACGAGTTGCGCCGGGCAATGGCCGCGTGGAAACGCAAGGGCAACCTCGAGAAGTATTACGACAAGATCGTCGACGGGATGCTCGAACGCAACTACACACGCGAATTCGCCGAGCAGATCTTCGAGCAGATCAAGGGCTTCGGCGAATACGGTTTCCCCGAGAGCCATGCGGCCAGTTTCGCGAAACTCGCCTATGCGAGCAGTTGGCTCAAATGCCACGAACCGGCGATCTTCCTCGCCGCGCTGCTGAACAGCCAGCCGATGGGTTTCTATCCGCCGTCGCAACTCGTGCAGGACGCGAAGCGTCATCGCGTGAAGGTGCTGCCGATCGACGTGACGCAAAGCAACTGGGAAGCCTCGCTCGAAGCGCTGCCCGGCCAGCCGCCGCCGCATGGTCAGCCCGCGGTGCGGCTCGGCCTGTCGCTCGTGCGCGGCCTCGGCGAGGCTGCCGCGCGGCGCATCGAGGCCGCGCGCGCGGCCGGCCCGTTCGAGAACGTCGACGCGCTCGCGCGCCGCGCGCAGCTCGAACGACGCGATCTCGAAGCGCTCGCCGCCGCGAACGCGCTCGCGACGCTCGCCGGCCATCGCCGCGATGCACTGTGGCAGGCCGTCGCCGCGGCACCGGAGCGCGACCTGCTCGCCGCCGCGCCGATCGACGAAACGGAGCAGCCCGTGCTCGGCGCGCCGTCGGAAGCCGACGACATCCTTGCCGACTATCACACCACCGGCCTCACGCTGAACCGCCACCCGGTCGCGCTGCTGCGGCCCGCGTTGCGCGCGCAGCGGCTGTCGTCCGCGGCCGAGTTGCGCGACCGTCCCGATGGCCGGCTCGCGCGCGCGTGCGGGCTCGTGACCGCACGGCAGATGCCAGGCACCGCGAAGGGCGTGATGTTCATGACGCTCGAGGACGAAACGGGCTGCGTGAACGTGATCGTGCGGCCCGAGCTGCTCGCGCGGCAGCGCCGCGAAACGCTCGATTCGCGACTGCTCGCGGCATCGGGCGTATGGCAGGTCGTCAGCGACGTGAGGCACCTCGTCGCGCAGCATTTCGAGGATCTGACGCCGCTGCTCGGCGGCCTGCGCACGTCGAGCCGCGAGTTCCACTGACACGGCGCGCCGGCACGCCGCCCGCGCGCCGCCGCCGCATGCATACCAGTCGGCCAAACTGGTTCTATTCCGGTATCGTTTCCAGCTTCCCAAGCCTGGGAAATCCGGCCCGGGAACTGTCCCCTTGCATACCAATCCGGGTAAATCCCTATCCCGCATCGCTTTGTAAACAAAGGATTTCTGGCAACTAAAACGCTTGCCGGGCAAGGCTTTCGGCGATTTTCGCGTCACTAATACCAGTTCGTTGACTGGTATTATGGTGGTTATATAATGCGTTCACTTTCGACGGCCCGAGGTCGTCGTCCGACACCCGGAGGCACATGGAAACCGGCTGGTCCGAACTGGCGCCCGATCCCCTCGACGACACGCCGCTGTACCTGCAGCTCGCCCGCAACCTGGCGAGCGCGATTCACGCCGGCGCGTGGCGGGCCGGCGAGGCGCTGCCGTCGGAGCGGCTGCTGTCGGGAACGGTCGGCGTGTCGCGGATCACGGCCCGCCGTGCGCTCGCGCTGCTGGTCGAGCAGGGGCTGATCAAGCGGGCGCGCGGGGCGGGCAGCTTCATCACGCCGCGCGTTGCCGATCCGCTGTCGCGTCTCGTCGGCTTCACCGCGAAGATGCGGCAGCGCGGTTTCGTGCCCGATTCGGTGTGGCTGTCGCGAACGCTGCGCACCGCGAGCCGCGACGAGATCACGCGTCTCGGCCTCGCGCCGGGCGCGACGGTCGCGCGGCTCGAGCGGCTGCGCCGCGCGGACGGCATCGTGATGGCCGTCGAGCATTCGACGCTGCCGGCCGCGGTGGTGCCGGATCCGCAGGCGCTTGGCGCGTCGCTATACGAATACCTCGACGCGCGCGGGATGACCGTCGTGCGCGCGCTGCAGCACTTTCGCGCGGCGAACGCGACGCACGAGATCGCGAAGTGGATGTCAGTGAAGCCGGGCTCGGCCCTGCTCGTGATCACGCGCATCGGCTACGGTGCCGACCAGCGCGCGATCGAAGTGTCCGAAACGTATTGCCGCGACGACTATTACGACTTCGTCGCCGAACTGAAACGCTGACGCGCGAGACTGCCCGCGCGCCACGCGCGGCGCAACGAAGTACAACGGATTTGCAAATCGCGACGCGGATGTCCGCGTCACCAGATCATCAAGAGAAACGTCATGCTGACTGGCAACATCCTTACCCCCGACGGCTGGATTCTCGGCTCGCTCGACAGCGAGAACGGCCGAATCACCACGCTCGACGGCACGCCCGCCGATCCCGCGAAGAACGATGCGCCGTATATCCTGCCCGGCTTCATCGACCTGCACGTGCACGGCGGCGGCGGCGCCGACGTGATGGAAGGCGGCGACGCGATCGAGACGATCGCACGCACACACGCGCAGTTCGGCACGACGAGCCTGCTCGCGACGACGATGACCGCGCCGCGCGACGAACTGATGCAGGTCGTCGCGAATCTCGGCACCGTCGCGCGCACCCGCACGCCGGGCGGCGCGCGCGTGCTCGGCGTGCATCTCGAAGGGCCGTACATCAACCCCGGCAAGCTCGGCGCGCAGCCGGACGCGGCCGTGTCGGCCGTGCTCGACGAAGTGCTGAAGTATCTGTCGATCGCGCCGATCCGGGTCGTCACGCTCGCGCCGGAAATCGCCGGTCACATCGAGATCATCGGCGAGATGGCCGCGCGCGGCGTGCGCGTGCAGCTCGGCCACTCGCTCGCGACCTACGACGACGCCGTCGCCGCGCTCAAGCACGGCGCATGCGGCTTCACGCACCTGTTCAACGCGATGTCGCCGCTGCATCACCGCAACCCGGGCCTCGTCGGCGCCGCACTCGCGCATGCCGAATACGCGGAAATCATCCCCGATCTGTTGCACGTACACCCGGGCGCGATTCGTGCGGCGCTGCGCGCGATCCCGCGCCTGTACGTCGTGACCGACAGCACGTCCGCCACCGGCATGCCCGACGGCGAATACCGGCTCGGCAGCCAGCACGTGACCAAGTGCCTCGGCGGCGTGCGGCTCGCCGACGGCACGCTCGCCGGCAGCACGCTGACGATGGACCAGGCGCTGCGCAACCTCGTGTCGCTCGGCCTGCCGATCGCCGACGTGTCGAACCGGATGTCGCGCTACGCGGCCGACTACCTCGGCGTCGCAGATCGCGGCCGCCTCGAGCGCGGCGCCTGGGCCGACCTCGCGGTGTTCGATCGCGACCTGAACCTCACCGCGACCTATGTCGAAGGAGAATCGATTGTCGAATATGCTTAAGGAAGCGCGCGAGTCCGCCCAGGTCGTCGCCGCGCAGATCGCCGACACCACGCGCGTCGAAGCGCTCGCCGGCCAATTGCTCGATCACCCGCCGGCCGTCGCGCTGACGGTCGCGCGCGGCAGCTCGGATCACGCCGCCAGCTATTTCGCGAGCCTGACGATGAGCCGCCTCGGCGTGCCCGTCGCGTCGCTGCCGATGTCGGTCGCGACGCTGCAGCAGGCGCCGCTGAAGGTGCAGGATCAACTCGCGATCGCATTCTCCCAGTCGGGCAAGAGCCCCGACCTCGTCAACACGATGGCCGCGCTGCGCGAAGCCGGCGCGCGCACCGTCGCCGCCGTCAACGTCCTGCCGTCGCCGCTCGCCGATGCGTGCGAGCACCAGTTGCCGCTGCTTGCCGGCCCCGAACTGTCGGTCGCCGCGACCAAGAGTTACATCGCGATGCTGTCGCTGTCCGCGCAGATCGTCGCGTACTGGCAGCGCGACGCCGCGCTGATGACGGCATTGCGCGGCCTGCCCGACGTGCTCGCGCAGGCCGGCCGGCTCGACTGGTCGCCGGCCGTTGCCGCGCTCGCGGGCATCGAGCGGATGATCGTGATCGGCCGCGGCCTCGGTCTTGCGATCGCTCAGGAAGCCGCGCTGAAACTGAAGGAAACCTCCGGCATCCAGGCCGAGGCATTCTCGAGCGCCGAAGTCCGTCACGGCCCGATGGAGCTGATCGACCGCGACTATCCGCTGCTCGTGTTCGCGCCGCCGGGCCCGGAGCAGGCCGGGCTGCTGCAGCTCGCGCAGGACATGCGCGCACGTGGCGCGGCCGTGCTGCTCGCGGCGCCCGCCGGCACGCCCGGCGCGACCTTGCCGCTCGCGCAGTCCGCCCATTCGGCGCTCGACCCGATCGCCGCCATTCTTTCGTTCTACGTGATGGCGGCGGATCTCGCCGCCGCGCGCGGCCGCAATCCCGACACGCCGCGCCACCTGAACAAAGTCACCGAAACGCACTGATAGCCGAGACAGCCGATGAGACGCGCCGAGGAGTCCCAGTTGAAGAGTTCCACCCATGATCAGATCGTCCTGCTTGCCCCGCTGACCGGGCCGATCGTCGCGCTGGCCGATGTGCCCGATCCGGTGTTCTCCGGCGGGATGTTCGGCGACGGCATCGGCATCGATCCGCTCGCGGGCAAGCTCGTCGCGCCGTGTGCGGGCATCGTGTCGCATCTCGCGCGCACGGGCCACGCGGTGACGATTACGACGCCGGAAGGCGCGGAAGTGCTGCTGCACATCGGCATCGACACCGTCGAGCTGAACGGACAGGGCTTCACCGCGCGCGTCGAAGCCGGCGCGCGTGTCGCGGCGGGCGACCTGCTGATCGAGTTCGACCAGGACGCGGTTGCACGCAGCGCGCATTCGCTGGTCTCCGTGATCGCCATCGCGAACTCCGACGCGTTCGACGTCATCGAGCGCGCGAGCGGTTTCGCGACGGCCGGCGAGACGCCGCTGCTGACGCTGCGCGGCAAGGGCGAGGCCGCCGCGCAGGCGGCGCAGGCCGGCGCGGCGGCGATGAACGAGGTGCGCCGCAAGGTCGTGCTGACGCAGCCCGGTGGCCTGCATGCGCGCCCGGCCGCGCGGGCGCGCGAAGCCGCGCGCGGGCTCGACGCACATGTCGAAGTGCATTTCGACGGTCGCAAGGCGCCGATCGCAAGCGTGGTCGGCCTGCTCGGCCTCGGCGCCGGCGAAGGCGCGACGATCGAGCTGGTCGGCCGCGGTGCGCACGCGCAGCAAGCCGTCGAAGCGGTCGAGCACGAGTTGCTGCGCGAAGCGCACGGCGAGGTCGAGGAAAGGCCGGCGCGGCTCAAGTCGCCCGCACCGCAGCCGATCGTGCGCAACACCGGCGCAACACTCGATCCGAACACGCTCGCGGGCGTGTGCGCGGCGCCCGGCATCGCGGTCGGCACGCTGGTGCGTCTCGACGATGCGGATATCGTGCCGCCCGAGCAAGCGACCGGCACGCCCGCGTCGGAAAGCCGCCGGCTCGACCAGGCGCTGATGGCAGTCGACGCCGAACTCGACGAAACGGTGCGCAGCGCATCGGCGCGCGGCGCGGTTGGCGAAGCGGGCATCTTCGCGGTGCATCGCGTGCTGCTCGAGGACCCGACGCTGGTCGACGCGGCGCGCGACCAGATCAGCCTCGGCAAGAGCGCGGGCTTCGCGTGGCGCGCGACGATCCGCACGCAGATCGACACGCTGTCGAAGCTCGACGACGCACTGCTCGCCGAGCGTGCGGCGGACCTCCGCGATATCGAGAAGCGCGTGCTGCGCGCGCTCGGCCACACGAGCGGCGCGACGCGCACGCTGCCCGACGAGGCCGTGCTCGCGGCCGAGGAATTCACGCCGTCGGACCTGTCGTCGCTCGATCGCCAGCGCGTGACCGCGCTCGTGATGGCACGCGGCGGCGCGACGTCGCATGCGGCGATCATCGCGCGCCAGCTCGGCATTCCGGCGCTCGTCGCGGTCGGCGACGCGCTGTACGCGATTCCGGACGGCACGCAGGTCGTCGTCGATGCGAGCGCGGGCCGTCTCGAACACGCGCCGACCGCGCTCGACGTCGAACGCGCGCGCCACGAACGCCAGCGCCTGGACGGCGTGCGCGAAGCGAACCGGCAACTGGCCGGCGCCGCCGCCGCGACCGTCGACGGCCGCGCCATCGAGATCGCCGCGAACATCGCGACGCTCGACGACGCGAACACCGCGGTGGACAACGGCGCGGATGCGGTCGGCCTGTTGCGCACCGAACTGATGTTCATCCATCGCCAGGCCGCACCGAGCGTCGTCGAGCACCAGCAGAGCTACCAATCGATCGTCGACGCGCTGCAGGGCCGCACCGCGATCATCCGCACGCTCGACGTCGGCGCCGACAAGGAAGTCGACTACCTGACGCTGCCGCCCGAACCGAACCCGGCGCTCGGCCTGCGCGGCATTCGCCTCGCGCAGGTGCGCCCCGATCTGCTCGACGATCAGCTGCAGGGCCTGCTCGCGGTGAAGCCGTTCGGCGCGGTGCGCATCCTGCTGCCGATGGTGACGGATGCGGGCGAGCTCGTGCGGCTGCGTAAGCGTATCGACGAATTCGCGCGTGCGCAGGGCCGTACCGAGCCGATCGAAGTCGGCGTGATGATCGAGGTGCCGTCGGCGGCGCTGCTCGCCGACCAGCTCGCGCAGCATGCGGATTTCCTGTCGATCGGCACCAACGACCTGACGCAGTACACGCTCGCGATGGACCGCTGCCAGGCCGATCTGGCCGCGCAGTCCGACGGCCTGCATCCGGCCGTGCTGCGCCTGATCGACATCGCGGTGCGCGGCGCGGCGAAGCACGGCAAGTGGGTCGGCGTGTGCGGCGCGCTCGGCGGCGATCCGCTCGCGGTACCGATCCTCGTCGGCCTCGGCGTGACCGAACTGTCGGTCGACCCGGTTTCGGTGCCGGGCATCAAGGCGCGTGTGCGCCGTCTCGATTACCAGTTGTGTCGCCAGCGTGCGCAGGATCTGCTCGCACTCGACTCGGCACAGGCGGTAAGGGCAGCAAGCCGCGAGGTCTGGCCGCTCGACTGAACGTCGACGGCGGGCGCGCGAGCGTTTCACGACGCAAGCATTTAGGTCAACGACGATTAATGACGAGACATGGATTGGAGGACTGAATGGACGGGAATCCGTTTCTGAAGATACAGGGCCTGGGCCGGGCGCTGATGCTGCCGATCGCGGTGTTGCCGGTCGCCGGCATCCTGCTGCGGCTCGGACAGCCGGACGTGTTCAACATCAAGATGATCGCCGACGCCGGCGGCGCGATCTTCGACAACCTGCCGCTGCTGTTCGCAATCGGCGTGGCGGTTGGTTTCGCGAAGGACAACAACGGCGTGGCGGCACTCGCGGGTGCGATCGGTTACCTGATCGAAACCGCGATCATGAAGGATATCGATCCCAAGCTGAACATGGGCGTGCTGTCCGGGATCATCGCGGGCGTGGTCGCGGGCTTGCTGTACAACCGCTACAAGGACATCAAGCTGCCCGACTACCTCGCGTTCTTCGGCGGGAAACGGTTCGTGCCGATCATCACGGGGCTGGTCTGCGTGGTACTCGGCATCGTGTTCGGGTATGTGTGGCAGCCGGTCCAGCATGCGATCGACGCGGCCGGCCAGTGGCTGACGACGGCGGGCGCGATCGGTGCGTTCGTGTTCGGCTTCCTGAACCGCCTGCTGCTCGTCACGGGCCTGCACCACATCATCAATTCGCTCGCGTGGTTCGTGTTCGGCAACTTCACGCCGCCGGCCGGCGGCGAGCTCGTGCACGGCGACCTGCACCGCTTCTTCGCGGGCGATCCGACCGCGGGCACCTTCATGGCCGGCTTCTTCCCGATCATGATGTTCGGCCTGCCGGCCGCGTGTCTCGCGATGCTGCACGAAGCACCGAAGGAGCGCCGCGCGATGGTCGGCGGCCTGCTGTTCTCGATGGCGCTCACGTCGTTCCTGACCGGTGTGACCGAGCCGATCGAATTCAGCTTCATGTTCCTCGCGCCGGTGCTGTACGTGATCCACGCGGTGCTCACGGGGCTGTCGCTCGCGATCTGCCAGATCCTCGGCGTGAAGCTCGGCTTCACGTTCTCGGCCGGCGCGATCGACTACGTGCTGAACTACGGGCTGTCGACGAAGGGCTGGATCGCGGTGCCGCTCGGTATCGCATACGGCGTCGCGTATTACGGGCTGTTCCGCTTCTTCATCCGCAAGTTCAACATGGCGACGCCGGGCCGCGAGCCGGCCTCGACCGACGCTGCGGCCGAGTCGTACGCATCGGGCGGCTTCGTCGCGCCGGCAGCTGGCGCCGCGGCGGCACCGCGTGCGCAGCGCTACATCGCCGCGCTCGGCGGCGCCGGCAACCTGACGGTCGTCGACGCATGCACGACGCGCCTGCGCCTGACCGTCGTCGATCCGGAGAAGGTGTCGGAGCCGGAACTGAAGTCGATCGGCGCGCGCGGCGTGCTCAAGCGCGGCGGAAACAGCGTGCAGGTGATCATCGGGCCCGAGGCCGACATCATTGCCGACGAGATGCGCTCGGCGATCGGCAGCGGCGCGACCATCGCGGCGGCGACGGCTACGGCCCCTGCAGCTCAGCCGGTCACGGGTGCGGCGGCCGGTCCGCTCGATCCCGATCCGCTGCGCTGGCTCGCGGTGTTCGGTGGTGCGACCAACGTCGCTTCGCTCGACGCGATCGCGACCACGCGCCTGCGCGTCGTCGTGCGTGACGCATCGGCGGTCGATCGCGATCGACTCGGCGCGCTCGATGTCGCATGGGTGTCGCCGGACACGTTCCACATCGTCTGCGGCAACGCGGCGGCACGCTACGCGGAACAGCTCGGCGCGCGCCTGACGTCGACGGGCGGCGGGGCGGCCCCGCAACCGGCCTGATCCGGCATGATGCGATGAGGCAGGCCCGGTCCGCGTGGCGGGTTCGGGCCGCCGGTCGGTAAAACGAGAACGGCTTGCGATACGTCGCAAGCCGTTTTTTCTTGGCGGGGCGTGTGCGCGATGCATTCGTCCGCACCGCGCACCGTTTGCGTGGATCAGCAACCGCTCAGTTGCTCAACCGCTTCACCGTTCACGGATTCGTCAGCGTGAAGGTCGGCTTCCGGTAGCCGATGCCGGCCCGGTCGAGCTTCGGCAATTCGCGCTGCGTGAGCAGCGTCGCGAAGCCGGCCCAGTCGCGCTGCAGCGCGGCCAGGTCGACGTGATGCGTGTCGCCGCGCTTGAAGCGCACGCCGGCCGCATACGGCAGCTCCCAGTCGGCCCGGTGCCATGCGCGCTCGGCGAGCGCGAGCAGCCGCGGATAGGCCATGTATTCGAGGAAGGTGTCGTTGCGCATCACCTCGCCCCACGCCTGCCCCTGCATGCCTTCGATGCGCGGCGCGGGGCCCGAGCCCGTCACCTCGAACGCGTTGCCGTCACGATCGCCCATCACTTCGGCGTTCTGCGGCAGGTTCTCGGGCGCGAACGAGAACACCTTGTACTCGTCCGTCGCGTGCGAGCCCCAGTAGTAGCCGCGCTCGCGCGGGTTGAGCGTGTACGGGAAGTCGAAGTACAGGTAGTCGGGCAGCGCGAGCACCGTCAGGTAGCCCTTGCCGCTCAGATCGCGCGCGCTGTCCGATGCGCCCCAGAAGATCGTGTCCCACAGCGACACCATCACATGTCGCGTGCTGAAGTCCCGAGGCCCGTTCGCATGCTTGATGCCGTCCTGCCACGCGGCCATCGTGTCGATTCCGTTCGCGTCGACCGCCGCGCTCACCTGTTTCGCGAAACGCGTCGGCAACTCGTCGATCGACTTGATCTCGCCGCGCTGGAGCAGCGCCGTGCACGCGGGCGAACGCGCCCACGGTTTGTCCTGCGCGGCGACATCGATGCGCCCCTTGTTCGGGTCGGTGCCGTTCAGCGGCTGGAAGCCCGCGCCGAGGAAAATGTTCTTCGCCTCGTCGCCGCCGTAGTGCCAGGTGTGCAGCGGCGCCTGCGCGTCCGCATGCATCGCCGCGATCTCGCGGATCACCTTCGATGCGAAATTGAGCGCGCCCGGCACGCACGGGTTCAGGTCGCTGCGCCGGTCGTAGAACTGCACCGTCGTCAGGTTCGTCGTGTCCTGCGGATCGAGCAGCCGGTACGCGTTCGCTTCCTGCTCGCGGCCGGCCGCATGCAGCCGGCGGTAGCGCGCCTCCATCGTCACGACGGCCGCACGCGCATGCGCGGGCATGTCGATCTCGGGGATGATCGTGACGAAGCGGGCAGCTGCGTAGCGCACGAGCGCCACGTAATCGTCGCGCGTCAGGTAGCCGCCGCCCGAGCGGTTGTCGGGGCCCGAGCCGAGTTGCGGCAGCAGGCAGCGTGTCTCGCTCGGGTCGTGACAGCGGCGTGAGCCGATTTCGGTCAGCTCCGGCAGGCCGGGAATCTCGATACGCCAACCCTCGTCGTCGGACAGATGCAGGTGCAGGCGGTTGAGCTTGTACGCGCTCATCTGGTCGATCAGGCGGCGCAGCGTCGCCGGGTGCTTGAAGTTGCGCGCGAGGTCGACGTGCATCCCGCGATGCGTGAAGCGCGGCGCATCCTCGACGAGCATCGCCGGGATCGGGCCGCCGCCGGCGGGCGCGAGCGAGTAGAGCGTCTGCACGCCGTAGTAGAGGCCCGCGCGATCGTAGCCTTCGATCAGCGCGCCGCGCGGCCCGATCGCGAGCCGGTACCCGCCTGGCACCGCAATGTCGGCCGGCAGCCGGCGCGGTGCGACGGCACCGCGGACCGGCACGCGCGCGCCGTCGAGCCCGAGTGTCGTCGCACGTTCGCGCAGCGCCGCGACCTGCACGTCCGGCAGGTCCGGCAGCGCGAGCTCGATGCCGCGCAGGTCGAGCGTGCCGGGCAGCCGCTGTTCGCGCTTCACGCTCGGCAGCGCGCGGCTCGCGTCGGGGCGTGCCGCCACGGGCGGCGCGTTGCCGGTCGAATTGTTTTGCGCGTCGGCCGGCAGCGATTCGACATAGCGGAGCTCGTCGTCGGTGTCGTTGTAGCGGAGCACGGCGGGCGGTGCGCCGTCGACGACGACGTACGGGCGCGGAATCACGTCGCTGTAGCGCAGCAGCCAGTATTCGGCGACGAACGGCAGTTCGATGCGTTCGCCGGGCGCAAGCCGCACCGAGCCCGGCTGCGGCGTCAGCTCGTACAGGTCGCCGGTGAGCCGCCGCAGCGCGAAGCCCGGACGATCGATTCGCAGCAGGCGTCGGATGCTGTGCAGGTACAGCTTCCAGCCGCCGTCGGCGATCGTCTGGTGGCCGCGGTTCTGCAGGATCAGGCGGCCGGTCGCGCAGGCCGCGCCGTCGGCGCCGAGATCGGCGCACGGCACGCCGGCCGCGGCCGCGTGGTTGTTGTCGACGGCGACGCGCAGCGCGAGGTCGTTCGACAGAAGCGTCGCGAGACTGGCCGCTTGCGCGGCCGGTTGTGCGATGCCGGCAGTCGCGACGGCGACGGCGGCGGTCGGCGTCGGCTGCGCGCCGATCGCGACAGGCGGCAGCGCTGCGATCAACAGGCCGGCAACGAAGGATGGCAAGGTGTGCTTCATTCGAACTCCTGAGAAAAAGGTAGGCGTAGCGGCGTCGTGGGGCGACGTCGCTGCGATCGGGGTCTTTCAATGGAGCTGCGGGAGATACCAGCGCACGGGGCGATGCGGCTGCACCGCGCGCATTCGGCACGCAGGGGCGTGCGTTACGGAACGGGAGGCGGGCACGCGTGCCGATCGGGTCGGCGGGGCGACGTATGCGTGCTCATCGGCGGCGCACGGTAAACGCCGCGGCAACGATGCGGCCGCAGCAGGCTGCGTTCGACCGGCCACGCATGATCGCAACGGCAGACGCTGCCGCATACGCATGGCAACTCGGCGCGCAGGCGCGCGCCAGACACGGGATTCGCATGTCTCCCCCACCCGATGGATTCGGCCTGTCGGCGGCCGTGTTCAAAGATCTTATGAAACCTTTGATTGGTATTCAAGTGGTATCAATCTGGCGCTAAATTGGCATCGAGGAATCGCGGGTGCGCCGATGCTACGGACGAAAAAAAACCTCGCGTGACGCGAGGTTCGTTCCGGACGGGAGGGGCGGTGCGCCTCCCGCGCGCGATCAATCGCGACGTGCGCGCACCGGCGCTTCCTGCGGCTTCTGCCGCACTTCGAGCCACATCGCGTTGACGATGCCGAACGACAGCGCGACGCCGATACCGAGAATCCAGCTGAAATACCACATGATCCGACTCCTTGCGAAACGGTGGGCGAGGGCGCGCAGGCGCCCCGGCCGGGTTCAATACATCGAGTGCTTGTTCTCTTCGAGCGACTGATGCGTGACCTTGCCGCGCATCACGCGGTACACCCAGCTCGTGTAGAGCAGGATGATCGGCAGGAATACGATCACCGCGAACAGCATCACCTGCAGCGTCCTGTGGCTCGACGTCGAATCCCACACGGTCAGGCTGCTGCGCGGGTCGAGCGACGACGGCATGATGAACGGGAACATCGAGAAGCCTGCGGTCAGGATCACGCCGGCGATCATCAGGCCGGTGCAGAAGAACGCCGTCTTTTCCTGCTTCGAGCCGGCGAGCAGCAGCGCGAGCAGGCCGCCCGCGATCCCGACCACGGGTGCCGCGATCATCCACGGATACTCGCCGTAATTCGCGAGCCACAGGCCCGAGCCGGCGGCGACGTCCTTGAGCAGCGGGTTCGCGACCGTGTCGGTCGGCGCGGCGTGCGTGATGTGGAAGCCGCCGATGGTCGACGCGATCAGCACGCCGGCCAGCACGAACAGCACGACCGCGAGGAGCGCCGACACGCGCAGCGCGACCGACGCGCGGCGTGCGATCACGCCGTCGGTCTTCATCTTGATGAACGCGGCGCCGTGCGCGACCAGCATCGTGAGGCTGACGAGCCCGCAGAGCAGCGCGAACGGGTTCAGCAATGCCCAGAAGCCGCCGTAGTAGGTTACGCGCAGGTCGCTGTCGAACTTGAACGGCACGCCCTGCAGGAGGTTGCCGAACGCGACGCCGAACACCAGCGCCGGCACGAAGCCGCCGACGAACAGGCCCCAGTCCCAGCCCGCGCGCCAGCGCGGGTCGGGCCGCTTGCTGCGATAGTCGAAGCCGACCGGCCGGAAGAACAGCGCGAACAGCACGAGCAGCATTGCGAAGTAGAAGCCGGAGAACGACGCGGCATAGACGAGCGGCCACGCGGCGAACATCGCGCCGCCGGCCGTGATCAGCCACACCTGGTTGCCTTCCCACGTCGCGCCGACCGTGTTGACGATGATGCGGCGCTCCTCGTCGGTCTTGCCGAGGAACGGCAGCAGCGCGGTCGCGCCCATGTCGAAGCCGTCGGTGACGGCGAAGCCGATCAGCAGCACGCCGACGAGCAGCCACCAGATCAGCTTGAGAGTTGCATAGTCCATAGCGATTCCTTGTTCCGTTTCAGGTGCGTGCTCAGGCCGGAGCGCGCTCGCTGGCCGCGGCGAGTTCGTGGTGATAGCGGCCGGTATGCAGCGACGACGGGCCGAGGCGTGCGTACTTGAACATCAGTTTGATCTCGATGATGAACAGCGCCGTGTAGAACGCGATGAAACCGGCGAGGCTCAGGTACAGGTCCGAGGGCGTGAGGCTCGACGCGGACAGATGCGTCGGCAGGATGCCCGCGATCGTCCAGGGCTGGCGGCCGAGCTCGGCGACGACCCAGCCGAATTCCGCGGCGAGCCACGGCAGCGGAATCGCCCACACCGCATAGCGCAGGAACCAGCGGCGGTTGTCCTGCAGCAGCTGGCGGCGCGCGCAGAACCAGAACGCGGCGACGAAGGTCGCGAGGAACAGGAAACCGAGGAACACCATGATCCGGAACGAGAAGAACACGGGCGCGACCGGCGGGATCGTCTTCTTCGCGGCGGCTTTGATCTGCTCGGGCGTCGCATCGACCACGTTCGGCGTGAACTGCTTGAGCATCAGCCCGTAGCCGAGATACTGCTTGTGCTGGTCGAACAGTTCGCGCGTGGCCGCGCTCGTGTCGCCTTCCTTCATCTTCTGCAGCGCGCCGTACGCGATCATCCCGCTCTGGATGTGCTCCTCGCTGTGCTTCGCGAGTTCGCGTAGGCCGACCACGGGTTCGTCGACCGAGCGCGTCGCGATCAGGCCGAGCGCGTACGGAATCTTGATTGCATAGTCGGTACGCTGTTCTTCCTGGTTCGGAAGGCCGATCAGCGTGAACGATGCGGGTGCCGGCTGCGTTTCCCATTCGGACTCGATCGCGGCGAGCTTCATCTTCTGCACTTCGCCGGTCGTGTAGCCCGACTCGTCGCCGAGCACGATCACGCAAAGCGTCGACGCGAGGCCGAAGCCGGCCGCGACCGCGAACGAGCGCAGCGCGAAATCGGTGTCGCGCTTTTTCAGCAGGTACCACGACGAGATGCCGAGCACGAACATCGCAGCCGTCACGTAGCCGGCCGACACCGTGTGCACGAATTTCACCTGCGCGACCGGGTTGAACAGCACGTCGAACAGGTTCGTCAGCTCCATGCGCATCGTCTGATAGTTGAACTCGGCGCCGACCGGGTTGTTCATCCAGCCGTTCGCGACGAGGATCCACAGCGCGGACAGGTTCGAGCCCAGCGCGACGAGGAACGTGACCATCAGGTGCTTGACCTTCGACAGGCGGTTCCAGCCGAAGAAGAACAGGCCGACGAACGTCGATTCGAGGAAGAACGCCATCAGCCCTTCGACCGCGAGCGGCACGCCGAAGATGTCGCCGACGTAGTGCGAGTAGTACGACCAGTTCGTGCCGAACTGGAATTCGAGCGTGATGCCGGTCGTCACGCCCATCGCGAAGTTGATCCCGAACAGCTTGCCCCAGAACTGGGTCATGTCCTTGTAGACCTGTTTGCCGGTCATCACGTAGACGGCTTCCATGATGACGAGCAGCCAGGACAGGCCGAGCGTCAGCGGCACGAACAGGAAGTGGTAGAGCGCCGTGATGCCGAACTGCAGACGTGACAGATCGACGACTTCACTGCTTATCATGGTGGTCTCCCTCGGTAGATGCGGGCGCCGGTACCGAGAGCAACTTCTCGGCGACGGCGGCAGGCGGAAGCGACATGTGCTCAGCCTGCGGATGATTGAAGAATGCGTATTTGAGCGACATCAAAAGGATCAGCTTGACGATCAACACCAGGGTGATGTCGCGGGCGAGGGTTGGCCCGCGAGCCCACGCGGCGATGCGCGCGCGCCAGCCGAGCGTGCCGGTGGCCTGCGGGGGAGGCGGCGCAGGCTCTTTATTGATCGAGATCAAGGTGATTATCCTGAATCGATTTACGTGGGTTTTGGGGCGACTCTACGTCGGATTTATGACGGCGGTTAAGCTGTTTTAATCCTTTTAAGCCGACATGCCAATTTTAAAATGCCGGCTTTCCGATGCCGAGTGCTGCGCTGCGGCAGACCGTCGCGAAGCGCATGTCAAAACTTGAGGTAGATCAAGGTTATGCGGAAGGGGCCGGAATTTGCCCGATACCCGATCAATACGGTCGATTAACGCGGCGCGATCGAGGCGAAATAACAGACGAAAAAAAACCGCTGCCGGGCGGGCAGCGGTTTTGGGTAAAGCGCTCTAAATCAGGGAGTCAGGCGTATTCGGCGAGTGCCGTGCGCATCTTTTTCATGGCGCTCGCTTCGATCTGGCGGATGCGTTCCGCCGACACACCGAACTCGGCCGCGAGATCGTGCAGCGTCGAGCCGCCCGAGCCGTCGTCGTCGACGTTCAGCCAGCGCGCCTCGATGATCCGGCGGCTGCGCGCGTCGAGCGCCTCGAGCGCCTGCGCGATGCCGTCCGTCTGCAGCATGTCGCGCTGACGCGCGGCGAGCACGGCGGTCGGCTCGTTGTGCGAATCGGCCAGGTAGGCGATCGGTGCGTACGACTCCTCGCCGTCTTCCACTTGGCCCTCGAGCGCGATGTCGCCGCCCGACAGACGCGTTTCCATCTCGGTCACGTCTTCGCGCTTGACGTTGAGCTCCTGCGCGAGGCCGTCGATTTCCTCGGGCGTCATCGCCTGCATGCTCTTCTTGTGGCTGCGCAGGTTGAAGAACAGCTTGCGCTGCGCCTTCGTCGTCGCGACCTTCACCATCCGCCAGTTGCGCAGGATGTACTCGTGGATCTCGGCCTTGATCCAGTGGATCGCATACGACACCAGGCGCACGTTTTGCGCCGGGTCGAAACGTTTCACAGCCTTCATCAGGCCGATATTGCCTTCCTGGATCAGGTCGCCGTGCGGCAGGCCGTAGCCGAGGTAGTTGCGCGCGATCGACACGACAAGCCGCAGGTGCGACAGCACGAGGCGGCGTGCCGAGTCGAGGTTGTTGTCTTCGCGGAATTCGGTCGCGTACTGGCGTTCCTCTTCGGCCGTCAGGAGCGGGATCCGGTTGACGGCCTGGATGTACGCGTCGATGTTGCCAAGCTGGCCCGGCAACATCGATTGAGTTGCGAGCGCCAGCGAGCCTGCCGATTCGGCCTTGGCCGGCGTCGGGCTCAGGGTGTTCGGAAGGGTCAGGGCGTAGCTCACTAAAAAACTCCTTTGGAATCAGGGACAAACCTCTGGTCTCGGATGAGATTCCGAGGCTCATCTTAGCACTCCCGTAATCTGAGTGCTAATTCCTTAGAGGGGGCGGGGGCATCCAAGTTCCCGATTCTCTATCGAACTTGTCGAATCGATAGTCTAATTTGCGACAAGGCTGACCGGAGGAAGTTCCGTAAGTTGTTGTTTCTGATAGTAATCAGTAGACGGTTTCGATTTTTGTAGTTTTGGAAGCAAACAATTTCGCTTCGTGATGCCGATCCGAAAAGTCCTTTACCATACCATTCAGTTCGCTCGGGCCCGGCCGCTGCGGCAAGGCTCCATTCAATCCACAAAGTTGGAGTGTCTGATGAACAATAAGAAGAATTGCCGGCCCCGTAGCCGGCTTGCGCTGCATGCGCTGCTGGCGGCGTCGCTGCTGGGCGGATCGGGTGCGGCGTTCGCGGATCGATGGGGAATCCAGGCGGGCGGCGGGTTTTCCGATCGCCACGGGATCGACAAGGCCGATCTCGGCGTCGTGTGGGATCCGGGCTGGAACTGGTGGGAAATCGGCGGCTGGCACTTCGCGTTCGTGATGGAAGGCCACGCCGGCTACTGGCACACGGGCGGCAATGTTCATGGCAGCATCGGTGAATTCGGCGCGACGCCGATGTTCCGCTTCATCAAGAGCGCGGGCCAGGTACGTCCGTTCATCGAGGCCGGCGCCGGCATCCGCTTCCTGACTTCCCCGACGATCTCCAACAAACTGTCGCTGGCGACGTCGTTCCAGTTCGTGGACGTCGCCGGTGTCGGCGCGCAGTTCGGAGAACGGCAACAGTACCAGCTCGGCTACCGTTTTCAACATGTGTCTAACGCGGGTATCAAAGAGCCGAATCCTGGTATAAATTTCCACCAGTTCTACCTGCAGTACAACTTCTGATCCGCACGCCCGCGCACGGCGGGCGCGTTGCCGAGGAGTCAGGCGATGGCGAAGGTGGTCGATGCGATTCGCGCGCTCGAGCGCGATCGGTTCCGGGCGATGGTTGACGGGGACGGCGAGGCGCTCGATGCGCAATTGTCGGACAAGGTGTTCTTCGTGCACACCAACGGCAAACGCGAAACCAAGCAGCAGTTCATCGACGCCATCGTCGCCGGCCGCCGCCGCTATCGCCAGATCGAAATCCAGTCGCAGGATCTGCTTCCCGTCGGTGACGCAACCTGCGTCGTCACCGGGCGCGCTCTGATCGAGATGGAAACGAACAACGGCGGGCTGGTGTTTCCGATCGCCTATACCGCCGTCCATACCCATGAGCAGGGGCAGTGGCGCCTGCTGGCGTGGCAGGCGACGCGGTGCGCGACCGAGACATGAGCGCGCGTGGCGCTCCTTTTTCGTGTCCCGACCGAAGCGGCCTTCTGGGCCGCTTTTTATTGCCCGTGCGGCGCGGATTGCGCGCAGCACGGGCGGTCACGCACCGCTCGCTTGACGTTTGAACCCTGAAGCGAAAACCCGCCGGTCAGGCCGCCGCACGGCGGTCGGCGCACTGCCAGGCCGAGCGGTTGATCGCGCTGACGACCGCATCGAGCGCGGCGCTCGTCGCATCGGCATGCACTCCGACGCCGTGCCGCAGCGGCGCATCGCCGACCCGGCAGCCGACCGATACCGCGATTCGTCCGTCCGTCGTGCGCGCGTGTTCGCACGAGGCGACGTCGACCGTCGCGCCGGCCGCCGTCGCGAAGGCCGCGGCCATTCGTTGCACGACCTCTTCCGGTGCCGCGTCGGCCGGCGGTGCGCCCGCGATGTCGCGGTTCTGCCAGCGTGCGGCGTCGCCGTGGCGCGCGGCCGGGCCGTCGGTCTCGAAGAATTCGCGGGCGAACAGCGCGCAGATCGCGTCGCCGGTCACTTCCTCGCCGGAGACATCGGCGAGTGTCTGCACCGCGTGGCTGAATTCGATCTGCACGCGCCGCGTCGGCGTGAAGCCCATCCCGCGTTCGAGCAGGAACGTCGCGCCGCCCTTGCCGGACTGGCTGTTCACGCGAATGACCGCGTCATAGCTGCGGCCCAGATCGGCCGGGTCGATCGGCAGGTAAGGCACCTCCCACACCGCGTCGGGGCGCTGCTGCGCGAAGCCCTTGCGGATCGCATCCTGGTGCGAGCCCGAGAACGCGGTGAATACGAGGTCGCCTGCGTACGGATGGCGCGGATGCACCGGAATCTGGTTGCAGCGCTCGACCACGCGGCGCACCGCGTCGATGTCGGAGAAATCGAGGCCCGGATCGATGCCCTGCGTATAGAGGTTCAGCGCGAGCGTGACGAGATCGACGTTGCCGGTGCGCTCCCCATTGCCGAACAGGCAGCCCTCGATGCGGTCGGCGCCCGCGAGCAGCGCGAGTTCCGCGGCCGCGACCGCGGTGCCGCGATCGTTGTGCGGATGCACGGACAGCACGATGCTGTCGCGATACGCGAGGTTGCGGTCCATCCACTCGATCTGGTCGGCGAACACGTTCGGGCTCGCGGCTTCGACGGTCGCCGGCAGGTTGACGATCATCTTGTGATCGCGGGTCGGCCGCCACGCCTGCGCGACCGCGTCGCACACCTCGCGCGCGAACGTCAGCTCGGTCATGCTGAAGGTTTCCGGTGAGTACTGGTAGGTCCAGTGCGTGTCCGGGCGGGCCGCCGCGTGTTCCTTGATGAGTCGCGTGCCCTCGACCGCGAGCGCCTTCACGTCGTCCTTCGACATCCCGAACACGATGCGCCGGAACGACGGGCAGATCGCGTTGTACAGGTGCACGATCGCGCGCGGCACGCCTTCGAGCGCGTCGAAGGTGCGAGCGATCAGGTCTTCACGCGACTGCACGAGCACTTCGATCGTCACGTCGTCGGGAATGCGCTTGTCGTCGATCAGCTTGCGGACGAAATCGAAATCGGTTTGCGACGCCGACGGAAAACCGACTTCGATCTCCTTGAAACCGATCGCGACCAGCATGTCGAAGAATTCCAGCTTCTGTTCGATGCTCATCGGCTCGATCAGCGACTGGTTGCCGTCGCGCAGGTCGGTGCTCATCCAGACCGGCGCACGCTCGATGGTGCGGGTCGGCCAGCGGCGGCCATTGATGCGGACGGGTTCGAACGGACGGTACTTGTCTTGCGGGTTGCGCTTCATCTTCTGGACCTCGGGTCTCAAGTCGCGAGCGAAGACGGGCGGCATGGGCGACGGGTGGCGCTGCCTCGCACCGTGGCGCCGGAAACGCGCTGCGGATGCGGATGATCTTCGCGAATCGGCCGACGGATAGACGGACGAATGCTGACGACTTCGGGTTGTAAAAACTGCGAGAAGGGTGCTGCGAGGAACTGCAGGGAGGGACCGTGCGGACAGCACACGGCGCTACGACAGCCTTAGGCTAGTCGTAGCGATAGCGACCGCGCTAGGCGGCCGGAGGTAATTCGGAGGGTGTTCGGAAAGGAACGCATGGCGACAACTCTATGTCAGGATGCATGCGCGTGTCAAATGGTCGGTTGAAAGGCCGGCGCGACGGCGTACCGGCCCGGGACGCCGGTCACGGTGCGAGCCGGGCTGTCCGCTCGATTCGTACGATCCGCACGATCGTCTCGACCTGCCGCGCAAGCGTGTCGGGTACCGGAATTTCGCCGCGCAGCACGGCGTCCGTCCACGCGGCCGTGGTGGCCGCGTCGCGCGATTCGGGCAGCGCCACAGGCGGCGCGTCGCTCGACGAGCGCTCTGGCTCGATCAGCGTGTCGCACACGCCGTCGTGCAGCCAGTCGACCTGCACCTGGCGCCGCGTGTCGGCCACCGCTTCGCCTTCGGTGCCGCGCGCGAGCAGCGCGCCGCCCAGTGCGGCGTCCGGATGATCGCGGAACAGTTGCGCGAGGCTGTCGCGGTACGGCGGATGCGTGTAGTTGACGAGCCGCAGCCCGGCCGGCGCGAACGGCTGCAGGATCTTCACGAGCGTGTGCGTCGAGTTGCGCACGCCGAGCACGCCGCGCAGCGACAGCAGACGCGCGATGCGCGGCGCCAGCGCGTCAATGGGCGCGAACGCGACGCGGCGCTCCGCGAGCGTGTCCTCGATCGCGTCGTGCGATGTCGACGGCGGGATCGACAGCGCAGAGAAGATCTCCGCGCTCGTCACGCGGCCCGGATCGCGCTCGACACCGTGTACGAGCACCGGTACGCCTTCGCGCGCGAGCAGCAGCGCGAGCAGCGGCACCAGGTTCGGCTGCTTGCGCGCGCCGTTGTAGCTCGGGATCGACACCGGGCGGAACGCGGCGTCCTGCACGTGCACGCGTTCGAACGACGCCTGCGCGGCGGCGAGCATCGCGGCCAGTTCGTCGGCGCTTTCGCCCTTCAGGCGATAGGCGATCAGGATCGCGCCGAGTTCGACGTCCGACACGCGCGCATCGAGCATCGCGCGATAGAGCTCGAACGTGTCTTCGGCGGACAGCGCGCGTGCGCCGTGCGGGCCGCGGCCGATTTCCTTGATGAAGCGGGCGCAAGGAAACGGCGAGGCTGCTGGGTCGAGGGGAGCGGTCATCGGGGCGTGGGGCGGGCGGCCGGCATCGGGCCGCGCGGTGAGCGGTGAGGAATGCCCCGAGTATCGCACGGGCACGGCCGCGCGCGCCGACGCGGCGCGGCGCGCTAAACTCGGGTTCCCGGCGGTGCCGCGTGCGCCGCGGACGCAGTCGCCGGCCGAATACGAACCAGAGAGACATCCCATGAAGCTCTACAGCTATTTCCGCAGTTCCGCGTCGTACCGCGTGCGGATCGCCCTGAACCTGAAGCAGCTGCCGTACGACACGGTTCCCGTGCACATGCTGCGCGACGGCGGTGAGCAATTGAAGGACGCCTACCGCGCGGTGAATCCGGATGCGGTCGTGCCGACGCTGGTCGACGGCAATGCCACGCTGCAGCAATCGCTCGCGATCATCGAATATCTCGAGGAAACGCATCCCGAACCGGCGCTGTTGCCAAAGCAGCCGGTCGACCGCGCATATGTGCGGGCGATTGCGCTGCAGGTCGCGTGCGAGATCCATCCGCTGAACAACCTGCGCGTGCTCAAGTACCTGAAGCACTCGCTGAAGGTGTCCGAGGAAGCGAAGAACGACTGGTACCGGCACTGGATCGAGGCGGGTTTCGCATCGCTCGAGACGCGCCTCGCGAACGATCCGCGCACCGGCAAGCTGTGCTTCGGTGACACGCCGACGCTCGCCGATATCTGCATCGTGCCGCAGGTGTTCAACGCGAACCGTTTCTCGATCGACACGACGCGCTTTCCGACGATCCAGCGGATCGCCGATCATGCGTCGACGCTGGACGCGTTCAAGGCCGCCGAGCCCGGCGCGCAGCCCGACGCCGAATGACGCCGAATGACGCCGTCGGTCAGCCAGCCGCCGGCTGACGGCTTGCGGACGCGCATGAAAAAAGGGCGCCCGAAGGCGCCCCGTGCGGTGCGGGCCGGCGGCGTTCAGTCGAGCAGCGCGTCCGCGAATTCGACTGCGCTGAACGGCTGCAGGTCCTCGACTTTCTCGCCGACGCCGATGAAGTAGACGGGCACCGGGCGCTGCCGCGCGATGGCGGCGAGAATGCCGCCCTTCGCGGTGCCGTCGAGCTTCGTGACGATCAGGCCCGTGAGGCCGAGTGCATCGTCGAATGCCTTCACCTGCGTGAGCGCGTTCTGGCCCGTGTTCGCGTCGATCACGAGCAGCACCTCGTGCGGCGCGCCATCGTGCGCCTTCGAGATCACGCGCTTCACCTTCTTCAGCTCTTCCATCAGGTGCAGCTGCGTCGGCAGGCGGCCGGCCGTGTCGGCCATCATCACGTCGATCCTGCGCGCGCGCGCCGCGCTGACCGCGTCGAAGATCACGGCGGCCGGGTCGCCGCTTTCCTGCTGGACGACCGTCACGTTGTTGCGCTCGCCCCAGACCGCCAGTTGTTCGCGCGCGGCCGCGCGGAACGTGTCGCCCGCAGCCAGCAGCACCGACTGGTCGAAGCTCTGCAGGTGCTTCGCGAGCTTGCCGATGCTGGTGGTCTTGCCTGCGCCGTTCACGCCCGTGATCATCATCACGAGCGGCTGCGCGCGGCCGAGCATCAGCGATTTCTCGAGCGGCTTCAGCAGTTCGACGAGCAGGTCGTGCAGCGCGCCCTTCACCTGCTGCGGATCGGTCAGCCGGCCCGCGCGCACTTTCTCGCGCAGCGCGCCGAGCAGGTACTCGGTCGCATCGACGCCGGCGTCGGACATCAGCAGTGCGGCCTCGAGCTCTTCGTACAGGTCCTCGTCGATCTTCGTATTGACGAATACGCCGGTGATGCTCGAGCCCGTCTTTGCGAGGCCGGACTTCAGGCGCGCGAGCCACGATTTCTTCGCGGAGGCGTCCTGCGTCGGCGGCGGCACGATCTCGACCGCTTCGACGACTTCGTCGCTGCCGTCGTTGGTCGGCGTGACCGTCATCACGACCGCCGGCGCGGCTTGCTGCGGTTGCGCGGGTGCTTGCGGTGCTTCGATCGCCTGGCGCGTGTCGGACGGTTCGTCCGGTTGCGGCGCATCGATCGATTGCGATTCCGCGGAGTCGGGCTCCTGCGTTTTCTTGAATCGTTTGAAGAAGCTGAACATGGTCTGACGTCGGGAAGAGGGCGGGGCGCCGCTAGGGCGCAGCGCCGGACGGGCCGTCGTGCGTGCGCATGGCGGCCGAAACCGTGCATTTTATCAGTGCGGCGGCGCACTCGCGTCAGCCGGTGCCGCCGCTGTGGTAACGTGCGCCTGTTTGGCGGTGCGCCCTCCTGCGCACCCGGTCCCCCCGTTGTCGATATTCCGTATGTCCCGTTCCTCTTCCGGCCGCCCGACGGCCCCCCCTGGCCGCGGCAAGCCGCACACGATCCGCATCATCGGCGGTGACTGGAAACGCACGCCGCTCGCCGTGCTCGATCTCGACGGCCTGCGGCCGACGCCCGATCGCGTGCGCGAGACGCTGTTCAACTGGCTCGGCCAGGATCTCGAAGGCCGGCGCTGCCTCGACCTGTTCGCGGGCACCGGTGCGCTCGGGTTCGAGGCCGCGTCGCGCGGCGCGACGAGCGTCGTGATGGTCGAGCGCCACCCGCGCGCGGCGCAGCAACTGCGCGCGATCAAGGACAAGCTCGGCGCACGCTCGGTCGAGGTCGCGGAAGCCGACGCGCTGCGGCTCGCGGCCGGGCTGACCCCGGGTGCGTTCGACGTCGTGTTCCTCGATCCGCCGTTCGGTGAGCCGGCCGTACTCGATCGCGCGATCGCGCTGGCGGCGCCGCTCGTCGCGCCGGAGGGCGCCCTGTACGTCGAGACGGGCGCGGAGCTCGACCCGGCCGCCCACGAAGCGCTGGCCGGTTGGCAGGTGGTGAAGCACGGCAAGGCGGGTGCGGTTCACTTTCATTTGCTGCGGCGCGAAAATGATGAATAATGCGCGTTCCATACGAGGCGGCGCGCCGCAAAGGCGACGCATGCCCATCTCGGCAGCGGCGTGCGCGTCGCACGGCTGCCACCCCGTTTGCGTGATGACAGGAGGAGCGACATGGTAGTCGCCGTGTATCCCGGTACGTTCGATCCGCTGACACGCGGGCACGAAGACCTCGTGCGGCGTGCATCGAGCATTTTTGATACGCTGGTGGTCGGTGTTGCCGACAGCCGCGCGAAGAAGCCGTTTTTCTCGCTGGAAGAACGTCTGAAGATTGCGAACGAGGTGCTCGGCCATTATCCGAACGTGAAGGTGATGGGTTTCAAGGGCCTGTTGAAGGACTTTGTCCGCACCAACAACGCGCGCGTGATCGTGCGCGGCCTGCGTGCCGTGTCCGATTTCGAATATGAGTTCCAGATGGCGGGGATGAACCGCTATCTGCTGCCCGACGTCGAGACGATGTTCATGACGCCATCCGATCAGTATCAGTTCATCTCGGGGACGATCGTGCGCGAAATCGCGCAGTTGGGCGGCGATGTCAGCAAGTTCGTGTTCCCGTCCGTCGAGAAGTGGCTGACCGAGAAAGTCGCCGCGATGGGAGGCCCGGCCGCGTGACGCGGCGCCGGCCGGTTTCGTTGCGAAGCCGGCCGCCGGCCTGAAGAAGTGAGACCAGTATGTCTTTGATGATTACCGACGAGTGCATCAATTGCGACGTGTGCGAGCCAGAGTGCCCGAACGGCGCGATTTCGATGGGCCCGGATATCTACGTGATCGACCCCAACAAGTGCACCGAGTGCGTCGGCCATTTCGACGAACCGCAATGCCAGCAGGTGTGTCCGGTCGAATGCATTCCGCGCGATCCGCAGCATGAGGAATCGCACGCGCAGTTGATGGCGAAGTATCACGCGTTGATCGCCGCGAAGGGCGACGACGCGCAGTGACCGTGCGGTGACGCGCGCGTCGCAACGGCATGAATTCCCTGACCGGCGCCGTTCGGCGCCGGTTCCACTTCTCCCTTCGCTTCAGCCGATCAGGTCGCGCAATGCCGCGACGAGCGCGTCGCATTCGGCGTCGGTGCCGACGGTGATGCGCAAATGCTGGTCGATGCGTGGCGCCCGGAAGTGCCGTACAAAAATTTCCCGATCCTTCAGCTTTGCCGCGATCGTGCCCGCATCGTGCGCGGGATGGCGCGCGAACACGAAATTCGCGCTCGACGGCACGACGTCGAAACCGAGTGCCTCCAGCGCGTGCGTGAGCCGCGCGCGGCTGTCGATCACGCGTCGGCAGGTCGCACCGAAGTAGTCGGTGTCCTCGTATGCCGCCTGCGCGGCGACCTGCGCGAGCCGGTCGAGCGGATAGGAATTGAAGCTGTCCTTCACACGATTCAGTGCGTCGATCAACGCCGCATCGCCGAACGCGAAGCCGACGCGCATGCCCGCGAGCGAGCGCGCCTTTGACGTCGTGTGCACGACGAGCAGGTTCGGATGGCGGTCGATCAGCGTGATCGCGGATTGCGCGCCGAAATCGACGTACGCCTCGTCGATCAACACGACCGACGACGGGTTCGCGGCCGCAATCCGCTCAATGTCCGCGAGCGGCAGCGCGCGCCCGGTCGGCGCGTTCGGGTTCGGAAACAGCACGCCGCCCACATCGTCGAGATAGTCTTCGACACGGATCGAGAAGTCGTCCGCGAGCGGCACGATTGCGGTCTCGACACCGTACAGGCGCGCGTAGGTCGGGTAGAAGCTGTACGAAATATCGGGAAAGCGCAGCGGCCGGTCATGCTTGAGCAGTGCCTGGAACGCGTGCGCGAGCACCTCGTCGGAGCCGTTGCCGACGAAGACCTGCTCGGGCTTGATGCGATGATGGGCCGCGACCGTCTCGCGCAGTGCGCGCGCGAGTGGGTCGGGATAGCGGCGCAGCGTGTCGCCGGTGTCGCCGAGTTCGCGTGCGATCGCCGCGACGACGCGCGGCGAAGGCGGATAGGGATTCTCGTTGGTGTTCAGCTTGACGGGGTGTGCGAGCGCGGGCTGTTCGCCCGGCACGTAAGGCACGAGTTGCTGAACGATGTCGCTCCAGTAACGGCTCACCGCTTGGCTCCTGACGGGCAAAAACAACCAGATTACCGCATGTGGATGCGGCGGTGCGCGATTGCGCACGACCGAGACGCCGCCCGGCGGCGCCGGACGGCACGTCGCACCATGCCGGTGCGGTGCGCAGTCAGTTGCGATGCAACTGCATCGTCGCGCGGTCGAGTTCGCCCTTGACGACCATCGGCATGACGGCGAGCGCACGCTCGATCGATGCGTCGATCACGTCCTGCTCTTCGCGGCGCGGCGGCTTCAGCACGAAATTCGCGACGTCGGGCTTCGCGCCGGCGCGCGCGCCTTCCGGGATCAGGTCGCGCGGATGGCCGATGCCGATGCGCAGGCGCCAGTACTGCTGCGACGACAGATGCGCGGTGATGTCCTTCAGACCGTTGTGACCGCCGCTGCCGCCGCCGAGCTTCAGCTTCACCGTGCCGGGCGGCAGATCGAGTTCGTCGTGTGCGACGAGGATCTGGTCGGGCAGGATCTTGAAGAAACTCGCGAGCGCGACGACCGACTGGCCGGAGCGGTTCATGTAGGTTTGCGGCTCGAGCAGGTGGACTTCCTCGCCGTGCAGGCGCGCCTTCGCGTAGAAGCCATGGAAGCGGCGCTCGTCGCGCAGCGTCGCGCCTGCTTCGCGGGCGAGCTGGTCGATCAGCCAGAAGCCGGCGTTGTGGCGCGTCGCAGTATATTCTGCCCCGGGATTGCCGAGGCCGACGATCAGTTTGATCATGACGTTTCGTAGGCGGCAGCGCCCGCCTGGGCGCAGAAAAAGAAAAACCCGCCGGGCAAGCCGCGGCGGGTTGTGTCGACCGTTTCTTGAAACGGATCGAACGGGCGCGTAGGCGGCCGTTTAGGCAGCCGGCGTTTCGCCTTCGCCTGCTGCGTCCGACACGGCACCAGCCGGGACCGTCGCCGATGCGACAACCGGGTTTTCCGCGTCGACGTGCGCGACCAGCGTCACGCCCTTCGGCAGTGCGATGTCCTTCGCGTGCAGCGACTGACCTGCTTCGATCTTCGACAGATCGACTTCGAGGAATTCCGGCAGAGCCGACGGCAGGCACTCGACTTCGATTTCCGTCGTGACGTGCGAGACGATTGCGCTCGACAGCTTCACTGCCGGGCTGACTTCAGCGTTCAGGAAGTGCAGCGGCACCTTCGTGTGCAGCTTCTTCTTCGCGTCGACGCGCTGGAAGTCCACGTGCAGCACGAGTTGCTTGAACGGGTGGTATTGCACGTCGCGCAGCAGAACCTGTTGCGACTGGCCAGCCACTTCGAGGTCGAGGATCGACGAGTGGAAGGCTTCCTTCTTCAGTGCGTGCCACAGCGCGTTGTGATCGAGTTCGATCTTTTGCGGGGCTGCTTCGCCACCGTAGACGATACCCGTGGTCTTACCGGCGTTGCGCAGGCGGCGGCTCGCACCCGTACCTTGCTGTTGGCGCTCGAAAGCGACGACTTTCATGTGATTCTCCATTAGCTGCCCGCGACCAGGCAGTAAAACGGGGCCGGCGAAATGGCGGCCCCCGATGAAACGGACGGGGCTTCGTCTATCCCGTCCGATTGTGCAAAAAGCGAAGCGTTGCCGCTTCGCTTTCCGCGCATGCTATGTCGTGTCGTTCCGCGATCAGGATTCCGCGAACAGCGACATCACCGAGTCGCCGCGGCGAATCCGCGAGAACGTTTCGGCCAGCAGGCTCGCGCTCGTCAGCGAGCGGATCTTCGAGCACGCCAGCGATTCGGCCGACAGCGGGATCGTATCTGTGACGACCAGCTCGTCGAGTGCCGATGCGGCGATGCGGTCGGCGGCGCCGCCCGACAGAACCGGGTGCGTCGCGTACGCGAACACCTGCTTCGCACCGCGATCCTTCAGCACTTGCGCGGCCTTGCAGAGCGTGCCGGCCGTATCGACCATGTCGTCCATGATCACGCAGGTGCGGCCTTCGACTTCACCGATGATGTTCATCACTTCGGCGACGTTCGCCTTCGGACGACGCTTGTCGATGATCGCGAGATCGCAGTTGAGCTGCTTCGCGAGTGCCCGGGCACGGACCACGCCGCCGACGTCCGGCGACACGACGAGCAGATCCGAGTAGTTCTGCTTGCGCAGGTCGCCCAGCAGGATCGGCGTTGCGTAGATGTTGTCGACCGGGATGTCGAAGAAGCCTTGAATCTGATCGGCGTGCAGATCCATCGTGATGATCCGCTCGACGCCGGCGATTTCCAGCATGTTCGCGATGACCTTCGCCGAGATCGCGACGCGCGCCGAGCGCGGGCGACGGTCCTGGCGGGCATAGCCGAAGTAGGGGATGGCGGCAGTGATCCGGCCGGCGGACGCACGCTTGAGCGCGTCGACCATGATCATCAGTTCCATCAGGTTGTCGTTCGTGGGCGCGCACGTGGATTGCAGGACGAAGACGTCCTTGCCGCGCACGTTTTCCTGGATCTCGACTTGGATCTCGCCGTCGGAGAAACGGCTGACCATTGCTTTGCCGAGGGGAATTCCAAGGATATTGACGACTTCCTGGGCGAGCGCGGGATTCGCGTTGCCAGTAAAGACCATCAAGCCATCATGGCTGTGGCTGCTCATCGTGCACCTGCTTCAGGCTTAGGCGGGAAATGCGGGAAAATTTTTGGCAGGGGAGGAAGGACTCGAACCCTCGCATGCCGGAATCAAAATCCGGTGCCTTGACCAACTTGGCGACTCCCCTACACTCAACTGATAACTTCACCGGACTTGTAGGCCATCCGATAAAGCAAAACTTCATGACGCGAAAGCGAAGAGCGGATGCTCGTTCAGACTCTCGGCAACTGCACCGTTCCAACTGGTGGGCAGCTTGGCTTTCGCCGCTTCTGCCTCGTGCCTGCTATGAAACGCTGCAAACACGCTTGCTCCGGAGCCGGTCATCCTCGCGGGGGTCACATCATACAACCATTTGACCACCTGCGCAACTTCCGCGTACTTACTTGTCACAACTTGCTGCATGTCGTTCCGGCCGAAGCTGTCTGGCCATCCCGCATCGCGGCTTTGCTGTGCAAGAAAGTCCGTAATTGTGACGCGCTTCGTATCTCTTGTCAACAACCCATCTGAAAAAATTTCAGCGGTGGGGACATGAACTCGTGGCGTCACAACCAAGAACCAGCGAGTCGGCAATTCTACCTCAGCTAATTCTTCTCCGATACCCTCTGCGAACGCATTTTTTCCAAAAACAAAAAACGGGACGTCCGCGCCGAGTTTCACCGCGAGCGACTGCAGTTCCGTGCGCGGCAGATCGAGTTGCCACAGGCGGTTCAGCGCGAGCAGCGTCGTCGCCGCGTCCGAGCTGCCGCCGCCGAGGCCCGCGCCCATCGGCAGGCGCTTGTCGATCTCGATGTCGACGCCGGCCGTGGTGCCCGTGTGCGTTTTCAGCAGGTTGGCCGCGCGCACGACGAGATCGCTTTCCTCGGGCACGCCCGGCACGTCGGTGACGCGTGCGACGCGACCGTCGTCGCGCAGCGTGAAGTGCAGCGTATCGCCCCAGTTCAGCAGCTGGAACACGCTCTGCAGATCGTGATAGCCGTTCGGTCGACGGCCGGTGATGTGCAGGAACAGGTTGAGTTTCGCGGGCGCAAGGCAGTTGCGCAGCGAGCGGGTCGAATCGGTCATGCTTATGTCGGGGCTAGGTTCACGTGCTTACTGGTCGAGCACGAGCTTGATGTCGAGCGGCGGCGTCGCGCGCACGAGGTTGACGCGTTTGACGCCCGTCGCCGGTGCGTCCGCGTAGGCGAGATAGTCGATCGTCCAGCCGTCCTGGCGGATCTGCTTGACGTGCGTCGTGTCCGCGGGGTCGCGCACCGTCTGCGCGGGCGTCGCGGGCGCGGGCGTCGGCAGCAGCCAATAGCGCAGACCGGCCAGCGGCAGCGAGAAGCCGAGCGCGTTCTGCATCAGTTCGCCGACGTCCGTCGCGTATTGCGGCTGGCGGTTCGGCAGTTCGAGCGATGCGGCCTGCGGCGTCGATTTCACGACCGCGAGCGTCTGGCCGAGCGGGCTGCGCAGTTCGAGCGACACGTCGTCGCCGTGCTCCTGCCAGTCGAAGTTGCCGTACACGTTCTGGGGTCGGCCGAGGCGGTCGCTGTACTGCACCGCGAAGCGGCCGTGGTACGCGTGAGTCGCGGCCGTCTGCAGCACGGCGCCCGACGGCGCATTTGCCGACGGCGGCGTGCTCGCGCAGCCGACGAGCGCGAGCGCGGCGCCAGCCGCGGCAAGCGCGCGCAGCGCGCGGGAAGACGGGGAAAGCATCGGGAACATCCGCATCACAGGCCGTTGACCTGCAGGCGCTTGAGCGTCTGCACGAGCGTGTCGTTGTCGGGTTCGAGCTTCTGCGCGGCACGCCACGCGACGCGCGCGTCGTCCTGCGCGCCGCTCTTCCACAGCACTTCGCCGAGGTGCGCGCCGATCTCGGCGTTCGGCTGCAGCTCGTACGCGCGCCGCAGCACCTTCGTCGCGCCCGCCGTGTCGCCCATCCGGTACTTCACCCAGCCGAGGCTGTCCATGATGTACGCGTCGTTCGGCGCGAGCGACAGTGCCTTGTCGATCAGCTTGCTGGCCTCGGGCAGGCGCTGGTTGCGATCGGCCAGCGAATAGCCGAGCGCGTTGTACGCCTGCGGGTTGTCGGGCTGCGTGCGGATCAGCTCGCGCAGCTGCTTTTCCATCGCCGCGTAGTGACCGGTCTTCTCGGCCGCCATCGCGTAGTCGTAGCGCAGGTCGGGATCGTCCGGGAAATCCTGGACTGCCTGCGCGAGTCGCGCCTCGGCTTCCGGATAGCGCTTCGCGGTGAACAGGATCGACGCATCGGTGCGTGCGACCACGGCCGCATCGCGCGGATCGCTGATCGGCAGGTCGTCGAGCACCTTGCGCGCCTCGTCGGTCTTGCCCTGTTTCTGCAGCAGCTGCGCGCGCGTGATCTGCGCGGGCAGGTAGTGCTGGCTCGTCTGGTCGACCTTGTCGAGCCATTGCGACGCCTGCGCATCGTTGCCCTGTTCGATCGAGATCTGCGCGAGGTAGATGTAGCCCTGGCCGACGTCGAGGTTCGGCTGCTTGTCGCCGAGCTGCACGTACTGTTTCAGGTACGCGCTCGCGTCGTCGAGCTTCTTCTGCTGGATCTTGATCAGCGCGAGCGCCATCAGCGGCGTCGGGTCCTTCGAGTCGAGCTTGCGCATCGTCTCGAACTGCTTCTGCGCGTCGTCGAGGCGGTCGTCGGAGAGATAGAGCTGCGACAGAGCGAGGCGCGCATCGCGCGACTTCGGATTCTGCTGAACATATTTCTCGAACGACGCGATGCCGGCCGCGCGCTCGGCGGGCCCCATCTGCGACAGCATCAGCGCCGCCGGCAGATAGTCGGGGCGGATCTGCAGCGCCTGCTTCAGCGACTGCGCCGCGCCTTCCTTGTCGTCGACCGCGATTTGCTGCCGCGCGATCGCGAGCTGCGCCTCGGGGCGGTTCATGTCGTTCTTCAGCATGTCCTTCAGCACCGCGAGGCCGCCGACGCGGTCGGCGCCGCGCACCAGCAGTGCCTGCAGCGCGAGGATCGCGGGGCCGCGCGTTTCGCCGGTCGCGCGGGCCAGTTCGCGCGCGAGCATCGGCTGCGCGTCGGCCGGCTTGCCGGCGAGCACGAGCAGCGCGGCGTCGACTTGCGATGCGCGGTTCGAATCGGGTGCGTACTGGCGCCACAGATTGGCTGCGGACAGCGCGTCGGCCGGGCTTTGCGCGCCGAGCGCGATCTCGGTCGCACGCTGCGCCATGCGGGGGTCGCGCGTGTCGCGGGCGAGCGCGAGGTAGGTCTGGTAGGCCGGCGCGGGCTGGTTGCGCTGGAGCGCGACCTCGGCGGCCAGCACCTGATAGACGATCTGGCTCGTCAGCGGGACGCCCGGGAGATCCTTTTTCTCGTCCGGCATTACGTGCTCGAACGCGCCCTGCGGCTCCGCGTCGTCCGATGCCGGATTCTGCGCGTGAGCCGGGAAGGCGGTGAGGGTCCACGCGGCGAACAGCGCGGCGCCGAGCGCACGGCGGACCGGGAAGGCGCGCGCGCCGCGCACGGCGGCGGGGCGCTTCAGAAGCAGCTTCGAGGGCAGGGTCATGGAAATCCGTTCGATGTTTCAACCGATTGTAACGCGCTCGCTACAATACACGCACGATCGTGAATCCAGTCTCAGACCCGCAAAACATGCCAGAGTTGCCAGAAGTCGAAGTCACGCGCCGGGGCATCGAGCCCTTTGTCGCGGGCCGCCGCGTCGAGCGTGTCGACGTCCGTACCGCGATGCTGCGCTGGCCCGTGCCGGCGGAGCTCGCCGAGCAATTGCGCGCGCGCGAGGTGCTCGCCGTCGAGCGTCGCGGCAAGTATCTGCTGTTCGAGGTCGACGCGGGCTGGTTCATCGTTCATCTCGGGATGACGGGCACGCTGCGCGTGCTGCCCGCGGCCGGCGTGCCGGTCGCCGCGAAACACGACCACATCGACTGGATCTTCGACGAATTCGTGCTCCGGTTCCGCGATCCGCGCCGTTTCGGCGCGGTGCTGTGGCACCCGCGCGAAGCGGGCGACGTGCATGCGCATCCGCTGCTCGCCAGCCTCGGCGTCGAGCCGTTCTCGCCGGCGTTCACCGGCGCGCTGCTGCACGCGCGCACGCGTGGCCGCACGGTGTCGGTCAAGCAGGCGCTGCTCGCGGGCAACATGGTCGTCGGCGTCGGCAACATCTATGCGTCGGAGAGCCTGTTTCGCGCGGGCATCCGGCCGACGACCGCCGCCGGCAAGGTGTCGCTGCCGCGCTACGAGCGGCTGGCCGACGCGGTGCGCGCGACCCTCGCCGACGCGATCGAGCGCGGCGGCAGCACGCTGCGCGATTTCGTCGGCAGCAACGGCGAAAGCGGCTATTTCCAGCTCGACTGCTTCGTCTACGACCGGGCGGGGCTACCTTGCCGCACATGCGGCACGCCGATCCGCCAGATCGTGCAGGGGCAGCGCTCGACCTATTTCTGCCCGACCTGTCAGCGTTGAGTCGCGCGTTGCAACCTCTTTCCAAAGATTCGAACACTTGAAGCCGCCCCGCATTGCTCCCGCTCCGTTCCCCGTCACACCGCTGCATCGCACGTTCGCCACGCGCCTGATCGCCTGGCAGCGCGTGCACGGTCGCCACGACCTGCCATGGCAGAACACCCGCGATCCCTACTGGATCTGGCTGTCGGAAATCATGCTGCAGCAGACGCAGGTCTCGACCGTCGTCCCGTATTACACGCGCTTTCTCGAGCGCTTTCCCGACGTCGCCGCGCTCGCGGCCGCGCCGTCCGACGACGTGATGGCGCTGTGGGCCGGGCTCGGCTACTACTCGCGCGCACGCAACCTGCATCGCTGCGCGCAGGTCGTCGTCGCCGAGCATGGCGGCGTATTCCCGTCGACGCCGGAAGCGCTCGCCGAACTGCCGGGCATCGGCCGTTCGACGGCCGCGGCGATTGCGTCGTTCGCGTACGGTGCGCGCGCGACGATCCTCGACGGCAACGTGAAGCGCGTGCTGGCGCGGGTGTTCGGCGTCGAAGGCTTTCCGGGCGAGAAGCGCGTCGAGAACGACATGTGGGCGCTTGCGGAATCGCTGCTGCCGGATGCCGCGAACGCGGCCGACGTGAGTGCCTATACGCAGGGGCTGATGGATCTCGGCGCGACGCTGTGCGTGCGCGGCAAGCCGGATTGCGCGCGCTGCCCGTTCGCGGGCGACTGTGTCGCGCAATCGACGGGCCGGCAGCGCGAACTTCCGGCGGCGCGGCCGAAGAAGGCGGTGCCGACGCGCAAGACCTGGATGCTCGTGCTGCGCGACGGCGACGCCGTGCTGCTCGAGCGGCGTCCGCCGGCCGGCATCTGGGGCGGCCTTTGGTGCCTGCCGCAGGCAGACGGCGATGTGGCGCTCGCGGAACTCGCACGCGGCTTCGGCGGTGGCGGCCCGGTGCCGCTCGCGCCGTTCACGCACACGTTCACGCATTTCCGGCTCGAGATCGAGCCGCGGCTGAGCGATGTGGCGAACGGCGGGCGGCCGCTCACGCATGTGCAGGATGCCGAGACGGCGTGGGTGCCGTTGGCGGGGCTCGATGCGTACGGCGTGCCGGCGCCCGTGCGCAAGCTGCTCGATGCGTTGAGCGGGCCGCTGCTGTAAAGAAAGGGAAGGGCGCGGCGCGCTCACGGAAGCACCGGGCCGCCGCGGGTGTTTTGCCCGCCAGGATGATTCGCTCGGTGACGCCGCTGCGACGCGTTTGGCCAGCCGAGGCTTACAGCCATCCGTGCCGATCGAGCACGTGGTGCACGGCATCGATCCGCGCGCCGACGTCCGGAAATTCCATCAATTTCTGCCGCGCACGCAGGTCGAGCGGCAGCAGTTCAGCGAGGCGGTTCGATACCCAACTCGGGTCGTCGAGACGAAACGGTTCGGCGAACGGCATCTTGTCCGGTTCGGATTTCTTCAGCGCTTCGATGATGCGCTCCAGCACCTCGGCACACGAGCCGAATTGCGCGAGCGCCTGTTCACCTTCGAGCGGGATGTCGTCGGGCAGCGGCTCCGCGATCCCGACCAGCAGCCCGTTGCCTTCGACGCGATACGACAGCAGCTCGAATCGCTGCGTGCCGATCGCCTGCAGGTACAGCATCCCGAATTCGCCGGTATCGCACTCGGTGATGCGCGCCATGCAGCCGATCGTCTCGGGCACCGACACGGCGCCGTCCTGCGCGACTTCTGGCCCGCTCTTCAGCAGGCACACGCCGAACGGCGCGTCGTCGCGCAGGCATGCGCGGGACATGTCGAGATAGCGCGCCTCGAACACCTTGAGCGGCAGCCAGCCACCGGGGAACAGCACCGTGTGCAGCGGAAACAGCGGCAGGTCGATCAGGGTGGTCGATAGCGTGGACATGGCGCACCGGCAAGAGGGCGGTGTCGCTAAGGTCGTTCGACCTCGGCGACGAGCCGCGACGACGCGTCGACATCCACGGGCGCGTCACGATGCCGCACGATCACGTTCGCATCGTGCGCGAGGCGCGCGGCGAGCGTTTCCGCGATGAACACCGAGCGATGCTGACCGCCCGTGCAGCCGATGGCGACGGTCAGGTAGCTGCGGTTGTCTTCGCGAAAGTGCGGGAGCCATTTCGTCAGGAACGCATGGATGTCGTCGATCATCTGGTGGACGATCGGCAGTGCGTCGAGAAAGGCGATGACCGGCTGGTCCAGCCCGGTGAGCGGGCGCAGCTCATGGTCGTAGTACGGGTTCGGCAGCGCGCGCACGTCGAACATCAGGTCGGCATCGAGCGGCACGCCGCGCTTGAAACCGAACGACTCGAACATCACCATCAGGTCGTTGTTCTTCTGCTCGATGAAGCGCTTGACCCACGTGCGCAGCACGTTCGCGCGCAGCGTGCTGGTATCGATCTGGTGGCCGAATTCGGCGAGCGGTGCGACCAGCTCGCGTTCGCGCTCGATCGCTTCCTCGAGCGACGACAGCAGCCCGACGTTCGCGTCGTGCGACGGCGAGCCGGACAGCGGGTGGCGCCGGCGCGTTTCGGAGAAGCGCTGGATCAGCGCCTGCGTGCTCGCGTTGAGGAACAGCACGCGGACATCGTGCTCGAGCGACAGCGCGCGGATCAGACCGGGCATTTCGTCCAGCGACGCGCTCGAACGCGCGTCGATCGCGACCGCGAGCCGGTGCTGGCCGCCGTCGGCCAGGTAGCGGGCGAGTTCGGGAAGCACGTGCGGCGGCAGGTTGTCGACGCAGTAGTAGCCTGCGTCTTCGAGCGCGTTCAGCGCGACGGACTTGCCTGAGCCGGAGATGCCGGTGATAAGGACGATGCGCATGGGAAGCAGAGAATCCTGACGTTTCATCATAGCACCGGCTCGACGCGTCGGCGCTGCGAGGCCGGCGCGGGGAGCGTTACACGAGCTTGCCGGGGAACTGACTGTCGGGATCTTGCATCGCGAGTCGTTGCCGATCCATGAAATCGCGCAACGTGTCGATTCCGCGCAACTGGAGGATCGTATTCCGCACGGCCGCCTCGACGAGCACCGCGAGGTTGCGGCCGGCCGCAACCTGGATCGTGACCTTGCTGATCGGCAGACCAAGCACGTCGACCGTCTGGCTTTCCAGCGGCAGCCGCTGGAATTCGCCGTCCGGGCGGCGCACGAGCTGGACGATCAGCTTCAGCTTCATTTTCCGGCGGACCGCCGTTTCACCGAAGATCGTCTTGATGTCGAGCAGGCCGAGGCCGCGCACTTCGAGCAGGTTCTGCAGCAGCGGCGGGCAGCGGCCTTCGACGAAATCGGGGCCAAGTCGGACGAAGTCGACGGCATCGTCGGCGACGAGGCCGTGGCCGCGACTGATGAGTTCGAGGCCCAGTTCGCTCTTGCCGAGCCCGGAGTCGCCGGTGAGCAGCACGCCCATCCCGAGGATGTCGAGGAACACGCCGTGCAGCGTCGCGCGCGGCGCGAGGATGCGCGACATGTAGAGCCGCAGGCTGTCGATCACCGCGGCGGCCGACATCGGCGTCGTGAACAGCGGCGTGGACGAGCGCGTGCAGCGCAGCACGAGTTCGGGCGGCGCCGCAGCGCCGCCGGCGACGACGAGGAACGGTGGCTCGAGGGCGATCAGCTCGGCCATGTGGCGCGAACGGTCTTCGTCGGTCTGCCGCTGGTAGTAGTCGATTTCGGCTTCGCCGAGCACCTGGATCCGGTTCGGGTGGATCAGGTTCAGGTGGCCGACGAGGTCGGCGCTCGACGTTGCGTTGGCGACGGTGTCGGCCGAAAAACCGCGCTCCCAGCCTTCATGCCCCGTCAGCCAGCTCAGCTTCAGCGTGGCCGCGTTGTCGTCGAAGATGCTCTGGGCGTTGATGCTGGACGTATCCATGACTCTCGTCACTCCAATGGGCCGGTGTGCAGGTGCGCGGCGACGGACGTCGCCATGCCGGGCGGCCCTGGACGACGGCGTGTGCCGCCTCGTACCGGAAAAATTCCGCCCGGATCAACTCAAGGTTGCCACTGAGTGAGCAGGCGATGCAACTCGGCGATATCCGTTTCGTTGTGCAGACGCTCGCGCGCGTCGCGATCGGACAGCAGTTGCGCGATTTCCGACAGGATCTCGAGGTGCTGCTGGGTGGCTTGCTCGGGGACGAGCAGGAAAATCAGGAGACCGACGGGCTGGCCGTCGGGCGCTTCGAACGGGATCGCGTCGGCCAGCCGCACGAACGCGGCGAGCGGGTGCTTGAGCCCCTTGATGCGCCCGTGCGGAATCGCGACGCCTTCGCCGAGCCCGGTCGAACCGAGGCGCTCGCGCGCGAACAGGTTATCCGTGACGGTGCTGCGGGCGATGCCGTTCTGATTCTCGAAGATCAACCCGGCTTGTTCGAAGACGCGTTTCTTGCTGGTGACGGAGAGGTCGATGACGACGTTCTCTATGGGCAGGATTTTGGCTAGGCGATTCATGTTGGCAGGCGATTGGGCGGCCTGGGGTCTCCTTGCGGCGGCAGACTGATTTTCCATGTTCGGCGATATCAAGGCGTTCGGCATCGGAAACCTGCAAGGCAGCTACCGCACCCAACGCCCCCCGGCGATAACCGGAACATTATAGAGCACAGCCGCGTGCGTGGCGCGGCATGGACGGACCGGTCGCACCACTGCCGCTCGGACACAAAAAAAACGCCCGGCGAACCGGGCGGCGTGTGTATTGCGGTGAACGTTATTGCGGCGGCAGTTCGATCTGGTCGATCGACGGCTGCAGCTTGATCGGGTCGTGCGCATGGGTCTGCAGACGCTCCATGTGCTTGACGACCTGGCGATCCAGCTTGTCGATCAGCAGATCGATCGCAGCGTACAGGTTGCCGTTCGCGCTTTCGACGAAGATGTCCTTGCCCTTCAGATGCAGATTGATTTCCGCGCGCTGCTGCTTGTCCTTTTCCTTGTGATTGTCGACCGAGAGGATCACAGTGCCATCGATTACCTGATCGCTATGCCGTAGCACCCGGTCCAGCTTGGTGATCACGTATTCGCGAATTGCAGGCGTGACTTCGAGATGATGTCCACTGATCTTCAGGTTCATAGTGCTTCTCCAAGCGAGTGACCACCCGGCCGCATCGAGGCGGCGCTCCGGTCGACTTGCCCCTGCCGCAGGTAGCGGCACATTCGCGGACAAGTCGCCCGGCCTGTTCCCCGTGTGCGCGGTGGCCGGAACACGCCTGCCGCCGGGCAGGCAGCAGGCTTAAAGAGACTTGCGCAGATTCACTGCCGGGATTTTGAGGGCTTCGCGATACTTGGCAACCGTGCGGCGCGCGACCACGAATCCCTGTTCTGCCAGCAGCTCGGCAATGCGGCTGTCCGAAAGTGGCGATTTTGGGTCTTCAGCTCCTATCAGTTGCTTGATCAGGGCTCGGATGGCGGTCGACGATGCGGCGCCTCCGGTGTCGGTCGAAACGTGTGATCCGAAGAAGTACTTAAATTCAAGCGTCCCGAACGGGGTCAGCATGTACTTGCCAGTTGTCACACGGCTGACAGTCGACTCGTGTAGGCCCAGCGTATCAGCTATTTCCCGCAAAACCAAGGGGCGCATGGCAATTTCACCGTGCGCAAAGAAATTCTTCTGACGTTCGACAATAGCCTGCGCGACACGCAGGATCGTGTCGAATCGCTGCTGGATGTTCTTGATCAGCCAGCGTGCTTCCTGGAGCTGCTGTTTCAACGATCCGGCCGACGGGTCGCCGCGGCTGTTGCGCAGGATGTTTGCGTACAGGTTGTTGATTCGCAGGCGCGGCATCACTTCCGGATTGAGTTCCGCGAGCCAGCCCTGGCCGGCCTTCTTCACGATGATGTCGGGCACGACGTAGTCGGCCTCGGCCTTGCCGTACGCGGCGCCGGGGAACGGCTCCAGCGAACGGATCAGCGCGTGCGCGTCGCGCAGCGCGTCGTCGCTCGCCTTCAGGTGCTTGCGCAGCCGCGTGAAGTCGCGCGCGGCGAGCAGTTCGAGATGCTGCGACACGATCTCGAGCGCGAGCGTGCGTGTCGGGGACGGATCGAGGCGCAGCAACTGCAGCTTCAGGCATTCGGACGCCGAGCGGGCCCCGACCCCGGCCGGGTCGAAACTGTGCAGCAGCGCGAGCGCCGCGTTCAGTTCGTCGCAGTCGATTTCCAGTTCCGGCGGCAGGTCGGCGAGCACTTCGTCGAGGGAGGCGGTCAGGTAACCGTCGTCGTCGAGCGATTCGATCAGGAACATCACGAGCGCGCGATCCCGCGGGCTGGCCTGCGTGACGCGCAATTGCGCGGACAGGTGGTCGCGCAACGACGTCGCGGCTTCCTGCACCTGCAGCGGCGGGAGGTCGTCGTCGTCCGATGCGCCGCTCGAGCGGCCGAACTCGTCGAGATTCCACTGCGGGCCGTCGCCGGCGTCGCCCGATGCGTAGCTGTCGTATTCGTCGGCGGCGGCCGGTTCGTCGCGCTCGGCGCGATCGCTCGACTGGCTGCTGCCGTTCGCGGCGCCCGACTCGGTGTTCTGGCTGGGCGGCGTCTGCGCGATCAGCGATCCGTCCGCCGCGACGCGCAGCGGGCTCGCGATCCATTCGTCATCGTTCTCGAGCAGCGGATTCTGCGCGACGGCCATCGCGACTTCCTGCTGCAGTTCGAGCGTCGACAACTGCAGCAGCCGGATCGACTGCTGCAGTTGCGGTGTCAGCGCCAGGTGTTGCGACAGGCGGAGTTGAAGGCTGGCTTTCATGGCAGAGAGGGAGTCATACCGGCAGTTTGCCACGACCCAGGTGCCTTGAGCCATCCGCGATTACGCGCGGCGCGGCGCACGGCCGCAGGCGGGAGCCGCCGGACGCCGGAGGGGGCGGCCAGCCGCGGGGAAGGTTACATGCGGAAGTGTTCGCCGAGGTACACGCGGCGCACGCTTTCGTTTTCGATGATTTCGCTCGGCGCGCCGGCGGCGAGCACCGAACCGTCGCTGATGATGTATGCGTGGTCGCAGATGCCGAGCGTTTCGCGGACGTTGTGATCGGTAATCAACACGCCGATGTTACGCTGTTTCAGGAACTTGACGATCTTCTGGATCTCGAGCACTGCGATCGGGTCGACGCCGGCGAACGGTTCGTCGAGCAGGATGAAGTTCGGGTTGGTCGCCAGCGCGCGCGCGATTTCGACGCGACGGCGTTCGCCGCCCGACAGCGACAGCGCCGGGTTTTCGCGCAGGTGGCCGATCTGCAGCTCGTCGAGCAGCGCCTCGGTGCGCGCCGCGATCGCGTCCTTCGACAGCCGCTTGCCGTCGTCGCCGTGCTGCAGTTCGAGCACCGCGCGGATGTTTTCCTCGACGGTCAGCTTGCGGAACACCGACGCTTCCTGCGGCAGGTACGACAGGCCGAGCGACGCACGCTTGTGGATCGGCAGCAGGCTGATCGAGCTGCCGTTCAGCGAGATCTCGCCCGCGTCGAGCGGCACGAGGCCGACGATCATGTAGAACGACGTCGTCTTGCCGGCGCCGTTCGGGCCGAGCAGGCCGACGACTTCGCCGCTCTTCACGTCGAGCGACACGTCCTTGACGACCGTGCGCGAGCCGTAGCGTTTCTTCAGGTTGCGGACGACGAGCGAGCTCGTCGTGCCGGCCGGCTGGCGGTTCGAAAGCGCGTTCATTGGCCCGGCGCTCCCTGGATCGTGGTCGACGGCGACAACTTCGCCGGCGCGCCGTTCAGCTGCCCGGGGCCACCGTTCTTCGGCGACAGCATCGCGCGCACGCGGCCGTTCGGGTTGCCCGGCGCCGCGACGTCCTTGCCGCCCTTCGCGGTGTAGAAGTCGCGCTGGCCGTCGTACGTGATCACGCTGCCGTGCACGGTGTCGGCGATCGTCGACGTGCCCTGCAGGCGGCGCACGGTCGCGGCGGTGGTCAGCGTCGTCAGGTCCTGCTTGCCGTCGTAGTCGATGCGCTCGGCGTCGCCGTCGATGTATTCGTCGAGACCTTCGCGTTTCTGACGGAACGTCGCGTGCTTCTTGCCGCTGCCGAACGATGTCGCGTACTGATAGCCTTCGGGATCCTGGCGCACTTCGACGCGGTCGCCCTTGATGATGATCGTGCCTTTCGTGATCACGACGTTGCCGGTCGCGACCGTCACCTGCTTCAGGTCGTCATAGGTCAGGTTGTCCGCCTCGACGTTGATCGGCTTGTTCTGGTCGGCCTTCTCGGCATGGGCGAGCGGCGCCAGCCCGACGAGCGGGAGCGCCACGAGCGTCGCGGCGAGCGCGGCGCGGACGGCGCGCGCAGCGCCGCCGGAATTCTGTCGAGGGAACGGTTCGTTCATGCAGTCACGTGAGGGATGCGTCACCTGGATTGACCTTTCGAGCCGCCGGACGTGTCCGCCGCGGCGATCGTGCCGCGCACGTTGCCGTAAAGCTCGATGACCCGGGTGACGTTGTTGTACTTCATGCCGTCGGTCGCGTTGACGAGCGACAGGCCGCGCTGAAGTTTAACCGGCTTTTCGGTCTGGATCACATCGTCATTGACGAAGATCCGGAAATGCTGCGAATCGGCCTGCATCTGCGGGTCGCCGCCGCCGGCCACGCGCAGGATGCGCGCGTCGTCGTACAAGTCGACGATCGACACGTCGCCGTTGACGGTGCCGCGCTTCGCGGTGGTCGTCACGACCGGCTTGCCGGGCTGGAATGCGCGCATGGCCGGATCGGTCAGGTCGCTGTTTTCGGTGTCTTCGTAATGAATCAGCTTCGCGGCCGTCAGACGGTACTGCGTCGTGCCCGTCTGGTCGAGCTCGGTGACCGAGAAGTTGTCCGCGAAATAGTCGGGCGTGTGGCGCTTCGGCTGCACGGTGCCTTCGCCGGGCGGCGGCAGCGTCGCCTGCAGCAGCCACCACGTGATGCCCGCGAGCGCGGCGACCGCGACGAGCGGCAGCAGCTGGGTCCAGCGGAAATGCGTGTTCATCCGTCAGGCTCCGCAGGCAGCGGCGAGCAGCGCGTCGTAGCGGCGCTGCGCGCGCAGGATCGCGTCGCAGACTTCGCGCACCGCGCCGTGGCCGCCGCGGGCCTCGGCCACCCAGTGCGCGCGGGCGATCACCTCGGGGTGCGCGTTGGCCGGTGCCGTCGCGAAGCCGCAGCGCAGCATCACCGGCAGGTCGGGCCAGTCGTCGCCCATATAGCCGCAGGCGTCGGCGGTGATGCCGAGCGACGCGATCAGGTCGCCGAACACGGCGAGCTTGTTCTCGACGCCCTGGAACAGATGCGCGATCTTCATTTCCTTCGCGCGGGCCGCGACGATGTCCGAGCGGCGGCCGGTGATGATCGCGGTTGCGATGCCGGCCTCGCCGAGCAGCTTCACGCCGTGGCCGTCGAGCGAATTGAACGACTTCATCGCGTCGCCTGCCGCGGTAAACAGCAGGCCGCCGTCGGTCAGCACGCCGTCGACGTCGAAAACCATCAGCTTCACGCGGCTCGCGCGTTCGGCCGCAGTCAGCGCTGCGCTCATCAGATCACCTTCTTCGAAAACAGGTCGTGCATGTTCAGCGCGCCGATCAGTGCACCGTCGGCATCGACCACCAGCATCTGGTTGATCCGGTGGCGCTCCATCAGTTCCACGGCCTCGACCGCGAGATTGTCGGGGCCGATCGTGCGCGGTTCGCGCGTCATCACGTCGACGATCGGCAGCGTGCGGAAATCACCGTCGCGCGCCAGCACGCGGCGCAGGTCGCCGTCGGTGAAGATGCCGGCCACGCGGCCGTCGGTGTCGACCACGGCGGTCATGCCCAGGCGCTTCGCGGTGATCTGGAACAGTGCGTCCGACAGCGTCGCGTCGAGCCCGACGCGCGGAATGTCGTCGCCCGAGCGCATCACGTCGCGCACGTGGGTGAGCAGGCGCCGGCCGAGCGCGCCGCCCGGATGCGAGCGCGCGAAATCCTCGGAGCCGAAGCCGCGCGCGTCGAGCACCGCGACGGCGAGCGCGTCGCCGAGCGCGAGCGCGGCGGTCGTGCTCGCGGTGGGGGCGAGGTTCAGCGGGCAGGCTTCCTTCGAGACCGCGGCGTTCAGGTTCACGTCGGCGAGCGTGCCGAGGCTCGATTCCGCACGGCCCGTGATCGCGATCAGCTTCGCGCCGATCCGCTTCACGAGCGGCAGGATCGCGACGAGTTCTTCCGACTCGCCGGAATAGGAGATGCCGATGAAGACGTCGTCCGACGTGACCATGCCGAGGTCGCCGTGGCTGGCCTCGGCCGGGTGGACGAAGAAGGCCGGCGTGCCGGTGCTCGCCAGCGTGGCCGCGATCTTGCGGGCGATATGCCCGGATTTGCCGATGCCGGATACGACGACGCGGCCGCGGCAGCCGAGCAGCAGCGCGACGGCCTGGACGAAGTCGCCGTCGAGCTGGTCGCGCAGCGCGCGCACGGCGTCCGCCTCGATGTCGAGCACGTCGCGGGCGAGCGCGAGCGCCCGATCATCATTGATTTTCGCTATCATGCGCGGAGTATAGCAAAGGCGTTTGTTCGCCGCGCCGCGCCTTCGGACTCGTCCGATGCCGCTTGCCCACCGCCACCACCCGCGCCCGCATTGCCGTGGCCCCGACGAACGAGGACGCTTCGCCCGTGATTTCCCCGCTCGAAATGACCCTGCTGCTGCTGCTGGCCTCGGTGGTGGGCGTCGTCGTATTTCGCTCGTTGAACCTGCCGCCGATGCTCGGCTACCTGACCGTCGGCATCCTGGTCGGGCCGCACGCGTTCGGCGTCGCCGCGGATCTGGAGCGGGCCGAGCATCTCGCGGAATTCGGCGTGGTGTTCCTGATGTTCTCGATCGGTCTCGAATTCTCGCTCGCGAAGCTGCGGGCGATGCAGCGGCTCGTGTTCGGGCTGGGCCTCCTGCAAGTGGTCGCGACGCTCGTGCTCGCGCTGGCGCTCGGCCTGCTGTTCGAGCGCTGGGTGCACATCACGTGGCAGGGCTGCATCGCGCTCGGCGGCGCGCTCGCGATGTCGTCGACGGCGATCGTGTCGAAGATGCTCGCCGAGCGGCTCGAGATCGAGACCGCGCACGGCCGCAACATCTTCGGCGTGCTGCTGTTCCAGGATCTGGCCGTGGTGCCGCTGCTGATCGTGATCGCCGCGTTCGGCGCCGAGTCGTCGAAGGATCTCGCGCTCACGCTCGGCTTCGCGGCGGTCAAGATCGTGATCGCGCTGACGCTGCTGCTGGTCATCGGCCAGCGTTTCATGACGCGCTGGCTGAACGTCGTCGCTCGGCGCCGCTCGCAGGAGCTGTTCGTGCTGAACCTGCTGCTCGTCACGCTCGGCGCCGCGTTCATCACCGACCGCTTTGGCCTGTCGCTCGCGCTCGGCGCGTTCATCGCGGGGATGCTGATCTCCGAGACGCCGTTCCGCCATCAGGTGGAGGAGGACATCAAGCCGTTCCGCGACGTGCTGCTCGGCCTGTTCTTCGTGACGACGGGGATGCTGCTCGATCCGCGCGTGATCTGGGAGCATCCGGTGCTCGTGTTCGGCTTCTTCGTCGGGCAGATCCTGTTCAAGGCGACGACGATCGCCGGACTTGCGCGGTTGTTCGGCGCGACGCCGGGCGTTGCGATGCGCACCGGCATCGGCCTCGCGCAGGCCGGCGAATTCGGCTTCGTGCTGCTGAACCTGATCCTCGACCGCCATCTCGTCGATTCGACGCTGCTGCAGGCGATCCTCGCGTCGATGCTGCTGTCGATGCTCGCCGCGCCGTTCCTGATCCAGAACGCCGACCGGATCGTGATGCGGCTGTCGTCGACGGAATGGATGCAGCAGTCGCTGCAGATGACGCGGATCGCGACGCAAAGCCTCAAGCAGCGCGGCCACGTGATCATCTGCGGCTACGGCCGCGCGGGGCAGAACCTGGCGCGCATGCTCGAGCAGGAAGGCATTCCATACGTCGCGCTCGACCTCGACCCCGATCGCGTGAGCGCGGCTGCGACGGCCGGCGAATCGGTCGTGTTCGGCGACGCGGCGCGCCGCGAGTCGCTGCTCGCGGCCGGTATCCATCGCGCGGCGGCCGTCGCGATCACGTATGCGAACACGCCGTCCGCGCTGCGCGTGCTGCATCACGTGCACGAACTGGAGCCGACGCTGCCGGCGATCGTGCGCACGGTCGACGACGCCGATCTCGAGAAGCTGCTCGCGGCCGGCGCGACCGAGGTGATTCCGGAGATCGTCGAGGGCAGCCTGATGCTCGCGTCGCACACGCTGGTGCTGGTCGGCGTGCCGATGCGCAAGGTCGTGCGGCGCGTCGAGGAGATGCGCGACGAGCGCTACAGCCTGCTGCGCGGCTATTTCCGCGGCGCGGACGATGCGGACGACGACGATCACGAGCAGGTGCGGCTACAATCGGTGCCGGTCGACGCGCGCGCGGATGCGGTCGGGCGCTCGCTGGAGGAACTCGGGCTGTATGCGCTCGGGCTGGAAGTCACGGCGATCCGCCGGCACGGCATCCGCGGCGTCGAACCCGATCCGCAGACCAAGCTGCGCGCGAGCGACATCGTCGTGCTGCGCGGGCTGCCCGAGGCGCTCGCGCTCGCGGAGGAGCGGCTGTCGCGGCATCGGCGCGAACCGCCGGCCGCAGTCGCGTGAGTCGCGATTCGATAACCTGACCCGTATTTACTCGAAACGGTGCCCGATCTTCGCGCACCGTTTTTTCGGAGAGTTTCATGCCGCATTCGTCGTCGGGCGCACCGCTCGATCCGGTCGCCTTCATCCACAGCCAGATCCGCACCGTGCCCGACTGGCCGCAGCCGGGCGTGATGTTCCGTGACATCACGACGCTGCTGCAGAGCCCGAAGGCGCTGCGCATCCTCGTCGACCTGTTCGTCGAACGCTATGTCGATGCGAAGCTCGACTATGTCGCGGGCCTTGACGCGCGCGGCTTCATCATCGCGCCGATCGTCGCGTACGAGTTGAGCGTCGGCTTCGTGCCGATCCGCAAGGTCGGCAAGCTGCCGTACAAGACGTGCTCGGAGTCGTACGACCTCGAATACGGCAGCGCGACCGTCGAGATCCACGAAGACGCGTGCCGCGCCGGCGACCGCGTGATCATCATGGACGACCTGATCGCGACCGGCGGCACGATGATGGCGGGGCGCAACCTGCTGCAGCGGCTCGGCGCGGTCGTCGTCGAAGGTGCGGCGATCATCGATCTGCCCGATCTCGGCGGCTCGACGCTGCTGCGCAACGCGGGGCTGCCCGTCTATACCGTCACCGAATTCGCCGGCCACTGAACCACTGGACGCCGGCCCACGCCGCGAGGTCACGATGCCCAACTTCATGCTGTTTCTCGCCACGTCGATCGCGATCACGTTCGCGCCGGGTCCCGACAACCTGCAGGTGCTCGCGCGCGGCATCTCGCAGGGCCGCGCGGCCGGCTTCGTCGCCGCGCTCGGCTTCACGGCCGGGATCCTGTTCCATACGACGCTCGCGGCGCTCGGCGTCGCGGCCGTGCTGCGCTCGTCGCCGGTCGCGTTCCAGACACTGAAGCTCGCGGGCGCCGCGTACCTCGTGTGGATCGGCATCAAGGCGTTGCGCAGCCAGGGGCTCGCGAACGCGCACGCGCGTCCGCCGCAGCCGCTTGGCGCGATCTTCCGGCAGAGCGTGATCGGTAACCTGATGAACCCGAAGGTCACGCTGTTCTTCGTCGTGTTCCTGCCGCAGTTCGTCGATCCGCATGGCGTGCAGGGCGTGACGCTGCAGATGTTCGAGCTCGGGGCGCTGTTCATGCTGCAGACGGCCGTGGTGTTCTCGCTGTTCGGCGTCGGCGCGGGCGCGATCGGCACATGGCTGAAGCGCCGCCCGAGGGCCGGCGTGTGGCTCGACCGGATCGCCGGCGCGACGTTCATCGCGATCGGCATTCGCGTCGCGCTGAAGGACTGAGCCCGATGACGTTTCCGTGCATCGCGGCCGCGCGCCGCTTCGATCCGGCCGCGCACCTGCGTTTCGAGATCGCCGGCGAGCAGGTCGGCTGGGTGCGTCGCCAGGACGTCGCCAAGCTCGCCCGCTGGCCCGACGTGTTCGAGCTGACCGACACGCGCGTCGTGCTGTCGGCGCGTTATGACACGGTCGACGCGCGCAGCATGGCGCTCGCGAGCGCGATCGGTGCGCTGGCGGCCGAGGGCGCGATTCCGGGCTGGCGCGACGAGATCTACGCGATCCGCAACCGCTTCGACGATCCACCGCTCGCGTATATCGAACGCGCCGCGTCGCGCTTCTTCGGCACGCAGACCTATGCAGTGCACCTGAACGGCATCGTAGAATATGCGGTTGCGCCGGGTGAGCCGGCCGTGCCGCGGATGTGGCTCGGCCGCCGCAGCGCGACCAAGGCAACCGATCCCGGCATGCTCGACAACGTCGTCGCGGGCGGCATCGGCTGGGGCCTGGGCGTTCACGAGACGCTCACGAAGGAATGCTGGGAAGAGGCCGGCATGCCGGCCGAACTGGCGGCGCGCGCGATCGCGGGCCGGGCGGTGCAGGTGCTGTGCTCGCTGCCGGAAGGCACGCAGTCCGAACTGATCTTCGTGTACGACCTGCCGCTGCCGCGCGACTTCGCGCCGCACAACCAGGATGGCGAAGTGGCCGAGCACCTGCTGGCCGGTGTATCCGAGGTGATCGGCTGGCTGCGCGAAGGCCGCGCGACGATGGATGCGAGCCTCGCGATGCTCGACACGCTGCTGCGCCATCGCTGGCTCGCGGCGGCCGACGCAGCGGGCATCGACGCGCTGTTCGCGCCGGCCGCGTAACGCGCAGCACGCCGGCCCGGGCGCGGCCGAACGAATGGCCTATTTGACGAACACCGAAACGAAGGGAGTAGCGGTCATGTCGACCGATCACAGCTTTATCTTGAAACTGTCGTGCCCCGACCGGCACGGCATCGTCCACGCAGTCTCGGGCTTCCTGTTCGAACGCGCCAACAACATCCTCGATTCGGCGCAGTTCGGCGACAGCCGCACCGGCGAGTTCTTCATGCGCGTGCACTTCGTGCAGGACGGCGGGGGCGCGGATGCCGCGTCGGCGCTCGACACGCTCCGTAACGAATTCGCGCCGCTCGCCGAGCAGTTCGCGATGCGCTGGGAGATGCACGACGCGGCCGTGAAGCCGCGCGTCGTGATCATGGTGTCGAAGATCGGCCACTGCCTGAACGACCTGCTGTTCCGCTACCGCACCGGCCAGCTGCCGATCGAGATTCCGGCGATCGTGTCGAACCACAAGGAGTTCTACCAGCTCGCCGCGAGCTACAACATCCCGTTCCATCACTTCCCGCTCGTCGGCGGTTCGTCCGATGCGGCGAAAGCCGCGCAGGAAGCGCGTGTGCTCGAAGTGATCGACGAACACCAGGCGGATCTCGTCGTGCTCGCGCGCTACATGCAGATCCTGTCGCCGAACATGTGCCAGCAGCTCGCCGGCCGGGCGATCAACATCCACCATTCGTTCCTGCCGAGCTTCAAGGGCGCGAAACCGTACTACCAGGCGTTCGACCGCGGCGTGAAGCTGATCGGCGCGACCGCGCACTACGTGACGACCGATCTCGACGAAGGCCCGATCATCGAGCAGGAAGTCGAGCGCGTCGACCACAGCATGACGCCCGACCAGCTCACCGCGATCGGCCGCGACGTCGAGTGCGTGACGCTCGCGCGCGCCGTGAAGTGGCACGTCGAGCACCGGGTCGTGCTGAACGGCACGAAGACGGTCGTGTTCCGCTGATCGGCGGTGCGGGGCGGCCATTGGCCGGCCGCTGGCCCGGATGCAAAAACGCCGCACCCTTGACGGGGCGCGGCGTTTTTTTATCGCGCGACGCGCGTGACGCGCCGGGCAGCGTTGCGTCAGATCAGCCGCAGCATGTACAGCTCGCGCTTCAGGTATGCATAGAAGATCGGTGCGGCGATCACGCCCGGCAGCCCGAACGCGGCTTCCATGATCAGCATCGCGAGCAGCAGTTCCCACGCGCGCGACTCGATCTGGCCGCCGATGATCTTCGCGTTCAGGAAATATTCAAACTTGTGGATCACGACGAGGAACGCGAGCGACGCGATCGCGGTGCCCATGCTGACCGACAGCGACACCGCGACGATCAGCGTGTTGGAGATCAGGTTGCCGATCACCGGCAGCAGCCCGACGATGAACGTGACGAGCACGAGCGTCTTCGACAGCGGCAGCCGCTGGTGGAAGATCGGCAGCGCGACGAGCAGGTAGATCGCCGTGAATGCCGCGTTGATCGCCGAGATCTTGATCTGCGCGAACACGATCCGGCGGAACGACTCGGCGAAGCGCGACACGCGCGTGACGAGCGCGGTCGACAGCGGCCGGCGCACCTTGCCGTGCTCGACGCCGATCGCGATCATCGCGCCGATGATCATCCCGAACAGCACGTGGCCGAAGCCGCGCGCGACGCTCTTGCCGCCTTGCTGGAGCTGATCCATGTGCGAGTGCATCAGCAGCGCCGCCTTGGTCTTCATCTGTTCGACGTCGACGGGCAGCAGGTTCGCGATCCAGGCTGGCGTGCGGGCGCGGGTCTGCTCGACGATCTGCATCAGCTGGTCGAGCAGGCTCTGCAGGTTCGGCACCGTGTGCTCGAAGTGCTCGATGATGCCGATCGTCAGGCCGGTGAGCCCGCCGACGATCGCAATCGACAGCAGCACGACGGCGACCCAGCGGGCGCGCATGCTTGTGGTGTGGCGTTCGATGACCGGCGCGATCGTGTGGATCAGCTGATAGACCAGCAGGCCGGCCAGCAGCCCGCCCAGCAGCTTGAGCTCGATGATGAGCACCATCGCGACGAGGGCGAACAGATAGCTGCCGATCTCGATCGCCGACAGCTTCGGCAGGCTGAAGTCGCTCGTCAGCCGCACGCTGCGCAGGTGCGGCTCGCGGCTCTGGGCGTCGCGCGACTCTTGTTGCTTCTCCATCGTGGATTCCTGTCGTTCGTGTGTCATGCCGCGCGGTGGGCGGCAGGACGGCGGTCGCCCGGCGCCGCACCGGATTGGTGCGGATGGCGAACCTTACGACCGTAAAGTATAGCTGCCATTATGGTCCGCCACGGGGCTGTTTGGCTCGTGGTGTAAACGCAGAGGGGAAAACCGCGGAAGGGAAAACGATGACGCCGGCGCCGCCGCGGGCGTCGGGCGCGCGCGGCCGGCAGCCGCGCGCGGGAACGGCAATTGTCAGCCGGCCGCCGCCTTGCGGGTCGGACGCTTGAGCAGCGGCGCGAGGTACTTGCCGGTGAAGCTCGCCTTCGTCTTCGCGACCTGCTCGGGCGTGCCCTGCGCGATGATCTGGCCGCCGCCGGCGCCGCCCTCGGGGCCGAGGTCGATCACCCAGTCGGCCGTCTTGATCACGTCGAGGTTGTGCTCGATGATCACGACCGTGTTGCCCTGGTCGCGCAGCCGGTGGATCACCTCGAGCAGCAGCGCGATGTCGTGGAAATGCAGGCCGGTGGTCGGCTCGTCGAGGATGTACAGCGTGCGGCCCGTGTCGCGCTTCGACAGCTCCAGCGACAGCTTCACGCGCTGCGCCTCGCCGCCCGACAGCGTCGTGGCCGACTGGCCGAGGCGGATGTAGCCCAGGCCGACGTCGAGCAGCGTCTTCAGCTTGCGGGCGATGACCGGCACCGCGCTGAAGAATTCGTACGCGTGCTCGACCGTCATGTCGAGTACTTCGCTGATGTTCTTGCCCTTGTACTGCACTTCGAGCGTTTCGCGGTTGTAGCGCTTGCCGTGGCACACGTCGCACGGCACGTAGACGTCCGGCAGGAAGTGCATTTCGACCTTCAGCACGCCGTCGCCCTGGCACGACTCGCAGCGGCCCCCCTTCACGTTGAACGAGAAGCGGCCCGGATCGTAGCCGCGCTCCTTCGCGGTCGGCACGCCCGAGAACAGCTCGCGGATCGGCGTGAACAGGCCCGTGTAGGTGGCCGGGTTCGAGCGCGGCGTGCGGCCGATCGGCGACTGGTCGACGTTGATCACCTTGTCGAAGTGCTCGAGGCCTTCGATCGCCTCGTGCGGCGCCGGCTCGGCCGACGAGCCGTACAGGTGGCGCGCGACCGCGTGGTACAGCGTGTCGTTGATCAGCGTCGACTTGCCGGAACCCGACACGCCGGTGATGCAGGTCAACAGGCCGACCGGCAGCTCGAGATCGACGTGCTTCAGGTTGTTGCCGTGCGCGTCGACGATGCGCAGCATCCGCTCCGGATCGGGCGCGATCCGCTCGTCCGGATACTCGATCGTGCGCTTGCCGACGAGATACTGGCCCGTCAGCGACTGCGGGTTCGACTGCACCTGCTTCGGCGTGCCTTCGGCGACCACCACGCCGCCGTGCTCGCCCGCGCCGGGGCCCATGTCGACGACGTAGTCGGCCGTGCGGATCATGTCCTCGTCGTGCTCGACGACGATCACCGAGTTGCCGAGGTCGCGCAGGTGCTTGAGCGTCGAGATCAGGCGGTCGTTGTCGCGCTGGTGCAGGCCGATCGACGGCTCGTCGAGCACGTACATCACGCCCGTCAGGCCCGAGCCGATCTGCGACGCGAGGCGGATGCGCTGCGCCTCGCCGCCGGACAGCGTCTCGGCGCTGCGCTCGAGCGACAGGTAGTCGAGGCCGACGTTGTTCAGGAAGGTCAGGCGTGCGACGATTTCCTTGATCACCTTGTCGGCGATCTCGCGCTTCGCGCCGTCGAGCGACAGGCCGTCGAAATAGCCGAGCGCGTCGCGCAGCGGCCAGCCGCTGATTTCATAGATGCCGCGCGCGTAGTCGCCGGTGCCGACCCGCACGTGGCGCGCCTCGCGGCGCAGCCGCGTGCCGTCGCACGACGGGCATGGCTGGTTGTTCTGGTATTTCGCGAGTTCTTCGCGCACCGCGACCGAATCGGTTTCGCGGTAGCGGCGCTCGAGGTTGGGGATGATCCCTTCGAACACGTGCTCGCGGATCGTCGTGCGACCGCGTTCATTGATGTACGAGAACGGGATCGTCTGTTTGCCCGAGCCGAACAGCAGCACCTTGCGGATCTTCTCCGGCAGGTCCTCGAACGCGGCGTCGATGTCGAATTCGTAGAATGCCGCCAGGCTCTGCAGCATCTGGAAGTAGAACTGGTTGCGGCGGTCCCAGCCCTTCACGGCGCCCGCGGCGAGCGACAGCGACGGGTGCGCGACGACCCGCTTCGGATCGAAGAACGTGATCTGGCCGAGGCCGTCGCATTCCGGGCACGCGCCCATCGGGTTGTTGAACGAGAACAGGCGCGGCTCGAGCTCCTGCAGCGAGTACGAGCAGATCGGGCAGGCGAACTTCGAGCTGAACAGGTGTTCGCGGTCGGTGTCCATTTCCAGCGCGATCGCGCGGCCGTCGGCGAGGCGCAGCGCGGTCTCGAACGATTCCGCGAGGCGCTGCTTCATGTCCGGGCGCACCTTCAGGCGGTCGACGACGACGTCGATCGTGTGCTTGTCGTTCTTCTTGAGCTTCGGCAGCGACTCGACCTCGTAGATCTTCGCGACGCCTTCGTTCGCGGTGCCGCCGCCCGAGCGCACGCGAAAGCGCACGAAGCCCTGCGCCTGCATCTCCTCGAACAGCTCGACGTGCTCGCCCTTGCGGTTCGCAACGACGGGCGCGAGGATCATCAGCTTGGTTTCCTCAGGCAGCGCGAGCGCCGCGTCGACCATCTGCGATACGCTCTGCGCCTCGAGCGGGATGTCGTGGTCGGGGCAATACGGCGTGCCGACACGTGCGAACAAAAGTCGCAGGTAGTCGTGGATCTCGGTGACCGTGCCGACGGTCGAACGCGGGTTGTGGGACGTCGCCTTCTGCTCGATCGAGATCGCGGGCGACAGGCCCTCGATCAGGTCGACGTCGGGTTTCTCCATCAGTTGCAGGAACTGGCGGGCGTACGCGGACAGGCTCTCGACGTAGCGGCGCTGGCCCTCGGCATAAAGGGTGTCGAACGCGAGCGACGACTTGCCCGACCCGGACAACCCGGTAATCACGACCAGCTTGTGGCGCGGCAGGTCGAGATTGACGTTTTTCAGGTTGTGGGTGCGTGCCCCACGGATACGGATCTGTTCCATGAACCTGGCGAAAATGGAGGGAACCAAACCTGCTACTATAACGGCTTTTCGAGGCCGTCGTTGGGGGTCCCCAGCCTTTGCAGCAGCTGGCAGCAAGGCGGTGTCCACGCCGGGGGAGCGGCCGCGCCGCACGGCTCGAGGCGGCCCGCAGGCAGCCTGCGTGACCTCCCGGAAAGCGGTCCCGGAAAGCGCCTGCCGGGCCGGTGGCCCTGATCTTCCGCCGCCCGCCGCCGGGCGGACATTCCGATCATTCGAAATTCATTCCCGATGTCCAATCCGTCCGCCACGTCTTCCCGCATGAGTGCGCCCGAACTGCGCGCGACCACGTCGCTCGCGGCGATCTTCGCGCTGCGCATGCTCGGCCTGTTCATGATCATGCCGGTGTTCTCGGTCTACGCGAAAACCATCCCGGGCGGCGACAACGTGCTGCTCGTCGGTATCGCGCTCGGGGCCTACGGCGTCACGCAGTCGCTGCTGTACATCTTCTACGGGTGGGCGTCGGACAAGTTCGGCCGCAAGCCCGTGATTGCAACCGGCCTCCTGATCTTCGCGCTCGGCAGCTTCGTCGCCGCGTTCGCGCACGACATCACGTGGATCATCGTCGGCCGCGTGATCCAGGGCATGGGCGCCGTGTCGTCCGCGGTGCTCGCGTTCATCGCCGACCTGACCTCCGAGCAGAACCGTACGAAGGCGATGGCGATGGTCGGCGGCTCGATCGGCGTGTCGTTCGCGGTCGCGATCGTCGGCGCGCCGATCGTGTTCCACTGGGTCGGGATGAGCGGGCTGTTCGCGATCGTCGGCGTGCTGTCGATCCTCGCGATCGGCGTCGTGGTGTGGATCGTGCCCGACGCGGCGAAGCCCGTGCACGTGCCGGCGCCGTTCGGCGAGGTGCTGCACAACGTCGAGTTGCTGCGCCTGAACTTCGGCGTGCTGGTGCTGCACGCGACGCAGACGGCGCTGTTCCTCGTCGTGCCGCGCCTGCTGGTCGACGGCGGGCTGCCGGTCGCCGCGCACTGGAAGGTCTACTTGCCGGTGATGGGGCTCGCGTTCGTGATGATGGTCCCGGCGATCATCGTCGCGGAAAAACGGGGCAAGATGAAACCGGTGCTGCTCGGCGGCATTCTGGCTATCCTGATCGGCCAATTGTTGCTCGGCAGCGCACCGCATACCATCCTGATTGTGGCGGCGATCCTGTTCGTGTACTTCCTGGGCTTCAACATCCTGGAAGCGTCGCAGCCGTCGCTCGTGTCGAAGCTCGCGCCCGGTTCGCGCAAGGGCGCGGCCACGGGCGTCTACAACACCACGCAATCGATCGGGCTCGCGCTCGGCGGCATCGTGGGCGGCTGGCTGCTGAAGCACGGCGGCGCGAACACCGTCTTCTATGCCTGCTCGGGGCTCGTGGCGGCGTGGCTTATAATCGCGGCCAGCATGAAAGCGCCGCCGCGCAAGGCCTGAACCCTCTTTTCGGGCAGGCACCGGCGACGCTCGCCGGCTTGCCCGGCGGGCCGCTCCGACGATATTCGCGGGCGGCCCGGCATCGAATTTACTGGAGAAACACATGGCATCCGTCAACAAGGTCATCCTCGTCGGCAATCTCGGCGCCGATCCTGAAGTCCGTTACCTGCCGAGCGGCGACGCGGTTGCGAACATCCGTCTCGCGACGACCGATCGCTACAAGGACAAGGCAAGCGGCGATTTCAAGGAAATGACCGAGTGGCACCGCGTCGCGTTTTTCGGCCGTCTCGCTGAAATCGTCAGCGAATACCTGAAGAAGGGTTCGTCGGTCTATATCGAAGGCCGTATCCGCACGCGCAAGTGGCAGGGCCAGGACGGCCAGGATCGCTATTCGACCGAAATCGTCGCCGACCAGATGCAGATGCTCGGCGGCCGCGGCGGTTCGGGCGGCGGCGGTGGCGGCGGTGACGAAGGCGGTTACGGCGGCGGCTACGGTGGTGGTGGCGGCGGTCGCGGCGGCGAACAGATGGAACGCGGCGGTGGCGGCGGTCGTGCCGGCGGTGCGCCGCGCGGCGGTGCAGGCGGCGGTCAGAGCCGTCCGAGCGCGCCGGCAGGCGGCGGTTTCGACGAGATGGACGACGATATTCCGTTCTGACGGAACGTCGGCATCCCGCACCGGAATGGGCCCGAATGTCCGAGTCAAGCCAATCGCTTGGCACGGACCTTCGGGTCTTTTCCGTTTACGCCCCGCGCCCCGGAGACCGCCAGTGGCTGACGCGCTCCCCGACCTCATCGCCCCGCGGCTCGATGTGCTGTTCTGCGGGATCAACCCCGGCATGACCGCCGCCGCGACAGGGCATCATTTCGCGGGCAGGAACAACCGCTTCTGGCGCGTGCTGCATCTCGCGGGCTTCACGCCGGACGAAATCGCGCCGAGGGACGACCGGACGATCCTCGCGTACGGATGCGGGCTGACCGCGGTCGTACCGCGACCGACCGCGAGCGCCGATCAGTTGTCGCACGCGGAATTCGTCGCCGAGGCGGTCGTCCTCGAGCAGAAGATCGTGCATTACGCGCCGCGCTTCGTCGCGTTCCTGGGCAAGGCCGCGTACGCCGCGCTCTCCGGACGACGCGAGATCACGTGGGGCCGGCAACCCGAGCACATGCAGCGCGCGACCGTCTGGATCCTGCCGAATCCGAGCGGCAGGAACCGCGCATTCTGCATCGACGACCTGGTCGACGCGTATCGCGAGCTACGAGAAGCGGCGCAAGCCGTTTCGGGCCGCCGGCAGCAGGGGACGTCGGATGCCGCGCAATAAGCCCGCGTCGTGCTGGCCGGGTGCGCTGTTGCCGCGCGCGTTCTTCGATCGCGCGGCCACCGAAGTCGCACCGCAACTGCTGAACAAGATCCTGGCGGCGGCGGACGGCCGTGCCGGCCGGATCGTCGAAGTGGAGGCCTATGCGGGTGCGATCGACCCGGCCGCGCACACCTACCGCGGCAAAACGCCGCGCAATGCGACGATGTTCGGGCCGCCCGGGCATATGTACGTCTATTTCACCTATGGCATGCACTGGTGCTGCAACTGCGTGTGCGGTCCGCAAGGCGCCGGGACGGGCGTGCTGATCCGTGCGCTGGAGCCGCTGCACGGGCTCGAACGGATGCGTGCGGCCCGACCGCCGCTGACGCGCGATCGCGATCTGTGCCGGGGGCCCGCGCGGCTGACCCAGGCACTCGGCATCGCCGGCGCGCAGGACGGGGTCGATCTGGTCGCCGCGCTTGAAGGTTTCGCGCTCGTGGATGACGGCATGGCGCCGCCCGCGAACCTGGCGGGCGGGCCGCGCGTCGGCATTCGCGTCGGCCAGGAGCTGCCCTGGCGATGGAGCGTGCCCGGCAACCGTCATGTGTCGGGACCGCTGCCGCGCATCTGACGTATGTCACGCGGTCGCCACGATTGACCGGCTAAGCTCGTCCTTTCGACGTTTCGATCGAAGGAGACACCATGCGGCGGGTCGTATTCAACCAGAAGGGCGGTGTGGGCAAGTCGACGATCGTCTGCAACCTGGCGGCGATCAGCGCGAGCGAAGGGCTGCGCACGCTCGTCATCGACCTCGACGCGCAGGCGAATTCCACGCGCTATCTGCTCGGCGACCGCGCGGCCGACGCGCATCCCGGCGTCGCCGAATTCTTCGAGACCGCGCTGACGTTCAACTTCCGGCCGGTCGACGTTGCCTCGTTCATCCATCCGACGCCGTTCGACGGGCTCGACGTGATGCCTGCGCATCCGGACCTCGACGCGCTGCACGGCAAGCTCGAATCGCGCTACAAGATCTACAAGCTGCGCGATGCGCTCAACGAGCTCGACACCTACGATGCCGTCTACATCGACACGCCGCCCGCGCTGAATTTCTACACGCGCTCGGCGCTGATCGCGGTCGAGCGTTGCCTGATTCCGTTCGACTGCGACGACTTCTCGCGTCGGGCCCTGTACACGCTGCTCGAGAACGTGAAGGAAATCCAGCAGGACCACAACGCGGCGCTCGAGGTCGAAGGGATCGTCATCAACCAGTTCCAGCCACGCGCGAGCCTGCCGCAGCGGCTGGTCGACGAACTCGTCGAGGAAGGCCTGCCGGTGCTGGCGTCGCGGCTGTCGGCGTCGGTGAAGATCCGCGAGTCGCATCAGCAGTCGACGCCGGTGATCCATCTCGAGCCGGCGCACAAGCTCGCGCAGGAGTTTCGGGCACTGCATCGCGAACTGGTCGGGTGAGGGTGTCGCCGCAGCTCCCTCCCGGCAATTCATATACGATCATTGAATTCGCCATTAATAATCCCGGAAACGATTTCAAAATAAATCTGGAAAAACGATTACATAATCATCTGTCCCGTTTTCAATGCGCGCCCTTTTTCTAATAACGGGAATAATGACGGGGTAAATGTTGCGGCTGACTACGGTGGGTTATGCTGTAAAAAAGTAAAAGTCATTGTCAGGCAAGGTGTTGCGAGGCGACCCCATTATGAACAAGCACCGTCATGAAGCGGTCACTTCGACATTTAAGGGTTTTCACCTAGTATTAATGCCACTTAATTGACAATTAATCCATCTAAAATGGCCATCCTCAACTCTTCACGATCAATCGTGCCTGAGGGTTGTGAATAAGGAAGCAGGCCCTCGATCTGACTTCCATTTTCTTTACGTCGTCTCTCGCATTGCCAACAGGAGCGTGCCCGATGTCCGTATTTGCCCCCGAAAAATTCGCCGCCGATTATCAGTCCGGAATCGCCGCATGGTTCGCGATTGCCCGTCCGGCAATCAATGGTTTCGAGGCAGTCGTCGAACTCAACCTGCAAGCGGCCAAGACGGCGCTCCAGGAATACGAGGACAAGCTGAAGAACGCGTTCAACGCGAGCAACCCGGCTGCAGGCTTCGCGCAGCAAGTCGCCGCACCGCAGGAAGCCGCCGGCAAGGCCGTCGCATACGGTCGCCATCTGTTCGATATTGCCGTGACGACGCAGGCCGAGTGGGCGAAGGTTGCCCAGGCTCAGTACGAACAGAACGACCAGCGCGTGAAGGAAGTGGTCGGCGAGTTGACGAAGCATGCGCCGGCGGGTTCGGGCGCCGTGGTCGCCGCGCTGAATTCGGCGCTGTCCGCGGCGACGGCCGCGGCCGACTCCGTGCGTGCAGCGACGGGGCAGGCGATCGAAGCCGCGCAAAGCGGTTTCGACGCAGTCAGCGAAACGACGGCCCGCGGTGCCAAGCAGACCGCCGCCGCTGCTCGCAAGGAAACCGCTTCGCGCGAATCGGCTGCATGAGCGCATGTCGCGCACAGGCGCGACACTGATTGAGCGGCGACGGCGGGCGCCGGCCGCCGCGTGTGCCGCGTGGCGTTCGGCGTATGTCCGGCCGCCGCAGCGTGCCCGGACACGGTCGGGGCGGGCGGATGAGCGGCACGCGTGAGCGTGCGAACGTGCAGCCGCATCGCCGGCCACACGGCGCTCACGCGCCGCCGCCGCGCGGTGCCGGCACGCAATACGGATCGACCCACTGATTTCAATGCAGGAAGAGAACATGACGGACGTAGTGATCGTATCGGCCGCGCGGACCGCGGTCGGCAAATTCGGCGGTTCGCTCGCGAAGATCGCGGCACCAGAGCTGGGGGCGACGGTGATTCGCGCGGTGCTGGAGCGTTCGGGCGTGAAGCCCGAGCAGGTGAGCGAAGTGATCATGGGCCAGGTGCTGGCGGCGGGTTCGGGGCAGAACCCGGCGCGCCAATCGCTGATCAAGGCCGGCCTGCCGAACGCGGTGCCGGGCATGACGATCAACAAGGTGTGCGGCTCGGGCCTGAAGGCCGTGATGCTGGCGGCGAACGCGATCGTGGCGGGCGACGCAGACATCGTGATCGCGGGCGGCCAGGAAAACATGAGCGCGGCGCCGCACGTGCTGCCGGGCTCGCGCGACGGGTTCCGGATGGGCGACGCGAAGCTGGTCGACACGATGATCGTGGACGGCCTGTGGG
>Ga0209147_100131_pt1 | contig 120381 bp, 132 predicted proteins | sample AraplaCol_mLB_r2_FD_184278 | JGI IMG/M metagenome (GOLD analysis project Ga0209147, IMG submission 184278) | Arabidopsis root microbial communities from North Carolina, USA - plate scrape CL_Col_mLB_r2 (SPAdes) (version 2) | ecosystem: Host-associated > Plants > Roots > Endosphere | place: USA...
CGCTCGACTTGCATGTATTAGGCACGCCGCCAGCGTTCGTCCTGAGCCAGGATCAAACTCTCCAATAAAGTTTGTTACTGGTTCAAAGCTGGCAAATCATTTAATGATAGACTCATCAACGCTTTCGCTGTTCAGTTTTCAAAGAGCATTTTATTCAGCGGTCTCAACCGCAGGATTACATATTACCAAATCGAGAGGAGCGAGTCAACAACTTTTTTCAATCACACTCAATTTGTTCTGTCACACTAAACTTTATGTGGACAGATGTATAATATAACATGTATCCATCAGTAATTCAAGTACCTTTTTCACTTTTGTACTTAGATTTACATGGAACGGTCGGCGAGACTCGAACTCGCCCGGGTCGCCCCGTTTTGAATACTGGTGAGCCATGAAGGACTCGAACCTTCGACCCTCTGATTAAAAGTCAGATGCTCTACCAACTGAGCTAATGGCTCTCATAAATGGCTGGGGTACTAGGATTCGAAGCTAGGAATGACGGAGTCAAAGTCCGTTGCCTTACCGGTTGGCTATACCCCAACAGCCAAGTATTAAACTGGTGGGGAGAGACGGATTCGAACCGCCGAACCCAGAGGGAGCAGATTTACAGTCTGCCGCGTTTAGCCACTTCGCTATCTCCCCAAAAACAAAAATGGTGCCGGCGATAGGACTTGAACCCACAACCCCCTGATTACAAGTCAGGTGCTCTACCAATTGAGCTACACCGGCACGTTGATTATGGTGGCTCGGGACGGAATCGAACCGCCGACACGAGGATTTTCAGTCCTCTGCTCTACCGACTGAGCTACCGAGCCTCATTTGTTTTATCCACCATTCCTCGAAGGAAAATGGCGGAGCTGACGGGACTCGAACCCGCGACCTCCGGTGTGACAGACCGGCGTGAACTCCAACTTCACCACAGCTCCATTTTTGGTTGCGGGAACAGGATTTGAACCTGCGACCTTCGGGTTATGAGCCCGACGAGCTACCGAGCTGCTCCATCCCGCGATAATCAGGAAGATTGAGAGTCAGCGTTGCCACAGTACGTGGTGCTTTTAGCTGACCTTCCTTTTTCCTATGAGTGGTTGAGGCTGACGAGATCGAACCTACTACCTTTTCCTTGCCATAGAACGCTCTTACCGACTGAGCTATAGGCTATTTCTGCGTCACAGAATTAGAATATTAGCAGGTATAGGACTAAAAATCAATGGTAGTATTAGGAATTGCACAAACTTTTCCGCAAACGTTCCCTCGTTGATGCTAGTGCGCAAGTAGATGTGGGCATTAAGGACATGCCCTTGAAAATAAAACGCAAGAAATACCCTCGTCAAGACCCCTACAAGATCGTTATGGTGAATTCAAATGTAACAGTAGTATCCTCAAATGAAATTGTAGTTTTTTCGAAACCGAGAATAAAAAAAGCAACTGCCCATAAGAACAGTTGCTAATCTCTTATAATTAGATTACAGTTTTACAACATTCTCAGCTTGTGGGCCACGTTGACCTTGAGTAATGTTGAATTCAACACGCTGACCTTCATCCAAAGATTTGAAACCATCGCCTGTGATTGCGGAGAAGTGAACGAATACATCGTCTCCACCTTCAACCGAAATGAATCCAAAACCTTTTTCAGCGTTGAACCATTTAACTGTACCTGTTGTCATCAATAAAAACCTCCAAATTTCATGTGAGTCTTATGTGCCCAATAAGCAATAGTACTCTAATAACTATTATAACACATTTCACAAAACTATGAAAGGTGTATATGGAAAACAATTTGACGATTTGAAATCATAGTCAATTTCGTATCAAGTTTGTAATTAAGGAAGCTCTTTCAAAATCCTATCTATTGAGTGAGTAGGTTATTTGCATACGCATCAGACCCTGGAGGCGATACTACTACCCACCGTTTATCTTGCTCGGGTACGAGGTGGAAGAAACAGTTGAGGAACCGTATACAATGCTGGCGTGCCACCCGTGTGCAAAAACAACACGCGGTCATCTTGGGTCCACTCACCCTTGCGAATTTTCCCGATCAGGCCTGCCATCGCTTTTCCTGTATATACAGGGTCAAGCAAAATCCCCTCTGTGCGAGCGACGAGCTTCACGGCCTCGACCATCTCCTCCGTGGGAATAGCGTATCCCGCTCCGACATACTGATCGTCACATCGTACGGCATCGTCGGGGATTTCTCCCTGCAATCCTGTCAGCGCGGCAGTGCGATGCAGCAGGTCTCGTACCTGCATCTCTTTTCCTTCCCGCGTACCGCTGACATTGATCCCGATGACCTTCGTGTTTGACTGCCGGGCAAGAAAACCTGCGATGAGCCCCGCTTGCGTGCCACCGCTCCCGGTTCCTGTCACGACGTAGTCAAAAGGCGTTCCGCTCTCCAACGCTTGCTGTTCGATTTCATCGGCGCACGCCATATAGCCGAGCGAGCCGATCTGGTTGGAGCCGCCCAGCGGGATGATGTACGCTTTTCGCCCCTCTTTATCCGCAGCTTGCGCCAGCTTCTCCATCGTTACTTGCATATCGCCATCCGCCGGTATCAGCTCGATTTTTTCTACGCCCATCAGGTGAAACAACAGATGATTGCCGCTCGCCTGCGGATCGTACTCCCCGACTTCAGGTCTGGACAGCACCAACTGGCAGCGCAAGCCTTCCCGCACAGCCGCCGCCAATGTAAGTCGGCAGTGATTGGACTGCACCGCTCCGCAGGTGATCAATGTATCTGCTCCTTGTCGAATGGCATCCGCTACGAGATACTCCAGCTTGCGCGTCTTGTTACCTCCTGCCGTCAACCCCAACAAATCGTCCCGCTTGATCCAGATAGACGGCCCCCCCAGCGCTTCCGAAAGCCGTTCCAGCTTTTGAATTGGGGTCTGTCCCATCGTGTACGTCCTGCGGTGATAGCGAATCTCGTTCATGTGCGGCTCGCCTCTTTTCTTCGTATGGTAGTCCTTTACTCCATACTACGCGTTTGGCTGGAATTCCTTTTTTCGCTGTCGAGAACGAAAATGGCAGAGCAAAAAAACGAGCCTGGCAAGCGATCCCAGCGGCTCGTTTTTCACCCCTTCGGCCGAAAACAAACGGCCACCAAAAAACCAAACACGATCGCCGCCGAGATCCCGGCACTCGTCACTTCAAAGATTCCCGTGATAACCCCGATCAGACCGTCCTTCTCGGCTTCAGCCATCGCGCCTTTCATCAACGCGTTGCCGAAGCTGGTGATCGGTACGGACGCACCTGCTCCGGCAAACTTGGCCAATGGCTCATACAAGCCGACACCATTGAGGACAGCTCCCGCTACCACCAGAGATGCCATCGTGTGCGCAGGGGTCAATTTCATCACGTCCAGAAGGAACTGCCCGACCAGGCAAATCGCTCCGCCTACCAGAAATGCCCATAAAAACGTCATGTTCCCCCTCCTTACAGCGTATCCGCTTCAATAGCTACGGCATGTGCGATGCAAGGGATGCTCTCCCCTTGCTGGTACGAAATCGGTGATAACAGCGCTCCCGTGGCAACGACCAAAATCCTTTTCCACTCTCCCTCCTGAAAACGGCGCAGGAGGTGTCCGTAAGTGACGGTAGCACAGCAACCGCAACCGCTCCCACCTGACCAGACGATTGGATTGTCGCCGTAGATTAACATACCGCAGTCCACGTAGCGCTTCAAAGGGATGTTTACGTTATGCTTGGGCAATAGCTCGGAGAGAATCGAATGCCCCACCTTCCCCAAATCCCCGGTCACGACCAAGTCGTAATGATCATGGGAAAGCTGCAAATCACGAAAATGACTTTCAATCGTAGACAAGGCAGCAGGGGCCATCGCCCCACCCATATTGAAAGGATCCGTCATACCCATGTCGACGATTTTGCCGATCGTAGCGGCGGTCACGCGCAATCCATTTCCTTGATTCGCCACGACGGAAGCACCGGCACCCGTCACGGTCCATTGCGCTGTCGGTGGTTTTTGCGAGCCGTATTCCGTCGGGTAGCGATACTGCTTTTCCGCCGAGGAATTGTGACTGCTCGTGGCAGCTAAGACATAATCGGCCGATTGACTGTCCACCAGCAAGGCAGCCAATGCCAGACCTTCCATGGCAGTCGAGCAGGCACCAAAGATCCCCATGAAGGGAATCGAAAGCGTTCGAGCGGCAAAATTGGCGCTGATCGTCTGGTTCATCAGATCCCCAGCTAGCATGAAATGGATCTGTTCCCTGCGCAGACCCGCCTTTTCAATAGCCTTGTCGCATGCCTCCTCGAGCAAGACCCTCTCCGCCTTCTCCCAACTGTCTTGACCGATCATCAGATCACCATGCAAGGTATCAAAATCATTGGCCAGCGGTCCCTGTGCCTCAAAGGGTCCGCCAATTGCAGCCCTTCCTACGATCACCGGCCTCGATGGAAATACCCATGACTGGTAGCCCTTGCGCATCTCTCATCCCCCCATATTGATCAATGTTTTAATGAGACTGATGGCAAAAGCTGCAACTACACCCATAACAATGACAGAACCCGCCAGCTTGAACATGTTTCCGCCAACACCCAGGACCAGTCCTTCGCTGCGATGCTCAAGGGCCGCAGAGGTGATTGAATTGGCAAACCCCGTCACGGGGACTGCCGTTCCCGCTCCTGCCCATTGCGCGATGCGGTCGTACCACCCCAATCCGGTCAACAGGGCAGAGAGTAAAATCAGGACGGCTACAGTCGGGTTGCCCGCCGTTTTTTCGGTGAAATCAAAAAAGTGGATAAACATCTCTTGAATCCCCTGCCCGATCAGACAAATCACTCCCCCGACCAGAAAGGCACGAATGAAGTTGCGGGTGAGTGGACGGGGAGGTTCATGGCGTTTGGCAAGCTGCTGATATTCCTGCTGTGTCAGGGTCAATTTTTTCTTTTTCTTGTCAGCCATCGAATTCGCCCCTTTTATCTCATTAACAACGGCTTCACTTGATCGATTACTTTTTGCAAGACCTGCGAATCCCCTTGGTAGGTCCGCTTTATCCTCTGGTTTTGTGTGCCCAGGGCGTACAGCTCGAGATCAGCCTGGCATTTTTTTAACGTGGCGAACGTCAGCTTCATCTCGATCGGCTCAGAGACCTTCAGTTTGTCATCATACAAGTCCAGATAAAGCTGTCCGCCCTTGTCCACTTGACCCAGGAACACGTTCTCCAATGCGACGCCCGCTTTTTCCAGTTCCGCCCTGACCCAATTGCGATTGAGTCCCATAGTCGACAACGGTTCGTCCATAATCACACCGTCAAGTATCACTGCCTGCGGTTCTTCTGCAGGGGAGACCTTCAGTCCGAGTTGCTGCGGCGTCACCGGCTGGTGCTGGGATTTGAGCAGCACACTCACTTCTCCGCCTGCTTCCATCAAGGCAAATTCGACATCCGCGACGCGAAACACGTCCTTCGTCCGCAGATGTCCCATCAGATCCTCCACGGTCATCCGTTCGCTTTTTAAATTGTCTTCCAATATTTTTCCATCCTTGATCAGGATCGTGGCATTTCCGTCGACGATTTTACGGACAGTCTTGCTTTTCATGGAGAGCCAATCTAATAAAACCGGGAACAGAGCAAAGATGGTGAGTGCAATCAAGCTATGGTAGATCGGTCCATCCATATCGGTAGCCATAATCGCTGCGATGGAACCAATCGCGATTCCCACAATATATTCGATATACGTAAGCTGACGAATCTGCCTTTTCCCGATGATCTTGGTGAGAAGAAACAGATAGGCAATAGCGACGACCGACCGTATGACAATATCAAGCCAATCCGGCATATCCTACCTCCAATTTCCTCCAGGAAAAGGAAGAGAGACTCGAACCCCCTCCCTCTCTCCTGTTTGGAAGCCTTAGAATCCTTTGTATTGCGGTTCTTCGTTTTCCAGTTCAGTCACGCGCTGTTCCAGATTGGTAATGATCGATTGCGTTTGTTCTGCCGCCTGGGTGTACACTTGCTTGGCCTGTTTGTTCTGCGTACTCAGCGCGAACGTTTCCAGGCTTGCTTGTGCCCCTTTCAGGCTGGCCAGTGTTTGTTTTACCTGCGAACCTACTGTCATGGACTTCTCACCTCCTGCAATTATAGAATCAACCAAATGGAAGAAATTATCCCCAGTCTATCCCGGATGGAAAACAAAAAAGTACCGTCTGTACGAGACGGTACAATGGGACAAATCGGGATCATTTCTCCAGGATCTCATTGGCGATATTCATTAATTTTTCTTTAGTCATGCTGGCGTCAGTCGAATTGATGGAAAATGACCAGTTCTGATCCACCCATCTCATTTCTTTTCTCGTTTTATTGAACGGATCCTGTCTTTCTATATACAGGCCTTCCGAACCGTCAATGAGCACCTCTTCGACTTTCTGGTCTGCGCCTGGAACCATCATCTTGGCCGCTCCTACCCAGAATTGCTTCATCAAATTGATTCGAAGCAGGTTTCCGGCAGAGTCCTCGTAGGTGGCAGATCCTTGAAAGAGCGATGGCAAGGTTACGACTGGTTCAACTATCAGCTCCTGATTAGTTTCAACTGCTGTCTGTTTCAACCTTTCCTCCAAAGTCTCGTCTTTTTCATAATCGTAACTCAGCATGCCTTCTTTAAATTTATACACGTTTGCTATTTCTGCCGGATAGTTGATGATCTCCTTTACACGGGTGTTCAACTCCGACAGTTCGTTGATCATAAGCGGTTGGTCAATATAGCTTACTTCGCCCTGTCCATCTGCGTTCTTTTGGTAGACAGCCGCAGCCGTACCAGGTGCCAGCCTGCTTCGCGCCTCATCCAGTTCGGCTTGAGCCGCTTGCAATTCAGCCAGCCTTTCCTTCGTGATTGGGGGCCCTGCCTGATATTCCATGACCGTTTCCCCTTGTTGATTCTGTATTTTGTACCAGGTAATCGTGACAAACCCCGTCGCAAAGACAAATATCAGCATGGCCACCAGCAGCCACTTCATTCTCCCTCCCTGTCTAGAGGAGGCTCCGCTTTGATTCTCCTGTTTGACCGAATGAAGGATTCTTTGTCGCAAGTGCGGCGAAAGGTAGACCGAATCGTGCTCCGTGTGCAATGCTTCCATGGCATTTTTCATTCTTTGATCCATGCTCACCGCTCCTTCCGTAAAGATAATGGCTGTTGGCTGACAATCTCCCGCGCTTTCAACAGAGCGTGGTGCAGGCGTGACTTTACCGTTCCGACAGGCAACCCCAGAATATCGGCGATCTCTTCCTGGGTACATCCTTGCCAGTATTTCAATACCAGGACACTCCGGAATTTGAACGGAAGCTGTTGAATTTGCACCATTAGCTGCTTTTGTTCCAACTGTTCGACTATTTCTTTGGAGATGTCCGGCACACTCTGTCCAGGCGAAAGCAGATGCACCTTGTTGAAAAGCCGGACAATCTTCCAGCCGCGCCGACGGTAACTCTGGATTTGTCGTATGGCAACGCCTGTCAACCAGGAGGAAAAGGTTCGAGCATGATCATAATTGCGCAACGATTTATATACCTCCAGATAAATGTCGTGAATCACATCCTCTGCATCCTGCTTGTTGTCCAACAGAAACAGCACGGTCTTCTTGACCTCATGAATCGTTAGATCGTACAACTCACCGAAAGCGTCCATATCTCCGGCAAGCGTCTTCCTGATGGATGCATGAAGTTTTTCCTCAGCCAACTGATCCACGATATCACCCTCTTTCCTTTGTTTTACACCTCATATTGGTCACTCGTCTTGTATTCGTTCAATAAAAAAGGAAATTTTAGGGGAATTTTGCGAAATATCCGGCTTCCCTGTGCCATACACATAACAAGATAAACCAGTTGGAAAGGAATGAGAACCATGCCTCAGGGAATACACGATGTCGATCTGGATCTTCCCCTCCAGACGATCTGGGAGTTTGTCAGTGAAATGGATTTCTGGATTCCGCTGGTACCCGGCTACATCAGCCATGAGATCATTCATGATCGCCAGTCTACATGGATGTTTAACGGCGACATCGGCATCATGAAGAAAAAGATCAGTCTTCAAGTGGACATCACCGAGTGGACCCCGCCGTCCCAGGTAAGGTTTACTTTGACAGGGATCAACGAAAACTTCACAGGTGAAGGCTACTTCCAAGCGAAGCCCCTGGGAGGGCAACGCACGAATATGACGGGTTCTCTCGAGATCACAGCCAAGGGCGTCAAGGCCCCGGTGATCAATCCGGTACTCAAAACCTTGGTGCCGAAGACAACAGCTGAAATGGTAGAAGCCATCGCCAGCCGGATGATCGAGAGCACCGCTGCCCCTCGAATGCGTGAATGAAGCTGTCTATGAAGCAGTTCGGTGCAAGTGTCTGACTGCAGAGGTACTATTTGCTTCCAAATATTCATTGCTTTCCTAACCTCAAAACTGGTATATCTATTCTTGAAAAAGAATGACCAACGAGGAAAGGAAATGTCTATGAATAAGCCACTTAGGAAATTGCTGCTCTCTCTTGCCATCGGATGCGTTTCCCTGATCGGTATCCAACAACCCGCTGTCGCTGCAGAACCAGCTACCACCATCCTGCTGGACGGCTATCCACTTCCCTTTCCGACTCCGCCAACGATTACGAACGGATCAACGATGGTTCCCTTTCGAGCCATCTCGGAAGCCATGGGCATTCAGGTAGATTGGGATGCGCAAACCCAGTCCATCACCGCCGTACAATCGACAGCCGCAGGTGATCGAACGGTCCTGATGCACGTAAACAATCCGCTTGTCACCGTGAATGGGCAGACCATCACCCTGCCAGTCGCGCCGTATGTTGATAATGGAAGCACCCTGATTCCGCTTCGCTTTTTTAGCGAGCAATTTGGTGCACAAGTAGGTTGGAACGCTGACACAAGAACCGTGTCCATCGTATCCCCCGTACGCGATATGTACGGGCTGACCTTTTATGCAATCTCTTCCTTTTCGCAGAGGGAGCTCATGTCCAACTTCGATTCGGTAGCCTTTGGCTGGAGCAGAATCGATCAGAACGGCAATCTGACGCTCACCGGCAATGATTTTTACTGGCCGAAGCCAGCTGGCGAGACCACCCCGGAATCAATCATCGCAGATGTCAAGATGAATGGCTCCACTCCTTATCTGATGGTTTTTGCAGGAGATGCGAATGGGGAGTTGACTGCGCTGCTCGAAGACGCAAGCTTGCGGGAAAAGGCAATTTCCCAAATGCTCACGCTTGTTCAAGAAAAGGGAATGAGCGGTATCGCGTTGGATTTTGAAGGGTTGGGCATGAACGGGGATGTCACTGGAGTCAAGGCAAAATACAATGAGTTCGTTCAACTGCTCTCCGCCGAAACCAGACAGCGGGGCATCCAGCTGACCTTGATCCTCCATCCTCTGAATGGCGCTTACAAAGGCTATGACTATGCCGCGTTGGGTCAAATGGCCGACGATCTTGTCATCATGGCCTACGCATACGAGGGTGAGAAGGGTCCCGAACCAATGAACAGAGTGGACGAAGCCATTCGTATGGCCTTGACCCAAGTACCGAAGGAAAAGCTGATTCTGGGAATCTCGATGGGAAGCGAAAACGAATCGACCGTAAATCAGAAAATCGGGCTTGCCAAGCGATACAATCTCAAAGGCTATGCCATTTGGCGATTGGGTCTCATCAACCAGGCATCCATGGAGCAGATCAATAAAAGCGTTCAATAGATGTCGCATCTCAACAAAAAGGAAAGAGGCAGGACTCCCCTGTCTCTTTCCTTTCTTGTATAATCTTCCAGTGAGAGGAAATCTGCAAAAATGCCAAGGAGACGAGCCTTTTATGAAGCTGATATCGTGGAATGTAAATGGGTTGCGCGCGTGCGTAAACAAAGGCTTTGCCGAATATTTTGCAAAGATGGATGCCGATTTGTTCTGCATCCAGGAAACGAAATTGCAAGAAGGACAGATTACGGCTGATTTTGCCGCCGGTTACCATCAATATTGGAATCATGCCGAGAAAAAAGGCTATTCCGGCACCGCTGTCTTTACCAAGCGCGAGCCTTTGGATGTACGCTATGGACTGGAAGAAAATCATGAGCCGGAGGGCCGCACGCTCACGCTGGAATTCGATTCGTTCTATCTGGTCAATGTCTACACCCCAAATGCCAAACGCGATCTGTCGCGACTGGATTACAGACTGGAATGGGAGGAACGATTCCGCCGCTATCTGTTGGAGTTGGATGCCAAAAAGCCGGTCATCATCTGCGGTGACCTCAATGTAGCACATCAGGAGATCGACATCCGAAATGCAAAATCCAATCGCGGCAACTCCGGCTTTACCGACGAAGAACGGGAAAAGATGACCCAATTGCTACAATCCGGGTTTCTCGATACATTCCGTCATTTCCATCCAGACAGCACTAACGCCTATACCTGGTGGTCCTATATGCCAAAGGTCAGGGAGCGCAACTTTGGGTGGCGAATCGACTATTTCCTCACCTCTTCCAGACTGGCTCCGTCCCTGATCGACGCTCGGATCGATGCCGAAGTGATGGGCAGCGATCATTGCCCGATCATCCTGGAAATAGCAGAACAATAAATAACACCTGATTCCAAGCGGCTTCCCAACTGGGGAGCCGCTACTGCTTGGTCGCGACGCCCTCTCTTCCTCAGTTGATTCCCTTTTTCAGGAATATTATCAGATGACCCGTGAAATTCTAAACTATCATGTCTGATCACCTGCTTCGGAGGAATCTCTATGACTTTCCTACTTTCCCTTCTCATCGTAATTGGTTTCGTCTTATTCGGAGCCATTTTCCCAGAGTTATTCGCAAAATCAGCTACGAAACTGCTAGACTTGACCACAACCAACTTCGGCTGGTTTTATCTGATCGTGGCCTTTGGTTTTTTGATCTTTTGCTTCTATCTCGCCTTTAGCAAATACGGCCAGATCCCACTGGGGCAGGATGACGATGAACCGGAATATTCCCTGCCGACCTGGTTCAGCATGCTTTTCAGCGCTGGAATGGGAATCGGGCTCGTGTTTTGGGGTGTCGCGGAACCGGTCTCCCACTACTTTACTCCTCCTGCGGGGGTGACGGGACAAACGACAGAAGCGGCCCAGATCGCGATGCGCTATGTTTTTTTTCATTGGGGTCTGCATCCTTGGGGGATTTACGCGATCATTGCCCTTTCGCTTGCTTATTTTCAATATCGCAAAGGCGCCAAAGGATTGATTTCATCCACCTTCGCTCCCTTGCTCGGCGAGAGAATACACGGTCCCATCGGACGGGCTATCGACATCCTTGCTGTCATTGCCACGGCTTTTGGCGTCGCCACCTCGCTTGGTTTGGGGACCTTGCAAATCAACGGTGGCTTGTCCCACATATTCGGATTTTCTTCCAACACCACCGTCCAAATCGTGATTATCGCTGTCATCACCGTCATCTACTTGCTGTCAGCAACTACCGGATTGGACAGGGGAATCAAGTTCCTCAGCAATATCAATCTCGTCATCGCGCTTGGTTTGCTATTTCTGACCCTCGTCCTGGGGCCGACTTCATTTTTATTCGACACCTTTACTAGTACGCTGGGCAGCTATCTGAACAACCTCGTCTCCATGAGCTTGCGCCTGACCCCTTTTACCCAAGGAAACTGGGTTGCCAACTGGACGTTGTTTTACTGGGCCTGGTGGATTGCCTGGGCTCCCTTCGTCGGCATGTTTATCGCCCGCGTCTCCAAGGGACGAACGATCAAGGAATTCGTCATTTGTGTGATTCTCGTCCCCAGTCTGCTCAGCTTCATCTGGTTCTCCGTTTTTGGAGGCACAGCGCTGCACCTCGAAATTTTTGATCAGGCACCCATCGGAGAAGCCGTGCAAAAGGACATCTCCACCGCCTTGTTTCTCGCATTGGAGCAGCTTCCCTGGGGAACGATTCTCGCTGTCGTGGCGCTCATTCTGATTTTCGCCTTTTTTATTACATCGGCTGATTCCGCCACCTTTGTCCTTGGGATGCTGTCTTCGGATGGCTCCCTCAATCCTTCCAATCGCGTGAAAATCGTCTGGGGTATCCTTCAATCGACCATTGCTGTCGTTCTACTTCTCAGCGGAGGTCTGGAAGGGCTGCAGACAGCTTCGATCGTAGCAGCCCTTCCATTCGCGGTCATCATGGTGTTGATGTGCATCTCCCTGTTGAGCGCTTTGCGTGAAGAGGATCGCATCGCGAAAAAACGGCGGAGGGAGCAAGCCAAAAAGCTTGAAAGGCTCTTGAAGGATTTGTAACAGAACATCGCGAAAGCCCCTCACGTAAGAGGGGCTTTCAACATTGCCAGCCAGACAAATTGGTGCATGAAAAGTCGGATGGTTTGTTTTCTTTCCTGCTATTCTGTTGATAGAGAAGGAGGTGGTGGAAATGAATGCTCTCGTTAGCCTGAATGCTGCCTTGCAGTATATCGAGGATCATCTCGCAGAGGAGATCGACTTTAGCGAAGTGGCTAGACTGTCCTGTTCTTCCGAGTACCATTTCTCAAGAATGTTTTCTTTTCTGGCGGGGGTTACGCTATCCGAGTACATCCGCCGTAGACGCCTGACACTGGCAGCCTTTGATCTTCAGAATTCTCAAGTGAAGGTCATCGATGTAGCGATCAAATACGGCTACAGCTCAGCCGATGCTTTCACCCGCGCTTTTCAGGAATTGCATGGGGTTACACCAACAAAAGCGAGAAATCACGAGCAGGCTCTCAAAGCCTTTCCACGCATGACTTTTCAATTAACCATACAAGGAGGAGAAGAAATGAACTATCGTATCGAAGAAAAAAAGGCTTTTCGCATCATCGGGTTGATGAAAAGAGTCCCCATAGTTTTTCACGGCGTGAATCCGGAGATTGCTGCGATGTGGGGACAGCTTGATGCAAAAACCATCCAGATACTGAAACAGCAATCCAATGTCGAGCCTAGAGGAATCATCAGTGCATCGACGAACTTTTCCGAAGGCCGAATGGAGGAAAAAGGCCAGTTGGATCATTACATCGGCGTGGCCACGACCAATGACTGTCCACCTGGACTCGCCGCACTCGAAGTTACTGCCTCCACCTGGGCTGTATTCGAGGCAGTAGGTCCTTTCCCACAGACGCTTCAGAATACATGGGGGCGCATCTATTCCGAGTGGTTCCCCACTTCCAGCTACGAACTGGTAAAAGGCCCGGAAATCTTGTGGAATGAACATGCAGATACGACGTCCCCGGTATATCGAAGCGAGATTTGGATTCCGGTCGTTAAAAGGCTTTCCTGATCAGCGTGGAATCAGGCAATACGAAAGAAAGCAACCCCTGCCTTTTTTACCAGTCAGGGGTTGCTGCTTTTGTTAGGATGGATTCGGCTCATTCAGATAGGCCAAAGCCAGTGCGATATAGTAGCGGATGGAATCCAAATATTTCGTTACATCTACCCATTCATCCGGCTGATGCGCCATGCTGGGCTCACCCGGTCCATAGATCAGGACGGGGATGCCGTTCAGATTCGGTTGATAGATAGAAGCATCTGTGTAGTAATTGACACCGCGCGGCGCGGCATCCTCTGCCATCCCTGCGACCTGCATGGCTGTACGTATGAATGAATGGTCAGCAGGTGTATCGACATACGACATGTCATTCAAGATCTTTACCTGATAAGACGCAGACAGTTCCTCACCCGCTTTTTTGGCAAGCTGTCCGATATCCTGGAGAATCCCCTCGTGGCTTTGTCCTGGGACCGTCCGGATATCGAGTGTCACGCTGCACTGATCAGGTACGACATTGGGGCTGACGCCGCCGCGAATCATCCCGATGTTCAGCGTGGAGCCGCCAAGGATGGCATGGGTCTCATGCTCCAGATGATAGCCATTTAGCTCCGTGATAAAACGATGGATCGCCTGGATGGCGTTGATGCCGTGATCAGGCATGGAACCGTGCGCCGTCTTGCCGTACATGGTCACTTCCAACCAAAGTGCGCCTTTATGGGCGACGATGACCTGATTGGCGGTAGGCTCGCTGACCACGATCGCAGAGGCATGATCGATCTGCCCCTTCTTCACTACTTCCTTGGCTCCCAGACAGTCTACTTCCTCACCAACAGTCCCTGCAAAAAGCAGATTGCCTGGAAGCGAGATCCCGGACTTGGCGAGGCATTCCATCGCGACAATCATCGCTGCGACGCCGCTCTTCATGTCCGTCGTACCGCGGCCGTAGATGCGATCGCCTACTCGCACACCGGCAAACGGGGGATGCGTCCAGTCAACACCCCCGACAGGAACGGTATCAAAATGCCCGCTGAACACCAGGGTTCTCCCTTGATCCTTGACTGCTTTCTCCGACGGTTTGCCATGCAAGGAGATGAGCAGATTGGCCCGATCCTCCGTCACCAGTTCCAGTTCCATGTGCAGCCCGCTGTTCTCCAGCCTCTTTTGAATCGCTTCTGCCACGGCCCGCTCCGCTCCAGGCGGATTCACACTATTAATCTGGACGAGAGACTGCAAAAAAGCGATGGCATCTTCCTGATCCACTTGTGCAAACAGATCATTGGCGTTCATCCTTCTGTGACCTCCCCTTCCCAGGCATACGGCAATCCTGTCCTCGCTCCGACCTTCTCTACCACGCGTGCTCCCAGGGTAATGCCTGCCTGCAAGATTTTTTCTTTCTCCCAACCTCGTATAAAACCATATAGCACGCCTACGGCAAAAGCATCTCCCGAACCGGTAGAATCTACTGCTCGGACGGGTAAAGAGGGGAGGAAGATGCACTCACTAGCTGTGCCCGTGCTGGAAGCAGCCGAGCTGTACAGCGCTCCCTCTCCCCCCATTTTCACAAAGATCTCCTTCGCGCCCCGTCTATGCAAATCCTGCAAAGCAACCTCCATATCCTGATCGCCGACCAGATCCTGCATCTCCGAACGGTTCACAAACAGGATGTCCGTTTGGGCGAGAAATGGTTCGAGCGGCTTCAGCCCTTTTTTGGTCAAAAGAGAACTGGGGTCAAAGGATATACGCAGACGCGGATTTTTTTCCTTCCAGGCGAAAAGCTGACTGGCAATCGGAAGATGAGGGCTGCTCAGATGCAAGAAGTCGAGCTGAGAGGGAAAGTCCTCGGGGATCCGGCTCACGTCGTATTGCGTATTGGCGCCCGGATACGTATACATGGTGCGCAGCCCCTCTTGGTCCACCAGAACCATCACCATCCCGGAAGAAACGTCATCGACGATCTGGATATGGTCCCGTCGCACATTTTCCATGCTGTCCAACAGAAAGGACGTGTAGGCATGCTGACCGACAGCTCCGAGAAAATGCACCTCTTCCCCCAAACGCGAAAGACCAACAGCGACATTCGCTGCTGATCCTCCGGGCAAAAATTGCAGGCTGCTCACTTCCGTCTCCTGATCAACTTCTGCGAAGGCGTCAACCTGACAGATCATATCCGTATTGACAAAACCATGTACCGCGATTTTACCCATAATCGGCACCCAACCTATCGTAAGGATTGAACCTGATCCATGAAGCGTTTTACCTTTTCGGTGTCCACGCGTTCCCACCAGTTGCCGTTCTCTTTCAAAAAGCTGCCGACGATCGCGCCATCTGCTACAGACAGGATCTTCTTCGCGTTCTCTGCAGTCATTCCACTGCCGATGATCACCGGGAGCGAAGCGTTTTCCTTGATGCCCAAAATCTCATCCAGCGAGGTTTCATCCCCGGTGCGATTTCCGGTCGCGATCAGAATATCTGCATCGAAGAATTCATTGTCCCGCGTCTGCTCCGACAAGGTACGATCCGCGACAATCGCGTGACTGCCATGCTTTACGTGAACGTCAGCGAGAATTTTGATGTCGTCTCCGAAAAGGTTCGCCTTGTAGCGCATTGCTTTCGCAGAAGCGCCTTCGATGAAGCCCTCATTGGCGATATAAGCGTTCACCCATTGGTTGGAGCGAACCCATTTGGCCTGGATCGCCTTCGCGATCGCGATCGCAGGCAGGACCGCATTCGCTAGACAGTTTACGCCAATCGGCACCTTGGACATCTTGGTCAGCTCGACACCGACTGCGGTCATCGCGGCAACTGTCTCATGGCCGAAGTCCTCCGGCTTGGGAAAAGGAAGATCCCAGGCGTTCTCGATTTGCAGGCCGTCAACTCCGCCTTCGATCAATCTGCGTGCATCCTCAAGCGCAAAATCGATCATTTCCTGAACCGACTCCCCTTTGTAGTGGGGAGAACCCGGCAATGGCTTGAGATGAATCATTCCGATAATTGGTTTTTTTACAGGCAGAATTTCAAGTAATGCATTCTTTTTTTGGGGGAAAATTCCTCCGCTCATGTTCATCACCTACACGCTCATTTTTTTTCTTGCTTTAATCGAATTCAGCCATACAGCCAACAAGATCACGACACCCTTGATCATCAGCTGATTGTACGAAGACACATCCAACAGGTTTAATCCGTTATTCAGAATCGAGATAATGGCGACACCCATCAAGGTGCCGACGATCTTTCCTTCCCCTCCGAACAGGTTGGCGCCGCCCAGAACTACTGCTGCGATGGCATCCAGCTCAGAACCAGTACCGGAGTTGGGCGAACCTGTAGAAAGACGGGAAGCGAGGATAATCCCGGCAATCGACATGATCGCTCCGCCGAGGACGTATACACCGGTTTTGATCCAATTGACATTGATCCCGCACAGTCTCGCCGCCTCTTCATTGTCCCCGATCATGTAGACATAGCGGCCAAAACGGGTATGCGACAAGAGAATATGCCCAATGATCACGACGACCACCATAATGATGACCGGGATCGGAATCGGCCCGACGTACCCGCGACCTAGCGCACGAAACGTCGCGTCGCTAACCGCGATGGGATTCCCTTGCGTATAGACGAAAGCGAGACCGGAGAGAATCGTCGTCATCCCCAACGTCACGATAAACGGCGGGATTTTTTGTGTCGAGACAGCCCCACCGATGAACAAACCGATGAGTCCACCGATGATGATGGTAAACAGCAAAGCGAGTGGAAGCGGAACTCCTGCCACGATCAGCCCGCTGACAGCCACACCGCTGACGGCGATCTGCGAACCGGCACTCAAGTCAATCCCGCCGGTAATGATGATGAACGTCATCGCCACCGCCATGATGCACAGCACCGTCGCCTGACGCGTCACATTGATCAGGTTGTCCACGGTCAAGAAATCCGTCGTAACGATGGATAAGATGATGAAGAGTAACACGAGACCAATCGTGGTGCTGCCTTTGTCAAAGATCATATACAGTGTTTGCTTCCAGTTGTTTTGCTGGCGTTGGGTGATTTCCAGCTCAGTTGACGTTCCTTTAGGCACTTACTCCACCCCCAAATGCGAGTCTCAGTATGTTGTCTGGTGTAATGACAGTTTTTTCCAAAAATCCTGCAATGGAGCCTTCGCGCATTACCAATACCCGGTCGCTCATCCCGACAATTTCCGGGATTTCCGAGGAGATCATGATGATGGCGACACCCTGTTGGGCAAGCTGGCTGATCTGGGCGAAAATCTCTGCCTTCGCCCCGACGTCCACCCCGCGGCACGGCTCATCTAGGATGAGAATGCGCGGCTCCTGGATAATCCAGCGGGAGAGAATGGCTTTTTGTTGATTTCCCCCGCTCAAGCTGGAGATTGGCTGCTCCAGTGTAGCTGTCTTGATGTTCAGCTTTTTCCGGTATTCCTCCGCGATTTTTTTCTCAGCGGATTGTTGAACCAATAGGTATTTCACATATTTTTTCAGGTTGGACATCGTAATGTTGGCACGTACACTTTGCTTCAGCGCCAAACCTGTTTCCTTGCGATTTTCCGTTACAAAACCCAATCCCAGCTTGATCGCGTCGGCAGGATTGCGAATCTCCACCTTCTGATCCGCGATGAAGATTTCTCCGGTATCTGTCGGCAACAATCCGAACAAGGCTTTGGCGATCTCGGAGCGTCCAGCCCCGACCAGCCCGGCGACGCCAAGAATTTCTCCTTGTCGCACTTCAAAGCTAATTTCGTTCAATACCCCTGCTTTGGATAGATTCTCGACTCGGAGAATGGGCTTGCCCAAATCTACTTCTACTTTGTTGAAGTAGTCCGTCACTTTGCGATTGACCATCAACTCTACCAAAGAGTCGACATTTTTTACCTCGCTCAATGGAATCGTTTTGATATGTGTCCCGTCACGCAGGACCGTAACCGTATCACAGATTCGAAATATTTCGTCCATACGGTGTGAGATGTACAGGATGCTGACGCCCTTTTTCTTCAATTCCTCGACAAGGGACAAGAGTACTTCTGTCTCTCTTTCGGACAGAGACGACGTCGGTTCGTCCATGATTAAGATTCTGGCTTGTTGCGAAATCGCCCTGGCGATCTCCACCATTTGTTTTTGTGCAATACTCAGTTCTTTGACCAGTTGTTTCGGGTTGATCTCAAGCTGCAAGGATTTAAAAATCTCCGCGGCTGCTTCGTTCATCTGTTTCCAATCGATGAATCCGAGCTTTTTGACCGGATGTGCTCCAATAAACACATTTTCCGCAACCGTCATGTTCTTCATGACGTTCAGCTCCTGATAGATGCAATGAATCCCCAGTTTTTTGGAGAGCTTCGGATCCATTTGGTCGATCTCTTGTCCCTCGAAGAAAATACTTCCGCTGGTCTTGCTGTACGCCCCGGTCAAGATTTTCATCAAGGTGGATTTCCCGGCACCATTTTCGCCGACAAGGGCATGCACACTTCCGGGATAAACGGTCAAGGAAACATCGGAAAGCGCTTTAACCCCGGAAAACTCCTTGCTGATGTTTTGCAGTTCCAGTATAGGTGATTGCAAACAGATCCCTCCCTCCGCTTGATGTGGAGCATGTTGGATGGAGTGGGGGCTCGCCTTGCCTCACGCTGGTCGAGCCCCGTTCCTCACTTATTTTTTGAAATATTCATCGACATTGGACTTGTCCATCAGAACAACCGGAATGCTGATGTTTTTGTCAAGCGTTTTACCGTTGATCGCTTCGAGCGCTGCTTTGACAGCTGCTTCCCCGATTTTTTCAGGCTGTTGCTGAATCATCGCCAGGATCTTGTCGTTGCGGATGCCTTCCGCTGCTTCCGGTGTTACGTCGAAACCGACAATCTTGGTTTTGGTGTTGTTAGCAGATTCGAGTGCTGCCAGGGCACCCAGTACGCTGTTTTCAGCAGTTGCGTAGATGTAGTCGACATCAGGGTTGGCCTGCAGGATGTTTTCTACGGTAGCCATCGATTTTTCACGGTCGTAGCCAGGCTGGTCATTCAGGATTTCCACGCCTTTGGCATCAGCGAGAACTTCCTTGAAGCCACGCAGGCGCTCTTTTTGTACGAACGATTGAACGTGGGTAACAACTGCGATTTTTACATCTTTTCCGTTTGCTTCAATCTGCTTTTTCAGATGCTCGCCGAGCTGCTTGCCCGCTTCGTAGTTTTCTGTTCCGATGAAGGTATCTACTTTGTCGCTTGGCACGACGGAGTCAGCTGTGATAACAGGAATGCCCTTGTCTTTGGCTTCTTCGACGACTGGAACGACACCTGCGTTGTCTACTGCCAGCAGGATCAGGCCGTCTACGCCTTTTTGCATGTAGTCTTCTACAGCAGATACTTGTTTCGCCAGGTCCAGGTTCGGGTCATTGACCAAAAGCTTCACGCCTGCTTCTTCTGCTGCTTTTTTCATACCGTTGTCGATATCGATGAAGAATTGGTGACGAAGAGTAGCTGTCGATACGCCAATCGTGATCTCTTTCTTTTCACCAGCAGCAGGAGGTGTGGAACTAGACTGTTCTCCTCCTCCCGAGCTACCACATCCAGCCATGATGGAGACCAATGCAGCCATTGCCAAAAGCGATACTTTTTTTACCATTTCTCTTAACCCCCTGTTTTTATATGCTTATTGAATGGAATCTACTCCACACCAGGAAACGATAAAACGGGCATACACTTCGATCAGCTTCACGAATTTATCTACGGGAACGGATTCGTCGATACAGTGGCACTGACGCGGATCGCCGCATCCGAGAATGATGGTCGGGATATTGGCAAATCCGGCCAGCAATCGAGCATCACAGCCGGCTGGCATCCCTTCGATGACCACCTCGTCGTCCAGCACCTCATGGAGTACCTGCTTGGCTTCCTGAATCAGCGGGTGATCGACCGGCGTTTCGAACGGAAAGCCTTCCTGGTACACATTTACTTGAGGCGGATGCTCACGAAGCCACTCGTCTCCAAGAACGACCCGATCGATGGCATCCAGCACCTGCTGGTGTACGCGGTCACGGGTAACTTGATACGGCTCACCCTGCCGCGGCTGATAGTGAAGGCAGGTCTTCAGCGTGCAAGAGCCCGGAACCACAGAACCAGCGATGCCGCCTTTGATCTCTCCGAGGTTGATCGTAGGTCCTGGCAGGAGCGGATGTCTTTCTGTCATCAGCCAGTGATGCTCCAGCTCCTTGATCGATTGGTAGATCTTGATCGCCTTGTCGATGGCATTGACGCCTTCCCAGAGTTGACTGGAGTGCAGGCTTTTTCCGTCTACCTTGATCTCATGGAACAGAAAGCCCATATGCGCCGGCTGGATGTGCAATTGCGTAGGCTCGCCGACAATCGCTGCATCGGCGGTGTAGCCGCGCTCGACGCAAGCCAGTGTCCCGTTGCCGCCGCCTTCCTCGTCCACGACCGACTGGATGATCAGATCCCCTTTGAGCTTTACGCCCATAGAGTGGAGCACTTCTGCTGCCATAATCATCGCGGCCAAGGAAGCCTTCATGTCCGTCGATCCCAGACCGTACAGGACATCCCCCTTCACCTCTCCGGAGAAAGGATCGTCCTTCCACTTGTCCCGGTCGCCATACGGCATGGTATCGATGTGGCCGTTCAGAATGAGCGATCTTCCATTCCCCGTGCCTTTTAGCGTGCCGACGATGTTGGGGCGGCCTTCGTTGTGATGTCCCAGATTGGCGCCAGGGTACTTCTTGATCTTTTCATCCTCTACACAAAACTCGTCGATCGAAAAGCCGAGCTGCTCCAACCGTTTCTTGATGATGGCTTGTCCGGCCTGTTCATTTCCACCCAGCACTCCGTGGCCGATCACCTGCGTATCTGTCTGGACCAGCTCGGAGAGAAAACCAATATAGGCATCCTTGTTTTGCCGTACGATCTCGTTCACTTGCACGTGAACACCTTCTCCCTCTTTTGTACTTGTTTTGGCTTAGCGCTTGATTTGCTCCAAAATACGTACCCACAGGTTTTGATAATGCTCCCACTCCATGAACTCTTTTGGTCCCCAGTGCGGAGCGCAATCGCTGGCGAAGCAGGCCGTTTTTCCTTTACCGTAGCTGCCGAGTACGACGAACGGATCTTCCCCGATGTTGACCAGCACTTCGGCATCCGTCTTAGCTGCAAAACGGTTGTAGCCGAGGAAGCGCGGCCATTCGCCCAAGCCAGCTGTGATCGCATGCTCTTTTACCGTCCGTGGCTGCACCCCTTGTGGCGCTTCTACGCGATCATCTCCATCCATCATGACAACCGGCATGACATCTGCGAGAACGGTGTTTTTATAGTTGGCCTTCGCTTCAATCCCCATAAAGGAGAGGTAGCCGCCGACCATCATGAAGCCGCCGCCGCCTGCGACATACTCGCGGATGAGCTCCAGGCTGTTCGGAATGATTTCCATGTTGTAGAAGGTAGCATTTTGTAGCAGGAAGGTATTGGCTCCGACGTCGCTGATCACGATCGCATCATACTTTTGCAGATCTTCCAGCTTTTTCGGGAAACGCACCTGAACCTCATGGGCAGGCATGTAATCGATTTCAACACCGCCGTTGCGCAAGCATTGAAGCAAGTGTGTTGCGCCTTCCTCATACTTAGTAGACGTAAAGCTGTCATACCCTTTTGTGTGAATCATATGAACGACCCAGGACTCCCCAATAAACAATACTTTCACGACAAGCACCTCTTTATATTAGTAATAGAGACAACAGTACTATGATTCAGAGAATTTCACGACTTCGTCTAACGTCGGCATTCCTTGCTGTGCTCCAAAGCGTCCTACTGATATAGCAGCTACCTTATTGGCAAAGCCAATCGCCTGCTCAATCGGATGGCCGCTGCCCAGCCCGTAGGCAAGACCTGCATTGAAAGCATCCCCCGCCCCTGTGGTATCAACCACTTCGACGCGATGACCCGCTAAACGCTGCAACGGCTTGCCCTGCTCCTTGAACGCCACTCCCTGCGCGCCGAGCGTTGCGATGACTTGATGAACTCCCTGTGCAAGCAAAGCATCCATCTGTTCCTCCAGACTGCCTTGTCCGTCCGTCAGCAGGGAAAGCTCGGTCTCGTTGGGGGTGATCACATCTACGCAGGCCAGCAGTTCAGGCGGCAGCTTTTGGGCGGGAGCCGGATTGAGGATGACCGTCTTATTCAGTCGCTTGGCTGCTTGTGCAGCGTATGTTACCGTTTCCAACGGGATCTCCATCTGCATCAAGACGATGTCCGCGCTCTCGATCAGTGCCATTTGGGCGTCGATGTCAGCCGGGGTGCAGTGTGCATTCGCTCCTGGCACGACGATAATACTGTTATCTCCTTGTGCCAGGACGATGAAAGCCGCTCCTGTATCACTGGATGTTGATTTCTTTACACCTGCGCTATTTACTCCCCCTGCCTGCAGGGAGCTGAGCAATTCCCCTCCAAAGAGGTCTTCTCCTACGCTTCCAATCATGGCTACTTCAGAGCCGAGACGCGCCAGACCGATCGCCTGATTGGCACCTTTCCCTCCCGGAACGAACTCAACGCTGTGCCCCAGGATGGTTTCTCCCATGACTGGCAGACGGGGTGCCTGGACTACCATGTCCATGTTCAAACTTCCTATTACGACGATTTTTGGTTTCACTCTCCACTACTCCTTACTGTACGAACGTTCCGACTCGTTCTTATCTGCGCTCTTAAGAGGTTTCTCTCATCTCCACTATTGTGTCAGTCGGAATGTTTTCGGAAGCAGCGCTCAGGATTTTTTCGTCGACTCCCTGACAATCAGTGAGAATCCCAGCTCAACCGTTTCATAATGACTGTTGGACTGATCGATTCTTTCAATCAGCTTGGTCGCCGCCAGCTCGCCAATCTGATAGATCGGCTGTGCAATCGTGGACAGCTCCGGCTGAGTAATCTCAGTCAGATTGACGCCGTCAAAACCGCATACTGCCACTTCCTCCGGCACCGAAATCCCCCTGCGGTTCAACGCTTTCAATGCGCCTACCGCCATCAGGTCGTTTCCTGCAAAAATCCCGTCAATATCTGGATGATTACGGAGCAAAGCCTCTACTGCTTTTGCTCCTCCGTCGATGGTGAAATCCCCTGGGACCAGCAGGGTTGGCGTGTACCACGGCTGTGTTCGAGCTACTTCTTCATAGCCTTCCAGCCTCTGTTTCGCCGTGACCAGCTCAATAGGACCGTAGATATGGGCTATTTTTTTACAGCCTGCCTCCAACAGATGCTCTACTGCTGCCTTGGCACCCCCGAAATTATCTACTGTGATGACACATCCAGACTTCATGTCGGGAGCCCGGTCCAGCATAACAAAGGGAATTTGCGCTTCTTCCAACCGCACCAGATCCTCTTGCACCAGATTGTTGGTCGCAAAAATAATCCCGTCTACGTACTTCTTTTTCAGTACCTCGATATAGGATCGCTCTTTCACTCCCAGATCGTCGGAGTTGCATAAAATAACGGTATATCCGTTGTTTTGCGCAATATCCTCCACACCCCTCGCCAATCCCGGAAAAAACGGATTGGAGATATCGGGCAAGATCAATGCGATCGTCTTTGTGCGCTTTCCGGCCAATCCCCTTGCCATCTGATTGGGTACGTATTGCAACTGTTTCATGGCCCTGTTTACTTTCTGTTCGGTCTCACTGTTTACGTATCCATTTTGATTCATCACCCGGGATACCGTAGCTACGGAAACTCCCGCAAGTTTGGCGACGTCTCTGATTGTTGCTTTCATCCACTTCACCACCGACAATGTGTAACCGGTTTACACAACACTCAAACTGTTAGATAATGCCTGTTATACTCAACATGTAACCGGTTACTATAAAAATAATCTGAATTTGCTCCCTAGTCAATACATGTTTTTCAGGGAGTATTTGACTCAAAAAAAAAAGAGGCCTTTTCAGCCTCCTTGTCAAAGTGATATTGTCCGACCCGCTCAACTATCATGAGTCAATACATGACTATTTGATGGTATAATTTCTTCCTTGGCTATAGATTCAGCCCAGACCGTTCGGATGTGCCTTCCAAATATTTTGCTCTTGCTCCATTCAGCAACTGTATCAATACCATAATATCTTCCTCTGTTGTATCGTAGTTTGTAATACAAGCCCGCAGCACTGGAGTATTGTTTATTTCGTATACTGAAATCCATGCCTGCCCTGAACGTAATATCTCTTCACATATAAATGATGCGAAATTCGTTTGGATATTTGATTGAATATTGGCATCCGTAAAGCATACGACAGGCAATACAGTATCATTGACAACCTTCCAGTTAGAGCTAGCAAGCTCCCGGCGCAACCGATTGCCCATCTCTGTTTGGTGCTGCACTACGCTGCGATATCCTTCCCAACCAGCCGTCACAAGCGATAAATATACTTTCAAACCGATAAACCTTCTCGACCATTGAATGGAATGGGTGAACGGATCAATAACATCCAGATCAGCCCCTTCTTTCGGCATATAATCTGCCGTGATGCTGAATGTTTTATGTAAGATGTCCTTATGCCGTGTGATATAAATTCCTGCTCCCATCGGTACAGACATCCACTTGTGCGCGTCGAAGGTAATGGAGTCAGCTCGGTCAATACCACGAAGTAGATCCCGCAGTTCTGAAGCAAACACGGAGGCTCCACCGTACGCAGCATCCACATGCAGCCACAGTTGCTCACGTTCAGCCAGATTTGCCATTTCGTTAATGGGATCAATCGCTCCGGTGCCGGTCGTTCCACCCGTCGCAATGATGAGAAAAGGAGTGTATCCAGCAGCGCGATCCACTTGAATTTGGTGATGAAGCGCACGAACATCTATATGCATATCAGATCCCGTCGTAATCATACGAAGTGAATCTGTACCCAGTCCGCAGGAACGCGCTGCCTTTACCAGGGAATGGTGGCTCTCAGCAGAGGCATACATGACGGGATGCGTGGGGAGCGACCTCAGCCCCTCTTTGGCATAAGATGGAAAATAATGAACTAGTGCGGTCAGTACGGCCGTCAGATTTGCTTCCGCTCCCCCCGTTGTAAATGTTCCATCTGCTGTATCTGCTGAATAACCGAATTTTGAAGCTATCTCTTTCAATACATAGTTCTCCATTTCGACCGCTACAGGCGCATGGCTCCAGGCTGCAAGCTGCGGATTGAATGCTGCAGTAATCGTGTCCGCCATCATTCCCATGAAGTTGGGCCGCGGATTATACAGGCCGAAATATCGCGGGTGTGGCGTATGCACCTGATATTGCCTTAATCCCTCCAGGATATGATCAATCGCCTCGCGCGCGCTGACGGGATGCTCAAAAGATAATCTACGTGCGTGTTCTGCAACCGCATCCACACTGAGTTCAGGCGAAACACGAACCCCACGTATGTTCGTCATATAGTCATTGATTTGTTCCAACAGATAGGTTCCAATGTCCATGCGTTCATCCGTATCAAGATTAAGAATTGAATGATTCTTCATCATTTGGAAAATGCATCCCCCTTCATCTTGTGAACTCCATTGCTGATTCAGATTATACACCCGCAGAACTCGGGTGTACGCATTTTCAAATGGAACCGCAAGATTTCGAAACAATCTCTTTCCACTCGGTCGGCGCGGTCGGCGCACGCTAGTGACGGCGGCAGCGAAATGAATAATCCACCATAAAATTTGAAACGTGAGCAAGTGTCTATAAGCCGATAGTCCCTTAGTCGTTGCCAATAAGGACATATCTTTCTTTTAACTGTAGTGGCTTCTTGATAATAAGCAGAAAGCTGTAGATATGTATCTCAAAGAAGGAAAAGGGTAGCCTCAGAATAATTAGTTTGGTCTGACCCTGATAAAAGAAAAGCGGTAGTTTAAGACGTTGATAATAATGTCTTAGACTACCGATGCTGTTTTTCAACTAACGATCTCCGTTAGTTGAGAAATTTGATTAGCGAATACCTTCGAAACGAGCTAGCTTCTTGTTCCGATAACAATGGTAGCGTCTAGTTCTTGGTCAGTTGCCACTTGCGGAGTTAACCCATTGCGTGCAAAGATTTCGACGGTTAGTGGCACCTGTTGCTCACTAGTCTCGACCAATAAGTGACCACCTGGAATCAGCCAGAGCTCCGCCTCAGTCGCCACTCGCCGTATCACGTCAAGTCCATCCTCGCCACCATGAAGCGCCACGGGCGCTTCATATATTCTGGCCTCTGGGGGAAGTAGCCTGATAGACTCGGTTGGTACGTAGGGTACATTAGCGACTACGATTTCGACACGGTTAAGCAATGTCGAGGGCAGAGGTTCATAAAGATCACCTTCATAGACGTGACCACCAGCGGTATTGATGTTCCTAAGAGCGCACCTAACTGCGACGGGGTCGATGTCCACTGCATGTAACTCGATTCGCTCTACACAGGCGGCTAGCACGGCACCCAACGCGCCCGATCCGCAACACAGGTCCACCACTACGGCTTCTGGCCGTGCTAGAGCGATAGCTTGGCGGACTAGGAACTCGGTACGTTGACGTGGTACGAAAACTCCAGGGTCCACGGCTATTTTCAGACCACAGAACTCGGCCCAACCAAGAATGTGTTCGAGTGGTAAGCCTGCGACTCGCCGGTTTACCATGTCTTCAAGCTCAGCCGTTGTCTGTGCTGCGGAGATGAGCATTTGAGCCTCATCTTCAGCGAAAACACAACCAGCAGCTCGAAGCCTGTTTACAATATTTCTGCTAATGGTATCATCGACTCCAATTGGAAATTAATGGGTCATTGCCCCCGTTTAGATTTATCTTCTCGACTCTCCAATACGGCAGTCTTTACCCGCTCGATCTGGGCGAGGTGGTCACGGACATGCATATCCCAGGTTATCCGTCCAAGCTTCCTGATCAAATGATAGCAGAAGTGGTTCTTCCTCCGCCAAGACTTTTCTCAGCCGATGTGTCGACAGGATTTCGTCATCCGTCACATGGATCACAATCTGATGGATGCTCCATTTGCCCGGTGCAGGTTGGAAACGCAGTTCTTCCTCAGACAACCCTTCGACGGCTTCTCGCAGCAGCGCATAGTCTTGGCTGTACTCCTCGATCAACTTTCCCATCCGATCCCCTCCTGTATCATGATTTGAGTGGCAGGGAGCCATTCGATAATAAATATGATTCTGGGTTATAGAACGAATACCTTTTGGGTTTTAGCCAATAATACGTCACCCTAAAGTGATTTCTTCAGAAAGTCTCTCTATCCTCCGCGTTCATGCCTCGCTCGACTCCGCGCTCATCTGTTGTTTTTTTGTTTGCTTCAACAAATAAGAAATCACACCTGCTACTGCGCTTAGAAGGAACGCTGGCTTGGAGAAAACTTCCTGGCTCTTTGTGATCAATTCTCCATTCTGCAGGAGAATCCCCGCCATCTGCCCCAAGACCAACAATGAACCTATCAGCAAAAAGAGAACCAAACTGATGGAAAACAATACCTCAAGCCACTTTTTCATGGTCTCACTCCTCCGTTTTATACCGGGATCGGCAATAGGCCAAGCGCGATAAAATAGCCTATCAGGAAAATGGGAACGACATAATAGACAATCAGTGGCACGAAAGTCTTTTCTGGGTTTGCCCCTGCGATTCCCGATGCGATAAAAATCGGGGCAGACGACGGAGGAGAAGCCCCTTCCGTGGATACAAACATCAAGATCGCGACCACCGCTATCACTGGATCAACTCCGGCCGATACCAGAGCACTAAATGAAACCATGCCGACGGCTGTCAGAGTAGCCGTTCCCGAGAGCGGGCCTGCAACAAGCACCAGCAGGATCCCGACCAACATGATCATCAACCACGGAGCGAAGTTAAGTCCATCCATCAAACCGTTCAAATCCTCCGCGAGCCCCAGTTTTCCCAGCACTCTGCTGGCAGCAAAAGCAAAGAGCAGCAACACGCCCACGACAGAAAAACCCGAAATGGATTCTCTTATAAATTGTGACCATCCGGCGATTGTCTTCGGCAATTGGGAGCGGCCTATGATCAGACTGATGAAAATAATGATGACTGGAATCCAGATGATCAATGAAATTTCGCCCAGAGCGGCTTTTCCAATGCCAGGGTTTTCCTCCAGCATTCTTGCCAATGGACCAATCGTAACTAGAACAGGGATCAGAATGCCCAAAAAGATAAACGTGGATTTCCAGCCTTCACGAAGAGACTTGCCTATCGGCTGAACAAATTCTCCGGAAAGTCTCTGGATATTGTGTCTTCGTACGAACCACATCGTCAGAATAATCCGATACAGGACCTGATACGCTCCTCCGATCATCAGCGCCACATACAGATCCCCCTCCGATACCACTGCAGCGATCGGAGCAAAGCCCAGAAGGATAAACATGGAGCTGCTCGGCGGAAAGGCAATGCCCAAACCTGCATTCCCAGCAGCTACGGTAGCCGCCATTTCCTTGCTCCAGTTGGAGCGGATCATCCACGGAATCGTGACCGCCCCTGCGGTTGCCGTATTGCCCGATCCGGAACCAGAGATCATCCCCATCAAGGCAGAACTGAAGGTTGCTACATGAGAAGCCCCTCCCGGCAATCGTCCCAGCAGCGAGTTCAAAATTTCGATCAAGCGCAGGATGATTCCCGTCTTGTCAATGATGTAGGACATGAACACAAATGCCATGGCGGCAAACAATACCTCATTGGTCGCACCAAATAGGAATCCGTCCCAGATTAGTCCGGGTGCATCCGCTCCACCGAACAGGGCTGTCACCAGGAACCCGACGATCATGGCTTCGCCGATTCCTCGTTTGAGGACGGCAGACCAAACAATAATCAATGCGATAAACACAATCAACGCTACAAGACCAATGCCCATACTCTACACTCCTTTATCAGAAAGTAACACCGCGAGAAAAACGGTCTGTTAGCGCTTTCATTTCAAGCTGGCATGGCTCCCTCCATACGGTGTGCCTGCCAGCTCCAGGTAACAAGGGCGGCAGCACTTTTTCTCAGATGATCTTTTTTTCCTTCAACTCGTCGATTTCCAGCTGCGTCAGGGAAAGCAATTCGCGATAGACTTCTTCGTTGTGCTCGCCCAGCTTCGGCCCCCTGCTCATTACTTTTCCAGGCGTTCGTGAAAATTTCGCCACTACATTGGGTACCCTCATCTCCCCCAATTCTTCATCCTGAAGCGTCACAAAGGACTCACGATACTGGAAATGCGGGTCCTGATCCAATTGGCTGACATCATACATAGGACCCACTACCGCTCCGCATTCATGCAAGATTTCCAGGACCTCTGCCAGCTCTCTTTCTCCAATCCAGCCGCCGATGATCTCATCTAGCTCCTGCACGTTCTGCAGCCTCGATTCGTTCGTGGCAAAACGCGGATCCGTGATCAGATCTTCTCTGCCAATGGCCTTGAACAGATTCTCCGTAATGGATTGTGCTGCACCCGATAACGCTACCCACTTGCCTTCCTTCGTCTGATACGCATTCCTCGGAGCGACAGACAAGCTTCCGTTACCGACACGACTGGCGATAATCCCCAATTGGTCATAGGCCACGATATGCGGTTCCAGAAAACGCATCAATGGCTCGTAGAGGGAGATATCGATGCACTGTCCCTTCTTCTCTGGATGGTTTGCCCGCTCATGCAGAGCAATCATCAATGACAGGGCACCAAACGCCCCGCTCACTCCGTCCGCCAAGGCCATTCCCGGCAAAGTGGGAGGACCGTCTACCAATCCATTGACAGATGTAAACCCGCTCATTCCCTCTGCGACAGTCCCAAAACCCGCCCGGGAGGCATACGGTCCCGATTGGCCGAAGCCTGTGGTCCGCAGCATGATCAGGGACGGATTGATCCTGGAGAGTACATCCCATCCCAGGTTCCATTTTTCAAACGTTCCCGGCCTGTAATTTTCGACGACCACGTCGACGTGAGCGGCCAGTTTCTTAAACAACTCCTGTCCCTCGGGCTTGCTGAGATTCAAGGTAATTCCTTTTTTGTTGCGATTGAGTGTCTTCCACAAAAGCGGAATTCCCTCTTTTTGCTTCCCGTATCTTCTCGCGTGATCTCCGAACTCGGGATGTTCGATTTTGATTACCTCTGCCCCATAGTCGGCTAGAAACGTGCTTGCCCAAGGAGCCGCGAGCATCGTGGAGGCATCAAGGATTCGGATGCCCTGCAAAGGCAGTATGTCTGCGTTTTCATTCATTTTGCCAGCCCTCCCCTTGCCGCTTCCCGCGATCTTTTTTTCTTCTTTTCCAGCTCTTCGATTTTCTCTGCCCGTTGTAAAATGCGCTTGGCTTTTTCGTAATGCGGTATGTCGATCATCTTCCCTTCCAGTTTGGTGGATGCTCTCCCCTGTGCTACGCTCGCCTCAAACGCTTCGATCACTTTGCTGGCATACGCCATGTCCTCCTCAGAAGGTGAAAAAGCCTGGTTTAGAATCTCCACGTTGTCCGGATGAATGCAACTTGTCCCGAGAAATCCGTGCTGATAAGCAAGTTTTGCTTGTTTCGCCAAGCTTTCTGTGTCGGTATAGCCTGCGATGCTTCCCATCAGCCCCATCGGAATTTTGCCATAGGCACGTGCGGCCATGAGCAAGTTCATCCTCGGAATGAGCATACCGTGATAGGTTTCATCCGACAGCTCCATGCCACAGTCTACGGAAAAATCCTCAGCTCCCAGTGTAAGCGAATCGATCCGGCTACTGGCGCTGGCTATCTCTTCTGCCCGCAGCACTCCCCTCGCCGTTTCAATAATGATGCCGATCTTGATATGCCCACTACGGATTCCTCTTTGCTGCTCCAACTCTGCAAGGATCTGCTCGACGTCCCGAACCTGCTCCGCCGACTCGACCTTAGGTAGCATCACACCATCGATCCCCGGCCATATGCATGCTCCCAAATCCCCCGAGAGCCATTCGGCGGTGTGGTTCACCCGTACCAGGACATCACTTCCTCCCTTTGCTACGACCGGAATCCATTCTCGAATCTGCTCGCGAGCCGCCATTTTTTCTGTAGGTGGCACACTATCCTCCAGATCGAGAACGATGGCATCGGCATTTCGCAAATACGCTTTTTCCACAAAGCGCGGCACATTGGCCGGCATGATTAATCGAGATCTGCGAATCTTGTTCATCGCATAATCAATCGTCATTGTGCCCCTCCTCTTCGGTTTAGGGTTACTTTACCATCTATCAGAAAGCAAGAAAAATGATGAATTTTGCTTATATTCAATCAAGTTTTTTGCTATCTTAAAGGGAACGAGATTTGATAAGGGAGGATGGCGGCTCATGGAAGAAAAAGACTGGGTCATTCTGCAGACTGTCTATGAGGAAAAAAACATCACAAAGGCGGCGCATCGGCTCTTCATGGCACAGACTACGTTAACCTATCGGCTCCAACAGATTGAGAAGGAATTTGACACGCTGTTGTTTTATCGGGGCAGAAGAGGAGTCGAATTTACCGCGCAAGGCGAACTTCTGGTTAAATATGCGCAAGAGATGTTGCAGAAATTGCGGGAAACCAAGGACACCCTGCTCAATCTCGAAGGCAAGGTTGCCGGGACGTTGAAACTGGCCGTAACCAAATCTTTCGCGCTTTACAGGCTGCCGGCTCTGCTTCGGGCATTTCGGCAGCAATATCCGAATGTGGATTTTACCGTAACGACAGGTTCCAACCTGGAACTCACCCAATCCTTGCATCGGCATGAAGCGCATGTGGCGATTGTTCGCGGCATCCAGCACTGGCCGGATGAAAAGAAGGTGATAGCCAATGAGACCATCTGTGTCCTTGCCAAGGAAAATATTGTGCTTCAGGATTTGCCTTCCATGCCCCGAATCGATTATGAGCCCAAACCTTCACTCAACATCGTCATTGATAACTGGTGGAGGGAGAACTTTGCGACGCCCCCATTCATCTCGATGACAGTAGACAATGTAGAGATGGCCAAACGGATGGTAAAGAACGATTTGGGCTATACCATCGCTCCAAGCAGCGTGTTCGACGAGAACGATGGCTTGTACAAATGGAACCTAACGACCCCGGAACAGGAGCCCATCCTGTGGCAAACCTGGATTCTGTATCGGAGGGAACTGATGAAATTGCCCGCAGTACGCGGATTTATCACCTTTATGCGTGACCATTCACTTGAAAAAATATGACGAATTCCCATTGTGTGAATAGTATGAAGGTTATGATATCGTAGTTGATATCTGGATAAGGAGGATAAAAGATCCATGAAAATGAAATGGGCTTCATTCTGCCTCATGTTGTTTCTTCTCATCGGGATCGTGCCGCAAGTCTACGCTGCCGATATTTGGTCCGACGGCGATTTTGAATTGGGGCCGCCAAGCCTGCAACAACAACCCTTGCCTACCAACAACAGCGGCCTGTGGTCCGAAAATCTCTGGCAGGAGACTCCCCAGTCCACCACTCCTGCACCTGCACCCGCTCCTATTCCTGGAAATATAACCTCCCCATCTCCCACAATTCCGTCGCCGAAACCGCCCGCCTTGCTCACACTCCCATCACCCCCTGTCACCGAAAATGGAAAAACGCTGATTCCTGCTCGTGAAGTGCTTGAAGCATTGGGAGCAGAATGGCAGTGGGACGCCATCAAACAATTGGTCACTGTTCGCAAAGGAACGACCACTGCCCATGTCATCCTCAATAACAATATGGTCATGACAAATGGCAACATGGTTAAGCTGGAGGCTTTTGTGAGAATGAATCAGGATCGCATTTACATTCCCATTGACTTTCTCTCACAAGCTCTAGGCTCGAAGGTTCAAGTCGATGCTGCCACTACAAAAGTCACAGTTGATGATTGGCTGATCTTCTACCTCGATGCGACGAAAATCCCCACGACTGAAACCACACCGCCACTCCCCGCTGCAAGCTCATTCGTCGGAAACTGGTCGATCTGGATTTCCGGCGGTTATGCCACCACGGGTACTGCCAGTAACGGAGATGGCTCCCAAACAATTACGCAACAATACGTGCCGGGAGCAGCAGGATACACGCTGAGCATTCAGGCCAATGGCGCCTATTCCTGGCAAACCACAGGCGGCACCATCACCGGAGCCTGGCAAGCGCAGCCCGATGGACGAATCGTTTTGCTGAAAGGAAAATATGAGTTTGATTGGTATGTTACGCTGATCAATGAAAACGAGATCAAGTTCTACTCCTACGGGTTGGAAGAGTACGGGAAACGGATCAAATAGTGATAACCATGGAAAACACCGCCTGAATGGGGCGGTGTTTCTGTGTTGTGACCGCTGTTACCATTGTTTCAAGCGACAGAAAAATACTATTGGCGAGCCATTTTCCTAGAGTTTGACAAATAAAAATAGCAATAGACAAAGCATTGTCTATAAATGCGATAAATATCGTTTACAGATATAAAGGATTTGATCGAGAGAAGAATGAATCTCTCTTTAATCCAAATCAGAAAGGGGTCTTCGATTTGAAACGCAAAATTGCATTTGCTATTTTGAGTGGGTTGCTGACAGCCAGTGTTTTTGTCGGTGCAGGCAGCTTCGTTTCAGCTAAAAGTTCCTCGTCTCCGTATCTGGTAGTATTCAAGAAAGATCTACCATCAGACTATGAGGCGACGATTGAGGAGGCCGGTGGAGAGGTAGTACGCGCATTACCAGAGATTGGCGCCGTGGAAGTCCAGTCGAATGATCGCAACTTCCTGAAAAATCTGAAAGGGGTACGCGGGATTCAGGCAGCCAACATCGCATTTACCCATAAGCTGGATTACAAAAAAATTGACCGATCCGCAGCGGATGGTCAGCCCGTCACAGATATCCCCCAGCCGGAGGATATTGACAGCTACTGGGACTACCAGTGGGATATTCAACGCATTACGAACGATGGAAAATCCTATGACATCGAGACAGGAGGCACCAGTCGAAAGCATAAAGCTGTAGTAGGCGTCATTGACTCAGGTATCGATCCAGACCATCCCGATTTAAGGGACAACCTGCTCGGGGGCATGAACTTCGTACCAGCCGGCATCGACTCCAGTGAAACGGGAGATCCGGACGATATCCGCGACCGTGACGGACATGGCACACACGTCGCCGGCTCGATCGCGGGCAACGGCAAGATCAAAGGAGTCGGACCTAATTTGGGATTGAGGGTGTATCGTGTGTTCCCGGAAAATGATGGCGCCCCTACTTCCTGGATCGCTGCCGCCATCATTCAAGCCGCTGACGATCGGGTCGATGTCATCAACATGTCGATTGGCGGCTTCGATGCCATCTCCCGATATACCTTCCAAGGAGAGGGTAATTATAACGATGTCGCCGATGTCCTACTCTGGAAACGAGCGATCGATTATGCTGTGAAAAAAGGAGTAACGATAGTAGTAGCAGCTGGCAACGAGTCGTTGAATTTGAACAATCCAACAGAGATTACGAAATATATGAACCAGGAATACGGCTACCTTGGCTTCAAATTTAGAGGTGCGTCCAAAGAAGTCCCAGGACAGATTCCAGGTGTTATCACCGTCTCCTCCTCTGTCCAATGGTCGGAAGATGAGATTGCATTCTACTCCAATTACGGAGCCAGTACGATCGACGTGGCAGCTCCTGGAGGGGACAATGGTCCGATATACGCAAAGACTGGAGACTTGGACCAAAGAGACTTCCATTACCGCACTCTGAGCACGTGGCCAACTTATCTGGACCCGTATTTTACTTCCGATCTGCATGACTACGCACTGCTTCATGGAACCTCCATGGCTTCACCAAAAGTGGCGGGAATTGCAGGAGTGATCAAGGCAGCCAATCCAGGTTTGAAACCTAATCAGCTGGCTAATTTGATCAAGAAAACAGCGATTGACATGGGCAAAAAAGGAAACGACCATTACTTTGGAGCCGGTGAGGCCAACGCTTACAATGCTTTGAAAAAATAGGCCCCTCCAGCGTATACTTTGGCAAGGCCGTCCACAAACGAATGAATTCGCAGCAATCCGTAAGTACAAATGGAGGCACCTTCTAGTATTTTTTAAAAGTTCTCTCCACTTTTTATGATGAATTATCGTTCAAGCATGAATGGAATAGATTACTGTCTCTCTATTCTTAAAGAGTGTTTGTTTCTCAAATGTCTATAGCTTCTTAAGGGTTATTCGAAGGGAGCTTCTTTTTAGATCCGCGCAGCATGATCAAATTGAGCCTGTTCAAGGTTCTCTTTCCTTCAATGAAGCTACTAGGGAATTTACCGAGAAAATTTACACGCAAGCTGGAGACAAATTTAAACTATCCGGGGTAAAAGTTTATCTGATTGATTGGGATAATGTGATTACTAAGAGAGAAGAATTGCTGACTCAATAGTTTAAGCCAAGCGGCAAACTGGACATCCTTTTCTTCCAGGTTGCCGCTTTTTTCAGGCGAAAAGTATGTAACTGTGAGTAAATACTGAACGAGCATCGATTCTGGCTGTTTAAAAGATTCCAATAATCCAGTAACATAGAGAGAATCATCATAATCGAACTATTTTGGGGTGAGAACATGCACTTCGCTGTAAAAATCCTCGTTGTCTTTCTTTGCTTATTCCTATGACGAGTGTATCTCCTACACATCTGTCTGATCTCTATGGAATAAACCTACAGCTCCACTGCCGTGATATCGTTTGTAAAGAAGATGATGGGATATCTCACTTGATCCGTGGAAATTCCCGCAAATGGTAAAAGATTCGGCTCGGGTCTCCGTTCTCATCCGTACGTATGGTAATAATTTCGATCTGCTCGCCTACAATGGCTCGGAATGTCGATGGGCCAATTGCTTCGATCGGATAAGAGACGCCTTGGTATTGGAAGGTTGGTGATCCGTTTTCGATTCCAATGGCGACACGCATGCCTTCATTGGACTCGTATTCACCTGCAAATTTCTCCAATACTTCCATCGGCAAGTGATACGGCTCATACTCATGCGGCTCTTCGTCCACTACTTTATCTTGATAGACATTCAATGCCTTGCTCATGATTGTTGTAGCGGGGACTGCAGCCAGATTCGTCAATATCATGGCGCTGATTCCCTTTTCCGGAATCACGCACATTTGTGAGGCAATGGCTTTGAAGTTTCCGCCATGGAATACGAGCGTGGATCCGTAATAATCTTTCGCAATCATCAAGCCATAACCGTAAGAAACGCCCGGCTCCAATCCAAAACGCGGCTTCATCATTTCCTTTACACTTTCTTCGGAAAGAATTCGCTGGCCGCCTACGACGCCGCCGTTTCGATAAATTTCCATATACTTTACCATGTCAGCCACGGTGGATTTTAAATCTCCCGATGCCCTCATGCTCGGATTATTCCACCAAATCGGAGCTTCATATACCTGTTTGACTCCATTCTCTTCCTTCTCCGCATAGCGCATGGCGATATTATCATCATCGCCGTAATCCTCCATATTGAAATGAGTTCGAGTCATCCCTGCCGGCTGTAAAATACACTCTTCCACGTATTGCTCATACGATTTTCCGCTTACCCGTGCGATAATCGCACCGATCAGACCATAGCCGTCATTGCAATAGCTGAAATGATTTCCTGGAGGTCCGAGCAATTCAAAATCATGATTCCCGATGAATTCCATAAGCTCTTCAGGAGTGTCGATCGGCTTATTGCCTTGGTCATTGTTCAAATTCAGAAATTTATAATCGGGAGCAGACGGGTCCTTTTCCATGATGCGCTTCATGGAGTACATCAAAGAAGGCAGCGGAGGAAGCCCGGCTGTATGCGACATAAAATGATGAATGGTGATATCTTTTTCATACTCTTTTTGTTTGATCGTAAATTCCGGCAAGTATTTGACTACAGGATCGTGTACGCTGAGCTTCCCCTTTTCCTGAAGCTGCATAATGGCCACGCAGGTAAAAGATTTGGTGACAGATGCCAAGCCAAATACAGTATCTTCCGTGACGGGCAAACCTGTTGCCAGATGTCGCGCACCGAAACCTTTGTAATAATCAAGCTTTCCATTTTTTGCAATTCCCAGTGAAACAGAAGGGATTCGATGCTGGGTGATCAACTCTTTTGCACGGGTTTCAAAAGCGCTCATATCAATGGCTTGATTCATGTATACCGCTCCCTTTCATTTCTTGTATGTCAGGATCATAGAGGTGACAGGACACAAAATGGCCTGGCCTCACTTCGATATGTTTGGGTTTTTGCGTTTTGCACACTTCCATGCAGGCGAAGCATCGGGGGTGGAACGTACAGCCTTGCGGAGGATTGGCAGGGCTTGGAACGTCCCCCGTTAGAATGATTCGATTGCTTTTCACTTCCGGATCAGGAAGCGGGACTGAAGAAATCAAAACCTGCGTATAGGGATGAAGCGGATGATCAAAGAGCTCCCGCTTTTCAGCATATTCAACCATTCTGCCTAGATACATGACCCCGATTTGATCGCTGATGTGTCGGACTACACTTAGGTCATGCGCAATAAAAATGTACGTCAATTTCATTTTTTCCTGCAGATCCTTGAACAGATTCAGGATTTGCGCCTGAATCGAAACATCCAATGCTGACACAGGTTCATCGGCAATGATCAATTCGGGATTTACCGCGATTGCGCGTGCAATGCCAATCCGCTGCCGCTGTCCTCCGCTGAATTCATGCGGGTATCGAGAGGCGTGATGGGGATTCAACCCGACGAGATGCAGAAGCTCATCCACTTTCTCTTTTCTTTCCTTCTGGTTGCTCCCGATGTTATGTGTTGCTAAAGCCTCTTCCAAGATCGCGGAGATGCGAAGGCGCGGATTTAAGGATGTAAACGGGTCTTGGAAAACGATCTGCATCTTTTTGCGAAGCTTTTTCATCTGTTGATGCGAATACTTCGTAATATCCATCCCATCGAAAACAATCTTTCCTGCTGTCGGTTCGATCAATTTTAAGATGGATCTGCCGGTGGTTGATTTTCCGCACCCTGATTCACCTACCAAACCAAGCGTTTCGCCTGCTTTGAGAGTGAATGATACACCATCGACTGCTTTGACAAACTGTCGCGTTTTCGAGAATATACCTTTTTTGAGCGGAAAATATGTTTTTAAATCGGACACTTCAAGCAATATGGGTTTCTGTTCAGCCGTCAAGGTGATCACCATCCTCTTTATAAAGCCAACAACGAACAAAGTGATTTTCACTTTTATGCATCAATGGCGGCTCTTCTGTTTGACATATGCGGTGAGCATGTTGACACCTCGAATAGAATGCGCAGCCAGTTTTTACCTCACCAAGATTGGGCACATTGCCTTCGATCGGTTGAAGGCGTGACTGTTCTCCAGTAAGACTGGGAATCGATTGGATCAGCCCGATCGTATAGGGGTGTTTGGGATCGCGGAATAACGTTTTGACATCCGCCTCCTCCACAATTTGTCCGTAGTACATCACCATCACGCGGTCGGACATCTCCGCCACGACGCCCAGGTCGTGGGTAATCAGCAGGATGGCTGTTTGCGAGTTTTTCTTCAAGTCATTCATTAAATCGAGTATTTGTGCCTGAATCGTTACATCCAAAGCGGTAGTCGGCTCATCCGCGATTAAAAGGCTCGGGTTGCAGGCCATCGCCATTGCGATCATGACACGCTGCCTCATCCCCCCTGAGAGCTGATGCGGATACTCGTCCACAATGATTTCTGCCCTGGGGATGCCGACTTTCTTCAACATTTCAACCGTTTTTTTCCTTACTTCTTCCTTCGGCAATTGTTCGTGAAGGGCGATCACTTCCCCGATTTGCCGGCCAATTTTATGGATCGGATTCAGAGAAGTCATGGGCTCTTGAAATATCATCGAAATATGTCTGCCTCGAATCGCTCTCATCTCTTTTTCTGAAAGATCCAACACATTCTTTCCTTGAAACAAAACGTTTCCCCGGATACGGCTGTTGTTTTTCGACAACAAGCGCATGATGGAAAGCGACGTTACACTCTTTCCGCTGCCGGATTCGCCTACAATCGCAAGTGTCTCGCCTTTTTTTATCGAGAGTTGAATATCTTTTACAGCCCTGACGTAATCCTTTTTTGGTGTGCGGAATTCAACATTCAACTGCTGAACGGATAGCAAATCTTCTTTGTCTATTGCGCCTTCCACTTCTCCAACCTCCTTTTCAAATAAATGAGATGATCACTGCTGCCTTGGATCTGTTGCATCCCGTAATCCGTCACCAAGCAGGTTGAAGGCTAACACCACAAGCATAATCGCGAGCCCAGGAAATAAAGACATCCACCAAGCTTGCAGCAGAAACGATTTGCCGGTAAAGGCCATTGCCCCCCATTCAGGGGTTGGAGGTTGCGCTCCCAGACCTAGAAAGCTTAAAGAGGCCGCACTAAGAATGCTTGAACCAAATTGCAAAGTCGATAAAACGATGATCGGCGAAATGACATTCGGCAAAATATGTTTGAAAATAATTTTCATATCAGACACGCCGAGGGCTCTGACAGCTTCGATGTATTCTTTCTCCCTGATCGAAAGCACGGACCCTCGCACGACGCGAACATAAGAAGGGATGACGGAGATTGCGACCGCGATCATGGCATTCACCAAACCGACTCCCAGTACGGCAACAATCGCAATCGCCAGCAGTAAAGACGGGAAAGCGAGTAGGATATCAATGACCTGCATAATGTATAGATCCAGCTTGCGGTAATAGCCGGCTAGGACTCCGAGTATCACGCCGATTGTTCCAGCGACTAAAACGGCGACAAGTCCCATCATGAGCGAAACTCGCCCGCCCCAGATCATCCGCGACAAAATATCTCTTCCAAATTCATCCGTTCCGAGAAGATGCCCGGGACTCGGAGAGAGAAGCCGTTCTTGAAAATTCATTTCTTCTACCGGATATTGAGCAATGACCGGCGCCAGGATGGAGGCCAAGGCCACGATCAGCAGAATAGCAGCACCTGCGACAGCCCCTCTGTTCGCCTTCAGTCGTTTACAAACCTCTATCCAGTAAGACTCTGTTTTCAATGGCTTAGTTGATTCTAACTGGGGAGGCATGGAATCCGGATCTTTCACGGAAGACTCTACTTGATTCATTTTTGTATCCCCCCTGTTAGTACTTGATTCTTGGGTCGATCAGGCTGTAAATCAAGTCGACAACCAAGTTTGTTAAGATGAACAATACGGCGATAAATAACACCAGCCCTTGAATCGTCGGCAGGTCCCTTTTGGCAATCGCGTCAATCGCAAAGCTCCCAATTCCGGGAAGAGCGAATACGGTTTCGGTAACAACAGCGCCAGCCAGCAAATAGCCGAATTGCAAACCAATCAAGGTGATAACGGGTATTAGCGCATTCTGAAAGGCGTGTTGAAAAATCATCGAATGGAGCGCTAACCCTTTTGCTTGGGCTGTCCGCATATAATCCTGCTTGATCACGTCAAGCATGCTGGATCTGGTCATACGAGCGATATTTCCTGCCGAGCCGAGACCCAGTGTGATAGCCGGCAAAATGAGCGATGAAAATCCGTCATAGCCGGAAATCGGAAACAGGGGGATCTGGTAAGCGAAAATAAAGATCAAAAATAACGCAATCCAGAAGCTGGGAGCAGAGATCCCGATCAAGGAAAGAAGCATCGCCAGCTGATCAAAGATCGTGTTTTGTTTGACTGCCGCCAGGATGCCCAGTAAAATCCCAACAACTGCGCCAATAACCAAACTCATTACGGCGAGGTTAAAGGTAATGGGAAAGCGAAGAGTGATTTCTTCCCATACCGGATAACCAGTAATAAAAGAAGTTCCGAGGTCGCCTTGAATGGCGTTGGTGACAAATGAAAAATACTGAACAGGCAAAGATTTATCGAGCCCCAGCTCTGCTTTGAGCTCCGCAACCGCTTCTTCCGTGGCGAAATCCCCTAATATATAAGTGACCGGATCGCCCGGGATCATTTGCAGCATGAAAAAAACAAGAATGGAAACACCAATGAGTGTCATGCAGGATGTAAACAACCGTTTTATCAGGTATTTCCCCATTCATCTCCCTCCTTTTCTCTCTAGTATCTTTGGTGGATAAGAGTAGGGATAGCAGAAAATGAACTATCCCTACTCATGACTGCTATTGTTTTGCTTTGATATCCGAGAAGATGATCGATTGCGAATATGGATTGAACTTGAATCCTTCGATATCTCTATGGGCGATGATTCTTTCTCTGACGAACAGCGGGACCATAGGCTCCTCTTCTACGAGGAATTCTTGTATCTGTTCGTACAGTGCCACCCGCTCTTGTTCATTCGTTGTTTGACGAGCTTTCACAAGCAAGTCGTGAAGATTATCTCTTTCGAAGTGCACCCGTATGGATTGTCCATTGGCAAACATGGCGTATAATACATCGGCATCAGACCAGGCGAATTTCCACAGGATCATATCATGAAGCGCTTTTGGCGTATTTGCCCGAATCGTGGCATCCTCTTGCACGGTGATCTTCAAATCAACGCCAATCTCTTTTAATTGGCTTTGCAGAATCTGCGCAATACGCGTGTTTACAGGCTCTTTGGTGAGCCAAAGTTCAACGGAGAAAGGTTTTCCGTCTTTTTCGACAATCCCGTCGCCATTAGCGTCTGTCCAACCAGCTTCTTCAAGCAGTTTCTTTGCGCCATTAATATTGCGTGTATATTTTTCCTTCGCCAAATTTTCAATCTTCTCGCTGTAACCTGCGATGGATGGCGGGAGAGGTCCATTAACCGGCTTGGCTACACCCTCCAGAGCTACGTTGACAATAGGGTCTCTGTCGACTGCCATCGCAATCGCCTGTCGAACTCGTTTATCGGAAAAGATTTCTTTCTTGTTATTAAAGCCGAGAAAGGTCAAGGCTTGTTCGTTTACTCTCTCGATCGTAACGCCTTTCTCCACTTCCAATGGCTTCAAATAATTAGGCGGAACATCCAGCATGACTTGAATGGTTCCTTTTTGAAACTCTAGGATTCGAGTATCATCATCTTTGATGAACTTGAATTCCACTTTGTTAAAATCCGGAGCCCCTTGGTTTGCTACGTATGTAGGTCCCCATTTGTAGTCTTTATTGATATCGTAAATGATAGAAGCACCGCGTTTATGTTCATTAAATTTTAAAATTCCTGCCCCGCTCGGTGTTTCTCCGAACTTGTCGCCTTTTTCAGCTACGACTTTCGGATCGACGGGTCCCAGATAAGCCCAGCATAGATTGTTGGCAAATGGCGCAAACGGCTCGCTGAAATAAACTTTGAACGTATGTTGGTCAACGGCTTCCGACTTCTCGATCGGTCCCAGATTATTGGCTACAGGCGAGTTTTCTTTATATCGTTCAAAAGCCACCTTGATAGACTCAGCCGTCATTGGTTCACCGGTATGGAATGTTACGTCTTTGCGAAGCTTGAACGTCCAGATTTTCCCGTCCTCAGATACTTCATAACTTTCTGCCAATCCAGGAACGATGTTGCCCTCCATGTCGCGGCGCAGTAGGGTATCATACATGTGGGAATTCGAATCGTCAACAAAGGTAGTCTTCTGCACATCCAAAGTATCCGGTTCTCGCGTCGCGGAAATTACTAACGTATCAAGTGTACGATTACTCGATTGTTTGGGTTCTTCGGCTGTGTTGCTGGATGGCGTACAACCTGTAACCAGTAATCCAAATGCAAGCATAAGTGGAACGAATGTTGGCTTCAACATCTTTTGCCTCCTTTTTGTCTCTTACATTCTATGGATGTTTGAACTGCGATTAATGTCATGTACTCTCTCTATTCGCTGCAGTCATTGCTTCTGATTGCCCCCCTTTTACATCGTAAACACCTCCCCGAGCTGCGCCACTTCCCCCGCAATCATTGATTGTAAAGCTCGTTTTTGTAACCGATTTCATCAATCCTATCGCCTTTCGAGCAGAGAGCAGATAAATCTGACACTTCCTTTTGTATAACTCGATTATCTTTTTTTCAGTATAGTATGAAAGATAACCACAATCAACATAACGTTATAATGTTTATAGAAAAAAGTTGTTTACTGAAGCATGACTTGCTTCATTTAACAGTGATTAGCAAGCTGCCGGTAAGATGATAGAAAAACCTATCATCTCACCGATCAAATTTCACTACGTACTGATGCATCTCCGTGTTGTAATAGCCTTCGCTATATTCGACAAGCATGTCCCTCTCATCAAAGGAATACCGCATCCTCTTTAGCAACGTCTGGTTTTGCTCGATTTTCAGCGTTTCTAACACGGATGCAGGTGGAACTGCTACCGTAAACTCGTCTCTGATCGTTTCCAACAAGATTCCTTGTTCTTCGATCAGCTCATATAGTGAATTATTGTCCAGATCAATCATATGTACCTTTTCCGGACCCAAGTCAATCAAATAGTGAATGTAATAAATATACGGATTTCCATCTAGCAAATAGATCCGCTCAATTTGATAGCAATAGCTTCCAAAATGCTGAGCCAAAAATCCTTTTTCCATTTTGATCCGATTCACGGCAAGTGTTTTCTTTTTCATTTGGTGACCATTTTCTACCAGAATCTCGGTAAATCTTTTTGCTTTCGACAGTTTGGTTTTGGTCGTGTTGCTGATTACTTTTGTTCCCTTACCGCTCCCCTTTTCAAGAAAGCCTTCTTGCACTAACTCTTTCACAGCATTTCTAATCGTGATTTTACTCACTTTAAACTCTTCCTCTAGTTGCGGTTCCGAAGGGATGTTGCTGCCAAGCTGATAAATGCCGTTCAAGATGCGATCCTTGATAATTTTCTTTACTTGCAGGAACAACGGCCCATTCTTCCGGGAAATCTTCATTTCAGTATATCTACCTTTCGATATCATTATTTTCCAGTTCCAAAAAAGACCGGATATCTTTTTCAGTGGAAAGCGGTGTATCGCCAGCGGTAGTATGTGCCAATACACTTGCAGCTGCCGCAAATTCTACCGTTTGTTCCGGGTTATATGCGCTTGCTACACCATGAATGATCCCACTTACATAAGCATCTCCCGTTCCAATTCTATCATAGACAGGGAATGTATGTAGTTTCGAAAAGGTAAATCGGTTTTCCGTGTATAAGAATCCCTTGAGTGAATGGACATTATCCTGGTGAATCGTTCGGTGCGTACCTGCGATGGTGGAGATTTGGTACAATCTTGCAACCTTGGGAATGACGTCTTTCAAATGCTCCTCTCGCTCTGTCTGATCTGAGGAGATTTCCAACAAAAATCTCGCATCTTTTTCATTCATAAAAACAATGTCCGCCAACGACAGCATTTTGCGGTAGTAAGGGCGAGCTTGTTCATAGGAATCCCAAAGCTTTGGGCGGAAATTGCAATCGAAGCAAATTACTCTGCCTTTTTCCTTTACCTTTTCTGCGATCGTAAACATTTGGTCGCGAATGCTTTCATTCATCGCCAATGAAATGCCACAAAAATGAAAGATATCCGCAGTATTCGTGAAATGGTCTACCTGATAGTCGCCAATGGAACCCGTATTAAATGCACTTGATAAGCGATTGGAATAGGTAACCTTGCTCGGGCGCGGTCCAAAGCCATTCTCCAAAAAATACATACCTAGGTAATCACCACCGCGCGCAACAAAATCCGTATGAACGCCTAGCTTTTGAATGTAACCTTTCGCGGCGTTGCCCAAAGAATTATCAGGCAGCTTCGACACCAGATATCCTTGATGGCCGAACGTAGCCAGAGCGGAAAGGATGTTCACACCCGTACCTGAAAAGGAGTACACCAATTGATTGCTTTGCATTAGCGTTTCATACCCAGGTACTTGGAGGCGCATCATGACTTCGCCAAATGCAAATATGTTCTTACGCATAGCGATCGACCAACTTGCACATGGCACGATATAAAGTCGCGACGTCATTTACGCGCGTTTTACCAGTTTCTTTGTCGATAATCGAAGAATACACATGGGGAATGACTTTCGGTACACCTGCTTCAAGCGCAATGGAGACGATCTTTTCAAAATTGTCGAAATCAATTCCGCCGGTAGGCTCCAGCGCAAAGTTCTCTTCCGCGCATGCCTGGACGACGGCGAGATACTCGTCTTCTCGTGCCAAGCCATTCATCGGAAAGTATTTCAATGCGTTTCCTCCCATATCGCGAAGCAGAGCAATCGCAGCCTTTACAGGGACAATCGCTTGCGCTTCATTGGCCGAGCTGACAACCCCCGTGGAAATATTGACGTAACCCACCTTGGCTGCAGGCGAGACCAGACCGTTAATCCACGCATGTTCCTGATTTACATTGGCTCTTGTTGCCCCTACAGTAGGAAACACTTGATTGATGTGATCGCTTGCATAATGTTTGGCAATCTCCGCAACGACCTGTGCCTGACGGTTATCACCAGCGCCAAGACCTATGGAGACAGCATTGTCAATGACCTCTCCATAGGCTCTCATGTCCTCGACAGCTTCCTCTACGGTTGCGTAGTTCTTGGACAGGACTCCCACGAGCACATGACCTTCAGCGGCTTCGAAAATTTCACGTGCGTTATCGATGCTGTTTGCAAGTACGTTTAAAGCGGCACGATGGCGGTAAAAACGATGATTTATCAGGCTCATGTCAATTTCCCTCCGAGAATGGCTGCGATCCGCTCATAAATCAATTCGATCTCTCCCTCTCGAAGCGGACGAGGATCGATATCAAAGAATCCTTGGCGCGCTCCGTAGTCGCGTGTATATATCGCTATATCTCCTTGTTGTAGCAGTACAACGGTTTTAAGCGCGGATACTCCTGTGATTTCTTCATTGATCGTAATTCGGCCGCGGTAGATGGCGCGCCCCGCCTCATCCTGGACGATCGACACTTTTACGCCGGGGATCTCCTGAAGCGGCTGCAGCACACGAAGAGATTCCCGGTAAAAAGCGCTTCTGTCTTCATTGGGTTGATAGTCATCCAGTGCTTGCAGAAGTCCAAAAACCGTTTCTTTTCCTACTTTCATACTGCGGCCAATCGCATGAAGCTGAACCTTCAACCATTCGATATAGACAGACTGCCCGACGACAATACCCGAAGTAGGGCCTTCCAGCGCTTTCGATCCGCTAAATATGACCAGATCTCCCATCTTCGAATATTTCGCCAGATCTTCTTCCGCTGCTGCATCCACGATCAGAGGCACTTGATATGTTTCGCTGATCTCTCGTACCTCTGCCAAAGAAATCATGTTCTTTTGAACCGCATGGTGCGATTGAACATAGAGGATCGCCGCTGTTTTTTCATGAATCGCATCTGTGATATGTACGGCTCTCCCTTCGTTTGCGTAGCCTACTTCGACGACTTTCCCGCCGCCAAGCGCGACCATCGTTTCGATCGGAGCACCGTACTGCACGTTATGTCCTTTTAATAAAATCACTTCATTTTTTTCGATGGTTTCTTGATGCAAACGGACACTCAATCGTTCATTACCGCGGGTTACTAAGGCCGCCACCGAAAGCGCAATCCCGCTGGAGGCTGAGTTAACGATCACCGCACTTGGCGCCCCCAGTTTTCGAGCAATATGTTCACCCGATTTTTCCACCAAATCAGCCATTTCCACATATTGTTGTCCGCCTTCTTTCATGGCATCGACAATTCGGTCGGATAACGACGATACGCCGAGGATACTCATACGCCCGCTAGCATTCACAACTCTTTTCAAACCGTATTTAGTGCCTGAAGTATTCGCCATTTATTACAACTCCTATCACGCAAACTTCTTTTTGCGCTTCTACTTCTTCTCCGACCGAATCGATCAACCGGACGGGCTGATTTTTCACGCTAAAAAAAGTGAGATTTGCCAACTGGCCAACACTCATCATGCCTAATTCGGGCCTGCGAAGCCAATTTGCAGCTCGTAGTGTTACCGCATCAATCACTTCAGGCAATGAATAGCCTAAATATAAAAACTTGCTCAAGACATTCGCCATATTGTATACCGGGCCATTTATTCGATTGCGGCGATAAATATCCGTACTGATGGTGTCAAAGCGCAAGCCGTGCAATTTTGCTTGCTTGGCGATTTTAAATGAGAAACTCGCTGTTCCATGGCCGACATCCAAATGAATGCCACGTTCGCAAGCGTCCAAAAATTCTGGCAAAGGCCCACCCTTTTCATCAAATAATCCGTTTGCTTTTCCATGCAAATAATGTGTAAGGATATCGTTTTTTTTCAATAATACTAACACATCGCGAATATCAGGAGGGGAACTTCCAATGTGCACCATTAATGGCAGCTGACACACCTCGGAAAAAATACGCGCTACTTTTAAGGGTTCGATTCCTGCATCTTTTACAACGCTCCTGCTAATTCGCGCTTTTAATCCGACAATGTAATTTGAATATTGGGATAATATTTCTGCGATTTTCTCGCCGTCAAGTAGACAGAGATCGGACAATTCGTCCATACGTTCCAAACCGGTCCGCGAAATGTTTAAAAACGCCAGTAGGTTCGTTTTTGCTGTTTCCCCGCGTGCCACCAGCTCTTGAAAGCGATCGGCTCCACAGCTGCCAGCATCCACAATAGTTGTAACCCCTGTTTTGTAACCGATTTCATCTATCTCATCCCCGTAAGGATAAAAATCGGAAAAAGCGTGTACATGCATATCAATCCATCCCGGGGAAACATATGTTGTTCCGCCAAAATCAACAATCTTGGCCTTTTCGCTTGCGATCTCTTCTTGAGAAATGGCTGTAATGATTCCGCCTGTAACTTGAATGTGTATCGTCTCGCCTTGTACTGTCTTTAGATTTTGAAACACGATATTATCTTCACTCATATCATTGATTCCTTTCTCCCCAGAACCTTACCCCTTCCTTTCGCGATTATTCTGAGTATAGTATAAATAATCCAACAAATCAACATAACGTTATAATGTTTGTTTTTGGAACCCCTGAAAAAGGCGTCCTGTTTGATTCAATCCCACGCGAAACCATTCTCTTTATAAGGATCGTCGCAGACTTTCGTGGTCGAGCTGGCACTCGTTAATCGGATGAATTGCGAAAGATTGAAATCATACATGTTTCACTACAATGTTGAAAGAAATGAAAAAAGTGTTGAGATTTTATCAACACTTTCGGTAACGGTCAAGCACGTTTTCTCAACACCTTAAATATCATGCGATTATAATCTATGTTACAGGGGTGTGGAAAAATGAAGATGTTTGCAGCCGGTGTTTTGTTAGGTTGGTTCATTGTTCCTGCGTTACCTTTCCTGATCGTAAACAAGATAGTTCAGGTTGGTAACTTGTAAATAAGTCTTGGGGTCTTAGTGTAATTTTACTATGCTCTGACCCCTATAATTTGATCAATCTGTATCCACCGGACTTCCTCATCAATCATTTTAAGTGATCAGCCGCATCGACCTTCGCTTTATCGTCATACCCATCATATTCCAAGGTATCCGCTACCATTCTAGCAGCGTTTTCGCCCATTAATCGTTTGACAAGATGAAATGCCAAGTGTAACCCAGCATCTGGCCCTTGTGCAGTGATAATCCTGCCATCATCAACAAATTTTCGGTTTTCGATTACGCGGATCTCGGGATAAGACTGTTGGAGAAATGTGAGCAATTTCCTATTCGTCGTTGCTTTTTTCCCCTGTAATAGGCCCGCTTGAGCCAAAACGAGAGTACCACTGCATACAGAGGTCATCAGTTCCACGCGATTCATCTGGTCCGAAACCCACTGAATCAGTTGCTGGTTTGCTGCTACCTTGCGGATTACTGAGAAAAAACCGCCTGGGATAAGCAAAATGTCAAAGGAAGGGGCATTTCCAATACTGAAATCTGGGTTAATCCGAATACCATTGCTGGCCGTGATGATCTCTCCTGTTTCTGAAATCGTGTGAACAAGAAACGGCTTCGATTGTTTATCTTCTCTCCCCAGTAACATATTTCCGACTTCCTCGGCTGTATATCGTGCGTGGGAGAGAATTTCAGACGGACCGACAAAATCAAAAGCATCTACCTGTTCAAAAACGAGCATTCCCACTGACCATTGTTTCTTCATAGCGGATGCACTCCTCATGATTTTTTCACAGACGGATTTTTTGTTCGGTAATAAAAAACCGACCGTTCGTTATTTATAATGTACTTTGCCACACTCCTGAAGTCTATAGGTTTTTGTGTGTGTTCATGATCTTGTCATAAGCGAACCCATTTATATATACTTAGAAACATAACGAACGATCGGTCTTTTTTAAGGAGGATCAACATGAGAAAAGGTCAGGCTACAAGAGAATTTATCATTCGGGAAGCAGCGATTTTGTTTAATCAAAAAGGATACTTTGGCTCATCAATATCCGATCTCACGAAAATCACGGGGATGCAAAAAGGCGGGATCTATAATCATTTTGAAAACAAAGACGAGCTTGCTATTGAAGCATTCAAACATGCAGTAGGGGTCTTACGAGATCGCTTTCGCCTCGCGATGGAGGGGAAGTCTACCGCCTATGAAAAAATTGAGGCCGTTATTTCCGTATACAACAACGCTTATGATGACCCACCGTTAAAAGGCGGCTGTCCTGTTTTAAATACAGCAATTGAATGCGATGACTCGCATCTAGAGTTAAAGAAACATGCACAGCAAGCAATGGACTCTTTTTTGAATTTGCTACGCTCTCTATTTTTAGAAGGGATAGAACGCGGAGAATTTAGTGAGGATCTAAACGCCGAAGAAATGGCAATCTACTCCACTTCCATTATCGAGGGGGGAGTCATGCTAAGTAGATTGTATGAGGATAACAAGTATATTCGGAATAACATTCATAGGTTGCTAAAGGAGATTGCGAATTATCGCAAAGAATCTGCTCTTTTCAAGGATCACCGTACATTTATTAAGTAGTCATATTTCCAAAGCTCAACCTCCTCTTTAAACCGCTTCGTATGAATAAACTCCAGCTCCTTTCCTCACGACAATCAACTCGAAATCAGAACGCTTGACACATCGATAATTTTCGATATGATAATGTGTATGGAACCAATTGAAATTTTTAAAGCACTGTCCAACGAGTCACGGTTGCAAATTTTGCATTGGTTGAAAGAGCCTGAAAAACATTTTACGCCCCACGAAGGGATTGATATGAGGAAAGTCGGGGTATGTGTTTGTCAAGTCACGGATACGCTGAAGATGACACAGTCTACAACTTCCCAGTATTTATCGATACTCCAGCGGGCAGGTCTGGTCACAGCGGAACGGATCGGTAAATATACGTACTTCAAAAGAAACGAGGAAGCGATCCGCGAAATCGGTGCATTTTTCAATAACGAAATTTAATGACAACAAGCTGAATGCTCTCCTGAGGATTCGGTTTGTTTCAAGTCTACATATCGACATATTATGATGTGTAGATTTTTTATACGCAACACATCGACAATTTACTATATATAGATGTGAATAAAATTAGGAGTGGTGAAATTGAAGTCGAGCACTTGGAAGGTTTATTTTTTGGCGATTGTCAGTTTTTTAGTCGGGACATCCGAGTATGTCATTTCAGGTATTTTAGACAAGATCTCTGATACGCTGGGGATCTCCATTACTTCAGCTGGGCAGTTTGTGACCGTTTTTTCCTTTGTCTATGCGATTTGTACCCCTATATTGATGGCTTTAACGGCAAAAATTGAGAGGCAAAAGCTACTCGTTGGTGCGCTTGGACTTTTCGTATTTGCCAACATTTTGTCTTTTGTACTGCCGGGCTTCGGACTTTTTGTGATAGCGCGCGTGTTGATGGCTTTAGGCGCAGGAATGGTTGTTGTTACCGCCTTGGATATAGCAGCAAAAATCGCGCCAGAAGGTAAACAGGCCAGCTCAATTGCAACCGTAGTGATGGGATTTACTACGTCATTAATTATCGGGGTTCCTCTCGGACGCATGGTCGCTGAGGCATACGGCTGGAAATCGGTGTTCGGTTTCATTGCTTTACTGGGTCTTTTGGCCATCTTTGTTCTTTATAAAACGATCCCGCAAGTAAAGGGGGATGCCCCCGTACCTTTAACCAAGCAGCTTGCTCTTCTCAAAAACAGAAAGGTGGCTCTTGGACTCTCGATCACTTTCTTTTGGCTCGGCGGCTACTCTATAGCGTATACCTACATTTCTCCTTATCTACTCAAGGTTGCAGGCATAAATGAAGGAATGCTCAGCGGAGTATTGTTGGCGTTCGGCGTAGCTAGCTTAATCGGTTCCAAATTCGGCGGGTACAGTACGGATAAACGGGGAGTTTCTTTCACGTTAATCGGGGGAATGCTCCTGCACATCGCAGCTTTCCTGTTACTATCTGCTGGTGTTGCTCTCCATAGTTCTTGGGTCGTCGTTGTCGTGATCCTTGTATTATGGTCATTTGCAGCATGGTCGTCTGGTCCTACGCAGCAATATAATTTGATCCGAATTGAGCCGAATTATTCAGGAGTCATGCTCGGGCTCAACCAGTCTACGATGCAATTATCGATGGCGGCAGGGGCGGGAATCGGTGGCCTTGCCGTGGATCGGGTATCCTTGTCATCCATCACCTGGTTCGGGACGGTCGGTGTGTCAATTGCAGTAGCGGCCTCGTTCCTATTATTTTCATGGATAAAACAAGAGGTAAGAATAGAAGGGATGCCATCTAAAGCATCCAGATCCCTTTGAAACGAACGAAGAGGCGGTTTCCCGCCTCTTCAAAAATGCGTTTGAATTGCCTCACGTGACCCGCTGATGCTTTTAGCAATCAAAAACTGTGCCGAATAATACGTGATCATCACCCCATAGCTTCCCAGCCACGGCATAGGAGTGACAAACCAGGCAAGAAGCGAATCAGACATCAAAAAAAGAATCGCCCCGATAATCGCGAACTTGTTGCCGCTGATGACGGTGCTCCAAAACATACTGGAGATGACGACGACATAGCTAACAACGGGCACCCACAAGCTCCCATAGCCCTTTCCATTTACAGCGAAAATACCGCTATGCAGCCCTGTCAATAAAAGACAGGCATAGATGGCAATCGGTACTATTGCAACAAATTGTTTGCGTGAAAATTTCGGTTTGCCAAGAAAGGCGACGATGTAGACGAGATGCGCGATCAAAAAGAAGAATAATCCAGCCATAAACCACAGATTGCCTTTCATCAGTAAAAAAGTATCGCCTGTCACCGAAAAGAGCAGGCCAACAATGATCAGTAACTTGTATTTGGCTTGACCGCTTCCTTCTGTCACTGCATATCAGATAATCAAAAGCATCGTCCCTGGCTTCAAAATCCAGCGAAGCAGCGTATGATCAAACCCTAAAGCGATCAGATAACTCAAACCCGAAGCAATGATGGCAGCTACCAGCCACTTTCTATTCATCGCAGATCCCGTCCCCTTGGTTGATTACAAATTGATTTTTGTCAAACATTACGCAATTTGCTCCTCGCATTGTACTATCCAAAGTTAGGTTTCATGCAACTTCGCTTATTTTTCGGATACAATGCAACAGCCCCGGACACATGTGTTATCCGGAGCTGTTTCTTTTGCATATTGATTATCTCGATTAATCCCAGGCAAAACGTTGCTCTTTCCAAGGATCCCCATACATATTATACCCGTTTCTCTCCCAGAATCCCTGCCGGTCCTTCTCCATAAACTCAATGCCACGCACCCATTTTGCGCTTTTCCAGAAATACAGATGGGGCACCACAAAACGCAACGGCCAGCCGTGCTCTGGCGTCAAGTCCTCGCCATTATGCTTGTTGGCGAAAAGATTGCCCTGGGTAAGAAAATCAGCCAGAGGTAGATTAGCTGTCCAGCCGTGCTCGGCGTGCAGCATGACGTATTTGGCTTCCGGTTTGATGCGGACGAGCTTGGCGATTTCCTCGACGGGAATCCCATCCCACTCGTTATCCAGCTTGCTCCAGCCAGTCACGCAATGAATGTCGTTGGTCGAGTTCCCTTTTGGCAACGCCATGACTTGTTCGTAGGAAAGGGTGACTTCTTCGTCGACCAGTCCAAAGATGCGCAGATTCCACTGAGTAGCCAAATCCGTATATTCCGGCACGTCTCCGTAATGAAGAACCGGAAAACCGGTTGTTTGCTTTTGGTTAGGAGGTATACGATCCCGTTTTGTTTCTTCAGCGTTGATATGCATGCTGGCCCACTCCTATTTTCCAATGCGCAGCAGCGCGTGATCTACTTTGATGCAAAGGTCGCTTACAACCTCGATGCCAGCCTCGCGGACCTGCTTCGCGGCTTCATCGTTGGAGATTCCTTGCTGCATCCAGAACACTTTCGGCTTCTGATTCATAGCGAGGGTCTCCTCGGCTACCGGCGGAATATCTTCGCTTTTGCGGAAGACATTGACGATATCTACCGGCGTGTCGATTTCAGTCAGTTTTGCCAGTGCTTTTTCTCCCAGAACCGTCTCGCCTGCGATGATAGGATTGACCGGGATGATTTTATACCCTGCGTTTTGCATGGCAGCTGCCACCATGTAGCTTGTGCGGTCAGGTTTGTTGGACAGGCCCACGACGGCGATGGTTTTTGCGTCTTCCAGCAGTTGACGGCGCGTTTCATTACTTGGATTTTGTACCATGTACTCCACTCTCCTATTGCATATTTTGTATGCTTTTTCAATTTATGCTTGTGCGCGGCTGGTCACAAATTGTGTGATCGTCCGCGTCATGACACCAGTAGCTCCTGCAGGCTGCATGTCGCCCTGATTGACATTGTACGCTGTCCCCGCGATGTCCAGATGCACCCATGGCGTATCCTCTGCAAACTCCTGCAAAAAGACCCCGCCGATGATCGCGTGACCGTTGCGTCCACCCGAATTTTTCAGGTCGGCAAAATAGCTTTTGTTCAACTCCCGGTATTCGTCAAAGGTAGGCAGCTGCCACAGTCGCTCACCTGCTACCTCCGCCGCTGCCAGCACTTCGTCCACAAGCTTCTGATTGTTGGTCATGGCACCAGAGCACAGGTTCCCCAATGCTACGACAATGCCGCCGGTCAGAGTAGCCGCGTCTACCAGGCAGGAGACGCCTTGCTGTTTGGCGTAGGTGATGCAATCGGCCAGCACCAGTCGTCCTTCTGCATCCGTCGTGATGATCTCTACGGTTTTGCCACTCATTGTAGTAATGACATCCCCGGGACGATAGGCGCTGCCAGACGGCATATTCTCCACGGTCCCGATCACAGCCAGCACATTGACTTTTGGCTTGAGCTGCCCCAGCGCCTCCAATGCGCCAATCATGGCACCCGCGCCACCCATGTCCGACTTCATGTTTTCCATCCCCGCGACTGGTTTGATGGAGATGCCGCCGGTGTCAAACGTAACGCCTTTTCCGATCAGGCCGATTACGTCGTCCCAGGTTTCACGTCCCTGATAGCGGATGGCGATTACGTAAGGCTCCTCCACGCTACCCTGTGCGACGCTGAGGACCCCGCCCATGCCCAGTTCTTCCAGCTTCGCCTTTTCCAGCACTTCGACCTGCATGCCATGACGGCGTGCCACGTCCACCGCAGCGTCCTTGAGTGCGCGGGGCAGCAGGTAGTTGCCTGGCTCATTCACCAGCGTGCGCGCCAGATTCGTTCCTTGCGCCAGCGCCATTCCACGATTGACTCCTGCGTGTACGGCATCCTGTGCCTCCTCTACTGCCAAAATCCGCACCGTCGTGACCGGATCTGCTTCGCGCTTTGGCTTGAAGCGATAGCCTTCATAATGATAGTCAGCCAAACCGAATGCCTCCGTCACTGCCTGTGCCAGCCGATCCGATGCCAGTCTGTCTGTCGGGGGCAGATCGATGGCTACCGTTTTTTGGCTTCCCTTTGCCAGCACTGTTTTTGCCGCCCGGCCCCAGGCATTGCGGGCTGCGACAAAATCGAATGTTTCCGGGTCGCCCATTCCAATCACAATCAGCTTTTTGGCTGCAATCTTGCCCATACCGTGAATGACAGCCACTGCTTTGGCATCCCCGCTTATTTCCTTATTTGTCTGAAGCATATCCAGACCGCCCGAAAAGGCTTGGTCCAGCTCCGGATAAATCTGTGCTAAAGCCTCTCCCTTCCAGAGCGGTACAAGTAATTCATCACAATCTACATCAACGAGTTGTAAGCGTTTTTCGACATTAACCTGCATTTACTCTTCCCTCTTTTCGTGACTTAGGATACAATTATGAACACATTTGTGTTTGGTTTTATCTGTGGATGATTTGCAAACGATAAAAAGGAAACTCGCTGTTTTTTGCCTCCGCATACGAGATCGTATCTGACTCTGGCAGGACCGCCTCGCATTTTGCTATGTATTCGATCACTTCCGTAACGTCGATGCCCCAATGAACAGGCTGATAGCGGTCCAGATATTTGCGCGCGTTGCCAAACATCCAGCGGGCACCCTTGATGTTGCCATATTCACGATGATACAGACCGACAGATAGCTGCAGAAGTCCCTGGAGAAATTTGTTGCTTTTGTCTTCCATCCAGATCTCCTCCAGCAAATCATGGCACTCGTAGTATTCTCCGGCGTTAAACGTTTCGATGAACTGAAGATATTGATCGGGTAAAGGCATCAAAAGCACCCCTTCCTTTTCTCCCATCCACTTTCATCGTATCATAGTTTGCCATTCGCTGGCATCCAACAATCCGGTCGGCTGCACTTTTGGTCTCTTTCTGCAATCACCTTTTGTCTAAGGGAAAATTGACCGACATTTTTCGCAATCTTTACGGATGAGCCGTACGCCCATCTGTTACAATAAACTCAGATGTGTACATAGAAAGGAATGGATTTCTGTGGCAAATGACTTTTTCGATAACTTTCCCTTGTGGGCTGCGCTTCTTGCCATAGGAATTGCGCAATTCATTAAAATTCCGCTGCATTTTTTCACAACCAAGACGTGGATGTGGTCCTTGATGTTCAGCACGGGCGGCATGCCCAGCTCCCACTCCTCTGCCGTCACTGCGCTTTCTACTGCAGTCGGATTGCGTGAAGGCTTCGGCAGCAATATGTTCGCGATCTCCGCGATTCTAGGCGTCATCGTAATGTTCGATGCCGCTGGCGTACGCCGTCACGCTGGAATGCAGGCTGTTGTGCTCAACAAGCTCGTGGAGGAATTCAATCATCTGCTGGAGGGCATGAAAGCTTTCAAAGCAAGACCAAAACAGGAAAAAGCCAAAAAGCTGAAGGAACTTCTCGGCCATCAACCGATCGAAGTATTGATCGGCGGTACGTTGGGGGTTGTCATCGCCTTGCTGGTTCATCCGTTTTTCTAGGATATGCCTACGGGAGGGAGTCTCATGCGAATCGTATCGATCTGTCCCAGCAATACCGAGATCTTGTACTATCTGGGTCTTGGCGATCAGGTAATCGGGCTGGATGATCACTCCGATTGGCCCCCGGACTGGCAGCATCTGCCCCGGGTAGGTCCTGACCTGACCATTGATATGGACCGCGTGGAAGCTTTGCGCCCTGATCTCGTAGTAGCTTCGCTCAGCGTCCCTGGCATGGAGGCCAATATTGCAGCCCTTCGTGAGCGAAATCTCCCTCACATCGTTCTCAATCCGTCGCGCATCAGCGAGATCACAGCCGATATCCGCCTCGTAGGAGAAGCGACAGGGACGGAGCAGAGCGCGGAGATTTTGGCGCGTCAATTTGACGAAAAAGTGGCAAACATCCAGCAACGCAATGCCGCTTATGAAGAAAAGCCCAAGCTGTACTGGGAATGGTGGCCCAACCCGATCTACACGCCCGGCAGAGAGAATTGGCTATCAGATGTCAGCGAAATCGTCGGTGCCACCAATATCTTTGCCGATTATCCCGTAGCCAACGTCAAAGCGACGCGAGAGATGGTACGGGATCGCGATCCGGATCACATCTGTGTCGTCTGGTGCGGGATTGAGCTTCGGCGCATCAAGCCTAGCCTGATTACGGACCGGCCCGAGTGGCAGGACATGAGTGCGATTCGCAACGGACGTGTCCATATTTTGGAGGAGGGCCTGTACTGCCGTCCCTCTCCACGAATCCTGGATGGGCTAGAGAAGCTCGAAGCACTGATCCGACAACCGAACATCTGCTAAAGAAAAAACGTTCAGGCCCGAATACCGGGTTCCCTGAACGTTTTTTTCTGTGAAAAACGTCTTGACGTTTTTCATAAAAGTGGATGTGACCGCTTGCGGTCAACAAAACGGTCATGGCCGTTTTGTAAAGACTGCCTTATTCGATGGGTTCTGCCATGGCGGCTACGCCTTTTTGATTGAGGGAATTGAGGAAGGCTTCCGTAACTTTGCCTTCTCCTCGTTTCACGACGTAGACGTCCACTGACTTCTTGCCCCATTGCTTGAATACATCCTGCTTGGTTTCAAAGTAGAGATCGATCTTATTTCCGCGAATCGCGCCTCCTTTATCCGCGACTACCCCATAGCCATAGCCCGGGATGTACAGGATCGTCCCCAGCGGGAATACCCGCAAGTCGGCAGCGATCGTGGAGTAATCATCCCTTCTTACTTTGACTCCAGAATAGGTGATCCCGTAGGACGGGTGTGACGGGGTTTTGCCGGTAGATTCTACCCCTGCGTAATAACCTGTCGCTACTACGCGCACTTTCGGATATTGTTCAAGCAGACTTTCTGTTTTATCTATCACCTGTGTAAGTGAGCTGGCGGATACTGTGCGCTTCTTAACGACCCGCTGACCTTCCTTGATTTCCTTAATTCCAAATGCTGAGTTGGCCCTCAATCCATCTCCGACTGCGTTATAGCCGTATCCATCGCTGGCAAATCCGGTCAACAGCATGATGACCAGCATGAGAATACTGCCAATTCGCTTTCCATTCATTTTTTGATAAACCTCCTCTCGGTTCTAGTCATGTCCCGAGGAAGAGGAAAATATACACAAATTTTGCCTTGTTACTGAAATATTCCGTTTTTTGTGGTCGATTGGAGGCTATATTCGGGCTGTCGTGGTGGGGAGGAAAAAGGAGAAAACGCTCCTGCCGGTTGGGATCTTTGCTGGGGGTCATCCCTGGCCGCCTCCCACTCCAAAGGCTGAACCGCGGCCAAAAGCAGCCGACTTCGAAGAAGTGATTCAGGGTTGTCCGCTAAAAGCGTGTTCCGCCTTTTCCGTTCCCGGCTTAGTTAAGATCCCAAATGCCTTCGCTTTTTTCTCCTTTTTCCTCGACCAGCTCAGCTCTTCTTACGCGCTCCAAGGTAAATCTTTTGATGAATTCCATTTAAGAAGTGCGGAAATCAGGAAAAAAAGAGAGGTTGTCATGAACAACTTGAACATGTTCCCCATGAAAAATAAGTAAAGGTTGAACGGAAATGAAATGACAAACGAGATGATGATAAGCGGTGGTCGAACAAATGAAGTAATGAGTCCAATTACAGCGGGAATTAGCAAGAGGATTGAGGTTAAAACGAAGATTGTCGAGTCAAAGAATAACATGGCCCAGAGGTACATCGTCCCTACAGAGGCAACCAAACCAAATAACAGCGAAATCAGATGATGGTACGATTGACTCGAATTTTTCATTACTGATCCCCCCACTCAGTGTCATATGTAACACAAACATGGTACATTTACATAATATTACCAAAATATCCGTTTGAATCGTTACATCTATTGTTGTCAAGAAGATGGAAAAAATGAACCGCTAAAAGGTCGTCATCCGCAGGAATTTTAACTAAGGGGTGTAGAGATGTTGCAGGTCAAAAGAATTTTTTCATTTGGTGCATTGATCATTATTTTTATCGGTATTTTTCTTCTTTTCAATCATTCCCAAACATGGTCTTATCACTTTCAAGGATCTAGTGAACATTGGGAAGGGCAGTGTATTTTGACGCCTAACAGAGATAAGAGTATGGTGGTCTTCGTGGGTAAGTTGAAGCCGAAAACTTCTGCGAATATCACCCAATTTACAGTTCAGACAGACTTGGTTATAGAAGGCGGACATAAGGTCACTTGGGAATCACCAGATTTCGAGGAAGGGAAGCCACTTCAAATATTTACATCAATTGCTGGGAATGGTTCCATACCTTTTCGTGCGGGAATGAGTACCGAAGAGATAAACAGTATTTTTTATCGGGACCTTGTTTTTGAAATCACTTGGAATGACGATTCGGGGCTGCATGCCAAAAAAATTTTCTTGAAGTTTGTACCGTCTTCGTGATCCACTCGATAGATTGCTTTCACAAAAAAACAGTCCCCATCAGGAGAGCCCTGCAAAATCCCCTTGTTGGAGCTTGCAAATCGAGTAACCTAATTTAGCTGTTTTAAAAAAGGACAATAACGAAAAATGCAGTCCAATCTCCCTAAGGAGGCGGGCTGCATTTTCTCTGTTAATTTTATCATTCGTTTTACATTTACGACGAAAGTCGTAAGTATTGCCTGTATTCGCATACGAAAGAGACCACGGTATTTGGCTTTGGTCATCCCATTTGTCATAAACAACTTGAACATGTTCCCCTTGAAAAATAAGTAAAGGCTGAACGGAAATGAAATGACAAACGAGATGATGATAAGCGGTGGTCGAACAAATGAAGTTATGAGTCCAATTACAGCGGGAAGTAACAGGAGGATCGAGGTTAAAACGGAGATTGTCGAGTCAAAGAATAAAAGGACCCAGAGGCACATTGTCCCTACAGAGGCAACCAAACCAAATAACAGCGAAATCAGATGATGGAACGATTTACTCGAATTTTTCATTACTGATCCCCCCACTCCGTGTCATACGTAACACAAACATGGTATATTTACATAATATTACCAAAATATCCGTTTATTTTGTTACATCTACTGTTGTCCAGAAGACGGAAAAAATGAACCATTAAAGAACCTATGGGAGTGGATGGAATGGGTACTGTCAAAAGAAATTTCATATCCATTAGCACATATATTATTATTTTCATCGGTGTTTTTCTTCTTTTCAATCATTCCCAAACATGGTCCTATCACTTTCAAGGATCCAGTGAACATTGGGAAGGGCAGTGTATTTTGACGCCTAACAGAGATAAGAGTATGGTGGTCTTCGTGGGTAAGTTGAAGCCGAAAACTTCTGCGAATATCACCCAATTCACAGTTCAGACAGACTTGGTTATAGGTGGACCTAAGGGCACTTGGGAATCACCAGATTTCGAGGAAGGGAAGCCACTTCAAATATTTGGAGCAAGTGCGGGGAATGGCTCCATACCATTTCGTGCGGGAATGAGTACCGAAGAGATAAACAGTATTTTTTATCGGGACCTTGTTTTTGATATCACCTGGAATGACGATTCGGGGCTGCATACCGAAAAAGTTTTCTTGAAGTTTGTATCGCGTTCGTGATCCACTCGATGAATTGCCCTACACAAAAAAACAGGCCCCATCAGGCCTGCCGTCTTGTTAAAACATCCGATATCCTTTTTTCCGCAAAGTTTGAATCGTCCAGCCGCTTGCCACGGTGCCGACCATGCCACAGCCGAGAATCAGCGCATCCCAGAGGCCAGGAACGATTTTTTGGTAGATCAGTGTCCCGATTACTACCCCAATGGCGATGATGATCGGGAGCCAGGTCGTACGCAAGATCATGTTAAAAATAAATCCGATCCCAAAGCCAAGAACGGAGAAAAGGACGATGGAAACGACAAATTGCAGTATACTCATGGATCGTTAGACCTCCTGCCTATCTTTTCCGAAATCGGTCATTCTGCCGGAAAAAGATGGCTTGTTTTCGTATCCAAGTGTATCGAAATCAGCAAAACAGGTCAATACAAGAAGCGGTATGTACAGCAAAAAGCCGAAACGCTCCTACACGTTCGGCTTGCATGATCCTGATTTTTTCTTTATCTCCGGCTTGCCCCAACTGCTTCCTGATGGGTATGCGCGCCTGTCCCCTCACATCCGGGGCAGTTCTCTGTGCCACCCAACAAAAGGTGGAAATAGCCTTCTCCTTTGCAGTATGGGCATTTTTCTTGTGCGTCTCTCAAGTTGCTCTCCCCTTTCCTTTGACATGCACTGGAAACAATTGCATGTATTTTCAGATAATTTAGATGAGTTTTATAATAACATGATTTTTGTCAACAGCACAATCCAATGATCCCGCAAAAAACGAAAAAAATCGGCGATGTAAGCGATAACATTGCCGATTTTTTTCATCATTCGTTGATTTACTTAAAAATCTTGTACGATGTGTAGGAGAAGACCGGATCGATCGCGTACCGATTTCCGCTCATTCCCTGCTCGCGCTTTTTGTATTCCGGAAGGATGATTCTCAGATACGTCGATGACAAAGGGTCCGTGATCAGTTGCTTAATCGGCAGAAATCGCGTTTCCTCAATCTCGCCTTCCTGGGGTCGCGGCTCTCCAGCGATGTAATCCATCCAGAAAACCACCATGTTGTCGCTGATTGTCTCACGGATCACACCAGAGCGGATCGCTGCCACCTGACGGATCGCGGCTGTCACTCCCGTCTCCTCCATCACTTCGCGCACAGCAGCTTCATCTACTGTCTCGCCTTCCTGCACAAACCCCGCTGGAAACGACCACTGCCCCTTCAAACCGCTATACGCTTTTTTCACGACCAATGCCTCGTCACCGCGAATCACGATGCCGCATGCGCCCAACCACACCTTGCCATCCCGCATCCACCTACACTCCTTCTGGTTGCAAAACCCCCGGCACAGATCAGCCGGGGGCATTCGATGTTCGATTCGTCGTGCTTAGCTTACAGCTTTACTTTCTTCAAAGCAAGACCGACTCCGCCGATCTTCCACAGGTAGCGCAGATCGCTTGCTTTCTTCATCATGGCTGCCGTACCGCCAAAGAGCTTTTTCGTGCCTACCTGGCCGATGCCTTCCCCTTTGCCGAGAGAAGCCAGCGTGCCCTGCATGTAAGGAACGAATTTTTGCGGAAGCTCCCCGCGCAAGGTGGCTACCAGATTGTCCCCGAGCGTCTCGCCTTCTTGCACCGCGATTTGGGCAGTTGGCGGATACGGACGTCCTTCATCATTGAAAATCAGGGCGCAGTCGCCGACGACGAAGACATTCTCATGGCCTGGAGCACGCAGGAATTCATCTACCTTGACACGTCCTCGCATAACCTCGAAGCCTGCTTTTTCCACGATGCTGTTGCCGCGAACTCCCGCAGCCCAGACCACCGTTTTGGATTTGATTTCTTCGCCTGTCGCAAGCGAGACGCCATCTGGAGTGCACTGCTTGATCGGCGTGCCGATCTTGAATTCGATCCCTTTGCGCTCCAGAACTTCCATCGCATACTTGATCAATTCCGGATCGAAGCCAGGCAGTGCTGTCGGAGCTGCCTCGATGCAATACACCTTGACCAACGAAGGATCTACGTCGAACTCCTCACACAATTCCGGAATCCGGTCGCCAAGCTCGCCACAGAACTCAATCCCGGTAAAACCTGCTCCTCCTACGACAAACGTGAGGTAATCCGTACGCTCGGGCTCCCCTTTATACTTCGCAAACATATACTCAATATGCTCGCGAATGTGGCGTACCGCATTGATGCTGCGGATACTGAAAGCATGCTCTTTCAAGCCCTCGATGCCGAATGTTTCCGGCTCGCTGCCAAGTCCGATCACCAGGTAATCATAGGAGAGAACCGTTCCATCCTCCAGCGTGACGGTCTGCTCCTCGGACTGGATCGCTTGGACAGTCCCTTTGACAAAATTCACTTTGTCTTTGTTGAGGATGCCATCCAGATCGACGCGAGCGTGGTCGGCTGTAGAAGTTCCAGCAGCCGGTTCGTGCAGCCAGGTCGTGATGTAGTGGTAATTGTGCTTGTTGACCAACGTGATTTCCGCTTCATTGTAATTCAGTTTTTTCTGCAGTTGCAGAGTGGTCAGTAATCCTCCGTACCCTGCACCAAGGATGAGGATTTTTGGTGTGCTCATGGTATCCCTTCCATTCGTCATCAGTAATATTGAAGCGAAGTTTGTGCGAAATTTCACGTAGAACTTTATAAAAAAAATCAGTGCGAAGTCATGATGAAGCGTTTATCTGTGAAAAAAAGCACAAACTTTCACAACGCAAAATGTGACAATTTTTTAACAGTCACCCTCATCATATCCACAGACCTTTCTTTTTGCAAGCCTTTTTTATCCATTCGAAATATTAGCTGATTTTTCCCTGCTTTTTTTAAACTGGAAGTATAGGTATAATGAGGAAGGAGTTTTGTTCAGAATATTTCGGAGGTGCTGAGATTGAATCTTCTGCAAAAGGACGAGCAAGTATATGACATCACGATTATTGGCGGCGGACCTGCCGGCTTGTTTACAGCATTTTATGGCGGAATGCGACAAGCAAGTGTAAAAATAATCGAAAGCATGCCGCAGCTTGGCGGACAGCTTTCTGCTCTTTATCCGGAGAAGTACATATACGATGTTGCCGGATTCCCCAAGGTTTTGGCTCAAGATCTGATCAATAATCTCAAGGACCAGATTTCCCAATTCCAGCAAAGCATCTGTCTGGAAGAAAAAGTGGAAAACGTCGTGAAGAATGATCAGGATGTGTTTGAGATCACGACCGATAAGGGCATCCACTACTCCAAAGCAGTGATTATTACCGCCGGGGTAGGCGCTTTTGAACCGCGCAGACTGGAACATCCCGATGCCGTCAACTATGAGAAAGCCAATCTGCACTACTTTGTCACCGATCTGAACTCCTTCAAAGGGCAACGCGTAGCCGTCATCGGCGGCGGCGATTCTGCTCTGGACTGGTCCTTGATGCTTGAACCGATTGCCAAAGAAGTCACGCTCATTCATCGCCGCGACAAGTTCCGTGCCCATGAGCACAGCGTAGAGATGCTGATGTCCTCCAAAGTACAGGTAACGACTCCATACGAAGTAGCAGCCCTGCATGGCGATGCCAATATCGAGCGCATCACGCTTGCCAACTGCAACACAAAAGAGGAAATCGAGCTGGACGTCGACGCAGTGATCGTCAATTTCGGCTTCATCTCCTCCCTGGGTCCAATCAAAAACTGGGGACTGGAGCTGGAAAAAGGCTCGATCGTCGTCAACTCCCGCATGGAGACGAATATCCCCGGCATCTATGCTGCAGGAGATATTGCGACCTATCCCGGAAAAGTAAAGCTGATCGCCGTCGGATTTGGCGAGGCGCCTACAGCCGTCAACAACGCCATCGCCTACATCAATCCAAACGCCAAATTGCAGCCTGGCCACTCCTCCAGCATGGATAATTTCAAATCATAGACTCCCAAAAGCCCTGCCGCTGCTCCACGCTGAGCCGCGCAGGACTTTTTCATTTGCATACCTTCCTCCCCGTAAGCACACAGTAAAAAGAAAATTCATGCCCGGGAGGCGTCATCGCGATGAGTTATCAATGCCCTGTATGCAACGGATTCGTCACGCTTCAGGAGGATTGCCCCCTCTGTCAGACAGCACTGGTAGATGGCGGGCGGCTTTACGATTATTACGGCAGCTACAGCCCCTACCGGGAGATCGATGATGCGAAGCTCGACAACGGTTTTTCGGACCAGCTCCACCATCATTGCCTGCATGCTTGCTGGTGCCCTACTTGTGCGGCAGAGCGTACGGTCATCATCGAAGAATGGAATGCAAAAAAGGGCGCATTTCCCATGCACCCCTCCTAGTCTTCCTACTTTTTGGCCTCTGCCACTTTTTTCGCCAAGCGTTCATTCTTTGCCTTCATCTGTTCCAAAAGCTTCGGCATTACTTCCTTGATTTTCGCTGCCTCTCCGGATTCAATAGCCGCATTGAACTCTCCATACACACTTCTGAACTTCTCCATTTGTGCGCGGCGATCGGCATCCTCCTTGTCGCTGCGAACCTGTTGGCCGGCCTTGTCTTCCATTTTCCCTTCATGGCTGGAAGTATTGCGCGCCGCCTTCAGTTCCCCGATCAGTCTTTCCCGTTCTTTCATCACCTTTTGCCACTCCGCCGCTTGCTTCGGTGTGTATTTTTCAGCCAGCAGTGTCATGTACATTTTTTGATGTACACTCATGCGCATCTTGAACTTGTGATGTCCGTGATGCTGGCTTTCCTGTTCAGGTACGTTCGTGACAACTCCCGGATTTTCTGGAAGCTGTGCCTGTGAGGATTGCGCTTGTGCTCCAAGCGGCATGACCAATCCCATCACAAGTGCTGTCGTGACGATTCCTTTTTGCCATTTCTTCATCCTGTTCACTCCTTGTTGGATCCTGTTGATTGAATAGGCTCACAGCGATACTTCTTAGAACGGGCGCAGATCCTCCCGATCCAGACGCAAGACCTGTACCAGTCCCATCTGTTCCAGATCACTTCTGGTTTTGGGTGTGCCAAGACGGTAGATCATCTGGTAAATGGACCGCAGGTTGTCATCGTATTCATCGTTGTCCCGATCAGGCATGTCCGACCAGAGCGTGTGTGAATGCATCCACATCATGAAATCGCCATGGACGCAGTTGTTGAACAAATCCCGCATCATTCCCACTTCTACTTCTGTAGCCTCGATTTCGTAATCATAAGTAGAAGATCCTTTTACGTCACGGATTTCAGCAACTGTCGTGCCTGCTTGCAGTGTGATGTAATACTTCTTCTTCTCCAGAACCATCCATCTCCTTTTCCTGCCACATGCGACCTGTTCGTAGCCTGTAAACCTTCCTTCTATACGTTTCACCAATCCGAGGTAAAATATGTATGAAAAAAGCACCCTGCCCGCTAATCGGACAAAGTGCTTGGTTTACGTTCTTTGGTTAGGAGACTTATTTTACGACCAGGGTTGCAACCATTTTTCCGTGGTCTGGTCCGCAGATAATGTTGCAAAAGATTTTGTACTCGCCTGGTTCGTCGACTTTCATGGTTTTGGTGCCATCTTTTTGCAGGTCTACATCCAGACCTTCAATCCCGATTCCGTGGAAGCCCTCGGTGGATTTAAAGTTGATGGTGAATTCTTCGCCTGCATTTACCTCGAATGTATCCTGGTTAAATTTCCAGTTGCTCGCTTCGATATTTACCTGTGTTCCAGAAGAAGCCGCAGCGGGAGCAGCCTCGTTGCCACTGGCAGCCTGGTCTTTTGTTTCCCCACCACATGCTGTCATTAACATCGCGGATACGGCAACTGCCGACACCAGCAAACCCCACTTCTTTTTCATAGGAGACCCTTCTTTCTCAAAATCTTATTCTAATCTTTACATATTCATTGTACTGAATTTATCTCGTCCAATATATGGCAGTCTGTGAACGAACCATGACAAACTGGCAAAGTTTTGGTGAACTCCTACGAAAAACGATCGGGATTGATCTGATACACGGTGATTTCCGGAAAACAACCGAATCGAACAGGCAATTTTGTCGTTCCCAGCCCGGGATTGATGGCAAAAAGACCGACGCGACTGTCTGGCTTGGCTCCCAAGTGAAAATGCTTGTACGCACCCCACGTTTTACCAAGCAATCTTACTTGCCCGCCATGAGTATGACCCGTCAGCAGCAAATCTGCACGCAGTCCTGCTTCCTCTATATAAGTAATAATCTTCGGCGAGTGGGCCAGGAAAACAGTGAATGCTTGATCTTCCTTTCGCTCCTCCTGGACGTAAGCTTCCTTTCCATATACCGAATTGTCAAAGCCGTATATAGAAAGGGACCCTTTTTCATAGGCAATCGCGACGCCCTGGTTTTGCATTACATGCATGGACATTTTCCACGTCTCTTGCAAACTCTCGTACTCCTGCTCCGTATATCGCTTTTTGCGAATAAATCGCTTCTCTTCCCTTTCGTAATTCCCCGGTACAAAGTAGATGCCGTCCCGGGCTTTTATTCTGCCGATCTCTTTCATCATTTGTTCCAATTGTCCTCGATGCTGCACCAAATCCCCGGTGATGCAGACAAGATCCGGCTGCCACTTGTTGACGAGGCGATGCAACGAACCGTTTAGAAAATGCTTACGACCGTGCATGTCCGTGATGTGAATCAAAGTAAGTGCCGGAAGACCGGGTGCATGCAACTCGATCATCGTCGTGCGTACATACAAGGTGTGAACTACCAGCAGCACCGCAATCCCTGAGATGGTCCCTATGAACAGCAGAACGTTGATACGATTCACCCCCTATTCGGACAAAAAAAGAAAAAGCATCCAAAACCTGGAGCAACTCCGTCTTGGCCTGCTTTTTCGGATATCCCATCTTCTTCATCAAAGGGATTAATAGAGTCGATTCGTATACCCTTCCTGCAATTCCTTCGCTACCTGCTCCGCCGTAACATTTGGAATCTTGGAGTGGTCGACGTACATTTGTGGGGCCGAAGGAAGCAATTCCTTCTCCAACCATGAATCTGGAGTCCACAGACCTGACCGGATGAAAGCTTTGGCACAGTGTACAAAACACTCCTTTACCTCGACCCCTATGCCTAAAGTAGGGGTACGACCGTTTACCGTGCTTTTTTCCAGAAGCTCCGGGTCACGGCACACAAAAGCCTTCCCGTTGATCCGCAAGGTCTCTCCCAACCCGGGGATCAAGAAAAGAAGGCCGACATTCGGGTTGGAAATCACATTTTGAATGGAGTCCATTCTCCGGTTGCCGGGACGTTCCGGAATAAAGAGATGATGGTCATCGAGCACCATGACAAACCCCGGCTTGTCACCCCGAGGTGAAACGTCGCATTGACCATTTGCATCCGAAGTAGCCAGTGATAAGAATGGAGATTTGGAAATAAACTCACGGCAATGCTGATCCAGAAACGAAATGACTTTATTTGCAGCACGCTCGCTCGGGCTTCCATATTCAGAACGCAACTCTGCAAACTGTTCCATCGTGGATATCACATTCTGGAACCTTGTACTCATTCAATCACCTTCAATCTTTGGAATTTATCTCCATCTTAATACGTGTCACAGGATGCTGCCATGACTTTCTTATTCGTGACGTCCAGCAGACGCCATGGCTTCCTCCAACTTTTTCATCGCCAGATACGTAGACAGATTAAACGACTGCCAGTTCCACTCTGATTCGTTCTCCTCTTCTAAGCGATATTCCAGCCTTCTTCTGACCTTCTCTCCGATCTGCGGATCATCAGTCAAAGTCAATAAATAAGGAAACGCGTCATTCGACAGCCCCGTGAGATAGTCCAGGTCGATATGGCCCGTCTCGGCATAGCGTGCCAGGTTGTTTTTCACGATAATCGTATCGATGTTGGTGTAGTTGATCAGAACGTAGGCGACCAAGCCGACAATGGCGTAAGATCTGACCAGAGAAAAGCCGTCTCGCCAGATTTTGAGCAGCCCGATCAAAAATACGATCAGAAGATAAATCATGAAAGCGTGGCCCAACAGTCGCGAATAGGTATAGCCGTAAGCCGCCTCGTACAGCGAAAGCCGATAGTAGGCAGAAAAAAGCATGAAGCTTGTACATACAGTAAGCAAGCTGAGCAAGGCCTGAATGATCCGATAGATCGCCCGTTTTGCTCGTGAAGCAAAATGCATCGTGGTCAACAAAATGAGGAAATTGATCAACGTGACCATAATCAGTTCATTAAATCCGTTCTTGGCGTACTCCGCGTAAGTCATGCCCGCTGGCAAAATCATCTTCTCTCCGGTAAACAGATATGAGATCTGTACGGCGGTAAACGCGACGTACACCAAGTCGATAATCGTCAACATCGTCACAAGTACAACCCCGTCCCAGACGATCGGCTTTTCTTCCTTATGCGGTACAGGAACTTCGGCAAAAGGCTCCCACTTGCCCACGAGCGTGAATAAATAAGCAAACATGCCGACCCCCAAGGCCCCGATCAAAAAGAGGCGAAATACGGTCTCCACCGAAACCATTTCCCAAAACAGACGGGGAATCTCGCCCAGGAAAAACCCGAACACGCCATCCGCCTGTGACAAAAGGGACAAAACAACAAGCAATATAGGAACCGAAATCCCGATCCCGGCCGCGATTTTCTTTCCAATCCCATACTTTTTCTGGTCGACCCTGCTTTTGATCCATTCTTTGATTCCGCCAAAAGGCACGCGGATATGACGCAATGTGTAGATCAGTGCGATTTCAATCAGATCCCCGAGAAAGCCCACGGTATACCACTTTTTTCTGTTCCGCTCCGTTAGCAGAATCGTTTGCACGACGAACAAGAAAGGAACCAAGAGGAAATTAAGAAGGTGAAACAGGGTATTGGAGAATAAAACAAAAGTAGACGCAAGCATCAGGATTGGCACCGTCATTGCCCAAGAAAAAGCGTGCTGCCGCGTAAAGTGTATTCTCTCTCCCTGACTCGCCTGCCACCAGAATAACCCGTATAGACTAAGCAAAAACAAGGGATACGAGATTCCCGGCGCCTTGCTGTAGAAAAGAAGATCCGCCCAGATGGCAAGCGCCAACGAGCCTACACCCAATCCCAAAATCCCTTTTTGCCCTAATTCGTCCGTCATCGTCTGTCGCCCCTCTTTGCATATTCATCTGTAGGTACGAGAAGGTGACGAGGTCCGATACAGGAGAATGTCAAAAAGCTCCAGACAAACGGGAGTGGATCTTGATACACTGGATGAAACGAAGGCTGGGAGGACACGACATGAAGAAGATGTTTCAGTATAACTGGCAAATACGCGAGGAGTGGTTTGAACGATGCCACCTCATCTCTCTGGAAGAGCTGCTGGCCAACCGTGTCGGGGGTGCGGGGAGTATTCTCTACACGCTGTATCACATCGTGGACGTGGAATACAGCTGGATACGCGGGATCGCTGGAAAGCCCGACGTACAGATTCCATTTGAGCAGGTCCAGACACTTTCACTCGTCCAGGAGCTTTCTGATTCCTGGCATGGAGAGGTGCGCTCCTTTATTGAGAGTTGGTCCACTGAACGCGAGCATGACCGGGTCGACATCTCCTGGAATGACCGGCCTTACACTCAGGGTGACATCCTTCGCCACCTCATCGCGCATGAGATCCATCATGTCGGGCAGCTTTCGATCTGGGTGCGCGAGCTTGGGATCGAGCCGATATCTGCAAGTCTGGTGGACAGAAATAAGGGAGGAATTCTCTAGATGAGGGAAAAACAGAGGAATGACCATCAAACACACGTCGAACCAGACAATGCGCATACTCCACCATCTTTTAATAGCGTCGATGATCATTACCAAAAATATATGGGTGCGTCCCGCAAAAAAGTGAACCTCAGTCAATTGCCTACCCCGATCCGCTGGTTTGCCTATTTTTTCTATGCGGCTATCCTCGCAGGCGGGATTGCCTTAGTGGTATCGCTGGTGAGCTACTATTTGATTCCCTAGCAAAAAAACGGCCCATTAGCGCTTTCTCGCCGGTGGGCCTTCGCAATCACTTCTTTACGCTCACGAGATCCCGCACATTTATCCAATGGGATTCCCCATTGCAGACGAGTTTGAACCGTTCGTACTTCTTATCAATCTCGCGCACTACGCCCCATGCCGACTCGAACATGCCGAGATCGCCTTTTTGTGGAACGAACCACTTCACGTTGATCGGGTAGTTATACTGGGTCGAATCGTAGATCCGGAAGCACATCTCGCCGAAATCCTCTTCGTCAATTTCCGGACGCGGCTCAATCCCAAGCATTTCATTGTTCTCAAGGATAGCTGCTCGCTGTTCCGGTAATACCCCCCTCATGCTATCGAATAGATCGTCCATTTTCTTCGCCATACTGATCACCTCTACACTTCGAACGTACGTTCCTATTATGCGCTCTCCTTCAGAATTTATCAAGACAGAATACTTCTCCAGGAAAGGTGCCATTTACCTATCCAGATAAAGTATTAGACTGATTGGCATTCAACTAACGGGCAGCTTAGCATTTTCCCTGCACCCTCATGATTTTTTCGGGAAGCTAAAGTGAACCATAAATGAAGAACCCGAACGATTGGCATTTCAATCGCCCGGGTTTTGATGGATGTTTCTGTGAATCATGATATCCCTTTGCTAGTAAGCTAGGCTTCCAACCCTAGCTTTATTGCCATACTGTAGCCAGACGGCCCCATGTTATACCTTTTTCGTAATTCGATCAGATCGCGTCCAAAGGTCTGTTCCAGTGTTTCCCGGTGTGCTTGCATAATCTCGTAAATGTATAAATCATGGATGATTACCTCGGTGATCGGCATGACAAGACCAGGATGCATGGTCCAAGCAGCACGACTGTCTGTTCCAAGAGAAACGATACCAGCTACAACTTCTCGGTCGTCTATGCTCGCCACAATCCAACGTCCGCCGTATTCTCGTGTAATCTCTTCACTTGAATCGTGTGGGTACACCTGTGCAAAATCAAACTGTAATTCTCCATAAGCTACGATCAAAATCTCAACGCCTCGTTCAGCCGCCATCCTCAATTCAGATTCCAGTAGCTGCGCTTCTTCTGTCCAGATCTCTAGTAAAACACGTCCGCTAGCTCTGTTAATCGCTTCAGCCGTCCGGTTCAATATGGCTTCACACCCTGTAATGTTCCATATGTTTTCCCGATTTAAGGAGACATATGAATAGTGGGCAAGTGCATTTTCGGCCGTTTTTAATGAGGATTCGATTTTGTTTTTTTTCAACCGGATGAGTTCTTGGGGCTGGAGTGGCGTATATAACGAAGGATCTTCGTGGCTGATCATGATGTCACCGCGCTCCACCATTCCGTTTAACACTTCATATATTTTAGATCGTGGTACACCAGAATTCAAAGAAATCGCATACCCCGTTAAAGGTGATTTATCCAGAAGTGCCAGGTATGCTTTGGCTTCGTATTCGGTAAAATTCAAATCCTGTAGAATCTTAATGATTTCTAATTTCATTCATGAACCTCCTAGATACCGTTTCTTAAAAACACCGATTTTTTCGCTTACTCCATTATTACACTTGACACATGATGATGCCAATGATATATCTGTAAACACGTAGCTACTTATGTAGCCACTAATTGAAGCTGCATTATGAATACCTTGGAGGCACATCATGGATACTTCAAATGAGATCCAAAAAGTACTACAAACAAAGGCTCAAAAAACAGGTAGCCTTTCCCTACTTGCTATCATTATCGCTATTTTGTTTTGGAGCACTTCATTTGTGGGAACTAAGATTGCTTATAGCTCCTTTCCTCCTCTTACACTGGGGGCCGCTCGTTTTGTCATTGCTTCGATTATTTTAGGCGTGATTATGTTAGCTAGAAAAGAATTCGTAAGGCCAGCACCGAAAGACATCGGATTAATGGGGCTGAGCGGAATATTGGGAACGACACTTTACTTTGCGCTTGAAAATATCGGGCTTGAACTGACAACAGCATCAAGCGCCGCGCTGATCGTCGCTTCTTATCCGGCGATAACAGCACTCCTTGAATTCATCTTTTTTCGTGTGAAAATTTCATGGGTGAAGGGACTAGGGATTGGAATTGCAGTTGTCGGAGTGTATCTGATTATGGGTGGTAGCCCGGGGGAGATCTCGGGGCAGTTGACGGGAAACGTAATACTGATTCTTGCTGGTGTTGTGTTTGCAGCATATAACTTTACCACGCGCAAAGTTGTCAAAAATTATTCGATGGTAACTGTCTCGTTTTACCAGACGATTGCCGGAACAATTGCATTTATCCCTCTTGCCTTCATTGAGCAAACCAGATGGCAGGTGCCGAACACGGAGTCTCTTTTGATGCTGCTCTACCTTGGAACTTTCTGCTCTGTTGTAGCCTTCATGTTTTATAACTATGGGCTGCGCACCCTCAGTTCTAGTACGGCAGTGGCGCTGATGAACCTGGTTCCTATTTTCGGAGTACTTTTCTCAACAGTGTTCCTTAACGAAGTTTTGCGTATAGTCGATATGTTAGGAGGAATTATCATCATTTTTGGAGTAATTTTAAGTGTGAGGGATAAGCAGACTGGCACTAATGTTACGCCATGAAAAAGACCTCCTTAACGAGGTGTCGTTATTCACCGTTAAGAAGGCCGTTATCCGCAACCCCTGCATCATGCATTTGGGGTTGTTATTGTGCAGTTAATCGTCACACTTCTCTTCCTTGCCCTTCGCCAGTGCTGTCTTGAAAGACGAGCCGCAGCCGCAGGAAGCGACCGCATTCGGGTTATGGATGGCAAAGCCTCCGCCCATCATGGAATCCTTGTAGTCGATTTCGGTGCCTTTAATGTATAGATAGCTGTCCTGGTCGACAACAATATTGACTCCATCCTGTGTGAAGGTCTCGTCGCCTTCCTTCATTTCCTTGTCCCAGCCGATTCCGTATGTGAAGCCACTGCAACCACCCGGTCGGACGCCGACGCGCAAAAAGACGTTGGGATCATTTTCTGCCGCCAACATTTCTTTTACCTTCAAGCTGGCTTGCTCGGTCAATGTAATCATCTTGTTCCCTCCTTTGCCAGGCCCGTGAAGCACCTGCTTCCTCTCTATAGTATACAAAAGAAGCGTCCTCCCCCACAAGGTTCCCCTACACTTGTGCAGCCCATTCTTGCGGGCAAAATAAAAAAGAGAGGTGCAACCTCTCTATGCAAAATGAGCTTTATTTTCCAGCAAATAAAAGCGATACGATTTTTTACTGCTATTATCTACCTTAGACAGACTATGATCGATCTGGTTCAGTTCGTTGTGCAGTTCATCAATTTTGATACTGTATTCTAGGACTTTCGGATGATCCAACCCAAACTCTAACCCCATGTTAACCATTCGCTGTCGAAGGAGTTCGATATTTTCGAGTAAAATGTCCCGCATTTTGAAGCTCCTCCTATACATAGATCAGGCTTTCATACCTACATTTTACAAGAATAGCCTTGTTTTAGCAAACAAAATTTCCCACCATTCTCGTTCCTTCGGACAGAATATGCCGATATTTGTTAGTTTTTTACAGTCGACACTTGCAAGACATCTGTTGTTGTTCGCTCATGACAAGAAGTTTATAATATAGGTGCCCTTGTGTCCGATTACACGTAAGATTTTTTACGACTTGTAGAAAGGAAGTGATTGGAATGGCGCTCGACCTAATTGCCATCCAAGACAAATCACTCGCTGGTATTGCTGAAAAAGTACTACACGGTGAACGCCTGACACTGGAGGATGGCGTAACGCTATTCAACTCCAACGACCTGCTCACCATTGGCCAGTTGGCGAATCACGTCAACTATCAAAAGAATGGTGACAATGTTTACTTTTTGCAAAATCTTTACATCAATCCGACCAACGTTTGCGAAGCGCATTGCAAATTCTGCGGATTCCGTCGCGATCAAGGGGAAGATGGCGCCTACACGATGAGCATGGAAGAGTTGCTGCATTATGTAGAAACGCGTTATCATCCCGGCATCCGTGAATTCCACATCGTCGGCGGCCACAATCAACACATGCCGTTCGACTATTATCTGGATACCCTGCGTACGCTGAGAAAAGCGTATCCCGATGTGACACTCAAATCGTATACAGGTGCTGAGATCGAGTTCTTCTCCCGCATCTCCGGCCTCTCCATTCGCGAGGTGCTGCAAGAATTGATGAAGGCGGGTCTGCAAAGCTTGACAGGCGGCGGTGCGGAAATCCTGACCGAACGCTATCGCATGAAGATGAGCCCAGAAAAGGCAAGCACCGATATGTACCTGCAAGTGCACCGGACTGCCCATGAACTGGGACTGAAAACACATACGACCATGCTCTACGGTTCCATCGAGACGTTAGAAGAGCGCGTCATTCACATGCTTCGCCTGCGCGAACTGCAGGATGACACCAACGGCTTCATGGTCTTCATCCCGCTCGCGGTTCAGCCGATCAAGGCTACTGCAGGCATCAAGCGCCGCAACTCCGCGATTGACGACCTGAAAACCATGGCGATCAGCCGTCTGATGCTGGACAACTTCCAGCATATCAAAGCCTACTTCATCAACATCGGTACGCAGCTGACACAACTCTCCCTGACCATGGGGATCTCTGATGCGCACGGCACGCTGATCGAAGAACGCATCAGCCACTCGGCCGGAGCCCTGACTCAGCAAGCGCTCACCGTGGATGAACTTGTCTGGCTGATCAAAGGCGCTGGCAAACGCGCCCTCGAACGCGACACCTTCTACAACGTGATCAAAGAACACTAGAGTCGACAACAAAAAAGCTGATCCATGTCTTGGAAGAGATACATGGAATCAGCTTTTTCTTTTTCTGCCATAGTAAGGAGGAAATACATCTATCCTAACGCTTACAAGGGAAGGTCCTTGAAGGGGTCGTCATCTTCCTTCAGAACTTGTTTGATCTTATCCAGCAACGCCTCTGCTGTCGGCGCTTGAACCAATTTTCCGTTGACGAGTGCGAATGGCTCCAGATAGCATTCGCCGCAATACCCCAGGCACCCATATTCCAGCACGTCTACATCCAATTCCGGATCCTGCTCCAAGGCATCGATCACGACTTGCGTATAGGAAGCGGCGTTGCTCGCGCAAAATTCTACCAAAGCTTTCATCGATTGTCACCTGCCAATTGCCATGACTTCATATGCCCTTTATTGTACCTCGTCTTTCGTAAAAATCCAGCGGGGATTGCGGGAAAAAGATTCTGCTTGCAATTTTAGCGAAAGAGAACTAAAAATAGAATGGGTGCTGTAAAAAACGGACATAAGAAAGGAATAGACCTTCTATGAAACGACTTGTAATCCTTGGCGGAGGATACGGGGGTCTTCGTATTATCGAGCGCGTCCTGTCTCCGGACTTACCGGATGATGTGTTGATCACACTGGTAGACCGGATGCCGTTTCACGGTTTGAAGACAGAGTACTACGCTTTGGCTGCTGGGACACAGCCAGAATCCCATCTGCGTGTCGCCTTTCCCAACGATCCTCGCTTGTCAGTAAAATACGGCGAGGTTTCGGCAGTTCATCTGGATGAGCAGTCAGTCAGTTTTGCCAATGGAGACAGCCTTGCGTACGATTGGCTGGTGATCGGTCTGGGCTGTGAGGACCGCTACCATGATATTCCTGGCGCTGAACAATTCACCTGCTCCATTCAATCCATGCGTTCCACTCGCAACACATACACAGCCATCAACGATCTGAACCCCTATGCTACGGTCAGCGTCGTTGGAGGCGGACTGAGCGGCGTAGAGCTTGCCGCCGAGCTGCGCGAGAGCCGTCCTGACCTGAACATACGGATCATAGACCGCGGGCAAAGCATTTTGAGCCCATTCCCGAAAAAGCTGCAAGAATATGCGTCTCAATGGTTCATCGAGCATGAGGTGCAGCTTGTCTCGATGGCAAACGTGACGAAAATCGAGCCGGGGATTGTGTACAATCACAATGAACCGGTCGAAAGTGACGTCATCGTCTGGACTGCAGGCATTCAAGCCAGCTCCATTGTACGCAACCTGCCTATCGAAAAGGATAACATCGGCCGCGCCAAATTGAACCAATACCATCAGATTGCATCCCATCCCAATGTCTATGTCGTCGGCGATTGCGCCAGCACGGCAATTGCTCCAAGTGCGCAAACAGCGGAGTTGATGGGAGATCAGATCGCCATGATCCTGAAACTGGACATCAAGGGCGAAGCGTTTCCTACTTCCCTTCCCCCTCTCAAGCACAAGGGCTTCCTGGGGTCGCTGGGCAAAAAAGAAGGCTTTGCCAGCATGGGCAAAGTCTCGCTGGTCGGTCAAATGGCACGCGTCATCAAGAGCGGACAATTATGGATGTACAAAAAGCATATGGGCTAAACCGATAACCCTATCTGGCACTCTAGTCAGATAGGGTTTCTTTTTGTAAGATATGATTTATCTAGTAAGTTCATCCAATAATTGAAAAGCTTGTTTCAATGCTTCCTTGGGCACCTGGGCATAACGATCCCCCAAGCTCACCTCATAATAGCATCCTTTGTCGCTGTCCCTGAGAAAATGGGTCAGGGCAACACCTGTCTCCTCATAGACCGTAAGCAAAAGCGGCTCCAGCTTCTCTTTTGGCATCTGTACATGGACGTGGAACATATTGGAGACAGGCACAACCGGTCTGGTCTCGAAGATACGGCATTCATTATAATAATGCGCAAGTTCCTTGGCATCTTCATAATACTGTGGAAACTGGTCTTTCCTCTGCTCAAAATAGTAATCTGCGCTGAGGATATATGGATACAGACTGATTAGATCGCCGCCATGACGCCTTTTCCATACTATTGACTCTTTTGTAAATGCTTCGTCACCGGCCAGGATCGCTCCCGCAATTCCGCCGATTCCTTTGTAGAAGGACAGGTAGACACTATCAAACAAGGCGCAAACCTCTGCTGCTGTTTTTTGATAATACGGGAGAACCTCCAACAGACGGGCACCATCCAGATGGATCTTGATTCCCTTCTCACGACAGTACCGGGAGATCGCTACTATCTCCTCATAATCAGGCAATTGCCCGCCAATCTCGCGCTGAGGGAGTTCAATCAACAGGCAGGCAATCTCTTCCTTCATGCCCATTACATCTTCTAAAGTGATCACTCTGTCTGTATCGGCCAAAAGAACGGCTTCGATCCCGTGCAGCTTTTTCAAGCCATCTTCCTCATGGATCTCCAGATGGCACAAAGGATGGTAGGCGACCCTCTTCAATCCGAGCTGGTCAGACCAAATTCTCATGGCAATTTGCTGAGCCATCGTGCCGCTCGGAAAAAACACCGCCGTTTCTTTTCCTAGAAGTGCTGCCATTTTCGCCTGAAAATCTTCAATCAGTGGACCTGAACCGTAGTTGTCGCTGTCTTGATGGCCATCCCACTCGCTCAAGGCATCTTTCAAGACTTGCAGATTTCTCGCCCGGTGTCCGGTTAAAGGGTATGCGGCGCGATCGTAGGTTTGTTGCAAACGTGTAGCTGGACTCATAGGGTACATCTCCTTTTCCGATTCAAAGGATGGGGTTATTCTCTCTCCTGAATATACACCCTCTTTCCTTTTGTAACAGCAATATTTCATCATTTAAGAAAAGAGTGAGGAAGCATGGGTCCAATTGACAAGCGAAATCGACTAGACGAAGAGCCTTTTGGCTACCGCATGGCCAAAAACAATACGGTTTTTATCGACTATCAAGGCAAACCAATAAAATCACTGAAGGATACCGAAGCTGAGAAACTTCTCCAGAAGATCAACGCCGCGCAGAATAGCCAGGAAGTACAGCTCATCCTGGCAAAGATTACTGGAAACTTCAAAAGAGGCAATGAACGCTTGGCTTCCGCTAAGAATAAAAGATTTCCCTAGCATAATCCGGCAAAAAATGCACGGCTACACGCCGTGCTAATGAATATCAAGGACTGTCCTCGTCTGTCCTTTCAAATCAGTATCAAAGGGGCTGCGGAAATGAACTACCGATTAGAGAAACTGGACGCATTTCAGATCGTTGGCATCAGGGAAAGGGTCAATATGAAAGAAGCTTTTCAGATCGTGCCACAGCTATGGGGACGCGCTCGCGAGCAAGGAACGTTTGAAACGCTGTGGAACGTTCGCCGTGAAGGTCATCCCATCCGCGGGATTCTGGGTGTCTGCGCAGACGGTGACTTCGGCAGGAATGAAGAATATGACTACGTACTATCAATCGTGTCCGATCAGAATCCACCTGACGGCATGGCGAAGCTTGCCTTTCCCGAATCGACCTGGGTGGTCTTCGAGGTGTCTGGGAACCCGATGGAGATGCAAAAAGCCTGGCAGCAATTCTACGCGGATTGGCTGCCAGCCTCTGCTTATGATCCAGCTTATTTGCCTGCTATCGAATGCTATTTGCCGCCCGAAGAAAACAAAAATGAGCTGTGGGTGCCTGTCGTCAGCAAGAGCGCTGATTAAGGAAGGAAATTACCATCATCGCTTTTGCACCCGCACAACCGGAACCTTTCGCACTTCGTAGGTCCCCGTCAGCCATTGTTCTTGCAGAACATTCAGTTTCAGCAAACTGGCGATTTTTCCTGTGTCCGCTCTGGACATGAGACGCCAGAGCGAGGCGTCAGGCAAAGCGTTGTATACCTTGTCATCGTTGTACTCGCGCCGTTCCTGGTAGCTGATCGTCAAGGCGTACTCCTCTGTCTCGGTTTTGCCTGCCTCGGCGTATCGTTCCAAGAGTTCGCTACGCAGCAAGTTTAATTCTTCCTCGACCAGTTTTTGTGTCTCTTTTAATTGATAGTATCGGGCCAAATGATTGTCCATTCGCTCGTCCCTCCATTTGGTTACGTCTTCCTCATGGATGATATGACCAGCTGCGAGAGCGTAGAACAAAGGAGGAATCAGATGTTTGTAAAAGTGTACAGGTATCGGATCAAACCCGAAAAAGAGCAAGAGTATCTGGAGATCCAGAAAGCTGCAGAAAACATCTACGCTCAGTTTGTGGACAAACGATCCGTTCATGTAAAAAGTATGGACGACGATTCTGTCTGGATGGAGATCCATTGGTACAAGGATGCTAAAAGCTATGATCAGGCTATTCCGATCATCGATCAACAAGAGGAGATACAGCAGCTATATCAGAGATTCCTGGATGTGCTGGATTCAGAAGAAGACATACATGAGGAAGATTACCTACAAATGCTGAATGTACAATCTTGATATGTACAAAAAGACAGCCTCCCTTCCGTGCTTCATGTAGGAAAGGAGGCTGTCTTATGTTATGCAATCAGGCTTACTTTTGGATCATCGTGTTGATCGCTTCACCTGGATGCTTTACCAGGAAGGTGGAGTACTCGATTTGCCAAGGATTCCATTTTCCCTCGCTTTGGTAGCCCCAGACGCTGTTTATGTGTGAAACCGTGTCAGTGTTGTTGATTCCGACGATTCGTTGTTCCCCTACCAGCTCATAGGTTCCATTGCCATCCATGTCGATGGGGGTTAATGCACCGAACGGATACGAGTAAACAGTTGTATCTTCGTTTCCTTGCTGGATCTTGCCAGCTTGATCATACAGCTTGGACGCGATGTAGACATCCTTGCCGGCGCTCACGTCAATCGTCAACGGTTTCTCGAGCTTGGAGCCCTTGCCCTCTACCTTGAATCCGTCTACGAATTTGCCCTCAAAATGAATTCCTTCGTTTTCTTCATCACCGAAAATGACAGTCGGCTTGTTCTTTTCGAAAGTGGCGATGACGTGGTTGTAAATGCCTCCGCTGCCGCCGGTCGCTGTTTTCACGAACGCATCCGCGACTTTATCGCCGGTGAAGTCGAGCAGGGAAAGCTCGCCCTCATAGCCGCCGAGATCCTTGATGTCTGTCTTGAGGAAGGATTTAGATTTTCCATCTTGCACGACGATATTCATATGGGAAGCGTAAATGTCATCCGCATTTTCTTTCTCGCCTACCAGATATACGATATCTTCTACTTGATCGCCATTTACATCTGCTGATTTTTTGTCGATCACATAGGTGTTTTTCTCCAAACCGATTTGCGCTGCCTCTGTGAAAAGTTTCCCTTTCTCAGAGTCGGCGTGCGCCACTTCTGTATTTCCTAACGTCCATCCTGCGGCTCCTACCACACCGGCCAGGAGCAGGAATGTAACAGGCTTCATCCATTTGTTTTTCATCGTGATTTCCTCCTCAGTTGTCTTTGGTACAATTACAACTATAGGACGAATCCTCGATTTGTTCGTTACAAATGGTTTACGAACTGAAAACAAAATGGTAACAAACGTCTATTTTACGTTATCCAGCACGCTTTTGATATTCGCCGCCGAGTCTTGTCGAAGACTCAGATTATAGTGCGCTCTGACCGCTTGGTAGACAGCATTGAGGTTCTTGCTGCTTTTGTTTTTGCGATAAGCGGCTATTTCCTTTGCAAATTTGGGATGATGAATCAGATCGCGGCTCCAGTCCCATGCGCGAGGCTTTTGCGCATCCTTGCGGGCTTGATCAAGCATTTGAGCAAATCGGGAAATGAAATACGCATCTACCTTTTTCCGCGCTTGTTGATAGGCGGTCGTATAGCGCACAGTGTCGGAATAGGGGTTGACGGGCTCTCCGTTCATCTGGATTACGTCCGGGATTCGCACGGGAACCATACCCGGCTTCAACTTGATCTGATAATACTCCCATCCGGTCTGGGTCTTCTTCCCTGGCATAATCAGCATGAGAAAGGGAAAGAGGCGATCATAAGCCTCCTCTTCCACGAATTTCGTCGGCCCGGGGTCCTTGCTCAGTGGAGACTGCGGATATAGATACCCCTCGCTGTCGACCACAAATCCCGGCAGCCCTACCTCCACAGCCCAGCGCACCGCGGTATCCTCCGAATCCTTCAAGTCGATTCCCCCATGATACGGACGAACCTGATTAAACATCCGGTAAAGGACTGTAGCGACGAATTCCTTCGTGGCTTTCCCGTCATCGATTTCCTCCCACTTTACGTATCCTGCATCGACGAGCGGCTGTAGACGGACATTCATGTGAATATCTGCTCTTTTTTGCTGCAGCTCGCTGCGTTCCTCCCAAGAAATGCTCGGATCGGCTATACGCTTGTTCAGATCTTCCAAATTAAGATTCGCCGGGAAATGCGGAGGAAAGATACCGATGAAGTAAAAGACATTCCAGAGGAATCCTTTTTTGGAGGATTGGAATTTCAAATTATTATCAATAAACAGTTTGTGATAAGTGTCGCCTTCCCTGTCCAAAAGATAGTCCCCCTGAACGTAATCCAGTATTTGCGCTTGTGTTTGCGGATTGAGGATGTCGACCATTTCCACATTCAAAAACAGGTATTTTTCCGGATTCGGCGGAAGTTGGTACGTGATCTGGTGGCTCGAAGCTTCCGCCTTGGCGATGTCTGAGACGGGAACCATGCTGATAAAGGTCGACATGAAAATGGTAGCTGCAAGCGCTACTGTAAGTAACTTTTTACCAAACATAATAAAACCTTCCTTTTTTCGTATTTAATCGATTAGACGAAAAAAGGAAGGTGAAGTTTCGCTATGGTATGCCGTACCTTCCGGACAACTAAGCTCCAAGTCAATCAACGACTTTCTTCTTTAGCCTTTTTACCTTGTATAAACGGTGATAGAAGAATGGAAAAGAAAAAAAGGAAGAAAGCTCCAAGTGCAGCCCAGTAATTAATAAAAAACTCTATACCTGTTAAAAATGACATAATCCCTATCGCAAAGAACAACAATATTGTTGCGGCGCCTCCAACCCCAAAGCTTATAAAAAAATGTTTCAACTTTAAACCGGCACTCAATTTTTCCTGCAATTTTTGATCCCCCTTGATTAAATAGTCCAAACTGACGCCATACAAATCACTGATTGCCACTAAGGTCATAAGATCAGGGACACTTTTGTTGTTCTCCCATTTAGATACTGCCTGCGGAGTAACATGTAATAATTCTGCCAATTCGCTTTGTGATTGCTTTTTTTCTAATCTCAAGTTTTTTATCTTCTGATGAAAGTTCATGATTCTCTCCTTTCCTTTTCACAACAACATTATCTGATTCTGAGCATAATGATCAATCAACCACTGGTTGATTGCCATAAACGCCTCGTTACTAATAGCGTAACCTACTCTAATTGATCCCTCTCCCCCCGACTGTACACAAAAAAACGACCAGACGATTATCATCTGGTCGCTTCTTTTAAGATGTATGCTTTTCAAGTTCCGTATTCGCAGCAACAGGCTGCAGCCCCATATCCTCCAGCTTGGCGTATATATCCTTCAGCTTGGGATTTCCCTCGCCGACAATTTCCCCGGAAATTACGACAAGCGGATACCATAAATCTTCCTCAATAATGCGCGTGGCCCAGCTTTTGTCTTCCTCTGTCTGCGGTTGTTGAAAATCACTGTAGGCAATACAAATGCTGTCTGCTCCGTACTTGCGGGAAAGCGCCGCCTGAAGCCACTCCGCCGTTTCCTTGGCGGAAGGCAGATTGACGCAGCTCGCACATAACTGTTCGGTCCCGTATACCTTGACTTCGACACTCATCGCTTTTGTCACCTGCCTATTCGTGAACTGCTTGCTTTAGGAGAGCGCTTGTTCCAGATCCTCAATCAGGTCCTGTACGTCTTCGATCCCGACAGAGATGCGAACCAGGCCATCTGTAATGCCCAGCTCAGCGCGGCGCTCTGCTGGAATGGAAGCATGAGTCATCCGTGCAGGTACACTAATCAGGCTTTCTACTGCTCCCAGAGATTCAGCCAGCGTAAAGTATTTCACTTTTGCCAGAACCTCGTCGGCACGCTCGGCGCTTCCTACGTCAAAGGAGATCATGCCGCCGAAGCCGCGAGCTTGTTTTTGAATCAGTTCATGACCGGAGTGACCGGACAAGCCTGGGTAAATCACGCGCTTGATGTCGCTGCGCTCCGATAGCCAATTTGCCAGCGTCCGAGCATTGTGCTCATGCTCTTCCATGCGAAGTCCCAGCGTTTTCATCCCGCGCAGCAACAGCCAGGAGTCTTGAGGACCAAGGATTCCGCCGATCGCGTTTTGCACATAGTGCAGCTCTTCACCCAGTTGCGCGTCTTTGACCACAACCAGACCCGCCACGACGTCGCTATGTCCTCCCAGGTATTTGGTCGCGCTGTGGAACACGATGTCTGCACCTAGATCCAATGGATTTTGCCAATATGGGGTCATGAAAGTATTGTCGACGACCAATAGGACGCCTTTTGCCTTGGCGATCTCAGCCAATGCACGAATATCGCTCACTTTGAGCAATGGGTTGGTCGGTGTTTCCATAACGATCGCTTTGGTTTCCGGGCGAATCGCAGCCTCGACCGCCTTCAAATCGCTTGTATCCACATAGGACGCATCGAGACCCATTCTGGAAAATACGCGTGTCACGACACGGTAGGTGCCGCCGTATACGTCATCGCCGACAACCAGATGATCGCCTTTGTTGAACAGCGAGAGGATTGTCGAAAGGGCTGCCATACCGGAGCCAAAAGCGAATCCGCGCGCGCCGCCTTCCAATTCAGCGATATAAGTCTCCAGTGCATGGCGCGTCGGGTTGCCGGTGCGGGAATACTCAAAGCCCTTGTGCACCCCAATTGCCTCTTGCTTGTAAGTACTTACTTGATAGATCGGAACCGAAACGGCTCCTGTATGTGGATCTCCCTCGATTCCGCCATGGATCAGACGCGTCTTGATTCTCATTTTATATGCCCCCTTGGTAGATTTTTTTGCTGAGATAACGCTCGCTGCTGTCTGCGAACAATACGACGATGTTGGTTCCTGATGCTGCTACCGATGCTTCTCGCAAGGCTGCTGCCATCGCGGCTCCTGCAGAGCTGCCCACCAGCATGCCTTCTTTGGCTGCCAGTTGCTTCACCCAATCGAATGATTCGACATCCAGGATCGTGTGAATCGCGTCAAAATAGCTGGTATCCATGAATGGCGGCAAAAACTCCATTCCGATGCCCTCTGTCTTGTGCGGTCCGGACTCGCCGCCATTCAGTATGGAACCCTCTGGCTCGACGATCACGGTCTTGATGTTCGGATTTTGCTCCTTGAGATAGCGAGCCGCCCCCATGAAGGTTCCTCCTGATCCCGCTCCGGCTACAAAAACCTGCACATCACCTTCCATTTGCTTCCAAATTTCCGGTCCTGTGGTCTTGTAATGCGCATCCGGGTTGGCAGGATTTGCGAATTGCTGGGGAACAAACGAGCCCGGAATCGATTCCGCCAGCTCTTTCGCCTTAGCAATGGCCCCTTTGATACCCAGCTCAGTCGGCGTATTGACTACCTCTGCCCCGAGCGCGCGCATGAGCTCCTGCTTTTCTTCGGAGAATTTTGCAGGCACGCAGAAAATGACTTTATATCCTGTTCCGACAGCAGCCAGTGCTACCCCGATCCCAGTATTTCCTGCTGTAGGCTCGATAATTGTCCCGCCCGGCTTGAGCTCACCGCTCTCTTCGGCCGCACGGATCAGCTCCATCCCGAGTCTGTCCTTGACGCTGCCGCCTGGATTGAAATACTCCAGCTTAGCAAACAAACGGACGCCCTGCGGAAGCTCGAACTGCGTGATTTCCACGATCGGCGTGTTGCCGATCAGTTCTTTTACGTTGCGATATACGTTCACGTCAATCTGACTCCTTATCACGTAGTTACTTTCACGTCTATTATAACATGTCATTTCTGTAAAAAGGGGATACACTGCACATACGAAGCCATACATGTGCAAAGTGCAGACCAGGTTCCTGTAGCCATGGATTTCTGTTCGCGTAATGATTATAATAAAGGAGAAGCTGGGAAAGGAGTGAATGAAACATGGAAGTTATGGATCAAGTACAAGAAGTTCTCGATAAACTGCGTCCTTATCTGCAACGCGACGGCGGCGACGTGCAACTCGTCGATGTCGAAGATGGCATCGTGAAACTGCGCCTGATGGGTGCATGCGGAAGCTGCCCTTCGTCCACCATCACCCTGAAAGCCGGGATTGAACGCGCTCTGATCGAAGAAATCCCAGGTATCAAGGAAGTACAACAAGTATTCTAAGCCGACTCAGGCGTAGAAGCAGCTACGAATCTGTAGCTGCTTTTTTCATTTCCATGGCCTTGTTCAAAAACTCGACGACCCTTTGCCCATATTCCTCGGGGTGCATCGCATAGCTGCGCACATGTCCGGCTTCCGGCACCAGCCAAAGCTGAGACCCCGGATCACTCGCCATGGCGTACAGTCGTTCACTGTTCACTGCTGGCACCGTGGTATCCGCAGTCCCATGAATAAAGAAAATGGGTTTGTCTGCTTGCTTCACCGCCAGATACGGCTTCACATCACGCGGATTGGCCCGCATTAATACGGGTGTCAACGTCAGGATAAACCAGTTGAAGGGAAAGCGCGGCAGGCCCGTCCACTGCGGCAAGTTTTCTTCCAAATACTCTTGCAAGGAGTAAAAAGGGGAATCCGCCACAATCGCGGCGATCCGCTGATCGACTCCTCCCACGAGCAAAGACGTAGCCGAACCCATCGAAAAACCAACCAACCCCAATCCATGCCCCTGTCTGCTCGCAGCGACAAAATCAATGGCTCCAAGTAAATCCTGCTGTTCGTGAAGCCCGATCGTCGTCAAGGCATCACTGGATTTACCCGCGTTGCGATAATCGAACATCAGGACATCATAACCGTCACGTACCAGTTTGGCTGCCAGCGACAAGGCGGGCAAATGTGGCTCCTGCCTGTTTTGACTGTAGCCATGCGAAAAAATGACCGTTTTCCGGCGTGAATAGCCCGTCTCCTTTTCCGCTGAAAAATACCAGCCAGCAAGCGAAATCCCGGCTTCTCGGCTGGGGAAGCGCACATCCTCTGCCTGCTCCAACCCAAAATCCCTTGGCTCCATATCAATAGGCTTCCTTTTTGGATGCGTCAGCTTCCACGTCACTTGAAAGGAGATCAATCCGATCACAATGGCAATCACCAGCAATCCTGCTGCGATACTGCAAAGGAATGTCACCATAGAGGGGTCAGAGGCCCCCCTTCGCCAAGCACATGGACGATATTGGCTGCCGAAAGCGGGGCCATTACAGGCTCCTGTGAAAAAGCATCCAGTCCGGCAGCCCAGATCTGCTTAGTCACTGCACGCGGCATCGGGGCATCATCATTCGTTATTTTTCTCGTCACGACGATCCATGGCTTTTTCATCTTCCTGCCTCCACAACCAGTCAATTTGTGGAATGGACGTCCCGTACTGTTGTTCAATCACCTGCGGATACCGACGGAGTGCCTCTTCCATATGAACAAGCTCGTCTTCCAAGTGTGTATGCCAGATTTGCGCGTCTACAGCCTCCCGCTCCTCATCCGGCAGTTCCTTGTAGGTCTCCACCAACTTGAGAAATCTCCCCGGATACAGCATCAGGCCGAAAATGATCGGATACTCGCTCTCCAGCAGGGCAGAGACGCTGTTGTAACCATCTAAGAAACGGATCGCAGTCTCATCCTGCCATCCATTGCGTCTGCTCTCTGCCTTGAGCCATTGACCGATGTCGCGAGCTCGCATATCCAATATCCAATTCCACTCGCCGCCCATCAGCCGGGCTTCCTGTTCATTCCAAAGCATAAACCCTTGATCAAAGTTTTGGTAGGCTACTTTACCAAAAGATGCACTTTCCTTAACCACCTGGTCATAGCCAGCCGCTTGCAAGTATTGGAGAGCCGTCTCGCCCAACTGATGGACGTACGTGAAGCTGGTCAACAGAAATTCGTCCATAGGAGTAAACTCCCCGTGCATTTCGTCCAGTTCATCACGATATTCGTTATAGTGGCGAAGCTTGCGCCGCCACATGCTGGGCCAGCTTCCCAGGGAGCTAAAGGGCAGAAATAATTTGTCTCCGGTAAAGGATGCTGTGGCTTTGTGAAAACGAGCCAGCGACTGTCCGCAAGCATACGCCGTGTCTTCCAGCTTGCCTTCCCTCACACCTCTGTAGAGATAGCACATCGTATCCTCATAGAACGTGTGGCCATGCCCACCATTTGTTTTGACCAGCTTCAGCATCCCGATCTCCTGCTGCTGCGCAAGAAGCTTGCGTACCCGTTCTATCAACTTGCTTTTATATTTGTAACCTGCTGGTGCCGTATACAAATAAAACAGTCCCTGATCCGTCTCAAGTACCTTGCTCGCGCCAGATTCCCGCCAACCATTGATAACGAATCCGTACTCTTCCTGCAAAAACTCCTTTTCCTCCATGGAATGCTGACCTCCTCACACACCTTCTTGCCGCCCCTTGTCTTGGGCACAGCACATTCTTTCCCTGTGAAAGTGTATGTGTGAACGACCGGATAGGTGCCTAACTCGATGCAGATACTATCCGCATCTGAAGAGAATTGGCTTTTTTATGTGAGGAGGAGAAATTCGAACCATGGCAGACCAGGCTTTAAACAGTTCATCCTGCCTGCAGATTGTCATCGATCTCTTGCAGAAGCGTGGCGTCACGCTGGATGATATTGCCGACATCGTGATGTTCCTGCAAAAAAACTACATTCCCGATCTCTCGCTGGATTATTGCCGGGAGAGTGTCTATTCCGTCCTGAAGAAACGGGAGGTGCAAAACGCGCTGCTGACTGGCATCCAACTGGACATGCTGGCAGAAGAAAAAAAGCTGCTGCCTCCGCTGCAGGCCATTATCGAGACAGATGAGCCTCTGTATGGGGTAGACGAGGTACTGGCACTGGCCATCGTCAATCTGTACGGAAGCATCGGCTTCACCAATTTTGGCTATGTAGACAAGATCAAATATGGAAAGCTGGAGCAGCTTAACGACAAACGGGCAGGCGTCCACACATTCCTCGACGATCTGGTCGGCGCTGTCGCTGCAGCAGCTTCGAGCCGCATCGCTCACCGGGAAAAACAACACGAGGAATGTCTAGAGAGTGATCCGTCGTAGCCACTCGGCTAAATCCTCCGCCACATGTGTAGGCTGCACAGTATGGCGTTGGGCATCTTCCCTGTTGGAGTAGCCTGTCAGTACGAGCAAGCTGTCCAGACCGCTATTGGCGCCTGCCTCGATATCCGTATGAAGATTGTCCCCGACGACCAGGGTATCGGCTGGATTCGTTCCCAGCTTGCTCAAAGCATATCGGACGATGATCGGTTCTGGCTTGCCGATGAAGGTCGCTTCGGCGCCGGAGGCAACCGCTACTGCCGCAACCAGCGATCCATTGCCGGGGGTTAATCCATGATCTGTCGGCAGAGCGGCATCCCCGTTGGTGGCGATCAGGGCGGCCCCATTGCGTACCGCCCGAGCCGCATTCGCCAATTTTTCATAGGAAAACTCCCTGTCGATGCCCACCACGACATATTTGGCCGACTCTTCTGTCAGGACAAAGCCACGACTAACCAACTCCGTACGAAGCCCCTCTTCCCCGATGACGTACACACCAGCTCCTTCATCCCGCTCGGACAAGTACTGGGCAGTCGCCATACTGGACGTGTAGACTTCATCCGCTGTCGCCTCAATTCCCATTTGCTGCAAACGTTTTGCCACCTGCTGCGGTGTCGCGGACGAATTATTCGTCAAAAACAAATAAGGGATCTGCTCTTCACGCAGATGCGCAAGAAAGGCCTTCGCACCCGGCACCGCCTCCGACCCGCGGTAGATGGTGCCGTCCAGATCAAGCAAATATCCTTTGTAGACTTTTACACTCATATAGATAGATTCTCCTTTTTTTGGAAGAAATCTGTTGCGGACCTTGGTTGTCATCACACATCGGGCAACAGAGTCTCCCAGATCAAAAAGACATTCAAAATGACGACCAAAGAGGCAACAATCCAAGCAAAAATCGTCGTGATCCTTCGATTCACCAAGGCACCCATGATCTTTTGGTTGCTGGTAAAAAGAATCAACGGTACCAGTGCAAAAGCAATTCCAAATGACAAAATCACCTGGCTCATCACCAAGGCATTCGTCGGATTGACGCCCATAATAATGATGAGCAAAGGCGGAATCATGGTAATCGCCCTGCGTATGTACAGATTGATTCGTTTTTGAACGAACCCTTGCATCACAATATCGCCAGACAACGTACCGACAGCAGAGCTCGACAATCCGGCGATCAGCAATCCAAGTCCAAACGAGATAGAAGCGACCGGCCCGACATAATGGTGTAGTTCGGTAAAGGCTTGCTGCAAATCTTCCACGAACAAACCATGTTTGTAAAACAACGCTGCTGATACGATCAACATACTCATATTAATGGCACCTGCAATAACCATTGCTATTATAATATCGATAAATTCAAATTTGAATATTTGTTTACTTTCTTCCTCATTCTTGCCCACCACGCGATTTTGAGTCAATGAAGAATGCAAATAAATCGCATGAGGCATAACAGTGGCTCCCAAAATCCCGGCTGCAAGCAGAATACTGTCTGTGCCTTGAAAACGAGGAACGAAGATACTTTTCGTCAGGGCAGCGAAATCAGGCTTTACCAAAAAGGTTTGGACCGCAAACGCCAGCACGACGACAAAAACCATGAACACAATCACCATCTCAAATGAGCGGAACCCCCGCCTCTGAACCTCAAGGATGGCAAACGAGGCAATGGCCGTAATCACAGCAGCCAGCACCAGGTCCACCTGAAACAGCAAATACAAGCCAAGCGCTGCCCCGATAAACTCTGCCAAATCCGTGGCGATAATCACCAGTTCGGCTTGAACCCACAGGAAAAAGGCTACAGGCCTCGGAAATTTTTCTCTCGCGACCTCAGGGAGGTTTTTCCTCGTGGCAATGCCCAGCTTAGCAGACATGGTCTGAATCAGTACGGCCATGACATTGGAGACGACGATCACCCATAACAGGAGATACCCGTACTTCGAACCCGCTGTGATGTTCGTCGCAAAGTTGCCTGGATCTATGTAAGCGACTGCTGCAATGAATGCTGGCCCCAAAAAAGGAAGCAGCTTTTTTAGGCCCCAACGCTCCCCTCGCAGTGTTGCCTGTGCATTTCGAGCCGTTTTATTTATCCGTGTTTTGTCCGTCAAGGCGGTTCATCCTTATAGGTTGCGTTTTCTGTCATGTCCTTTGTAGACTTCCCTAAATGTTTCCTTCTATGAGGATCCCATGACAAAAAAAGCCAAAACCCGCCTGTGATAACAAGTGGATTTTAGCTTATTGGTTACACCCTTATTTCGCATCCTTGATCTCAAAGACACATTTTTCGCCGCCCTTGGCCATGCAAGAGGTTTGTTCTACTTTGGCATTGAGCACACGACGGAATAATGAAAGTTCACAGCTGCATGCCTGATTGTACTCACGGGCGACTTGCGAAATGGGGCAGTTAAATTCCTGGATGCGATAGCCGTCCCCAGCTTCGTCCTTTTCCCACTCCACCATATAGCCTTTATCATTTTGCAGCTCGGCCAACTTGGCTACACGTTCTTCCAGGTCTCCCTGCATCTGAGTCCGGTAGGTTTCTTCCAGGCGATTCTCCCGGCGGCGGAAAAGCATTTCCACTTTTCCCAACCCGTCCATGTCTTGCAGATCCCGAAGAAAATCAAGCGTCAAATGAGAATAATTGCGCGGAAACAGTTCGTCTGCCTCCTGCGACAAGGAATAAACGTTTGTTGGGCGTCCCATCGCTTGCCGAACAAGCGTAGACTTGATTAAACTGTCTCGCTCTAATGTATTTAGATGACGTCTCACTGCCATCTCCGTGATTCCAAGATCGACGGCCATGTCGCTGACAGAGAGTGACCCTCTTACCTTGAGCATGTGCAAGATCTGATCGCGGGTGGACGTTCCTTCATTTGTCATACGTATCACCGCCCTTTCTCTTTATTGTAGCGGATTTCGACACGTTAGTAAACTAATGAAAGGGTTTTGTATAAAAAATCCGCTTGCCTATTTTTAGAAAAGCTCTTTTTCCAGATAAGTACGGACTGCAGGTTCCAATTGGCGCAGAGTCGAAAGCGATGCCTCTACTAGGTCAAACATCTCGTTGGCAGGCACGGTCGTGTAGTCATTGACCAAATGCTTGCGGAAATCCGTCACGCAGGTCAATACACGTGCTTGCTGTTCATCAATGACTTGCTCGTCCCGCAGAATTTCGACAATATCACTGTAGCTTCCCGGGTCGCGCATGATAAAGCCATCGATCATCGCATTGCCGACATCGATCACCGCTTCAATGGACAGATGCAGGCCGCGCTCCATCGCAGCAATCGCCACTTCGTCTGCCAATACCGCTTCTTTCCCGCGGACATTCAGCTTTTCTAGCAAATCCATCATTTTATTCATATGGAGTAAAACTTGGTCGATACGTTTTGTATTTACATCGTACATGGAAGCTCACCTATTTCCGCTTTTTTGCTTTTCGCTTTGCGTAAAAAATGGTAATGACGAATGTGAGAACAAGGACGAGAAGAACCAATTCCCCTTCCTGCAGATAGGAATTGCTCACCGGCTGTCACCTCTTTTCACCATCAGTATACCAAATTTGTACACGCTGTCACGATTCTGCCTTGTACTTTATGTTACAATGATGGGGTATATTTTGCCGGGATCAAGGGAGGAAGACTTTTGGAACGCGAACTGGCACTGGAAATCGTGCGTGTAACAGAGATGGCAGCTCTCGCCTCGTCCCACTGGATGGGCCGTGGGAAAAAGAATGAAGCAGATGATGCAGCGACCCAGGCCATGCGGGCGATGTTCGATACCATCAACATGCGGGGGACGGTCGTCATCGGTGAAGGAGAGCTGGATGAAGCCCCCATGCTCTATATCGGAGAAAAATTGGGTCATGCGGATGCGACAGGACCTGAAGTGGACGTAGCGGTGGACCCGCTCGAAGGCACGACTATCGTAGCCAAGGGGCATAACAACGCCATGGCTGTCATCGCGATCGGGGACCGTGGCACGTTGCTCCACGCGCCAGACATGTATATGATGAAAATGGCAGTAGGCAAACGTGCGGCAGGGAAAATCAAGCTTCACGATCCAGTCGATAAAATGATCGAAATCGTGGCCGAAGCCAATAACAAGCGAATCCAAGATGTAACCGTCATTATCCAGGAACGTGAACGTCACCAGGCCATCATCGATGCAGTTCGGGAAAAAGGCGCCCGTGTCAAGCTGTTCGGGGACGGAGATGTAGGCGCTGCAATCGCGGCTTGTCTGCCCCATACCGGAATCGATCTGTTCTTAGGGATCGGCGGTGCCCCTGAAGGCGTCATCAGTGCGGCTGCGATCAAATGCCTTGGTGGCGATATGCAAGCCCAGCTCAAGCCGCAAAACGACGCCGAGCACGAGCGTTGCATTCGGATGGGACTCGCCAACCCCGAGCAGCTTCTCCAATTAGAGGATCTTGTCCGAGGCGATGACGCTATATTTGCGGCGACTGGCGTGTCTGACGGCGAATTGCTGCAAGGTGTCCGCTTCCTGGGCGACGACATGGTGGAGACCCACTCCATCGTCATGCGGGCCAAGACCAAGACGATCCGCTTTGTGCGGGCTTTGCATAACACAGAACATAAACCACATTTGCCTTTGCGATAGGGGGATTCACATGAAAGATGACTTGCTTTACTTGTATGATGATGTAGAAGAAACCAAAACCCGCTTTGTCAGTTTTATGGCGGAGTCTACGCGCTTCGATCTGGCTATCACGACAACGAATCGCTTTTACGGTAAAAAATTGGTGATTAATATCCAAAATGGCCGCTCTGCCATCATCGGACATGACGATCTGAAGGAAGAAGGCTATCTCGAATACGCCTTTAACATCAGCGAAGCAGAAGCACAGGAATTGCACTCCTTTTTGGAAACTATCATTTAATCATTCTAAACACGTTTAAGAGGGAAGAGCCAATGTTGCTCTTCCCTCTTTGCTTTGCCCGGAAGCCCAATTCTATCCGGACAACGCTACACCAGGGCATCTATCCCGTATACTGCTACTGCACATACAGACATGGAGAGGAGTGCAGATCGCACTATGCAGCCTTATCAATATGGGCAGGCGCCATATGGCAATGACCAGGGATACCAAGCGATTCCAGAAGACCAAGCATATCCTGTCTTTTGGCGCCGTCGCAGAAGAGACATTGATTTTATCTTTCCGATCGTAATTCCCTTTGGTCAAAATTTCTATCCGTACCCATATCCCTTACCGTATCCTTATCCCTATCCTTATCCACTTCCTACACCTTTCCCCTATGGTGGCTTCGGCGGATTTTAATACGGCGGATATGAAACAGCAAACAAGAAGACTTCTGTACCGATTCAGCAGAAGTCTTCTTTCTTCATGATTTATGATGCTATTTCGGCAGTTCGCTACCATCCAAACACTCTCGAACCTCTCGAAGCGCAGCTACATAGCTCGCTGCGTTCCGTTTGATCGCCTCGAAGTCAACAGCGGCAATGAGGGCCTTGTCTACTAGATTTCCTCCCACTCCTACAGCTGCTGCTCCAGCTTGCACGAAGGCAGACACATTTCCCAAATTGACCCCGCCTGTGGGAATCATCGGGACGTGAGCAAACGGACCTTTCAAATCCTTCACATACTGTACTCCCTGACCACTTGCCGGAAAAATCTTGACCAGGTCGGCACCCCATTCCATCGCGGTAATGATTTCTGTGGGAGTCATCACGCCTGGAACGACTATCTTGCCGTAGCGGTTTGCCATTTGGATGACCGACCGATGCAGGCTAGGGCTGAAAATAAACGCTGCTCCAGCATCGATGGCCAGCCTGGCTGATTCGCTATCCAGGACGGTACCTGCTCCCACGATGGCTGTTCCCTTGTATCGATCAGATAGCTTTTGAATCATCTCAAACGCATGTGGCGCATCCAGCGTCACCTCCAGTGCCGTAACTCCCCCTTCCACCAGACTGTCCGCCGTCTGCACGATCACATCGGGTAAATCTGACGAATGACGGCAATGATGCCATACCAATCCCCTTTTTACCATTATTCAGATAATTCCACACAAAAGAAACCCACCAGGATTTTCTCCTGGCGGGTTGGTCCTTCGAAAAACGAAGTCAATCCCGTTTCAACTGATTGGAATGCGGGATACTTGGAGCCTTCTCCCGTTCACGATTCGGTCGAGGCTGGTTCGGACGGCGATCCTTTCCATTGTCCCGGTTTTTATCAGACTTTTCCTTGTTCATTCTGGGCTTGTCTGACCTCTCGCCACGACTGGATCCAGAGCGCGTGTCTTGCGTCGATGTGCTTCCGCGTTCAGCCCGATCCTGCTTGTATTGACGGGGATGGAACCGGCGGCGGTCCTTGCGCTCTGTATGTATTACCTCTTCACGAATAACATCGTGTCTTTCTTCACTATCCGCATTGTCGAAGGTTTGATCATCGTGCAGATGTTCCTCGGTACCAAGCATTCCTTTTACCTTTTGCAAAACAAAATACGGGCATCCGAAATTGCAGAACTCATGCAGGTATTCATCCAAAGCGGAAATTCGCTGCTCGAACGGCACTTTGCGATTCGCATCGGAATAAAATCCCCGCAGACGGAGTTGACCATAGCCCCAATCGCCTACGATGTAGTCGTATTTGTCGAGAATGTCGCTATAGCGCTCCTTGAATGCTTCTGAATTCCAGCCATCGCGATTTTCTTCCATGACTTCATAAGTACCGGCTTGCGTGCGAATCAAGTCCGCTTCCTCCTCACTCGTGCATACTACGACCATCTTATCATATTTCAAGCAACAAGAGATAAAATTCCCACGAAAACGCAGGTCGGTTGTGGACATTCTATCGTGTAGGAGGTGTTCCAATGAATAAGAAATGGCTCATTCCAGCAATCGCAGGTATCGCTTTGATGGCTTCCGCATGTGGTAACAACGCTGCCCCGAACAACACGACGCCGAACAAAACCACTACCCAGTCCACTCGACACTATACCGGTACTGATGGTCTGCATGTTCGCCATTTCGACGGGATTGGCCGAGGCACCACCTACGGGACTCACAACACCGGGACGAACTATGGCCCGGGGATGACAAGTTACGGCACCCGCCCCCACACTTACGGCACTGGCTACAATGGATTTAACGGCATGAGAAATGCCACAGGCTACGGGAATTACACGGGTACCGGCACTTACGGCACCACTGGTTACACTGGCACTGGCACCTACGGCACCACTGGTCACATGGGTACCGGCACTTACGGCACCTCTGGTTACACCGGCACTGGCACTTACGGCACAACTGGTCACATGGGTACTGGCACCTACGGCACCACTGGTCATATGGGCACTGGCACCTACGGAATGCGTGACGGCATCCGCGGCTTTGGGATCGATGGACGTCATTACGACGGCTTCCGCAACCATAGCTATAACACCACCGATGGAACCCGTCCTTACACCGCCTTTCCCGATGGCCACCATGGAACCAGAACCAACTCGATTTACCAGTACGCGGGAACACATCACACAGGCATGGGAACCATGAGTACAACGGGTGCAACCTCGCGGCATATGGGCTATGCCACAACCGACCGCAACCACCTCCAAACGACAAACGTCGCGAATCAGGTATATGTTGACCGTGACGCATTGGCTCGTGCGGTTGGGAATGTAACGGCAAGCTGCCCAGGGGTACAGCGTTCTACTGTACTGGTTACCGATAAGGAGATCTTCGTCGGACTGAACACAAACGGCCAGAATGTAGCCGAAGCGAAAAAACAGGCGAAGATGAACGCCATGTCTGTCTGCCCACGTTACTACAAAGTATTTGTAACCGATAATGCGCGTGATATTCAGGAAATCACTCGCGTAGCCAGCAACACCAAACACACAGTGGGCACACGTGCTGCCGACGGGAACCATGTAAATGCGCTGATCAAGCGCATGGGCGGTAAAACGCATACAAAGTCCACAGGTAAAGCTGGTACAACAAGCAAGACGCATGGTAAAAAATCCCATGTAGGAATCTCCAGCCGCTAACCTTTTCTTCAAAAGCAAACCACCTGTTCGAAATGGACAGGTGGTTTGTGTATATGCAGGGTTATTGTGCTTGTGCGATGCCTTCCTTGGCCGCATCTGCCTGTTCGTGCGCATGGTACGAGCTGCGAACCAATGGACCAGCTTCTACGTGGCTGAAGCCTCGTTTCATTCCTTCTTCTTTTAACCGGGCGAATTCATCGGGATGGTAATAATGCTCTACCGTTAGATGTTTTTTCGTCGGTTGCAGATACTGGCCGATCGTCATGATATTGACGTCGGCGGCACGCAGATCATCCATGGTTTCGATGATTTCCTCTACCGTCTCCCCTACACCGATCATCAGGCTGGATTTAGTCGGGATGTCAGGCTGCAATTCCTTCGCCTTTTTCAGCAAGGCGAGAGTGCGATCATACTTGGCCCGAGCCCGGACGCGATCAGACATGCGCCGCACCGTCTCGATATTGTGGTTGAGTACGTCTGGAAGAGCATCCATGACAATTTTCAGCGAATCCCAATTCCCCAAAAAGTCAGGAATCAGCACTTCTACGGATGCAAGCGGCAATCTGCGCCGAATCGCACGGATGGTATCGGCAAAGATCTGGGCACCCCCGTCCGCCAGATCATCGCGGGCTACAGAGGTCACTACCACATATTGGAGGCCCATTTGTTCGGCGGCTTCTGCTACGCGCTCCGGCTCTGCCAGATCCAACTCGGTCGGCAAACCTGTCTTGACTGCGCAAAAACGGCAGGCACGGGTACAAATATCTCCTAGAATCATAAAAGTGGCTGTACGATTAGCCCAGCATTCATGGATGTTGGGACATTTTGCTTCTTCACAGACGGTATGCAGCGTCTGGCTGCGCATCGTTTGTTTCAATTCTTTAAATGTGGCCAGCTCCGGGCCAGATACCAGGTTAATTTTGAGCCACTCGGGTTTTCGTTGCGTCAATGGGGCCCACTCCTTACGTGACATGGTCAATACGTCCATTATAGAGCTTGCTCCTGGGTGGGGCAACCTCTTTGCCGTCTCGGTCCGTTTAAGCTCTTAGTGGGATCTCGTCTAGCCGATGTACCGCATGCCTTCCCGCGACAGACAGGATCTTCTCCCATACAAGCAATTCCCGATCCGTACAGCTAAACAAGAAGATCTGGTGCTCCTGGCTTACTTCCTCCAGATAGGCCAACGCCCGCTCCAGACGCCGTTGATCGTAGTGGACAAAATGATCGTCAAGAAACAGCGGCAATGGCTCACTCTGCTGGCTGACATGGTGAAACAAAGCCATTCTCTGAGCAAAGAACAATTGGTCCTGCGTTCCCGTGGAGCAATGCTCCTGTTCGAGCACACGCTGATTCCAAGGCTCAAGTACCTTCACCGAAAAGCTGTCCCGCGGGTCCAGACGAACCTCGCGATATCGTCCGTCCGAGATCTTGTCCATCACGAGGGAAGCCTGGCGGTTGACATCCGGTGAGACATCGCGGTTCCACTCAGCCATTGCCTCCAGTAAAGTATCCCGGGCGAGTTGCAGGGCCTCCCGCTGCTCCAATAGACGTGCAAGTCCCGTCCGCGCTTCCTCGTACTCCGTTCGCGACTGCGCGACAGATACCCCTTCATGGACCTCGATCTGCCCCGTCGCCTTCGCCATTCTCTCTCTTACCTCCTGCAATTGCTCCTCCACCCGAGAAAGTTCTTCCTGCCAACCGCCAACGTCCCACATCTGTTTTTCACGCGTCAGATGTTCCCGGACAGCGATTCCCCATTCACGAATCAGGCTATTTTCCTCTTCCTTCCTGGTGATCCGCCCAACAGTATGACGGGAGTCACGCTCCCGCAGCTGCTGCTGCAACTCTTCCCGATACCCGAGAAAAGCTTCCCAGTCCGGCATCTGCCATTGGCGCAGCAAGGTCTCCAGCTGTTCGTCCAAGAGAGCCAGCTCCTCCTGGATTCTGTTCATGTCTGCTGACACGAGGCCAGATTCCTTGCCTCTTCTTCTGCGCCCCTTGCCGACAAACCAGGCAACGCCTGCAAGGACAGCCGCGATGGCAAATGCAGCTGCACTGCTGCTAACCTGCTCGAACAACCAGGAGATGACTCCGATCCCTGCAGACGCCACAGCACCCATCCACACCCATGCCACCCACCCTGAAGCGCGGTTCGGTTCCCGTTTCTCTGAACGGCGAGTGGGGGCAGCGAGCTGCGCCAGTCTCACATGCGCGTCTTCCCATTGTCTGCGCAGCGCCACGCCTTGCTCATAATCACTTTGCAGGCGATGGAGCGTCTCCTGTTCTTGGATAGTGGACGTTGGTTCTTGTTTGTCTTGTTCAGAAACCTTGAATCGGTGCAGGGCAGCCCGCGTCTGTCGATGGAGCAGCCCCTCCTCGCGAGAGAGACTGGTTTCTTCCCACCACTGCCACCTCTCTTCATCCGGAACGGTATGGCTTTGCTCCCAACGCTTTTGCCACTCCTCTTCCCGCTTCGCCCACTGCGCTTTCTTTTGCAAAAAACGCTGCCGCAATTGCTCCAAAGAAATGCGTTCGCTCTCCCAGTCGGCAAGCTGGCGGGTCAACTGGCTCATCTCCTGCCAGACCGCTTCGGCGTGCCTCAGCTCTGTTTCTTTTTGAGCCAAAAGAGCTGTTGCCTTGCCAAGCAGCGTATTTTCTGCCCGCTCCTTTTTCCCGATCGCATTTAAATCCCGCTCCAATTCAGCAAGAATTTTATTTACGGCGGGGTTGGCATCCTGTGTATCGGTCATCAGCGCTGGCATCAAATGCTCCCCGGCAACAAGGGGCTCCCGGCGAATCCAGGTCACATCCGTAAACAAGCTGCGGCTAAGTCCCAGATGCTTTTCGATAAAATTGCGCTCCTTGCGCCTGTCCTCTGGGTAAACATCCGTCAGCTCCGTCCACTCCGGGTCCAGAAACAGGCGGGCCTCTTCGCGCTCTTTTAGCAAACTGCGGTGAAGCCGGTACGTCTTGCCTGCCAATCGATAAGTGATGATCGTCTCATACGGTCCTAGCTGCCATGGACGATACTTTTCGTACTCCGGCAGGTAACGGGTCGTTTTCACGTAATCCCGCTTCATGCCATATAACGCGGCGATCATACCCTGCAGCAATGTTGACTTGCCCGCTTCATTCGGAGCAAAAAAGAGATTGATACCCGGAGCGAAGCGAAACACAGCGTCCTGGTATTTGCCAAAACCTTTTAGCTGTACCTCTTCAATCCTCAAATCGTACTACCCCCAATCCGCTCCACTGCTTCCCGCCTCGCCAGACGAATGATCTGCCGCTGATCTTCCTCAGTGGCACGCGCTTCCGCATCGGCCAGCTTGGCGAGCCATCTGCCGAGCACGCCGCCTTCCGCTATCAGCTTATCTTCGTCCACATCGGGCCAAGTCTGGTCGACAAAACGAATCAGAAAAAAATGACGAAATCGCTGCTGCAAAACTGCAGGCGACGGAATGAAATGGGCAGCCCGTTCACCGCTTAAAGTGACATAGACCATATTTTCCTCAGATTCGCCTGCCAGCTCCTGTTGCACGAGTGCCACCAGGTCCTCCATCGTCTCCACTCCGGCCGGCTTGATCTCCATCTTTGTAACACGTCGCTGCTGCACGGAAATTGGCGTTAGAGTCAACCTGCCTGCCTGGTCCAACTCACCGTACAAGACGCAGCGCTCCCCCTCCTCCTTGACGGTCAATGCCTCTGGCGTCCCTGGGTAAGCAGCGATCGGCTGTTTTTTCACCGGATGGTCAAATTGCATCGGCTTGTGAATATGTCCCAATGCGATGTAATCCATCTCTGTATCCACCAATTCCCGTACGCTCACGGGGGCGTAAGGATGATGATCATCTTCCCCGCTGCTTCGTACATGGGCGTGCAGCACCATCAGGTGATGCTGATACCCGGGCAGCTTGCCTGGGAACGTGCGTAGAGGCGAGTCATAGAAATGCGGCTCTGGAAATCCCCAACCGTAGACCACGCAAGACTTCTCCGGAAATTCAAAAGCTCCCCACTCCGGGGTGAACCAGATGACATTCCCAGGCCAGCTCAGGCTCTGATAAAACGAGTCCGCTCGCCAGGGATCGTGATTGCCGGGTGCGATACAGACGGGCACAGGCGCGACACTGGCAAACAGATCGCGCAAAAACAAAGCTGTAGAGCGGCTGCCGTCATGGTACTCGAGCAGGTCGCCTGCAATCAGCCAGAAGTCCGCTTGCTTGTCCACGACCAGATCGCGAATCCGGCGCATCGTCCTGCGAAAATCATCCTGCCGGAGCTCATAGCGCTCCGACAACGCTTGCATCGGAGCATCCAAATGGACATCCGCCGTATGAATAAAGGTCAACAATGCTTTCCACTCCCCGCTTGCCAAAAACTACGAACATACTTTCTCCTTATGATACAGGAAATATGGAAGCATTGAAAAGCCCTTCCAAAAAGTATCTGGATAATTCATTGCCACTGTTAGAAACTACAACAAGAAACTACTTGGGTGGAGGGAGACGGCATGAAGGTTTTCCGGCTCATCATTCAAATCGGTTTGTGCATCTGCATCGCTTCTTCTGTACTGCCGCTGGAATCGGCGAACGCTGCCCAGTCCGCTCCATCCGCTCCATCTGTCGATCCTGTGTTGCAGGAGCGTCTTCAATTTTTTCAACAGATGGAGGCAACGTACGGGGTGCCCTGGACTTATCTGGCTGCCATCGATCAATATGAACGAGCGATGAAAGTACGCAAAAAGCGAAAAAATGAACCGGAGCCTCCCGCCACGCGATTGACGGCTATCGATATTCCTGCCGAGCGGTGGTGCGGAGAATTGAATCCAGATGAAACAGATACGAACCCCGCATCCATTTCCTTTTTTGGGGGAATTGGAATAGACGGAGATGGAGATGGAAAAGCAGATCGCCAAAATGATTATGATGTGCTGGCGACGTTTATCCGGTTTCTGTCTGACTACGGATTTGAGCGCGATGATTGGCGGATTGGACTTTGGGAGTACTACAAGCGCGGCCGCGCCGTCAGAACGATTAACCAGTTCGCGATCATCTACGACAAGTACAAGCATCTCGATCTGGGCGGCCGCTACTTCCCTATCCCTTCCCGCTACAGCTACAGCTATCGCAGCACGTATGGAGCCGCTCGAGGGTGGGGAGGACGGCGTATTCATGAAGGTACTGACATCTTCGCCGACTACGGTACACCTGTACTCAGCACTGGATACGGCATGATCGAAGTGATGGGCTGGAACCGCTACGGCGGCTGGCGGATTGGCATGCGTGACATGTCCAATGTATACCACTACTTCGCGCATCTATCCTCCTTTAAAAAGGGGCTAAAGCCCGGGGACATCGTCGAACCAGGCGAAGTGATCGGCTATGTGGGCAGTTCCGGATACGGCAGGCCCGGCACCTCTGGTAAGTTCCCTCCACACCTGCATTACGGCATGTATCGGGAAACAGGTGGCAATGAATGGGCCTTTGACCCCTATCCCTATCTTCGGCGCTGGGAACGATTGAACATAAGAAAATGATCGGGAAGCGGAAGCGGCATCTGTGAATAGCGGACAGGAATTTAGCCCCACTCCCCCGAAATGAAAATGGAGCCAGCTCTAATGACAAGCTGGCTCCATTTTGCAAAAAAAGAGGTGTTCGTCCATGTCCCTCCTCACCCTGTCCAATCCCGCTACGGGCGAACGGGTCGGCACGCTTGACGAAGCGACCCCTGATGAGGTTCGGCAAGCTGTCAAGCAAGCCCGCTCCACATACTCGGCTTGGTCGAAAACATCTCTCGTGGACAGGCTCGCGCATTTGGCGCGGCTTCGTCTTTACCTGGTCGAACATGGCGAGGAACTAGCGCAGCGAATCAGTCAGGCTACCGGAAAGGTTCACTTCGAGGCTTACATGACGGAGATTTTCGTAACCATCGATACTATACGCTACTACGAAAAGCATGCCAGACGGATGCTAGCCCCGCAAAAGGCAGCAACACCTTTACTGCTGTGGCCCAAAAAATCCTATATCCACTACAGGCCGATGGGCGTTGTCGCGGTGATTGCTCCATGGAACTATCCCTTTCAGCTCGCTATCATTCCCGTCCTCTCCGCGCTAGTCGCCGGAAATACAGTGGTCCTGAAGCCATCGGAGGTTACTGCTTCCATCGGCCTCTTGATTGAGGAGCTTTTTCGCGCGGTTTCTTTTCCGGAAGGAGTCGTCCAGGTGCTGCACGGCGGCAAAGAGATCGGACAGACGCTGGTCTCATCACGCCCTGATAAAATATTTTTCACAGGATCTGTACGCACAGGAAAAGCGATTATGCGGGCTGCGGCTGAACATCTAATCCCCGTAGAGCTGGAGCTTGGCGGCAAGGATCCGATGATCGTCTGCTCCGATGCCAACGTAGAGCGTGCTGCCAATGCCGCTGTCTGGGGAGCCTTCACCAACTCGGGCCAGGTCTGCATGTCGGTGGAGCGCGTTTTTGTCCACGAAGCCGTCTATGGCCGCTTCGTCGAATTGGTGACGGAAAGGACAAAAGCCTTGCGCCAGGGCTTCCCTCAATCGGCGGAGGTTGGTTCCATGACATTTCCCGACCAGATTCCCATCGTGCGAGAACATATTGAAGAGGCTGTCGCCATGGGGGCAACAGCCGTACTTGGCGGAGATATTCCAGCGGAAGGTACGATGTTTCTTCCCCCGACGATCCTGACTGAAGTTACTCCGAATATGAAAATCATGCAAGAAGAAACATTCGGTCCCGTACTGCCGATCATGCGCTTTTCCTCGGAGGAAGAGGCGATCAGGCTGGCCAACAGTTCTCCGTATGGACTGAACGCCTCGGTGTGGTCGCAGGACAGCAGGCGCGCCCGCCGTCTCGCCGAACAATTGGAGAGCGGCAATGTCTGCATCAACGACGTCATCATCAGCTTCGCCAATCCGCATCTTCCTTTTGGCGGGGTCAAGGAAAGCGGCATCGGCCGATATCGCGGTCCTCTCGGGCTGCAAGCCTTCACGCACACCACATCGATTATTCACGATCCAGGCAAGCGCCAACGTGAGTTGAACTGGTATCCCTACACAGAAGACCAGCAGACGATGATAAGTGGCGTGACGAAATGGCTGTATGGCAAGAACCGCACTTTATCTGCAACAACCTTGCGTGCCATCTGGCGCGAGTTCCGCAGGCTACGCTGATACATTCGCCTGATCAATTTCTGATTAGAGCTTGGTGCGCAAACTCCACAGCTCAGGGAAGAAACGGTGGTCGAGGACACGTTTCAAGTACTGAACTCCTGACGATCCACCCGTCCCCATTTTGTTGCCGATGATGCGCTCGACGGTAAACATGTGATTGAGCCGCCACTGTTGTTGGCGGTTTTCGATGTCTACCAGCTTTTCCGCCAGCTCATACAGGTCCCAATACTTATTTACATCTCGGTATACTTCGAGCCACGCGTCTTCCACGCTCTGGTTCGGCTGATAATCCTGTGTCCAGTCGCGCTGTAACGCGGCTGGATCGATCGGCAAGCCACGTTCTGCCAGCATGAAGATCGAAGCGTCATACAACCCTGGCGCCTCCAGGGCTTTTTTTAGTTGTTCGTAGATTTCTGGCTCATGCTCAAACACCTTCAGCGCGTGGGGACTCTTATAGCCCATAGCAAACTCGATCAGGCGATTTTGGTACGATTGAAAACCTGACGATTTGCCCAAGGTATCCCGGAACTCCAAATATTCGGACGGGGTCAGCGTGGACAAGACATCCCAGGATTGGATCAACTGCTGCTGGATGCGCGATACCCTGGAAAGCATCTTAAAAACCGGGTCCAGATTTTTTTCCCAAATGCACGAAATGGCGGCCTGTAGTTCATGCAGAATCAATTTCATCCATAGCTCACTGGTCTGATGGATAATGATAAACAGCATCTCATCATGGTGATCGGACATCCTTTTTTGGGCGGAGAGGATGGACTCCAACTGCAGATAGTCGCCATAGGACATTTCCTTGGTAAAATCCATATGAATGCTCGCTTCATTTCCCGCCTGTACGTTCTTTTCGCGGTTAGACATGGGCGTTCTCCTTTTGCTTTGTTAGAATGTTGTGAATTTAGTTTATGATACTTATTGACATGATGTCAATATCTTTGGTCAACCTCCCTCGACGAGGCGACACACTAGACACAGGAAAGGAAAAACGAATGAAACCAGCATCCCTCTTACGTACATTGCTACTATTACTGACACTCTCAACGATCTATGGCTGCCAATCCGCTGTCACGGATGAAGTCTCCAACAGTGTCGAGTTGTCCTTCGACACTACGTCCATCAACGTACCTGTACATGAACTGCCGGAGCTGGAGGAATTTTTGGCATCCGTAGAGCCAGCCGATCGCCAAGTCGAATGGGAACGTGTGCAGACCTCAGCTTTCTCCTCCCCGACCGGGGTGATCTACGGGGACATTCGCTACAACTGCGGCACGAAATTATGTGATCATCTTTGGCTGCAGATTAAAGATGACCAGCGACGTACCTTTGATCTGCCAGCCAGCAACGCAAGTATCTTTGTCAATCATGCCTTTTCCCCGAAGGAAACCTATCTCGCACTCCTGCTGGGCAGAAATGAAGGTACAGAGCTGGTGCGCCATCAGCTTCTGATCTTGCGTACGGATGAATTCAGAGCGGCCGCCGTACAGGGAGAACCAGTCGCGCTTTCCGAACAGGCCGTTTCTAGCGATTTTGCTTTTCCCATCCTCGATCTGGAATGGATGGACGACCAGACCCTCAAGATTGCCATTCCTGACACAGAAGACAAAACCAGGACACTCCTGCTGCGAGTGTCCTGAGAATCCCAACTATTCGCCCCAGACACAAACAAACCTCTGGCGTCACTTCCCCAGAGGTTTGTTATGGATTCGCAGGCAATTGAAATTCTGACTTGGCTCGCGGCACATCCGGCTTGCCGTCGGGGTTGTTGTACAGGTACTGCGGCACGTCTCCAATGATCAGCGAATGCGTAATCGGGATTCTTGTTGTCACGGTCTTTTCATCGGTGGCAAACGGGATGACGATCCTCAGATCCACCTCGACGAAAATGTAGACGGTCACCAGCACCATATTGATGCCTGCTTCTTTCAGATCTGTCTCTAGCCTTGTTTTAACCGAGCCGATCGGGACGAAGGTGATCGGTAGCTCCGGTCCCATATTGGCAAGGAAACTGTTGCCCGTAGCCAGCCCAAGCGGGATTGTTCTGTCTACCTTGTTGTGTTCAAATTCCAGCAGCTTGTTCTGGACGCGAGCAGTCGTCTCCCCCACAATCCGGGAATACTCGCGAAAGTTAAACTGATAAGACTGTATGCGCCCTTCATTGTCTTTTTCTATCATGACAATTTCATTGAAGTCGACACCTTGCTGGGAAATCCGCTTGGTAACGGCATCTGTAATCGCGTCTTTTGCAAGCTGTTCAGCCTTTTGTGAAGCCAGAATCAGAAGTGTGGGCTCCAGCCGCTTTTCGAGGAGAACCAGCATCTGGATAGTCAGGACGAGAAAAATGATCAGCGCAATCAAGAAGGCTTTTGTGCGGGATAGCGGGTTTCTCCAACGCCGACGGGGTCGAAACATCGCCAATCCCGTCACCTCCCAGTTGGTACATCCTATGGCAAAAGCGTGGAAAAAAGACTACCCCATTCGACAACATGCCAGATGATTAAACTCGATCATTCAGCCTGATCCGTTCTTTGACGATCGCTTCCGGATGTACCTCCAATTTGCCCCAGTATTCAACTCGCTCAATCTCGCATCCAGGACCGATCACGACGTCCTTGCCGCGAACGACGCCAGACTTTGTATAATCGAGGCTGAGGACGTCGCCCTCGATCAGCTCGGCTTGCAGGATTACCTGGGAGTTCTGAGCGAACAGATTCTTCCAGATCATTCCTTTACTCCGCTTCACATCCAGATTTCCTCCGCCGATTTCCCCCGCTTGACAAGGGCCAAGCATTCTGAGCTGCAGACGCTCCGCACTCAACAACCCTTGTACGTAGATGCCTCCGCGGACCTCCAGCGAGCCGGATTCGCAATCACCCTGAACCTCCAGATTGCCCGTAAAGCGGATTTCCTCTCCGCAGATCCCGCTATCGATGACCATATCCCCTGTGCCGCTGACTTTCCTCGCCCCCACGCTTCCAGTGATCCGAATATCGCCCGTCAACGACAGCTCATCCGTTTGCAAATTGCCGCGAATGGTGGCATCCCCCGTACAGGCAAGACGCTCGCATTCCACATCACCCGTTATGTCACACTCGCCGGTAATCTTGACCTGACGAAATTGCCCGCCAGCACAAGAGGAGTTTCCGACTACCTTCAGATCTTGTTTTGTTCCTTCAGCCACCAAGCTTCATCTCCTCTCCCACTTTTGCCCTTGGGTGCTTGATCAGTTCGGATCGATACTCGACCCTGCCGATGTTGCAACCTGGTCCGATCAGCACCCGATTGCCGCGAACGACCTCTGCTGTCGTATTTTCCAGATCGAGATCATCCCCTTCGATCACCTTGGCCTGCAGCTCAGGCTGAAACTTGGGAATGAAGCGCAAAAGATTCCACTTGTTATCCGGGGGACGGCGCACACGAATGGATTCCACGCCGATCTCATTTGCTTTACTCAAGCCCTGCAGGCGAACCTCCAGAGATCCCGCGTTTAAAAGTCCATCGACGAAAAATGCTCCCTCCGTCTCGATCCGTTCGATTTCACAATCCTTTTTTGCTTTCCACACCCCATGGACCTCCAGATGCTCTCCGCCAATCGTCCCGTCGACAGTCAGCATTCCGTTGATCTTTCCCTCTGACACTTGAAGATTGCCACGCACGCCAAGAATTCCGTCACAGAGCATTTCATTGGATTTCAGATCACCCAGGATCTTGAGTTGACCATTCGCCTGAAACGTTCGGGCCTCTACACCACTGATGATTTTCCCGACACCGTCGATATTGACGCTGTCATAGACACCACCACTGGCATTGCATACCCCTTCAATCCTCAGATTTGGCAAAACTTCGCTTTTATTTTCCGATCCAGTCATCCGATTCCCTCCTCATATCAGCTTCCCCTTTACCTGTTCGGTCAGATCCATTAACGACAGTCTCGCAACCACTTTTACCCCTTGATCAAAATGCAGAACTGCCGGAACCGTGACGATTAGACACGAAGACAGCCCCATTTTCCTGAAAAAAATCAGATCACACGCCTTGCCTTCCAGCTTCGGCCACTGTTCGTTCAACGTCTCGACCAGCAGTCCGCCTTCCTCCAGGCTGATTTCCCCTGCAGCAAGCAACTTATCAATCACAAACAGCGGGAAAAACTGTTGAAAGGAGTACACCTCAGTTCCTTCGCGTCCGGGAGAATCACCGTAACGGTCCAGCACAATCTTGGAAACAATGTTGCGCTTGATCAATTCATCTGCCGTTGCATGCATGTCAGGCATGAACGGGGATTGAGTCAGCTTCTCCGCCAACTCATCCAACGACAAATCATCTTTCTTGTTGACGATTCTATCGATGCGCGCAAGGATTAATTCCTTTGGAAAAAACGTTTCCTGCCCCGTAAAGGTAGATTTGCGAATGAACCAATCCTCCGGGATCAGCCGCTTTCGCTTCCATCTGTACAACTGGCCGTAGGAAATACCCGTTATTTCCAGCAGCTCCTTTTTGGATATTAGATCACGTTCCACTCTTCATCTCCTCCGATTCATAATGTAACATAACACTGTTACGTTGTAAAGTTGTTGTTTGCCTATGAACAACGCCGCGGATTATGTTTCGTTGTCCTCCGGCTGTAATGGATTTGAGGAAAAAGGAAAAAACGCTGCAGGCGGATTGGGATCTTCAATGTGGGTAGGGCAGGGTCGGCTTCACTCCAAAGGCGAAACCGCGGCCAAAAGCAGCCGATTCGCCGAAGTGAATCAGGGTTGGCCGCTAAAACCGTGTTCCGCCTTTTCCGCTACGCCTGGGTCAAGATCCCAAATGCCTTTTTCTTTTTTTCCCTTTTTCCTCGACCCGCTTTTCCTGGTCCTCCTACCTTTCTCTGTGGGCTTCTCAAACGGGGCTCCAAAAATCCCCATAAAAAAACAGAGAAACCCTCGTTTCTCTGTTCGTATAACCCAATCTATCGACACCTCCGAGAGGACATCCACTTCAAGCGACATGGAGCTAAGTGGGTGGATCGGTGACATCTGCGGAATACTTGCTAATTTTCTTTTTGAATTTCTTTGAAAGTCATCCCTTAAAACAGGCATATATGGTAAAATAAAGCAGAACGTATGTTTGTTATGGTGAGAGGTGAATATATGTCTGAACCTACGTACAGAACCTATCAAATTTGGATCAAACCTGGTCATCGACTGTACGCGTACTCGGAACAGATGTGTCAAGATGCCAAGAATCTGTACAATACGGCTAACTTTTATATCCGCCAAGTGTTCACAGCACTTAAGCAGGACAAACCCTTAGAGCCACTGCAACAACATGTCATGGATACGTTACAGGCGAACATCAGTCTAATGAACCAGCGTAAGCTCAAAGCCCATCAAACCAGACTTCGCAAACAACTTCAAAACCCAATTCATCAGCATAAAGAATCGTGTTGCCACCTGTTCAAACTGCCATCACGAGAGTCTCCCTATATAGATTTCCCTTTCCTGGATAGTTTGTTCAAGGTCATGGATCAAGCTAATTACCGAGCGCTCCCCACACAGAGTAGCCAGTGGGTCATGAAGAATGTGTTCGCTAACTGGCGGTCTTTCTTCGCCAGTATCAAGGATTATCGTGCGAATCCTGACAAATACACCGGGAGACCGCGTATACCGGGCTACGCCCGCTCTAGAATCAAGGAAGTCACTCTCACCAATCAAGATTGTCAGATCAAGGACCGCAAGTACCTCAAACTCCCAAAGACAAAACACCGACTGAATATTGGCAAGCTAGGATACATAGATGGGGCATTAAAGATGGTACGCATTGTTCCGAGATATGGACAATATGTCATGGAACTGGTGTTCGATTATTCAGCTGAAACGGTTGATGGTAAGAAAGAGAAGGTGATGGCAATTGATCTGGGTGTGAATCAGCTTGCAACCATTGTCACCAATACCGGTCACAGACCGGTATGTGTGAAGGGCAAGTCGATAAAAGCAATCAATCAGTTTTATAACAAACTTACATCGTATTACACCGGCATTCTCCGCCAGGGTAAAGAGCCGCAGGAAGGTGCGCATACATCCATACGTCTTGAAAAATTGCATCTGAAACGATATCAAAGGATCAAAGACTTTTTCCACAAGACCAGCCATTTTATTGTCTCATTCGCTGTGGAACAACAGATCGGGACGATTATTATCGGATACAATCAAGGTTGGAAAGTCGGGTCCGATCTGGGACGACAAAACAATCAAACATTTTGTCACATCCCCCATCAGATGCTCGTCTCGATGATCCGCTATAAAGCTAAGGTACTCGGAATCGATGTGATTCTCACCGAAGAATCGTATACATCGAAAGCGAGTTTCCTGGATCGCGATCCCTTACCCAAGTATGAAGAAGGGGTTGCAGGGACCTTCTCCGGCAGACGAATCCATCGGGGGTTGTATCGTAGCCCGAATGGCTTGATTCATGCCGATGTGAACGGTGCTGCGAACATCTTGCGCAAAGTATTCCCAGAGGCATCCGCCAATGGGATAGCGGGGTTGGGCGGTAACCAGTCCGTCAACGTGTCAACTCCACTGATGTTAAGCATCTCGTAGTCATAGAGATGATACGTCAGAAACCCCCACTTCAACCGAAGTGTGAGCGAAGGTAAGTGGAGGGGGTATTCATAGATTTTCCGTAATGTCCGAAAGCTCATCGGCGGATGAGGCTACCTGTGCTACCGCCTGATTCATGTCCTCCATAACGCGGAAGAAGCTCTCCAGCTCGCGTTGAATTCGGGTGCTTTGTTCCTTACTGTCCGATACAGCGCTGATAATGCCCTCGAAGAAAGCGTTGGTCTCGTTTGTCATCGTTGTGCTGGAGCGGACCAGATTCTGGATTTCTCCGACGACTCTGGACAGCACAACCGTCTGCTGGTTGGTTTTTTCAATCAATTCCCGGACGCCGGACACGGATTGTTTCGTCTGTTCCGCCAGCTTGCGCACTTCATCCGCGACTACAGCGAAGCCGCGTCCCTGCTCTCCTGCCCGTGCCGCCTCGATCGCTGCGTTCAAAGCGAGAAGATTGGTCTGCTCGGCAATCGCTGTCACGACGTCGACAATGCCACGGATTTTCTCCGCGTTGTCTTCGAGCATTTGCATTTCTTCCGCGATCTGGTGGACGCTGCCCTGAATCAGATTCATCTGCTCCTGCTGATCTTCCAGCTTGCCCTTCCCTTCCTGAGAAAGGTGCTGGGCTTTGGCAGAAAAGCCTGTCCCATTTTCGGCAAAGCGAATCACTTCACGGGACTGCTCTGTCAGCTGCTGCACGGACGCACTATTTTCCTCTGCCACCGCCGCCAGCTCGTGAGCCGAATTCGCCAAAGAGACGCGTAGCTCATCTTTTTTCTTCTGGTCCATTTGACGGACACGCTCATGTTCGTTCTCGTATTCTTCTAGAACGATCTGCTGCTCGATGTTGAGCAATTTGGTGACGACTTCCAAAGCCATGACGAATTCACGCTTGTCCGGAATCGCTTCGTCAAGCAGCCCGATAATCGAGATCAGCAAATTTTGAAAAGCGCACATGTACCACTTCGGCTCCAGGCCGATCCGCATATGGATGACGGCGATACGGCTCCTTTGCGCAATATATTCGCTGTCAATCCGGCCGCTAAACATCTCAGTAATGTGCCGATTCAATGTCTGCTTCAATCGCTCAATGTTACTGTTCTTGTCAATAATCGCCATAAGCAGTTCTTCATTCGCGATATTTTCATAGAAATAGTCTACAATTTCGTCAATATTTTGAACGATGATCGGTTGAATCACTTTCGCTATCGTCAGGTCCTGCTCCGTCAAATGAATTTGCGCCAATTGCTTGGATAAAAGCGAACCAGGAGCAATCTTCACTTCCCCCCGCTCCCTCATTTCTCCAAAAAAGGACTCACTTTTTGCTTTTCCTTTTATTCTGAACATGCTGGAAAACGGTCGTGTACTCATGGAATAGACTCCTTTTAAAGAAAGAAATTATATGATAATTACCAATTCTATGAATTATATACTGGATCAATGGGCCTGTAAACATACTGCGAAACATGATTGGGGGAATCTTATCACAAGCCCGCACAAGCAAAAGGTCCGTATGATATGGTAAAATGCGGATAAAGTATGACTGACCAGGGATATCCCACCACTGCTCGCAGGAGAATGACCGATGAAGATATTGAAAATCCAAAACGGACTCATCACACCAATCGATGAGCTCGAACAAACACTTACTCCGCCCGACAACGGCTTCTACTGGATTGACGCGACCCCCTTCGATTTATCAGTCCTGCAGCCTTTGTACGGATTGCACCCTCTGGCCGTCGAGGATTGCATCGACGAAGAGGAACAGCGGCCCAAGCTACAAATCTATGATGATCATTACTTTCTTGTCATAAACGGAATTACGTTCCAGAACCATGATATTTTTCTACGTGAAATCAACCTGTTCCTGGGCAGCCACGCGATTATTACTGTCACTAAGCAGGAAGCGCCAGAGTTTGCCCAGCTCTTTTCCCTAATCCGGGAAAAAGAATTGAATAGACCTGCAGAATTGCTATACCAACTGATTGATCAGGTTGTGGATCGCTATTTTGATGTGATCGAAAACATCGAAGATATGATTGAAAAATTGGAAGAGGAGATATTGGTGAATACACGCAAGTCCCAGCTCGAACAGATTATCGGCTTGCGTAGTGAAATTTTATATGCGCGGAAGATGCTGTTGCCTCAGCGGGATCTGATCGATGCCTTGCATAAAAATGATCTTCCGCTCATCGACCCTTACTTACGGAAGTACTTTGGCGACATTGTAGAAGATGCTGCTAAGGTCGCGGAGAGCTTCGATACGTTTCGCGAGCTGATTGGAAACCTGCGGGAAGCTTATCAGGCGGCCCTCGCCGGACGTGCCAATGACATCATGCGCGTATTTACTGCCTTGACCACGATTTTTATGCCCTTGACCATCGTGACCGGCATCTACGGCATGAATTTCCAAAACATGCCCGAACTGAATGCCCATTACGGCTATTACATCGTTCTTGGCTTTATGGCGTCAATCGGCATTACGATGTACCTCATTTTCAAGAAAAAAGAGTGGCTTTAAACTCGCTTATACCAACTCATCACAAGCGGTAATCATCAAATGAAGCTTCTTGGACAGATCGACCTCATGCGGCACATCCACCTGCTCTCCCGCCTCATTCATCAGGATGCGAATGATCGGGCGGCTTGGCAGCCCGATATTGGCATCGACCACCACACCAGACTCCCCTGTATTCAATGTCACGCTCAACCCCAGCGGATAAAGAGCAATCGTATCTCGCAATGCTACTACATAGGAATGGTCAAACAGACGATCTGCACCGGAGTACAGGACTTCCATCGCGGAGTGGGGCAGCATCGGCTCGCGATAAATGCGATGTGTCGTAAGCGCATCAAAAACATCTGCCACAGCCATCAATCGTCCGTAGGGATGGATCTCCTCGCCCTTCAACTGGCGCGGATATCCCGATCCATCCCAACGTTCGTGATGCTGGTACGCACAATGTGCTGCGAGCAAAGGTATATCTTCTTGCTTGCGGAGCAATTCAAAACCGATCTCGGTATGCTTTTTCATACATTCAAATTCTTCCGGCGTCAAACGTCCGGGCTTTTTCAAAATCACATCGGGGATATGCATTTTTCCGATATCGTGAAGCAGTCCACCGATTCCGATCTCCAGTACTTCTTTTTCCGTAAAGTCTGTCTTCATCGCCAGCGCCGTACTGTACAGGGCAACGTTGAAAGAATGGGTAAAGATATAGTTGTCATACGCACAAGCATCAGCCATCAAATTCATGGCAGAACGACAGCCCTTCATCTCATCCGCTACGGTCGACATGATTTGGCGCAGCTGCCGCCCAAATGAACGGTCACTAAAGACCTGTTGCCATTTTTGTGGAGATTCCCCTACTGCAAAAAGCGTTTCATGGATGATCGACATCGCTTCCCTGCGCGTCTGCTCCGTGAGCACGCCCTCGACGACGATATCATCCGTCCGTTTATCTTGTATGTACAGGCTCGTAATATTCTTGTTTTTCAATCTCGTCAACATGCGTTCCGTCAGTTCAACACCGGCCCCGACTAGCACCATTCCGGTCTCCGTGTAAATGGAACGGGCCAGCGTATCGCCCGGCTGGCATTTTCGTATGGATATTAGTCTCATCTTTCCAATAATCGCCTCTCTTTATCGTAAACCTATTATAGCGTGATTCGACGGGTTTCAGCACAGAAAAATGGGCAATATGATGGAAAAAAGCCTTTGTCGACAAATTTCGACGAAGGCTTTGGAAAATGTATGGACGTATTACAGCATTTTGACAATCGCTTCCCGGCCGATCATACCTGCCGTAATTCCCATCTGTTCTGCTGTGTGAGTGACGGATTCCAACGGGGCGTCCAGTAGCTCCTGAATGGTCTTCACTCCGACAGCCCGCCCTGCCACGATCTCCCGTTTGGCAAGGCGCTCATTCAATAAGCCGACATCCAAGGCCCCACACATGATATACCCGTTATCCGTGGTAACTGCCAAAAGCGTCGTTTTAGGCAGTTGCACCGTAATCGCGATCGCAGTTCCTTCTGCCAAGTGAATAGGTTGTACTTCAACCATCGCGTACTCTCCTCCTCTCGCCCTCTGCGGCGTTAGTATTCTATGAAACGTGGTGGGTATCTGTGCATCCGTTCATCCTGCCATCACAGGGATCCACCGGCGAGAAAACGAACGAAGAATCATGGCCTCATCCTGCAAGGTTTCGGCAAGAAGCTCACGCAGCAGGGCCGGGAGAAAGAATTGCAGATCGCTACCTTGAAGCAGCACGGGAAAAAGACGATTGTACATGAACATATCCACCGTGCCGACGCGATATTTCCGGCTTCCCACCAGTTTATTCCCATTCACTTCGATGGAGACGATGCGGGGATGTTCTTCTCTAGCGTACTCGATACGCAGGCCGTCTACCCCCATCCAGCCCTCCACTTTTCCGCGGAAGCCGAAGCCGCGCAGTTCCCGCTTCACGATCTCGGGTTGAATCGCTTGCTCCAGGACTTGTGTGAGCTGATCTCCCGTCAAGGTGATCGCGCACAGATTCAATGGATGAGGCACACAGCGCAGCAGGTCTGCCCGGGATAGGCCACCTCGATGCAGATTGGTGAGGAGCAGACCGCCATTGGCCAGCCCCACCTCAGCCCCCGTCTTTTCCCGAATGCTTGCCGCAAGGAAGGAGCTGAATGCCGTCTCGTCCTCCCAGTCTACCCGCAAATCGTGGGCGAGTGTCGCGATTGGCTGATTCAGCTTGGCTTCCGCAGCTTCCCTTTTCTCCTGCAACACTTGGCTGACTTCCGCATCCTCCATGTACTGCTCAGTGGGAAACACTTCTGCAGTCGCTGTAATCACCGTTTTCTTTTCCCGATCCAGGAGCAGGCAAACATGGCCGACATATTGCCCAAAGCGGCCGGTCTGTGCGATCAGGGTATTTCCGATCCTAACTCCCTGTTCCAAAAGGTGGTGTGTATGGGCTCCCAAAATTACATCGATCCCCTCCACCTCCTCCGCCAACCGGCAATCCTCCTGATATCCCAGATGAGACAGGATCACGATCACATCTACCTGGGAGCGAAGTGCTGCCACTTGGCTTTTGATAATGGGTCTGGGCTCTGCGCTTATCCAGCCCATCAGCTCATAGGAATGCGGATAGGGGATCGTCACACCGAGCAAAGCAATCCGCAAATCCCCACATTCATGGATGGCATATGGCACGGACCACTCCGGCTGACGTCCGTCCGGAGGCTCCAGCAGGTTGCTGGCGATCACAGTAAACGCCGCATGTTCGTACAGGTCGTTGAGCCGTTCTTTTGGCATGGTGATGCCTTCGTTATTGCCGATGGTCGCATATTGGTAGCCGCTTCGATTCATCAGCTCGACATTTGCCTTGCCAAAGCTGGCTTCCGTAATGATGTTCATCCGATCCAGATGATCGCCAATATCGACGGTCAGGACATGCTCATTGTTTTGCTCCCATGTCTGGCGATGTGTACGAAGACAGGTGACGATTCGGGGCAAGCTCGCAAAATGGCTGTGCAGATCATTGGTATGCAGCAAATGCAAGGTACAAGTATCCGCCACGATCTCCCCTCCCCTCTTTTCCTCTTACCGAAAAATGGTTTCCCCGATCATTTGGACCGCGATGCCTAAGATGAGGACCCGCAGTAGCAAGACAATCGTTTTCCCCTTCATCTTGTTGGCTACAAAAGCACCCAATTGACCGCCTGCCCATGCTCCAGGCCCCAGCATGGCAGCGTACATCCAATTGATATAGCCATGTGAGATATTCGTGACGGAGCCGACCACCGCCGAGAAAAAGATCACCAGCATAGAGGTCGCCGCGGCGATATGCGGCGGAAAACGGAACAGAATCATCATCGCGGGCACCATCAGGACGCCTCCGCCTACCCCAAAAAATGAGGAAGTAATTCCAACGAAAAATGCGACCAAGATCGCCATCCATCTGGAGTAGCCATACTCGTACTCATTTCCTTCGCTATCGACAAAATGGCGTTTCACTTCCCAATTCAACTGGCGGGGCTTGATTTTGTCCTTTACCATCAGCACGACAAACATGCAAAGCTGAAACACGCCAAAGAGAAGCGTAAACTGGTTCGTTTCTAGTAATGTATTAAGGTAAACACCGACGATAGCACCGGGAGCGCTCCCGATAAAAAAAAGCAGTGCGCTTTGCAGGTCTACCTTTTTTTGTTTCAGGTAGGATATGGAAGATGACAAAGCGGTCACTGCGATCACGATCAACGATGTCGCTGCCGCTGTGTGCGGCTGCATCGATCCCGGCATGTAAAGATTGGCGAAAAACAACAGGGCAGGTACAAAAAAGATCCCGCCGCCCAAACCAGCTATACTTCCGACTACGCCCGCAGCTAGTCCAATAAATAGAAATAACAAGGCAATTGTTACAAACATGGCTACCCTTCTTTCTCTAGAGTGAACAGATCCATCTGTCGGGGGTTTAACCCGCTTGGCATAAGTCCTAGCATGTTCGTAAACTGCTTGGCATTGGCTACTGCATCTCCTCCAGAATTATTGTTGAACAGAATGCATACCTCTTCCGCTTCGCTCGCGATCTGCTGGATGCGGGGGACCCATTCCGCCAACTCCTCTTCGTTATAGCGGTACAGATAGCGGACGTCTCGCCAATTCTGCCCTTCTCCGGGATCGCGCCAGCCCGCAATGTTGCGTCCATGAAAGCGGACCAAAGACAAGGCGGCGTGGGTGACTCCCACAACGATCGGCACCGAACCCCGACCTGCCTGCGGCTCGTCGCAGATCACATGTGTCGCTTCCAATTGGCGTAGATAATCCAGCGTACGCTCGCGATATTTTTCCTCAAACCAGCTCTGATGGCGAAACTCCACCGCGAAAGGATACTTCTCCATTTCCCTGCGGCAGGCTCGCACGTATTGCACATGTTCGCGCGTGCAATCGAACCACGGCGGGAACTGAAATAGAAGTGTCTTTAGTTTGCCCGCATTCACGAGCGGCTGGATGCTTTCCTCAAACTGGCGAAAAAGCAGGCTTCGGTCTATCGGCGCATCCGTCCGTTGATGTCCGGTCAGCGCCTGATACGCTTTGACAATAAATCCAAAGCGTTCCGGTGTATCCCGTACCCATGCCTCATAATTGCGTTGTGGTAAGATAGCGTAAAAGGAACTATCCACCTCTACGATTGGAAAGTGGCCGGCATACACAGACAGCTTGTCCCGGCTGCGCACGCCCTGTGTATACAGATCATGCTGATCTCCCCAGCCACAAACACCGATCTGAACATTGCGCATACTAACCATCACTCCCGGAGGAAACCATGTACATCAATCTGTTGGGTGAACCCTTTGCGTCTAAGGATACCAAACTATCCCTTGCCCGAAAAGTACAGAAACAGCTCTGGTGCGAAGCACATGCAAGATGGCCGTACGAATACTCCGCCTTGCTCTACGGTCACGGGGCTTCGATCTGCGGCCACTTAGCCATGCCCGTAGCAAACCATGACATGCACCGCTTTTCCTGGGATGGCCCCCATTTTCTCCAGGCACTCAAGCAGATCCGCCACGCCAACATGCAATGGCTTGGTGTCCTGCACACCCATCCGCATACCTTGCCGATCCCATCCGCATCTGATGCAGCAGGCTGGCATTACCATTCCCTGAGCTACTGGATTATAGGAATGCAAACACCCGCCACTCCTGAGTGGCGGGTCTATCAATGGGTGGACGGTCAATTCGCTGCCCGCTCCTATACGGTCAGCGAAGACAGCGAATGAGCCTGCTCTTCCCGTTTCTCTTCTTTTCCAAAAAAGGCATGGTACAGAGCGATGACAGCGCGGTCTGCATCCGCTGCCTTCACGCCAAACATCATGCTTACCTCAGACGAGCCCTGGTTGATCATATCCAGATTGATCTGGGCTTCCGCCAGAGCTGCTGTCGCTTTCGCCGAAGTCCCGACAGATTGGCGCATCCCCTCGCCTACAATCATGACCAGTGCCAAATCATGCTGCACCGCGATATCATCTACCTGGAGCTCGGTACGGATGCGCTCCACAATACTGGCTTCCTTGGCCGGGGTAAGGTCGCGTTCACGCAGAATGACGGAGATATTGTCGATCCCGGATGGCGTATGCTCGTAGGAAATGCATTCCTCCTCAAGAATCTGCAACAGCTTGCGGCCGAATCCGATTTCCTTGTGCATCAGGTATTTGCTGACATAAATACTGCAAAAGCCTGTATCGCATGCGACACCTGAGACGCGGTTGACTGTTGACGGGCGCTGCGCGACGATCATCGTTCCCGGCGCGGAAGGGTTATTCGTATTCTTGACGCAGACCGGAATATCCGCCTGATAGGCCGGTAGCAGCGCCTCTTCATGGAACACGCTGAATCCGGAGTAAGACAGCTCACGCATCTCCCGGTACGTAATCTCCTTGATCTCCACTGGATTTTTCACGAGATTGGGGTTAACCACATACACGGAATCGACGTCAGTGAAGTTTTCATACACCTCCGCCTTTACCGCCGCTGCCAGAATCGAACCGGTGATGTCCGAGCCGCCACGTGAAAAGGTAACCAATTCCCCTGCTTCCGTGTAGCCGAAAAATCCTGGAAAAACCAAGATCCCTTGTCTGTCGCGAAGCTGTTTCAGCCGCTCATAGGCTACAGGCAATACATGCGCATTGCCTGCCTCATCGGTGACGAGCATCCCAGCTTCACGCGGATTGACATAATGAGCATCTTCTCCCAGGCTTCGCAGATAATGGGCGACGACCTTGGCGCTGTTATCCTCCCCAGCCGCTTTCACCGCATCGACAAAGCGCTCTGGTGAAAGACCCGCCTTGTTAGCCAGCACAGCACTCAGCTCTTCCTCGATTTGCTGCCCGACCTCTGCCGACAACCCTAGCTCCCGCACGATCTCGCGATAGCGATTGAATACTGCCTCCTGCTCTGCCAATGCTTCTCCCTTTTGCAAAAACGCTTCTGCACAGCGGATAAGCAAATCTGTCACCTTGTCATCTTCTTTGTATCGTTTTCCCGGAGCAGAGACGACGATCAAACGTCGATTTTTATCTGCTCGGATGATGTTGCATACCTTCTTGATCTGCTCCGCATTGGCGAGAGAGGTTCCTCCAAATTTGGCAACTTTCATCTCCGACTCCTCCACCTATCTGTCTCTAACATGTTATTAGATTACGGTATCCCCCTAAAAAGCACAAGTGTCTTTTTGACACGGACATTATATCCCGTCCCTGATTTCACATATTCGCTTGGCGATTGCACATAGTAACAGGGCATAGCTTCGAGTGGTGAACGAAGCACAAGGGTTAGGAGGGATACCATGAAAAAATGGCTTTCGTTGCTTCTGCTGCTTGGGATCTTCCTGATGCCCGGTCAGACAGAAGTCGCTATGGCAAAAGAAGAAAAAAACAGGGATTATTACGAGGCGCGTGGTGAAATCGTCTGGGAGGTACCCACGAAAAGAAAAGTGATTGCGCTCACGTTTGACGATGGTCCCGATCCGGTCTATACGCGGCAGATCGCGGATTTGTTGAGGCAGTATAACGCCAAAGCCACTTTTTTTGTCGTCGGTTCACGGGTCAAGGCACATCCTGCTGTTGTCCAGCAATTAGCAATGGAACAGCATGAACTGGCCAACCACACATACACGCATCCGGATATGCGCCGCATTTCCTCTGACAAACTGCGGGATGAGATGAAGGCGACCCAAGATGAGGTATTCAATACGACCGGAATCAAGACTCAACTGTTCCGTCCCCCTGGCGGCTACTACAGTGAGTCTCTGGTGCATGTTGCAAAAGAAGCCGGTTATTTGGTCATCATGTGGTCGTGGCACCAGGATACCCGGGACTGGAGCGATCCAGGTGTGAAAAAAATCATCAATAAGGTTCTCAATAATGCGCGTAACGGCGATATTGTCCTGTTTCACGATTATGGCGGGAATCGCAAGCAAACCGTCGAAGCCTTGCGCGCAATCCTGCCAGAACTGCAAAAGCGCGGCTACGAGTTCGTCACGGTCAGCGAAATGATGAAGCTTTACGACAGCACCAAAAAGGTCGGGAAAGATTAAACGCGAAATAGGCTGCCCACGAAATGGTATGCTCCCCTTTAAATAGACAGGTGAAATAATAAAACCTGCTATTGAAGGGGAGCTTTTTCATGCCTAAAGTACAATTTAGTGCGTCAGAGAAACTGGCCGTCCTTAGAAAAATTGAAAGCGG
>Ga0209147_100136_pt1 | contig 117683 bp, 129 predicted proteins | sample AraplaCol_mLB_r2_FD_184278 | JGI IMG/M metagenome (GOLD analysis project Ga0209147, IMG submission 184278) | Arabidopsis root microbial communities from North Carolina, USA - plate scrape CL_Col_mLB_r2 (SPAdes) (version 2) | ecosystem: Host-associated > Plants > Roots > Endosphere | place: USA...
GTGCGGAAGGGATAAGCGCTGAAAGCATCTAAGCGTGAAGCCCCCTCCAAGATGAGACTTCCCACAGCGCAAGCTGGTAAGACCCCTCATAGACGATGAGGTTGATAGGTTCGGTGTGGAAGCGTGGTAACACGTGGAGCTGACGAATACTAATCGGTCGAGGACTTATCCACACATTCCTAAGCAATCATGCAGATCCAGTTTTGAAGGAATAAAGCGTAAGCCTTCTTGTTCACTGCGAACAGGAAGGCTTTTTTGGTGTTCAAGATTGAATATGGAGGGCGGGGATCTGCTTGACGATTAGCGAGGGGAATACGGACATATGATGGACGAGGAAGCTTTCAATGATATAACGTTCAGCCATACTGTGAGACATGGTCATTTCCCCCCACCACTCCGTTTCATACCGACAAAGCATCCCCAAAATATAAAGCAAGAGATAATGACTTGCCCATTGTGGAAGAGGAAGAAATTCCGTCGAGCCGTTCCAGAAAAAAAGCTTGTGGTCCCGGCAATAAAATAGCGGGTGTTGTTCTAATTGAGAAAGGGCAAACTGAGGAAGGATCAGACGTTTACCTTGCCCGGTCTCTCTAGCCGTCCATTCAAATGAGATCGCAGAAGGCGCCAATCGCCGAACATACTGAATGAAGGTATCATCCGAATAGGTAAGGGGACCATCTGTCATTTCCGGGAAAATGATGCGGTAAGAGGGCACAGTTTCAAAGTGGTCTCCCTTTTCTGGGGTAACAGAAGTGAGTTCGAGTGGGACCCAGTGAGGGCGCTGCTCTGCAAAGTGAGCATAGATGTCACTCATTTCGGCAAGGGAGACGAACAAATCGTGAACGAGGTAACGATCACGAAGTGGCGTCAAGTGAAAGCGCTGGGCGAGATGAGAGAAAAAGCCTTCTTTTTGAGGGCGAATTTCATCTTCGGTCAACACATAAGGACTACGCTTTACCTTTCTAGTCGTGACTCCATGCTGTAATACCCTGCTGTTTTGCGGATAGGCTGGATCACGCGTGATCAGCATGCCTTTTAACAGACATGTACAACCGTAAAATAAGAGCAAGGGCTGAATCGATAAATCGGCTTTTGCTGCAGTGCTGTAGAGAAGACGAGCTTGCCTCCAGAGGTAAAGGAATCGAGTGCTTTGGTGAAAAGCTAGACGTTCGGGATTTTCCACGTTTTCATTTTGATAGCAACGGGCCAAATATTTTCGGGCGGTGGGTTCCGTTTCAAAGTAGCGCATTGTATCCCAAGCAGAATTCATGTGCGATCACCTATAATTTTCGTTTTATGCTGCTTACTATCCATCATTTTTTTGATTAATCTGTAAAATCACATTCATAACCGAACAATTTTTTGATTCCTTGACAGTAAATTATGCCATTTGATACACTGGCTTAAACTATTCGCCGAGAGGAGTTTTCAGCAGTGCGGGAAGATAAATTTGTGAAAGAGGGTTTAACGTTTGACGACGTTTTGCTCATTCCGGGAAAATCTGAAGTATTGCCCCGAGATGTAGATTTGCGTACCAAGTTGAGCGATTCCGTTACGCTCAATATTCCACTGATCAGCGCTGGGATGGACACGGTGACAGAATCTGCAATGGCAATTGCGATGGCCCGCCAGGGCGGTATCGGGATTATTCATAAAAACATGACGATCGAGCAGCAAGCCAGTGAAGTTGATCGTGTCAAACGCTCGGAAAGCGGCGTAATTACCAATCCATTTTCCCTGTCGCAGCATCATACAGTAGCTGATGCTGATGCGCTGATGGGGAAATTCCGCATTTCTGGAGTCCCGATCGTCGACGAGGGCGATCATCTGATCGGTATTTTGACCAACCGCGATCTGCGTTTTGTGCATGATTTCTCTACCCCGATCAAGGACGTCATGACGAAAGAAAACCTGGTCACTGCTCCTGTAGGAACCACGCTGCAGCAAGCGGAGGCCATTTTGCAAAAACATAAAATCGAAAAGCTCCCATTGGTTGATGAACAAAACATCCTACGCGGCTTGATCACGATTAAGGATATCGAGAAAAACATCCAGTACCCAAAAGCGGCAAAAGATTTGCAAGGCCGCTTGCTGTGCGGAGCAGCGGTAGGAGTCTCGGCTGACACTTACGAACGTGCTGCCGCATTGGTGACGGCTGGTGTAGATGTACTGGTCATTGATACCGCCCACGGCCACTCCAAAGGCGTAATCGATACGGTAAAAGAGATTCGCAATCAGTATCCGCAATTGACCATCGTGGCCGGAAACGTCGCGACCGGACAAGCCACGCGTGATCTGATCGAAGCCGGTGCCTCCGTAGTAAAAGTAGGGATCGGGCCTGGCTCGATTTGCACCACGCGCGTCGTAGCGGGTATTGGGGTGCCGCAAATCACTGCGATCAACGACTGTGCCCAAGTCGCGCAGAAGTACAATATTCCAATTATTGCCGACGGCGGCATTAAATACTCAGGTGATTTGCCAAAAGCCATCGCGGCGGGCGCATCGGCGATTATGATCGGCAGTTTGTTTGCAGGAACCGAAGAAAGTCCGGGAGAATTTGAAATCTATCAAGGACGTCGCTTCAAGGTATACCGAGGAATGGGCTCGATCGGCGCGATGAAGGCGGGAAGCAAGGATCGGTATTTTCAGGAAAATGAGCAAAAACTTGTACCAGAAGGCATCGAAGGGCGCGTCCCGTACAAAGGACCTTTGGCAGAGGTGACCTACCAAATGATCGGAGGATTGCGCGCTGGTATGGGGTATTGCGGAACCAAAACAATCCAGGATCTGATCGAGAACGGTCAATTTATTCGCATCACGGGAGCTGGCCTACGTGAAAGCCACCCGCATGATGTACAAATCACCAAAGAGGCTCCTAACTATTCCATTTCCTAGTGAATGGACCTTTTGACCTACTCCCCCTTTTTCTTAAAGAGAAAGGGGGTTTTTACTAGCTTCAATCACGCATACTTCCTATGGTACACTTACAATTGTGCGTATGATCAGCAATGCCAACCAATTCACCAAAGACAAAATCGACAGAAGTGGGAGAGTGAATAATTACGATGAAACGAAGAACATGGACAAGACGATTAACCAGTCTATACCTTTCTGTCGCTGTATTTGTTACAGCTATGGCGGGAATGGCAACACAAGCACAAGCAGCCCCTGCAAATTTGGATTTGGCGGCTAAGTCAGCCATACTTGTCGAGGCTTCAACGGGAAGGGTGCTCTACAGCAATAATCCCGATCAACCACTTCCTCCGGCCAGCATGAGTAAAATCATGTCTGAATACCTGATTCAAGAGGCAGTCAAGCAAAAGAAAATCAGTTGGGACGATGTGGTACCTGTCAGCGAATACGCGTTCTATGTGGCTAAAATCTCGGATGCTTCCGGTGTTTACCTGAATGCAGGAGAATCTTTTACGGTCAAACAACTGTATGAAGCGATGGCAATCGTTTCTGCGAATGATGCTACGGTCTTGCTTGCCGAAAAAGTTGCAGGCAGTGAGCCTAATTTTGTACAGATGATGAACAAGAAAGCAGTAGAATTGGGAATGACCAACACCTCCTTCGTTACCTCCACTGGTTTGCCTGCAAATGAACTTGGTCCTTACTCAGTGGATACCGATCAAACCGAAAACCTGATGTCTGCTCGTGACTCGGCTATCCTCGCCCGTGCGTTGATCCGCGACTTTCCACAGGCTTTGGAAGTATCAAAAGTTCCTCGCTTTACATTCCGTGCAGGTTCCCCGCAGGAATTGAAAAAAGCCAACTACAACTGGATGCTTCCTGGACTGAACAACTTCTATGAAGGTGTAGACGGATTGAAAACTGGTTATACAGACGCAGCCAAATACTGTTTTACAGGAACAGCCGAGCGCGATGGCATGCGATTGATCAGTGTTGTGATGGGGACAGCCAGCGATACCAAACGTTTTGCGGAAACTAAAAAGATGTTTGATTACGGATTCAGCAACTTTAAAGTGACCAAACAAATGGACAAGGGTGCGTCCGTTGCAGGTTTTGAAGAAGCACCATTGAAAAATGGTGTCGAATTGACTGTTCCTGCCGTGACAGGCAGCGAAGTAAAAATGTTGACAAAAATTGGGGCCGAGGCGAAATTTACCCCGACAGTCACGTTTTCCGAACTGGCGGCACCAATCGCGAAAGATCAGGTAGTTGGTAAGCTGTTTATGAAGGAAGAAGGCGTACAAGAATCGGACTACCTGCAAAAAGAGGATATGCAAAAAGCATCCTTCGACGTAGTAGCCGCACAGGAAGTTGAAGAGGCGAGCTGGATTCGTCTGTTCTTCCGCAGCATCATCCAATTCTTCAGCGGATTGTTCAGTAGCGGAAAATAAAGAAAGTGTTGTTTCCCTCTGCGCTTTGGTTTACAATATGCGTAACTTCAACCATAACACCACATAACAGTTATGGTTTCAACTTCACCACGTAGGGGGAAATAACATGGCACAAGTAGGAACGGACCGCGTAAAACGAGGAATGGCTGAAATGCAAAAAGGCGGCGTCATTATGGACGTCGTGAATGCGGAGCAAGCGAAGATTGCAGAAGCGGCTGGTGCTGTAGCCGTCATGGCTTTGGAGCGCGTACCTTCTGACATTCGTGCAGCTGGCGGCGTAGCCCGTATGGCTGATCTAAGCATTGTGGAAGAAGTATTGAAGTCTGTTTCGATTCCCGTAATGGCAAAAGCACGTATTGGTCATTTCGTGGAAGCGCGTGTGCTGGAGTCGATGGGTGTAGACTATCTCGATGAGAGTGAAGTGTTAACCCCGGCTGACGACTTGTACCATATCAATAAAAAAGATTTTACTGTCCCGTTTGTATGTGGCGCCCGTGATTTGGGTGAGGCACTTCGTCGAATCGGCGAAGGGGCTGCCATGATTCGTACCAAAGGAGAGCCGGGTACAGGAAATATCGTGGAAGCTGTTCGTCATATGCGTACTATGATGGCGCAAATCCGCAAGGTACAGGCGATGTCCTATGACGAGCTGATGGCAGAAGCCAAAAATCTGGGTGCGCCATATGAACTGCTGGAACACGTACACAAAAACGGCAAGCTGCCAGTCGTGAACTTCGCTGCAGGGGGAATTGCTACTCCTGCTGACGCGGCATTGATGATGCAGCTCGGATCTGAGGGTGTATTCGTAGGTTCAGGTATCTTCAAATCCGATAATCCGGAAAAATTCGCGCGTGCCATCGTGGAGGCAACGACCCACTATACGGATTACGAACTGATAGCTCGAGTATCCAAAGACTTGGGCAGCCCTATGCAAGGAATCGAGATCTCCAAAATCCGTGAAGTAGACCGCATGCAAGACCGCGGCTGGTAAGGTGATCATGATGAAAATTGGGGTTCTCGCTCTGCAGGGTGCAGTCATCGAACATCTGCGTATGCTGGAAGCGGTCGGTGCAACAGCCGTCGAAGTGAAAAAGATAGAGGAATTGGAAGGGCTGAACGGTCTGGTGATTCCCGGCGGTGAAAGTACGACGATCAGCAAACTGATGCACAAGTACGGTTTGATGGACGCGGTTAGACAGTTCGGTGAATCAGGAAAGCCAATCTTTGGCACATGCGCAGGAGCGATTCTGCTAGCCAAAGAGATCGAAGGGCAAACAGAAGCGCACCTCGGCTTGATGGATATGAAAGTAGCGCGCAACGCTTTTGGCCGGCAAAAGGACAGCTTTGAAGTCAATCTGCCAGTGGTGGGAGTCGCTGCTGACTATCCGGCTGTTTTTATCCGGGCTCCTTATATCAAGCATGTAGGGGAAACTGGTCAGGTATTGGCGAAACACGAGGATAAAATCGTCGTAGCGCGGGACCGACAGTATCTGGCTGCTGCGTTTCACCCGGAGTTGACGGAAGATACGCGTTTGCACAAGTATTTCCTCGATATGGTAAAGGAAAGATAGCGACTCTTTACACAGGTATAGAACCTGTAGTACAGTTAACAATAGGAGTTAGATGTTGTAAACTGTACGAACACGTCGATGAGAAATAGTACTTCAACAAGGTCTGGCCTAGAGAGTCGGTGGTTGGTGTAAACCGATCCAGCCTGTGAAGGAATCCATCTCGGAGTGGCAAGGTATAACTTGTCCGGATCCGTCCCGTTATGACGGAAGAGTGGACAGATGGTCGTGAAGCATGCGCATCTGTCAACGAGGGTGGCAACGCGGGTAACCAACACTCGTCCCTTATTAGGGGACGGGTGTTTTTTGTTTTTTTATTCGATGTTGATTTGGAGGGATTCGTAATGTTGGACGTAAAAGTACTGCGACAAGACCTGGAGGAAGTAAAGCGCCGCCTGTCCGCTCGCAATGAGGACATCTCCGCATTGGATCAGTTCGCGGAAGTAGATGAGAAGCGCCGCCATGTGATTCAGGAAGCAGAGACCCTGAAAAATAAACGTAACACCGTCTCCGAGCAGGTAGCGGTAATGAAGCGCAACAAGGAGAACGCAGACAGCCTGATCGCAGAAATGAAGGAAGTAAACGAGCGCATCAAGGTGCTGGATGAAGAACTGCGTCAGCTCGATGAGCAGCAGGAATTGATTTTGCTAAGCCTGCCTAACCTCCCGCACGAAAGCACGCCTGTGGGTACATCCGAGGATGATAACGTAGTGGCTTGGACTTGGGGAGAACCGCGTGATTTTGGCTTTGAGACCAAAGCACACTGGGATTTGGCTACCCAAGCTGGCATTCTCGACTTCGAGACCGCTGCGAAGGTGACTGGCAGCCGCTTTGTCTTTTACAAAGGTTTGGGAGCTCGCTTGGAACGTGCGCTGATCAGCTTCATGCTCGACCTACACACCACTGAGCACGGGTATGAAGAAATTTTGCCTCCGTATATCGTCAACCGTGCAAGCATGACAGGGACCGGGCAATTGCCGAAGTTTGAAGAAGATGCATTCAAACTGGAAGGACCCGATTACTTCTTGATCCCGACAGCGGAAGTACCTGTTACGAATATGCATCGTGACGAGATTCTCGATGGAGCAGAATTGCCGCTCTACTATGCGGCGTACAGTGCATGTTTCCGTTCCGAAGCGGGTTCTGCAGGACGGGACACTCGCGGCCTGATTCGTCAGCATCAATTTAACAAAGTGGAAATGGTGAAGTTCGTCAAACCGGAAGATTCGTATGACGAATTGGAAAAGCTGGTTCAGGATGCGGAGCGTGTGCTGCAATTGCTTGGCCTCCCGTATCAAGTGCTGAGCATGTGTACAGGGGATCTGGGCTTTACTGCCGCCAAAAAGTACGACTTGGAAGTTTGGATTCCAAGCAACAACACGTACCGGGAGATCTCTTCCTGCTCCAATTTTGAAGCGTTTCAGGCTCGTCGTGCCAATATTCGCTTCCGTCGTGATAGCAAAAGCAAGCCTGAATTTGTGCATACCCTCAACGGCTCCGGCTTGGCGATCGGCCGCACGGTAGCAGCGATTCTGGAGAACTACCAGGAGGCAGATGGATCGATTACCATCCCTGAAGTATTGCGTCCATACATGGGCGGCATTGATAAAATCACCCCAAAGGCATAAACGTGAACACATAATCAAATCGACAGCTCTGGTCCAAATGGACAGGGCTGTTTTTCTTTGTGTACTAATACAGGAGATTTTTTGGAAATTGTTGTTGCACAGTATTGGTCTCTGTTATATAATAACTTCAAAAGTTTGGAATATTGTTTTAATACAGATATGGGAGGTTGGAGAAATGAATTGTTACAGATGCGAAGGGAATGGCGAGCAGAATTGTCCGCTTTGCGGAGGGATGGGTCAGGATGGGAACGGGGCGGCATGCCATCACTGCAAGGGAGACGGTCATGTCTGCTGCAGTCATTGCAGTGGGAGCGGAAACATCGAGTAGGTCCATTTTTTTTGCAACCTCTGTACTATAATAATTTTTATTTTTACTATCTGTACCATAATAATTATTGTAAGGGGGAGCTTTGCTTGAGTATGATTCCAACCAATCCATATCCGATGGTGATTGACGCGGAAATGCTGCCGGGTTACGACGAGATTCTGACCCCTGAAGCCATCCAGTTCATCGGCAAATTAGAGCAAAGATTTGGAGATCGGCGACTGGAGCTGCTGGCCAAACGCGAAGAGCGGCAGACGCAGATCGACGAAGGACAACTGCCTGATTTTCTTCCTCAAACGGACGCTATCCGCGAGGGAGACTGGACGGTAGCTCCGTTGCCTGCCGACCTGTTGGATCGCAGAGTTGAGATCACAGGTCCTGCTGGTGACCGCAAAATGGTGATCAACGCTTTAAACTCTGGAGCGCGGCTATTCATGGCAGACTTTGAAGACGCCAACTCTCCGACATGGATCAATACGATTCAGGGGCAGATCAACATGAAGGATGCGGTGCGGCGTACGATCTCCTTTACCAGTCCGGAAAAGAAGCGGTACACGCTCAATGAAAATATTGCTGTCCTGAAGGTGCGTCCGCGCGGCTTGCATATGGAGGAAAAGCATATCCGGCTGGACGGGAAGCCGGTATCCGCCAGTTTTGTAGATTTTGGGCTCTACTTCTATCACAATGTCCAACCATTGTTGGCGCAAGGGACGGCTCCTTATTTTTACCTGCCGAAGCTGGAAGGCCACCTGGAGGCGCGGCTGTGGAATGATGTGTTTGTGTTTGCGCAGGAGGAATTGGGCATTCCCCAAGGAACGATTCGGGCGACAGTCTTGATTGAGACAATCATGGCAGCCTTTGAAATGGATGAAATCCTCTATGAACTGCGCGAACACAGCTCGGGACTCAATTGCGGCAGATGGGACTACATTTTTAGCTACATTAAAAAATTGAGGAACCAACCTCATGTCATATTGCCAGACCGTTCGCAGGTGACGATGACTGTCCCTTTTATGAAGGCATACACCTCACTAGCAGTAAAGACGTGCCACAAGCGGATGGCGCCATGCATCGGTGGTATGGCGGCGCAGATCCCGGTCAAGAACGACCCGATCAAAAACGATGAAGCGTTGGCGAAAGTACGTGCAGATAAGGAGCGGGAAGCGTACGACGGACATGATGGCACATGGGTGGCTCATCCTGGATTGGTCAAGGTGGCGATGGAGGTATTCAATCGCTTGATGCGAGAATCCAATCAAATTTGGTACAAACGCGAGGACGTGCTGGTAACCGCAGCGGATCTGTTGGCGGTGCCAGCAGGCGAGATTACCGAAGAAGGGGTGCGAACCAACATCAGCGTCGGAATTCAGTATATCGAGGCCTGGCTGCGTGGTGCAGGTGCAGTACCAATCCGCAATCTGATGGAAGACGCGGCGACAGCGGAAATCTCCCGTGCGCAGGTGTGGCAATGGATTCGCCATCCCCAAGGCATATTGCCGGACGGACGAAAGATCACCATCGGCTTGATAAGACAATGGACCAGCGAGGAAATGCATCTCTTGAAGCAGGAGCTGGGGGAAGAGAAGGTTCAGCAAGGACAGTTTCAGGTGGCAGGAGAGCTGTTCCTGAAGCTGGTAACGGAAGATGCCTTCGAGGATTTTTTAACCATACTGGGCTATCGCTATTTAGCTTAAACAAATATACGAGTGGGGGAAACGAACATGAACAAATCAACCAAGCAGGAAGCAATTCAACAATTGGAGCAAAGCTGGCAGGAAGAGCGATTCAAGGGGATTACACGCACCTATACGGCGGAGGACGTCATTCGCTTGCGCGGTAGCGTGCAAGTAGAGCATACATTGGCCCGGCTGGGTGCGGAAAGATTGTGGAATTTGCTGCATACCGAGCATCATATCAAAGCGCTCGGCGCCCTGACCGGGAATCAGGCGATCCAACAGGTAAAAGCAGGTCTGAAGGCAATCTATCTGAGCGGCTGGCAGGTAGCGGCGGACGCCAATCTGGCAGGACAGATGTACCCAGACCAAAGCTTGTACCCGGCCAATAGCGTACCGCAGGTGGTCAAACGGATCAATCAGGCCTTGCAGCGTGCGGATCAGATCGATCAATCGGAAGGAGGCACGAATACACATTGGTTCGCGCCGATCGTCGCGGATGCGGAAGCGGGTTTTGGCGGGCCGCTCAATGTATTCGAATTGATGAAAGGCATGATCGAGGCAGGGGCAGCAGGGGTTCACTTCGAGGATCAGTTGGCTTCCGAGAAAAAATGCGGGCATATGGGCGGCAAGGTGCTGATCCCTACACAAGCAGCCGTCCGCAACCTGATCGCTGCGCGGTTTGCGGCAGACGTGATGGGGGTACCGACAGTCGTCGTGGCTCGTACCGATGCCAATGGCGCTTTCCTGATCACAAGTGACATCGATGAGCAGGATAAACCGTTCCTCACAGGCGAACGCACACCAGAAGGCTTCTTCCGCCTCCGTGGCGGGCTGGATGCGGCAATTGCCCGCGGACTCGCCTACGCCCCTTATGCGGATTTGATCTGGTGCGAGACAGCCGAACCCAATCTAAAGGAAGCACGCACCTTTGCCGAGGCGATTCATGCGCAGTTACCCGGGAAGCTGCTGGCGTACAACTGCTCTCCTTCCTTCAACTGGAAGAAAAAGCTGGACGACGCCTCAATCGCTCGCTTCCAGGAAGAGCTGGGCGAGATGGGCTACAAGTTCCAATTCGTTACGTTGGCTGGCTTCCATGCGCTCAACTACGGCATGTTTGAGTTGTCACGCAACTACCGCGACCACGGTATGGCAGCATACTCCGAGCTGCAGCAGGCAGAATTTGCGAGCGAAGTGCATGGCTACACCGCTACTCGCCATCAGCGTGAGGTAGGTACCGGGTATTTCGACGAGATTGCACAGGTGATCGCGGGCGGAAATTCCTCAACGACAGCCCTGACAGGATCGACTGAGGAAGAACAGTTTACACATAGCTAAATCGCGAGAAATTTTGAGGATCAGGGCTTGATTGCCTTGGTCCTCCATTTGCCAAATGGCGCAACTCTTTTTATAATAAAGAGTAGAAAAGAAAACTGTGTCCCCGTAGCTCAGCAGGATAGAGCAACGGTTTCCTAAACTGTAGGTCGGAGGTTCGAATCCTCTCGGGGACGCCATCGTTATCAAATCAACGTTTTACGCCCGTTTGTCTATCGGTAGGCTATCCCGGCAGCACACGGTTTCACTACCGAAAGCGAGCGTAACCGTACGTATGCTTTCTCGCGTTCTCGACATCGAGTCCAACGTGAGGAGGCGTTTTTTTATGGTAGATGCGCGGAAAGGGAAGGCGATAATCAGGCAGAGGCAGCGCGAAGTAGTAGAAGCAAATCGGTTTGATTATACGCTCGACCAAGCGTTCGAATTGTTCCTATCGCTAAAGAAGGCGGAGGGCGTGCGGTCAAGAACGTTCAGAGATTACGAGCCGTTAATGCGACAGTTCCGCAGGTGGCTGATTCGCGAATACCCGGACACCGTACTAATTAGCGATATAAACACCGGAATGATACGGAGTTACGTCGTTTATCTGCGCGAGGAACACGTAAACGAGCGGTCGGGGGAGGTCGGACTTTCTCCGTATACAGTGAACGTCCGAGTTAGATTTATGAAGGCGTTTTTCAACGCTATGTTTCGTGAGGATATAATCGATGCGAACCCGATGAATAGCGTTAAGCTAATGAAGGTCGATGAGGACACGTTCGATCCGCTCTCTGACGAAGAGATCGAGCGGTTACTTGCGGTTCCAGATACGAAGGAATACGCACAGTGGCGTGACTTGACTGCCATTTATCTGATTCTAGATACCGGGATGCGTGTTGCGGAGGTATGCGGCTTGGAGATGTCAGAGATTGATTTCAAGTCGAGGACGATAACGCTACCGTCATCGAAAAACAAGAATCGGCGGCCGAGGGTTCTTCCACTTTCAAATACGGTCGCGAAGATGCTGTACGAGCTTGTGACGGAGAGCAAGACGTATTTCGATAAGGAATATGTATTCCTTACAAACGCGGGACTTCAATATCAACCAGATACATTCCGGCGGAGACTGCACATGTATAAAGAGAAGGCGGGAATAGAGAAGAAGGTTACGCCGCACGGACTAAGGCATATGTGGACGAGGAATTTCTTAATGAATGGCGGAAACTTGTACGTCGCTCAACGGATACTCGGCCATCAGTGTTTATCTACCACGCGCAAATATTTTCAGATGACGGAGGAAGACCTTCGGGATCAGCACGCGCAATTCTCGCCAATAGTACGGCTCCGTGCCGGTAAGAGACGCTAACCCTTCCGTTCTGGCGTCTCCATTCGGGGCGCTTTATTACGTTAAAGCGTGCGGATCGGTACGGGCGCGTCCGTTATGTGAGTGAATATGAAATAGCGTCATATCAACGTTTTAACGCGGTAAAGTGGTGATGGCGATAGTTACCGAAATATACCGATAGGGGCGCGATAAGGGCCGATCGCAACAACCCGCAACTGACGAAAAAGCGGTCTGAATCGTTCGGATGATCGCGAAATATTCACATGCGGCAAGTTGCGAATAGTTTCGAGTATCGCGATTTATTGACCCGAAAACATCCGCAAAGGCGTCACGGTGCGCGAGGGGTCCGAAAACTTCGGGGGCATGTCGAATGGTGTCGTAATTGTGCGGTGGAGGGGTAATATTCTGACAATTCAGGGCTGCTTCGTCTCAACTTTTATGCAACGTTTATTCATTGAATACGAATTTATACACGTTATGCAATCGATGTATAAACGTTGATATGGCGCGGTTTTGCGTTTATGCACGATTGCGTGCGTATGCATAACGTTTTATGTAAACGGAGAAAACGTGCGGGAACGTTGATGTGCGCGGTTTCTGCGAGTTTGCGCGGATGTGTCCGCAGTTTACATACCGTATATTATCGGACGCAAACAAAATGCGAACATGAATAACGTATACATTGATATGCGTTCTCAATTAGCGTTTTTGGTGAACGAAAAAATTACCCCAAGCCGGGCTGCGCAAACGCTCCAGTCTGGTCCCGAACGTTTTCTTACAGGTTTTAAACCTTCGGGTCTAATCGAATATCTCGAAAGTGAGCGAGAGCTACCGAAATGCCTAATCGGTGGCTCTTTTTTGCGTTCGAATCGCTAGAAGCGGCTCAACTTGCGTCTGATCAACGCATGTACGGGCGGCCTATCACGCGCGGAAAGCCGGTACTGACATCGCGATCCTACAGCAGGTATTCAACCATTCGGCGCCGAGCGTCACCTTGCGCTATATCGGAATCACGCAGGATGATATGGACAGCGTGACCGTTTCGCTGAACCTGTAGGGATCGGTCGCGGCGCTATTTTTTTTGTTCCAAACGGGAGTGATACGTTTGAGCTAACGAAAAGGAACGAAGACTAGACGCTTTTAATACGAGTATATAGCGTTTTTCTAGCTGGATATGATAAGGGGGAATGAAGGGGGCGACAACGATGGCAGATAGGCGGATCGGGAAAAAAGTGCGATTTAGTCGTCAGGTAAAAAAGATAACAGAGTCACTTGATGAATTATTTTCTGTTTTTTATGAGGTGAAAGTGGCCGAAGGAAGATCGGATCGTACATTAGAGACATATCAGGAGAATTACAGATTCTTTTGCGATTATCTGGATAGTAATCAAATACCAAGAAAGTATAAAGAGGTAACTCCTACAGTAATTCGTAACTACATCGCTTGGATGTTAAAAACGAAAAGGAAGTGGGAGGGACACAATCATAAAACTGAGGTCAATATGACGGCGGGTCTTTCACCAGTTACAGTCAATACAAGGCTTAAAGGGCTGCGAACGATGTTTCGATTTTTAAAGAGTGAGGGACACATTGAGAGCAATCCTTTTGAATCTGTAAAACCTGTCAGAGAGCCTGAAAGCGATATTAAGGTAATGACGGCAGATCAACTTAAACAACTCCTGCGAGAGCCGAATCAGCGGTCATACGCAGGGTATCGCGATTTTGTCTTAATGACATTATTGATAGATGGTTTTTTACGTATTGGAGAGGCGATTGGTCTTAGGAAGCAAGATATCGACTTTAACACGGGGACGATCTTTCTTAGTGGACTTTCTACAAAATCGCGTCGCTCGAGGATTGTACCACTTCAAAAACATACATTAAATCACCTCAAGCAATTAATTAAGGATTCAGAGGACTTCAATTCAGATTTTATTTTCTTAGCTAATTATGGGGAGCAGATTACGGATGATCAAGTTAGAAATCGCTTGAAAGAGCACGCGAAAAATGCTGGTCTGAACATCCGCGTATACCCTCACCTTTTTCGGCATACCGCAGCGACCCTATTTTTAGAAAATGGAGGCTCGTTATCTCATCTACAAAGAATAATGGGGCATAGCGATTTGAGAATGGTAGTTAAATATACGCATTTATCTCAGAAGTCTATATCCAGTGAGCATGCAAAGTTTTCACCGTTGAATCAAGTTGTTCACAAGCTACAAAGACCGCGTAAACTAAATAAAACGGATTAAATAAGAAAAGCGCTTCCCGTACGTGTGGGAGCGCTTATATTCGTTTTATCCAATCGCCCGGCTCGATATCCAGCGCGTTACTTATCTTGTCGATCAATTCAACCGGCATACGCTTAATTTCATTATTGCAGATGTCGTATAGGGTGCCTTCGCGAATCTCGTTTTCTTGTGCAAATTGTCGTTCAGATATACCTCGTTCAGCTAGGATTTCCCTTAGTAAAAAGCGGACAGTCACGACGGCATCACCTCTTCAAAAATTATAGCATAAAAATTTTGACATGTGGGGTTGACTTCACTACGGATAGCGTAGTACACTACGTTTAACGAAGTACAACTCAAAGCGTAGTGAATGATAAACCCTCTTTCTCACATTAGGCGCACCCCCACCTCGCGCCTCCCCTCAACCGCAATTTCCCCGCAACGACCTCCCCGATCAAACGACGCGCCTCCCCAGCGGACCCTCTCCGCGATCCCTGCGTCAATGCTGCGCCAGCAGCGGGAGGTATTTTGCAATTTACACGAAGGAGGTCACGGATTATGCACGACATTAACGTAGCCGAGCGCACCTTGCTCGAACTCATCCGCAACGACTCACGGACAGTCAATACGGTGATCGGCTATCTACGTTACACCGGAAAGTCAGTTCTCGCCAGCTCAAAGTCCGAGTATGAAACGCTCGACGCCCAACGTTTACTCCGGTTTACGGACGTACTCGCGGCGGCTGTCGACGAACGGAGGGCGCATACATGACACGGTTCCCTCGCATCCAACTTCTAACGGAAGTCGACCGCGCGGATTACTTATACGATGCGTTTCTGATTGACGGGAAGCACGCCGCAGCTGTCATGGAGAACGGAGATATAATGGTCGAGGCCGTAAGACCTTCGGATTGGCCTGGTGTATACCTGCCTTACGGTAACGAGATCACGCTAGGGTATGGCGCGAATGACTCGGAGGTTGACGTCGGGCTAGTATACGATCGACTCCGGAATATGAGTGCGTGGGACCTCGTGACGCGGTTTATGCTCACGAGTAGCCAGGGCTCATACAAGTTCGACATGTTAAACATGGTTGTCGTTGATCCGTGTGGACACCAATAATAAGCGGAATATTCCGAAAGAGGAGAGGACAAGCTATGCCATTTATCGTCTATGATTTCAGCAAACCGAGGAAAATGAGAAGACCGTCATCGAATCAAGTCGCGATAGGATACCGCCTCACAATCGTAGGGTGGTACAACCTCCGCCTGATCGGTAGTGATGACGGCACCGTCGTAAACGTGTCGCCCCAGGCGTTCGCCGCCATCTTCCCGAAAGTCCGCGCCGATGTCGTATCGGGCACCGCTTACCTGTCCGTAAGCCGCGCGGAGGAGATCGGGTTCGGGTTCGCGACCGAGGAGGTAGGAATCGCATGATCCGTCGCCGACCCTTGCGCATCCACCTACGCCATTTACTGTTTTTGATCGCTTCAAATAGGTAGTTCCGATGATGTTCTGCGGCGGTGGACCGGTCGCAGAGCGGAGGGTTGTCCGATGATTCGCCCGACATGCGCCAACATGCCGGAGAAGTCTTGCGCCAATAGGACCGCGAGGAGGGCAATCGTTCCCGACGTCGGGAAGTATCCGCGTCCCGATTCCTTTGCGGCGGCAACCGAAGGGAACCGGATCGGCAGGCGCGGAACCTGCTACACACAGTATGTGTATCGTATCCGACCGGCAGAGATCGCTCCAACGACTCTGACCGAGTGCCACCGGATGTGAAACGGACTATACGGCGCCAAACGTGATAGTCCGGCAATTGCCGAGCCTCTCGTACTGCTATCGGTCGCGCCAACGGCCATGCGGGAGGCTTCCGTTTTCTTGCATCTGATTGTATTATATACGGGAACATACGTTTGTACAACCGGTTTTTGCACGAATTTGGAAATTTTTACGAATAAGTGCGCGAAGTAGGCGATCGCGTACGGTAATCTCTACGGGCACGGAAAATTTTCGCGGAGGGTGTGCGGAATCATTTTCCGTGTCGCAATATACGGTAAAGGGTGCGCGAACTGGTAGTCCAGTAATTGCGTACAGGAATTATTTTTTGTTGCCAAATGGCGACTTTTTACCGTTTAGCTATCTATACCTTATGAGGGGGAATACCCCCAATCACGCGAACAAGGAGGAGGTTACCCAATGATGATAACAGCCGAAACTATCCGAATGATTCGACGCGTTCACGGCTTGACCCACCGGAAGATGGCGTCCGACATAGGCGTAAGTCATCGCATGGTCCAGCTTATGGAGGCGGGCAAGCGCGTCATAACCGACAAGACATCACGCGCGATAACGGATGCCTACGAGCTCACGCCGGACAAGCTCACGCGGATCAAGGCGGCATATAGCGAGTTTCAGGCGAGATAATTACGGAAACCAGCGCATACTCCATCGGATGTATCCGCAAATATCGGGTACACATCGGCTAACGCCGAGCGCTGTCCGGGGAAAAACGCCCCGACCATCGCCATCATCATCTTTTACCGCGTAATCATTTATATGAAACTTCTTCGCGAATAAAGGGAAGGGTGCCGGAACGTAGCGTAGCGAAGTGATCGGCGGCTAGGAGGGCGTTTTCCCCGACGACGCCAGCACTAAGAGCCTCTCACTGTATCTATGTCGCGTAAAAAAAGAAAGAGAGTGAGGGATAAGATAAAGAGAGACTCAACTAATGAAAAGCCGTTCCGATCCTACAGTATCAAGGGTTACAGCGATTTTAGAAACGGCACGAAAAGCAGGGTATTTAGGCTAAAAACGGCACGAAAAGCAGGGTACTTTATTATGCGAAAGCGAGGAACTATCCATGCTCAATCGAGAACAAACGAAAGCCTGGGGGAACCTGACAACGAAACAGCGCGGAATGTACTTCGACCTGTCGCAAAACGCCGTCATCGTAGACGGACGTGTATACGACACAGATGGAATCGACCGGACCCACATCGCGCAGCTCGACGTCCGGGTACCGGAGCACCAAGTAAAATGGGCGCGCATCCGGTCAGAGATGAGTTATTTCGCGGAGGAGAACGGTGGGTATGTGTCGGCCGTGTTCAAGTCGTGCGTTAAGATGATGGAGCGTTTTCCGTCACTTTCACAGTCGGACTTTGCCGTACTCATGTTCATCGGGACGTACGTAGCCTACCGGACGGGACGTCTTGAGCACGATAACGGGCACATAATTGACCGGCACAAGCTGGCAGAGATCGTCGGTTTGAGTGAGCGAAAGTTCCGTGACCTTTACGCCGCACTACTTGCGGAGGAGATACTCCGCGAAGAGGGAGCGGAAATTTACGTGAACCCGTCCGTATTCTATCGCGGTAGTCTTGACGATGTGGAGTTCGATTTGTCTGCGTATCAGCACGCACGACTCTATCGCGGGACGGTCCGGGAGCTCTATAGGCGTTATCGAGGGCGTGAACTCCGCCAATTGGCGATCGTTTACGCAATCCTGCCTTTCCTTAACTATAACACGAACGTTGTTTGTTTCAATCCGCAAGAACAGGACAAGGACGGGCTCCGACCGCTCTATCTCGACAAATTGGCTGCACTTCTCGGATACAAGGACGTGACCAAGTTTAAGAGGGCACTAAACGCGATAGAGTTGAACGGGAAGCCCGTTTTTACATTTACGGAGGACCCGCACGATCGACGCAAAAAGAGGGTCGTGGTAAATCCACGTGTGGTGTTTGCTGGAAATGCGGAAGGACTCAGCGCGATCCGAGTTCTGTTTAATTAAGGAGGTGTTAGAGGGGCATGCACAAGATCATCCACTCGCAGAAGCTCGCCGGACACCTGATGGCGCGCGGATTCATCCTCGTAAGAACCGAACCGGACCGCAGAAGCAACGGTCGTAACGTCTTTCTATTCCGAAAATCCGACGAATTAGAACGCGCAATCACCGAGTATAGCAGTAGCCGATCCCAATTCGAATGGAGCGATGTATCCCAATGCAACCGACCGTTTACGGATGGCCCGGAGAGGGCGCGATCAATTACGCCTGTGAGCAACTCGCGGGACTGACTCGGGAACAGGCGGCAGCCAGTATTCCGCGTCTACTGAAAGAGTTACCGGACGATAAGCGCGTCAAGCGGTGCGACTACTGCGGCTATCCGTGGAGGGACGACAGCTTACGGAATACGAGGCGGACGTGTAGCGAAGAGTGCAAGACCGGGATTAAGTCGTTACAGAGGCGGCAACAGCGGGCGGACAAGGCTCTCCTGGCAGACAAGACGAAGAAACGGACAAAACGTGAGCAAAACTACATTTGGTGGTTAGAATACCCGTTTTGGCTCAGTGAATACGAGATGTTGAAACAATCATGGAAGTTCGAAATTCCAACTGATAGAGAGAAATTAGAGTATATCAGCGGAAATCAGCGAGTCTTGGGACTGGGAAACCGTAAGAGAGGGGCAGGCAAGGAGCACCAGGAAGTTGACGAGGAGGATAGATTTTAAGTGGCGACAAAAAGGTATAGGTGAGAGGGACTGGCACTCGTGCTTAGTCCTTTTTTGCATTAGAAAAATTAGTAATAAAAATACGGAAAAGGAGATGGTTGGTTGTGGTTGTGATTCTCACTAACGGCGACGTGACGGCTGTTCGAACGGCACTTGGTAAGAGTCAACGAGAGTTCGCTGAACTCATTGGCGTTTCTCAAGGTTGCCTGTCTCTAGTTGAGCGTGGTCGCCGTAGAGTAACGCCGAATTTTGCAGGGAAGTTAACGCGAGCCGTTGACGTTAGCGATCCGGAGATGCAGGAGAGGCTCCGCAGGCTGTCAGTAGTTGCGGACTTTAACTCGGCCAGATGAGCGGAGCAAATGCCCTTTGGCCCCTGGACCCGGACTATCTCGCGGCATACACCGAAGATGTCGGAATCATGGCGCGAATCCGCCGCTACTATCCGGACGTCGAACCGATGGCCCGTTACTATCGCGCCGGAAAACGGATCGCGGTCCAGTATCGCGTACCAAACCGGAGAAAGCTGTCGATGCGTCGGATACTCGGAGTGGATGTGGACCGCGAATAGCCGGAAACGTGCTCGCGATTAGGCGTTTTTGGCGGTTTAGAGGCGCGGGGATACATTCCCCTTCCCGTCTATCGGATGCCTTCGGAAAGCACGCGGAAATAGGGCAGAATCGCTTAAATGCGTACCAAATACACACATAAAAAGGGGGATTTAGTCATGGGAAAAGCCTACGTTAGTGAGCGATTGTTACTAGAGGTAGAAGGGGATTATCAACGAGTAATCAAGGTGTGCTTAGAGTACTTCAAGACAGACGACCAAAAGGAAGATTTCCTAAAATACCTTTACTTTAGTGACTCGGGGTTTGCTAGTCCGAAGGTTGATGCGGACTCTTTTGAATGGATTAAAGAAACCCTCGGACTATAGAGGTGAAAGGGAGGGAAGCGCAATCCAAGAGGGAGCACGGAGCCATTGCGATTTTTACCGAATCGGAGACAAATGCCACCTCAAACCGGGCGGCATAGCAACCTGTAAGCCATTCCGCGACCTGCCGGAAGACTGCCGGTATTTACGGTTGTTTGTCTTGAATGGGCGCGGACAAAAACACAAGCGGAGGAGAGTGCCGAATGTTTAGACGAGTATTAACGTGGGTTGACGAAGCCGTAGACCCATTCCCGGAGATTAAATCGTTGGGTTTCCGGTCACCGCGACATGAATCGGAGAAGCCGCCGTGCGCTGGAGAGACTTGCGGAAGAGTACGTTATTACAACGACTCACGCGGATTCGCAAAATGCGATTGCGGCACCTTCATCCATATCCGCGACGTAATCAGTGGCGAATTACGTGAGGGCGCGCGAGTAGTCTTTGAACGCAAAGATACCGCGAAAGGGCCGGAGGGCGTAAACGTCCGGGTGATCGGATGAAGATGGCGCGCGAACTATTAGCGGAGGCTCAACGTCTCCAAGCGCTTGTGAACGATGACGACCGACTACGCACGGAGTTCCCGCGCCAGTCCGGTATTATCGCGAGTACCTTTCGGGACTATGAGGACGAGTTCCGCAAGCGCTGGCATGGTCTCAAGCCAGCCATGCCGGAGTGCAAACCGGACGCCACCGGTCAGATGCCGCGAGCGTCTTCCGCTGATTATGGGAGCCGGGAACGCCTATTATGCGCCCGTTATCTCTCTATCGCGCAGGACTTGCGGATCGCAGTCGTGATCCTACGTGGAGCTGTCCGGCACGGAAACACGATGGCCGTTGACGTAAAACGTGCGGAGATTCGGCAGGCAGTCTGGAAGTTCTCCGGGCTTATTCGCGAAGGGATTACCGGGGAATCGGACGAGGCCGGTGTTGAAAGAGTCTTGCTTGGATGAAGGAGAGGGAGAAATGACGTCGTTTACGATAGTTATGAACGCCGAGTATATCGGAAATAAGGCGTTTGTGGTCGCGCTCATGTTCGGACGTGACGGACAACAACACGACGCAATCATTCGACCATATGAATCTCTTACCGACATATCAATGATTGCAATCGAGTACCTACGTAATTTCGATACGGTCTATGTTGAAACATCCTCGACGGAAGTTTACGAGGCACTACATCAAACGGCGCGCGTTCTCGTTACTCTCAAGCACAGGAGCGACACAGAGGTAACGCGGAGTTACGTAAGGCAATACGAGAAAGTGCTTGTAGGACTTTACGATATAGAATTGCCAGAAGCGAAAAAGCTACCGCCGTTGAGAGGTTGGAGAAAGTGGCTCTACCGGTTCGCGCTAAAAATAACGAGAGGATTTGATGTAAATGGAATTTAAACCACTCGAATTGTTCTACGAACAAAAAAAGAAGGCGAAAGAGACAAGCGAGCAATACAGGAAAAAGGTCGCGGGTGCCAAAGAAAAACTCGATGAGTTGAAACAACAATACGAGGAAGCACTCCTTGAGCAGGTTCGCGATGGGGTGGACCATTCGAAAAGAATCGCTCAACTCGATGCGGGAATTATGCAGGCTGAAAAGGACGTAGAGCTCGCAAGCAAAGAGGAGATTATCGCTTCAAGGGTTGCTTCCGAGGCAATCATGGGACCGCTAGACCTTGCTGCTGCATGGAATGGCGAGTATGTTCCCGCGTTCAAAAAGGAAAAGTTAGAACCTGTATTGCAGCAACTCCTTGAAGCAAAACGCGCCCTCAGTGAAGCCAATCTTGCGTATCATAACCTTAAACGTGAATTTGAATCCAAGCGCAGCGACGTCCGTTATGCGGTGGCTGACACGCACTACTACAAATTTAACGACGCAATGTTAAGCACTCAGTCAGAAAAAGAAAGATACTTCCTTACAGAACGTCAATTGGAAAAATTAGAGCGAGGAGAGGGTATTTAATGGACGAAAAATACTATACACCGAAGCAGTTGGCGCACATGAAGCGCATGGGTACCGGCTACCCTACGAAAATTGCAGATTACGTGCTCGCGGAAAAAGCCTACAAGGCGACGGTTGACCGTTATTTTGACGGAGAGAAGCACGTTTTTAACTCGTGGCCGGGAATTGAAACGGTCGAACGCTTCAAAAAGGCGGCTGAAAGTGGCGATACTGACGACCAGGCGCGGTACATGATCATTCAGGACTGTTACGATTACTACAACGATGAGGTGCGTAACGGTCACGTCACAGTCCGCGAGTTGGAAGGTAAGTTACGAAGCAAGACCGAGTACACGCGGACCGACCTGGGTAGTGCCGAGGAATTAGCGCGGCGCAATCCAAGCGTCGAGAACCTTGCGTTATTCGCGAAGATTCAACGTCAAGTTAATGCTAGATAGTGCGATTAGGCGCTGTCCCTTATGGGATGGCGCTTTTTTAAATAAGGAGGGAGAGAAGAAATGGAGAAAATGCTGGAACTCTCAAGGTATGCACAGTTCGTGCAGGAAGTCATCGCCGTAGTCAATAAGTTACCGCGTTCGTTCCCACGGCACCGAGTTCGTAAACTGGTCGAAATGCGCCCGTTCTTCGCAAGCGATCCGATAGTTTTGCGTATTCTCGATTGCCTGGAAGAAACGGAACGTGCGTTCAACGTGACGCGGGATGTGGACGTTATTAACGCTCGCATCCGGGAAGTAAGCAATTTAATCCGGGAGGTTGGGCCGGATGGCAATTAGCCTACGTGCTTTTTTCGAGGTCCAGGATAAAGGTACTGCTACGTTAAGGAAGATTGCCAGGAGTGCCGAATCGTTATCAACTGCCTCGCTCAAGGCGGAGAAGTCTACGAGCATGTTGGCCTCCGGACTCAAATCGGCAACTCTCGCAGCTGGCGGACTTATCGGCGCGGCCGGGTTAGGCGGGCTGGTAACAGCTATCGTCAAGACTGGTGCTGACTTTGACACGCAAATGGCGAAAGTCAACGCGATTACAGGCGCAACCACCGAGCAAATTGCGGAATTACGCAAGGAGGCACGCCGCCTGGGAGCTGACACGCCTTTTTCCGCGAAACAGGCCGGAGAAGGCATGGAGTATCTCGCTCTTGCCGGTTGGAAAACGGAGGCAATAATCGAGGCAATGCCTGGGATGCTCGATCTAGCTCTTGCCGGTACTCTTGACCTCGGTCGCGCGGCGGATATTACGTCCGATACGATGCAAGCCTTTGGCCTCTCGGCAGACAAGGCGACACACGCGGCTGACGTCTTCGCATATGCACAGGCAAACGCGAACACGTCCGTTGAGCAAATGGGAGAGGCCATGACGTATTTAGCACCGGTCGCGAATCAACTTGGTTGGAAGTTGGAAGAATCTGCTGCTTCTATGATGGCAGTAGCCGATTCTGGAATCAAGGGATCGAAGGGCGGAATGGCGTTCGCGTCCTCACTCGCACGTCTCGCGAAACCGACGAAAGCGATGAGCAAGACAATGGAGCAATACGGCATCCATTTCTTCGACGCGAATGGCAATATGAAGTCGATGCCTGACGTTATCAAGGAACTTGAAACAGGATTTAAAGGCTTGACAAGGGAACAAAAAACATCGCAATTAGCAACGTTGTTCGGTGCGGAAGCGTTCAAGCACTGGGCGGTATTGCTCGAAACAGGCTCCGAAAAGCTGTACGGTATGACGCACGCACTCGAAACTGCTGACGGGAAAGCCGCGGAAATGGCGACTACAATGCGGAACAACTTGAATGGCCGATGGAACGAGTTCACGTCTGCGGTACAGGAGGCGTTCATCGCGCTATACGAAAAATTCGAGCCCGCGCTACGGGGCCTAGTCGTAAGTGCTACGGATATTGCCGGCAAGCTGCCGAAAATGTTCGACGAGTTCGTTCGCATTTGGCCCGCGTTAAAGGACGGAATAATCGCGACGACTCTCGCCCTCGCTACGTTAAAAGTCGGCATAACCGCATTGACCGTAATTGGCACGGTGTCCACGCTTCTCAAGGCGTATCGAGCCGGTACCCTTGCGGCTACGATGGCGACGTATGGATTGAACGCGGCACTCCTCCTTAATCCGATGACGTGGGTAGTCGCAGGAATCGCAGCACTCGTTGCGGCTGGCGTCTTGTTGTACCGCAACTGGGATATGGTGAAGGCAAAGGCAATCGAATTGTGGGATAGTTTCAGCGACTTTAGGGGAATCGCTCTGGCGCTGTTGGGTCCGTTTTGGTCGCTGGTTGGCGCGGGCATCGAGCTTTATAGGAACTGGGACACCGTGAAAGAAAAAGCGTCCGATCTATGGGTCGGCATCAAAAACGCCTTTGCGACCGGCGTTAACTTTGTTGTCGGCCACCTCAACAACCTGATCAAAGCGATGAATAGCGCCTTCGACGTCCAACTACCGGACTGGCTCGGCGGCTACTCGTTTAAACTGAACATCCCGAACATTCCCGAGATGGCGATGGACTATTCGGTGACTCATCGGACTATGCAAGAGGGCCGAAACCGCCGCAACTATGACGTAGACGGATCACACTACCACGGCCTTGACCGAGTGCCTTACGACGGTTATTTCGCGCGCCTTCACAAAAATGAGGCGGTTCTAAACGTTAAGGAAGCGAAGGAACACCGTAGTGGTCGAGGTGGTGGCGGAGGGGCGACGGTAAATATTAGCGGAAACACGTTCCACATTCGCGAAGAAGCGGATATTGAACGGGTCGCGTACGAATTGGCGAAAATGTTATAAAACGGGAAAACGCTCTCCTTTCGGGATAAACTCCGTCGGGAGAGCGGATTACATAAGGGTGATGAATCTGTTATCGTGCTCGATGGATGGAAGGATTTGCCGAATCCCTGTCGAAGGAACTAGGACGAGAGGAGGTGGCAGCATGAGCACCAAGTTAGATAGTCATTTAGCGTATCTGGATAGGTTGATAGAATTGCGTAAATCCGCAGAAAACCAAACTAATGCAAGAGCCGAAATTGATGCGCGGGTAAATAGGACTTGTGATAAAATTGAACAGGAATTGCAGAGATACGAAACAAAATGAAAGCAATCAAAGCGAAACCCCTCTAGCGATAGTCGCAAGAGGGGCCCTTGATTAGCTACGGCAATGCTCGGAAACGGTACTTCCACTACGGACATGCTCGGGAATCCACACACGACCGTATCTTGTGTTTCTGAAATGGCCTCTTACAAGATGTGCCGAACGGTCATGTTGAATAACGTGTGTAGATTTCGGGAAAGCGCAGAATAACATTTGGCATCCTCCTTCCTAGGTTCTTATGGAAGGTAGATTGCCAATACGGTTGGGGCTGTCCTCCTAGTATCAGCGCTCTTTACTGCGTTCTAACATGTATATTATGACGATTGAATGGTTACGATAAGAATGTGAGAAATGTAGTTTTCTGAAAAATAAGGTTTACAACATTTCTGTGTAATGTTACAATCGTACATGTCGAAACTTTTACATGGCTCAGAATCAAAACTATCGAATGGTAGGACATTTGATAGTGTGCAGTAGGTTGCAAATTAACCGTATAAGCTACTCTAACCATCCATCTATCTCTATATTAGATGGTTATTCGTGTTTTGTAAATAGATTTTTAGAAATATTTTCCGAGTTTTATAGAATCAGTATCTGTCCATGTAATCCGACATGTACACGAATTGCCGACCTCCTCCGATCATGTATCGCTTCAACCGTTCGCGAAACTCCCGATCCGCCAACGCCAACTCCACAATAAACGCCTGCGAGCTCCCCACCGAACGATTCCGTTTGGCCCTCCCCGCAAACACCGGACTCCGGAAGTCCAGGTTATCCGCGATTTGCAGCAGATTCCCGTACATAACTCGCGAGTGGGTAGAAGTTACTCGCGGCAGTTCTACGAAAGTTTCCCCGATGTCCATACGCTCCTCCCCTTCCGTTCTCGATTCGAAATCATCCGAAAATTCCCTTGATACGAAAACATCATTCAGCACACTGCACGGAGAGTAACCCCGGTTCAATCGACAGAGGATATGCTGCGTTGCACAACGCATCACCGCCGGATCACGTCCCCTCGCTTGATTTTTCCGCTGAGTGCCGCCTTGACGAGATCCTGGTCCGGAAAGCTGACGCGCTTCCCCGTTACGGTATCTTCCGTGTGTAACCGCCCGTTGCTAACCGCTACGACGCGGTAGCTTCCGCCATCAAGCGTAGACGGCGTATATACCATTTGCGCGACGGACAACGCCATGCCGAACGTGAGGACGGCCAGCACTGCCCAGAATCCGGTACGCACGTCGGCGTCCGTCATCGGCTTGCGCGTATCCGGATCGTCATGCACGACCACTTCGTAAGGTAGCGGAGTCCTGCGTTCCTGGCGGTAATATACGCGTTTATTCATCGCGAGACACCGCCTTTCGGACTGGTACGGGAATTCCGACACCCTTCGTCCTAGCGAGTGCTAGCGGTTTAAGCTGCGACTTCACCCATCCCGAAAAATTCATCTTGTGCGCTAATTCGTACATTGCGCGTTCATCCGGTACATCCAGGTTAAAACATACCGCCTTCCGTTCCATTGCCATGCGAATCCCTCCCGTTGTGTTATGTAGCGTTGTGATACTAACGGATGCGGGACCGCTTGTACATTATGCGGAATTTCTTCCGCACGCAGGTTTAATTTTCGGAATACTCGTCCAACCTATTAGCGAGGTGATAGGCGATGGGACTGGGAAAATATCGGACGCCATTCGGAAAATGGCTCGAACGGAATGGAATAACGTCGGTGGAGTTCGCGAAGGAATGCGGGATAAATCGTGATACGATCGGAAGCATGGCGGGGGATCGCGATTACGCACCGCGACGGACTACGATCGAGAAGGTGCTGCGGGCGGCGAGGAGGCGGAATCCGAGCGTGCGGTACGAGGACTTGTTTCCGCCGACGTAACGGTGGGGATGACTTTTGGACATTAAATATAAAAATATACAATTATCATGTTGTATTTCGTTCTTCGGAAGTGCTATTATGGGTACGAGGTTAACTTAATGCAAACAACTATACTAATCTAATTTTCGCCAAGACTCAAGTTTTATTTACCCAATAAAAAATCCGCAGATGTCCCACCATCCACGGATTTTCATACAATTGTGACTGTGAGGAGACTCACGGCGCGCGTTTAGCTCTAATCCACCTTATGCCGGCAAGCTACTGGGTGGATTTTTGCATTTTTCTATATCTCCGTCGGAGCCATCTATACAGCTTCATGCTTGCCCATATCGATCCTGTTAGACTTACTAATTTGCAGAGCAGCATTACTATTGTAAGCATACGGCCTCACCTCCCTTACTGGAGGCTACGTCGCGTGACTCCCTGTCTCAATTGCTTATTAATAGTATACTCTTTTAATCTAAAAATCCAAATAGTATGTCTAGTATTTTTAGCGAAATAATTTACGACAATTCTATTATCCTAATAAATACCACTCTCTTGACGAAGTGGAAAAAATGTGAATCGGAAATGAGGGGGGATTTGCTTATCCGCGATAATTCGGGTATATTAATTCCGACGAGAACGTGAGACGGTTTTGAGACTGTCGGATGTCTCCGTTTAGGCTAACGGATAGCACAACGTTGATGGAACGTAGAATACGAGGATAACGAGAGGATTACGGACGTCCCGAACGGTTTCCTAAACTGTAGGTCGGAGGTTCGAATCCTCTCGGGGACGCCATAGAAAAACCGCGTGATTGCGCGGTTTTTTTATTTTGTCGATCATCTTCTACTCAATTTCTACTATTCTTCTACCATTGCTTTTTTATCCCACAGATTTGACCCGAATAGTACATCGTCAATTGCCGCTTGTATCAAGCTGGTCAATGATGAGGAGAGCAAGTGGCTATTGATGAACAAATCGTGGAGGATGTAGTAATGTTCGATTAAGAATAACTAATGCCCCCAACCATTACTAGGAAGGGGGCAATTAAATGAACGTAGAAAGCATGTAATCGCAGAATCCGGACGTGTATGTTGGCTATAAGCAAGACTAATTACTTCTATAACTCGTTAAAAATTTCATGGTCTTTGGAAGTAAAAAATATGTGTTTCTTGACCGATGTAATCTTGATATTTCGAATCGGAATATACTTTCATGACATTTTTAGCTTGTTTTGTACCGTAATCCACCCACTGTGTTATTTCATAATATACAGTCGTTACCGATAAAGAGTACAAAGTAGTAGCCATAGTGGTAATCATTCCAGTCGCTGGTCCTCCATATGCTGACGCTAATATTCCCGCGATATATGCAATAGTTGCATCTCGAATGTTACTTGATTCCCTCCATGTAATAGGGCTTGTCCAGGCAAAAATTTGAAAATTGTCTCCATTCAAATAGTGATTGGATGTTTGATTAAGTTCCAATTCTAGTTTTCCATTCACATAAACATTGCCGTTTACCCTTTTGATGATGTCTACCTTATTGTTATATTTTGCTTCAAACGAATAGTTGCCGTATTCATCAACGTACTGAGTTAAGTATTCTATTTCCCCATTTTCATGTGTGAATTGATAAACCACTTTATTCTTGGTGTTCTCAATTTGTTCCACTTTAATTTGACCATGATCTGCCCCATAAGATTTGGTTGTGGCTAGTGGAGAAAAAAACGCTGTGAACATTAAAACAAGTGAAAATACTGTTGACCAGATTCTTTTTGTCATAGACATCGACCTCTTAATGGTATTTTTTGGTACAGTAAAATATTAAAATATTTGGGATATAATGTCAATTAAAACATTGTTAGGGGTTATTCTTCTACAGTTACTAAGAATGATTGCAAGGATAACTTTCTCTTAGTTGAAGTTCTTTGTAGTTAGAAAGTAAGGATTGACACTAGAATAGCGAGATATATCGCAATTAGTACATAATTATCTTGACTCCAACGATTGGGGAATATTTAGTATGTATTCAATAAAAGGGTGAGAAATGGAATGGTTATTGAGTATGTTTCAGTAGTAGTATTCATGTTTGGAGTGATGTAAAGAGGGGAGTGATTTTCTTAAAGAGGACGTTGAAATTAAGATTCATCCTTGAAACTAAAAATTTCAACAAAGTAAAATATGCTTTTGATGGTATAGACGGATTTTTACAATGTTCTATTAGTAAATACGATTAAGAAGTCTTATGTCAGAATTAAACGAGAAGTAAGAGGATGAAAATGATTGTAGATACTACCAATGAGGCAATACGTAAAATACGTTTTTCCTCTCTTTTGAAAAATAGAATGTTAATGAACAAGTATACTATAAGTGAAAAATTAGCGAGGAGAATAACGAGGTACGCAAGAGTTCCTTGGTTGCCTAAGCGCAACATAGTGCAGATGACAATAATGATCATAACAATTAACGATTTAACAGTTACATATTTTTTATTGCTGAAAAACTCCATATTAACTCCTCCATTACCATATGGAATAAACTGGATATTATTTAAAATGATTTTACTCCTAATAACAGTTTATGTAAACAGTTGTTATTTTTGCATGAGATTATAAATAAAGGAATGGAATGCACCAAGTATCTAGTGCTGTATAGCGAAGAGGATGAATCGATCGTTACGATGCAACTTTGATGTAATCACTCCTTGTGCCGTATGACCCTGTCCAGATGTGAGCTTACCCCGTACCTGCAATGGTAGGGAGTTGTGATTACTCGGTAAGGATACGATGTAAACTGCGATGTTACGCTGTTTTTCTGGGTTATCCAGCACTCCACAGAGAGGATAAGGCGGCGCGCGTATAATTCCTAAACTGTAGGTCGGAGGTTCGAATCCTCTCGGGGACGCCATTGAAAAAACCGCGTAATTGCGCGGTTTTTTCTTTTTTCTTCAGATACCCAACAGCCGTTCAAACTCAATTATTGTAAGCAATATGAAGTAGAAATAACCCAAATAAAATTCTGCTAATTCAAAAAAATAAATATTGAAATCGCTTTAATGGGCTGTTAATATCTAGTTAACCGATTCACGAAACCGATTTCCAAAACCGGTTTCCAAGTTTCTGATACGAATGAAAACCTGTATTTCTCAAAGAAATATGGAAAAGAGGAACTGATTAATGAAAGTAACAATTGATGATGTGGCAAAAAAGGCTGGGGTATCCAAGACTACGGTCTCCAGAATTCTGAACGGTCACTTCGAACATGCAACAGAAGAAACGAAGAAACGCATATTGGAAGTGATTCGTGAATTGGATTATCGCCCGAACGCTTTGGCCAGAGGTTTAAAGCAGATGAGGACAAACGTACTGGGAATCATTTTGTCTAATTTGCAAAACCCGTACTGGACTAGGGTGTTGGAGGGTGTGGAGGACGCTTGTCGTGCTCTGGGCTACAGTTTGATGATTTGCAACTCCAATGACGATCCTCAATTGGAGGAAGAGTACATCAAGGGGCTGCAGATGAGACAAGTCGACGGGATCATTATTAACCCGACGATGAAAAATTTTGCCTTGTACGAGTCTTTGATTGGCAATAAATATCCAGTCGTGGCCGTCAACCGTAAAGTGGCGGAGTTGGAGCTGGATACTGTCGTCGTGGACAACGTCATGGGTGCTACGCTCGCGATTGATCAGCTGTGCAAAAATGGTCGGAAAAATATCGCGATCATGGTGTACCCTCCTGAAGGCGTAAGTCCGCGACTTGAACGGATTGAAGGATACCAAGAGGGTTTGGCTCGAAATGGCTTGGCTGTAAATGATTCGCTGATTCGAATTTTGCCAGAGAAAAAAGGGAGTGTGAAAGAAGCCACCAAGGAGCTGCTTCAACAATCACCAGAGGTAGATGCGATTTTTTCTACCAACAACATGATGACGTTAGAAATCCTCGAAGCAATCAAGGAGCAGAACCTGCGCGTACCCCAAGATATTTCGCTCATCGGCTACGATGAGACGGTCTGGTCGATGCATTTGGACCCTCCACTGACAACAGTCAATCAACCTGCCTATGAGATGGGAGAAATCGCAGTAAAAACTCTAATCAAGCGCATTCAGGCAAAGCGACCCGTAAAACCCAAAACAACATTGCTGGAACCTAATTTAATTATTCGTCGCTCTTGCGGGACGAAGTAGGAGGAATCATCATGGCGAACATCGGTTTTCGAGTGTTTCCAATCAGCAAGCGCCCTGCGAAGGAGCTTGTGGAACAATATCGGCACGTAGTTACTCCCCATATCAGCGATAACCTTAATCGGATGCATGGCGTGGCTGCCGGATTAACGCCATATCACAAAGAAGGAAAGCTGGTCGGAACTGCTTTAACCGTAAAAACCCGACCAGGCGACAACCTGATGGTGCACAAGGCGATCGACATGGCCGAAGCTGGAGATGTCATTGTCGTCGATGCAGGTGGTGATATGACGAACGCGATTGTCGGAGAGATCATGCTTCGAATCGCTCAGAAAAAAGGGGTGAGCGGTTTTGTGATAGACGGGGCAATCCGCGATACTGAAGCCTTTAAACAGGACGTGTTCCCGGTATATGCAAGAGGAGTGACCCACCGCGGACCCTATAAAGACGGTCCAGGAGAAATAAACGTTCCTGTCTCAGTAGGAGGAATGGTCGTGCATCCCGGGGATATCATCGTTGGGGATGATGATGGACTAGCCGTCGTTCCAGTGGATTTGGCTGAAGAGGTCCTGGCGCTCGTCAAAGCTCAACAAGTGAAGGAAGAAGCCATTCTTGCGTCTATTGCAGACGGAACCGTGGATCGTAAATGGGTGGATGAATCATTAAAGCAGAAGGGCTGTGAATTTGTTGGCATTACCGAGTAGATACAGCTGGGAAGGACTACAACATTTTTGTGAGCAAGTATTTATCAAAGCGGGTGTACCCGCACAATCGGCAGCGATCGTAGCCGAATCGCTGGTACAGGCAGATTTGCGAGGAGTTGACTCGCACGGCGTGGTACGGACGGCGATCTACCTACAGCGCATCGAAGCGGGTATGATTGATCCCTTTGCAGCCGTGAAGAAGGTGAACGAGAGCGAAGCGACCATTTTGGTAGATGGTCAGAACAACTTTGGCTCTGTGATCGGCACGAAGGCATTGGATCTGGCATTGGAAAAAGCCAAGAAGCATGGTGCTGCTTTTGTCGGCGTAAAAGGATCCAATCATTTTGGCACCGGAGCTTATTACGTCAAGAAAGCCATCGAGCAGGATATGATTTTGCTGGTCATGTCCAACGCCTCACAGACGATGCCTCCAACTGGTGGCGTGAGGCCATTCATTGGAACTAATCCTCTTGCAGTCGGTGTCCCAAGTGGAAAAGAGCTGCCCTTTATTCTGGATATGGCGACAAGTGTGGTAGCGCGAGGCAAAATTATCGTTTCTGCACAAAAAGGGGAGCCGATCCCATTGGGCTGGGCGATCGATAAAGATGGAAATCCTACAACAGATGCCGAAGCTGCTCTGGAAGGATCTGTTCTACCGGTAGGAGGTCCGAAAGGCTACGCGATTTCCATGTTTATTGATATTCTATCAGGCGTCTTAACAGGGGCCGGATTTGGCAAATACGTAAATAACATGTACGAAAATTGGGAGGAGTCACAAAACGTCGGCCATGTTTTCATCGCGGTAGACATCAATCGATTCATTCCTGTCGAGCAGTTTAAAGCGCGGATGGATCAGTACATCCAGGAGATCAAGCAAGAACCGAAAGCAACTGGGGTAGAAGAGATCTTGATTCCTGGTGAATTGGAACACCGGCGCAGCCTAGAGCGTAAAGAATTTGGAATCGAGTTACAACCAAAAGTAGTCGAAGAACTCACAGCGATCGGAAAAACCTACGGAGTCGATTTGGCACAAGCAGAATTTGAAAAGGCGAAATAACAGGGGGTTCATCATGCAACTAAATCGTGTATTTCGATATGAAATTCCAACAGCCATCGAATTTGGAAACGGTTCCATCCGTTTACTTGCAGATCATGTAAAAGCTTTGGGTGGCAGCAAGGTCCTGATCGTTGCAGACCCGGGCGTAGTATCCGCCGGTGTCGTCGAGCGATTGGAAGAACCGTTGAAAGAGGCCGACATTCCCTATGTGATTTTTTCAGAGATCGAAGCTGACCCGGACATATCGTCGGTAGAAAAGGGAACTGATTTGGCCAAAGCGGAAGGCTGCAACCTCGTCGTAGGGGTGGGAGGCGGTAGTTCGCTCGATACAGCCAAAGCGATCGGAACGATGCTGACGAACCCTGGACATATCCGTGATTATGTTGGCATCAATAAGGTACTCCATCAAGCAGCTCCGGTCATTGCTGTACCTACTACAGCAGGGACGGGAAGCGAGCTGACAATCTGGTCTGTTCTGTCGGACAAGAAGGAAAATGTGAAATTGAGCGTTGGAAGTACATACAACTGCCCGACATTGGCGCTTTGCGACCCTGAGTTGACGATCAGCTTGCCGCCGCACGTAACAGCAGCTACAGGGATGGATGCTTTGACGCATGCTCTCGAGTCTTATGTGAATAAAGCGACGCAGCCGATCTCCGAGGGGATGTCCATTCAAGCGATGAAAATGATTGCCAAAAGCTTGCGCACAGCAGTCGTTGCGGGGGATAACCTGCAAGCACGTCACGATATGCTGCTCGCCAGCCTGATTGCAGCGATGGCCTTTAACTCAACACGCTTGGGGCTTGCTCATGCTTTGGCCATTCCGCTTGGGGCTCATTTCAAGATTCCTCATGGCACCGTAAACGCCATTCTGCTGCCAGAAGTCATGCAATTTAACCTGATTGGCAATTTGGAGAAGTTTGCGGAAATCGCATCGATATTTGGAGAAAAGGTCGAGCATCTCAGTGAACGGGAAGCAGCAGAGCGTTCCGTCGTGGCGATTCGCCAATTGAAAGAGGATGTCGGGATCACGCAGACGCTCTCAGACTACGGACTGAAGGAAGAGCACCTCGGTTTTATTGCCGAAGAAGCCATGCTGTCAGGCAATGTTCCCGTCAATCCACGCAAAACGACCTTGGAAGACCTGAAGCAAATCTGCAGAGTAGCTATGAAAAAGGATTAAAGGAAAGTTTGATCATTTTCATAAAAGACAAGCTGGGAAGGGGTAATTGCAGTGTCTCAACACGACATGCTTACTTGGCTGGACCAACACGCAGGAAAGACGTACGGGAATTACATGAATGGACAATGGATTGACAGCAGCAATGGAAAAACAGTTCCACTGTACCACACAGCCCGCAAATCACAGCTGCTCGGTTATTTTCCCGATTCTACTGAGACTGATGTAGATGCAGCTGTTGTAGCAGCCAACGACGCGTTCAAATCCTGGTCTAAATTTCCTGCGCCAGATCGTGGTGCGATCCTGATGAAGTTTGCGGATCTGCTGGAGCGAGATATTGACGAGCTGGCTTACATGCTGTCGGCTGAACAGGGAAAAGCCTTGGCAGAATCTCGCGGAGAGGTTCTCCGTGCCGCCAAGGAAACTCGTTTTGCAGCAGGAGATGCGATTCGTATGGACGGCGAGACTTTGCCCGGTGAGCGGACTCACGTGTGGAATTCGACGATACGACAACCAATTGGAGTCATCGCCGCCATCGCTCCGTGGAATTTCCCTGTTGTCACACCTGTTCGAAAAATAGCACCTGCGCTTGCCTACGGATGCACCGTTGTATTCAAACCGGCTTCAAACACACCATGGGCAACGACCAAGTTGTTCTCGCTGCTTGCCGAAGCGGGTGTGCCAAAAGGCGTGGTCAATTTGGTGATTGGCAGCGGGTCGAAAGTTGGAGATCCGCTTGTAAAACATCCGCTGGTAAAAGGGATCAGCTTTACAGGATCGACCAAGCAAGGAGTGGCGATCAATGAAGCCGCTGCTAAACGATTGGTGCGAACCCAGTTGGAGTTGGGCGGAAAAAATCCGGCGGTCGTGCTCGATTACGCTAATCTGGCAAATGCAGCAAAGCAGATTGTCGGAGCAGCTTTTGCTTGCAGCGGTCAACGTTGTACGGCAATTAGCCGGGTCGTTGTACTTAAAGAGCAGGCTGAAGCTTTAACAAAGGCATTATTGGAAGAAATCCGACTAATCACAGTAGGTCCGGCCTGGGAACAGAAGGCCAACATGGGACCGCTCGTAAACAAAGGCCATCTTGATTCTGTTCAAGAGTATCTGCGAATCGGCAAGGAAGAAGGGGCACGTCTGCTCGCGGGAGGAGAGATTCTTTCGGAAGGTGAGTATGCGCATGGTAGTTACATGACGCCCGCCTTGTTTGACCAAGTGACTCCGGATATGAGAATCGCCAAGGAAGAGATTTTTGGACCCGTACTGAGTGTCATTGCGGTAAAAGACGAGAAGGAAGCGTTTGCGATAGCCAATTCTGTCGAGTATGGGCTTGCCGCATCTGTCTTTACGGATAACCTTTCATCCGCATATCGCTTTGCCGAACAGATCGAGAGCGGGATGGTTCATATTAATCACGGTACAGCCAGTGCAGCTTACATGCCATTCGGTGGTGTAAAACAATCCGGGTTCGGCGCTTATTCGATTGGCAGTACCAACAAAGATTTCTTTACAGAGTTGAAGGTCGTTTACTTCCAATACGATTAATCGAAAAAACGGGGGAGAGATAGACATGAAGAAGTGGATGAAAGCAGCAGGTGTTTTCTCAGTAGCATTGTCATTGCTGGTTGGTTGTTCTTCATCGCCAGCTACCAATGAAGGAGGCAGCCAGCAGGCAGCAGGTGAAAGTAAACCTGCGGAGACAGCTGCTGCGGTGAAACTGAACTTGGGCCATGTGTGGACAGCCTCTGAAATCCATTCACAAGCCGTAGAGCAGTTTGCGGCGGAAGTGGACAAGTTATCTAATGGTTCTGTCAAAATTGAGGTATTTGGAGATGGAACATTAGGGAAAGACAAGGACCTTCTTGAAGGGTTGAAGGTAGGCACAGCTGATATCTGGATCGGGGGCGCGGGTGTTCTGTCCGGTTCCTCTGATGCTGCGAAGATTTTCACAGTACCTTTCATGTTTGAAAATCAAGAGCATTTTAACAAGGTGTATGACGGTGAAGTAGGTAAAGAAATTTCTGCAGCCATCGAGCAGCAGTCGGGATATAAAGTATTAACCTACTGGAATCGTGGCGCTCGTTGGCTAACTGTGAACAAAGAAGTGCAGAAGCCTGAAGATCTGAATGGATTAAAGATTCGTGTACCGGAAAGCCCTGTGTTTGTAAAATCTTTCCAACAGCTGGGAGCTGCACCGACTCCAATGGCATTTGGCGAGGTGTACACAGCCATTCAACAAGGTGTGATTGACGGACAGGAGAATCCGCTGTCTCTGATTTATTCATCTAAATTCAGTGAAGTTAACAAGTTCCTGATCAAGACGGAGCATGTTCGTGAACCGATCGCGATGGTCATCAGCAGTGAAAAGTTCAATTCCCTAAGCCCTGAACAACAAAATGCTCTGATGGAAGCAGCGAATGGCCAAGCCAAGAAGTATGTCATCGAACAAGTAGATAAGGGAAACAGCGAGTTTTTGACCAAGCTGCAGGAGGAAGGCATGACTTTGGTTGAGCCTGATCTGGCGGCATTCCAGGCCAAGCTGGAAGGCTTCGTAGATACCCAATTCCCTGAAGTGAAGGATCTATACGAAAAAATTAAGTCGGCCAAGTAAAAAGTCACGAGCAATGGGGGGAAGGGCAATCCTTTCCCCCCTCCTCTCAGCCATTTTCGATGATCCCTGTATGTAAAAAGGATGGATACATGCGGGGGTAATTGAGAATGAATGTAAGCATGCTACTTTACGAGGAGGACATATGAGACATGTAATTGCAGTAGCAGATCGCATGAACCGCTGGATCTTTAATCTGATTGCAGTCATCTTTGGATTGATTTCGTTGCTCACGATCTTTCAAGTTTTCGCCCGATACATTTTGAAAAACCCGCTAGTGTGGTCAGAAGAGCTATCACGTTACTTAATGATCTGGATCGTTTTTTTGGGTACGGCAATCGCTTTACGCAAGGGGCTTTTGATTTCCGTTGAAGTGATCCAACAGCTTGTTCCCAAAATGGTGAAAAAGGTGCTGGAGGTAATTACCGTCCTGGTTAATCTCGTTTTATTGTTCATTCTGATCAAATACGGCTTTGGCATCATGACGAATCTGGTGGGGCAAACCACAGGGGCTATGGATATTCCGGTTGCCTGGACTTATGCTGCGATTCCAGTTGGAGCGATTCTAGCCTTTTTGAACAGTATTGTTGTCCTGATAGAAATTTTTACAGAGAAAGGAGAGGAGAAGAGTGGCGGGGATCTTATTCTCTAGTTTGATCATTCTGTTTGCGCTGGGCATTCCGGTCGCCTTTTCGATGGGACTAGCTAGTATCTTCGCTATGATGGACAGCGGGATATCTCTGCAAGTCGTGATCCAGAGAGTATTTTCCTCCCTCGACTCCTTTCCGTTGATGGCCATTCCGTTCTTTATCCTTGCCGGGAATATAATGGAGCACAGCGGGATATCGCAACGCTTGATCAACCTGGCCAATTCGATTGTTGGCCGCTTGACAGGTGGATTGGGTATGGTGACGGTATTGACTGCGATGTTTTTTGCTTCGATTTCCGGGTCAAGTGCCGCGACGACCGCAGCGATTGGCAGCATCCTGATCCCGGCAATGGTCAAGCGAGGCTTCCCAAAGCCGTTTGCGACCTCTGTCCAGGCGGTTTCGGGTGAGCTAGGTGTCATCATTCCACCTTCCATCCCTATGATTATCTTTGCATTGAGTGCCGGAACAGCGATCTCGATCGGCGATTTATTTCTGGCGGGTATTGGTCCAGGGCTTCTCATCAGCCTCTCTCTTATGCTGGTGATCTATCTCGTGAGCAAGCGAAATGGCTACGGTCAACAAGTGCTGAGCGCAGAAGAGCAAGAGGCGGAAGCAAAAATGCTGAGCTGGCAGGGAAGATGGGATGCACTACGCAAGGCAGTATTGCCTCTGTTAATGCCTGTCATCATTCTCGGAGGAATCTATGGCGGGGTATTTACACCTACAGAAGCTGCAGCTGTCGCAGTTGGATATGCGCTAGTTCTCGGTCTGTTTGTGTACCGTACCTTAAATCAGACGAAATTGATGGAAATTCTCCGCAGCTCGGTTTTATCGACGTCCGTTATCATGCTGATTATCGGAAATGCAGGATTGCTCGGTTGGGTACTTACGGCAGAAAAGGTTCCGAGCCTCGTCGCCAACTGGTTTGTCTCTATTTCTGACAGTTCTATCGTTTTCCTTTTGCTCGTCAATCTACTCTTGCTGCTGGTCGGGATGTTTCTCGAGACTGGGGCATCGATTGTCATTATTGCGCCGATTTTGACACCTGTTGCCATGCAATTCGGTATTGATCCAATCCATTTTGGAATCATTATTATTGTGAATTTGGCTGTTGGAATGGTTACGCCACCTATAGGTGTTAACTTATTTGTCGCTTGTCAGATTGCTGGATTGCGCATCGAACAAATCATGAAGGCGATGCTGCCGTTTTATTTGATATTAATTATTGATATCCTGTTGGTAACCTATTTACCGCAGTTAACTCTCTGGCTACCATCTATTCTGAAGTAGAGGGGGAAGGGAATGAAGATTGTAATAGCACCAGATTCCTTCAAAGGCTCGATCTCTGCGCGTGACCTATGCGCTGCAGTGTGCAGGGGCATTCATGCTGTGGATTCGACGATTGACGTGATCGAGCTCCCATTGGCAGATGGTGGGGAAGGGACCGTGGAGAACATGGTTTACTCTACCAAAGGCCAAACCAGGCTCGTACAGGTAAACGACCCATTGGGAAGGCCCATTCGTGCAGCTTATGGTATTCTTGGCGACGATGCTACAGTGATTATCGAAATGGCCCAGGCTTCCGGTCTGCCCCTGTTGAAGCCCGATGAGAGAAACCCGCTTATTACAAGCAGCTTCGGAACCGGGGAGCTGGTATTGCACGCCCTGAACGCAGGCTATCGAAAATTCATCATTGGTTTGGGTGGGAGCGCTACCAATGACGGTGGTGTCGGTATGTTGAAAGCGTTGGGGGCTGCCTTCTACGATCAGGATGGAGTTTTGCTACCGAAAGGCGGGGCTTCACTCGAAAAGCTTTCTTACATGGACCTTTCCGGATTGGACAAAAGGCTACAGGAGTCTACCTTTACCATTGCCAGCGATGTGAACAACCCCTTATGCGGTGCCAATGGAGCATCGGCTATCTTCGGACCGCAAAAGGGAGCTACACCAGAGATGGTACAACGTTTGGACATGGCACTATCCCGCTTTGCTGACGTAGTAGAAAAGCAACTGGGAGTCGATGTGCGTCATCTGCCCGGAAGCGGCGCTGCTGGCGGGATGGGGGCTGGCTTACTGGCATTCCTTCATGCAGAATTCAAATCCGGTATTGAGCTTGTCATGGGTGCGATTCATTTTGAGCAAAAAATACAAGCTGCCGATCTGATCATCACGGGTGAAGGGAAGCTGGATGAACAAACGATGGCAGGCAAGGTCATTGCTGGCGTATGCAAGAAAGCAAAGCCTTATCAGATACCGACTATCGCCATTTGTGGAGGCATGGAGCTGTCTAGTGAGCAGATGGATGAGATCGGTTTACTAGCAGGCTTTTCGATTGTGCCCAAGCCTTGCAGTCTCGATGAGGCGATGGAACAGGCTGAAGGATGGGCACAGGAGCAAGTAGAGCAGATAATCCGGTTCATGAAGCGGTTCGCATAGCGATGTTTTCAGAGAGGATGGTGTACCTTGCGACAAAACGTATATATTACGAGACGAATTCCCGATAGCACGTTGGAGAAGATCAGCGAAGTCTGTCAGGTAGAGATGTGGGAGAAAGAAGACGTTCCTGTCCCACGCGAAGTATTGGAAGAAAAAATCGAAAACATAGATGGTTTGTTCTGTCTCTTGACGGAGACGGTTGACGAGGCACTATTGCAAAAAGCGAAGCAGTTAAAAGTCATCAGCAATATGGCTGTTGGCTATAACAACATCGATATAGCCGCGGCTACCGAAAAAGGCATCTTCGTGACCAACACTCCCGGTGTACTGACAGAAACCACTGCAGATTTGACGTTTGCCTTGGTGATGGCCACCGCACGCAGAATTGTGGAAGCATCTGATTTTCTGCGCGAGGGAAGCTGGAAAACATGGTCCCCGATGCTGTTAACCGGTCAGGATATCTATGGGGCGACTCTCGGGATCATTGGCTTGGGCCGGATCGGCGAATCGCTGGCTAAACGGGCAAAAGGCTTTGACATGCGTATCCTCTACCACAACCGCAGTCGCAAGGAAGAAGCGGAAAAAACATGGGGAATCGAGTATGCGGATATGGACAGCTTGTTGCGGGAATCCGATTTTGTCTGTGTGATGACACCGTATACCGAAGAGACACGGAACCTGATCGGGGAAAGAGAATTGTCCTTGATGAAAAAATCGGCGATTCTCATCAATACTGCCCGTGGCGGCATTGTCAATGAAGCAGCCTTATATGATGCGTTGAAAGAGAACAAGATTTGGGCAGCGGGACTTGATGTATTTGAGCAGGAACCAGTCCGTCCTGATCACCCGCTTCTGACTTTGCCCAATGTGGTCACGTTGCCACACATCGGTAGTGCGTCCATCCAGACGCGGACACGGATGGCAGAGCTGGCTGCGGCCAATCTGATCCAAGGAGTAATGGGAGAGACGCCGCAAAACCGCGTGAATCACGTTTAAAATGAAAGAAAAGCTTCATTCCGCTTTGGGAATGAAGCTTTTTCTATGTGCGTGGAATGATTACCCTCGCATTTACTCCACCAAACTAGCCATGGAAACCAAATCTTCCTTGGAGACATCAGGTGCATTGCTGCCAAGCGTATAGATTTTATCCGACCCCGACTTACGCCACTTCACTTGTTTCATTTCCCCGTTATTTGGGCTGCTAAAAGTCAGGAAAATGGCTTCTTGATCATGAATGGTAAACCGATCCTTAATTTCTCCAAATGCTAAGGTACTCACGTCCATCTGGCCATTTGGGTTAAAAATATTGAAGAATAGTTTTTCTCCTTTTTCATTTTCAAGTGTATAGCTAAGGCTTAGAAAATCGTCAAATGCCTGTATTATTTTCATAACTCGTGTCTTACCCGTTTGCTTGGCCTCTTTTTCCAGCTCTTTTTCAATCTCCCTCGTATCCCAATTGAGGAGCTTCGTTTGGATAAAGCCTTCTTTAAACGAATATCCCGGCTTAACATGCTCAGGAAGCGTTACAAAAGGCGCTGCTTTTTCCTTCATGGATTCGAAGTCAGTAAATGTAATAGGTTGATTAATCATCGTTGGGGACGCATTGATTTCATAGATCAATCCCCATTCACCCGGTTGAAGTTCTTTCCGGAATTCCTCATCCTGATACGCGTGAGCAGGCACAACGGAGGCAAGCAAACATACACCCGTCATGACGAAAGCTGCCGCTTTCATTTTGAGATTTCTGAATAACACCATTTTCCATCACCTTTTCAGTAAGTATTTGGTTTACTACCTTATATTGGTTAGATGGATTTCTTTCGTTCAAAAAATGTTTGGCAGCAGCAAGGAAAAAGAGCAGTCGGGAGGGAGACGATACCCAACAGCTCTTCTAGAGGAAGGATTACATCTGTTGATCCAATACCTGTAGGCCTTCTCTCTCTTTCCTTTTAACCGCCCGTTTGTGGTGCAAGGTATAGTACACAATACCGCCGAACACAACCACCAAAGAAGACAGAACGTACATGAAGCTATAGTTCGTAGATGAGGCAATAACCCCGAGTACGAACGATCCAACCCCCATCCCGGTATCCAGCAGGAGAAAGTAGGTACCGGTCGCCAATCCACGGCGTTCACTCGGGGATGATTTGATCGCAATCGCTTGAAAGCTGGGGAAAACACTGCCATACCCGAGTCCAATCACGCCGCTGGCCACCAAAAACATGGTCGGCGTATGCGCTTGACTCAGGAGAATCAAACCAATGGCATACAAGATGATACTGGGGTATACGACTACGTTTTCTCCCATTCGGTCAAACAATCTCCCGGTAAAAGGGCGGGACACGACAATCATGATCGCATAAATCACAAAAAAATAGCTGGAGACCTCCGTCATCCCAAGCTCTTTTGCATATACAGGAATAAAAGAAAGGAGACCGCTATAAGCAAAAGAAAGCAGCAGGGCAGTCAGCGAGATCGGTACGGCACCCGGTTCGACAAAATTCTTCCAATGGAATTTTGTATTGACTGTAGTTTTTGTATAAGTTTTGCGTTCGAGAACGCGTGTCAGTCCGCCGCATGCAAAAGACAGCACGGATAGCAGGGAAAGAATCGCTACCAGCGTCGTAAAGCTGAGCTGATGCATAATGGTCAGCCCCATAAAGGGACCAATGACCATCGCAATATTCATGAACATCGCGTAGTAGCCGATCCCTTCCCCTTTGCGTTCATCCGGGACCAGGTCTGTAGCGATTGCAGCCATCGCCGTCGTGGCAAAACCAAAGCTGATGCCATGAATAAAGCGGAGGGCGAGTAGGAAAAAGAGGCTCGCGATTCCGAAGTACAAAAACGTGGATACCATGAATACAGCGGAGAAGATGAGAAATATTTTTTTCCTGCCTAGCTCGTCGACCCACTTGCCTGCTAAAGGCCGAAACAGGACCGCCGCGATAATAAAAGCAGTCAAGGTCAATCCTGCTTCCCGGTCACCGCCATTCAATACCTCCATAACATAGACAGGGAGCGTCGCCACCAAGGCGTAGTACGTGATGAAAAGAAACAAACTGCTAAGACAAATACGAATAAAATCTTTACGCCACAGGGGCTGTTTTTCCAATGATGATCTCTCCAATCCCCGCGGAAATGTTATCTTTTTATCCTTGATGATCCGCGTTGCTATTTTCTCTGATTCTCGACAGTAACTGTGTTACCATCTCAATCTCGCTTTCGGTCAAACCTTTCAAGGCAATCTGATGGACCTGTTCGTCGATCGGATCCAATAATTGAATAATTCGCCTTCCTTCTTCCGTTAAACAAACCAATGATGAACGTTTATCTTCCGGATTCGGTTTTCTTTTGATCAGTTCTTTGCGTTGCAACAAATCAGATATCCTTGTCACATTCGCCTGATCTTTTCCTACGCGCTTGCTTAACTCCTTGATGGTGATTCCGTCGCCTTCTTCCAAGCGCTTCAAAATAGACCATTGTTCTGGCGTCACATCATAGGGGGCGAATGCGGACATCAGGAGTCGAGTCAAAGCTCGTCCGGTAAGGTTGATGGCGAATCCTAATGCATCGTCCAGTCTCACGAAATCACCTCCACAAAAATAAATGTCATGACATATATGTCATGACATTTAAAATGGTATCACATGATTTGGGAGAAGGTCAAGGCGACGAAAAGAAATTTTTCAGCTATTAAGATGCTGACTTATTGTTGGAAAGAGCCGAATCTACACTATAAAGCGAGTTGCCGCTGATAACCAAAGCAAGGAGCATAACCAGCAGAGCGAGGTCCAATTCATAGCCTGCACCGGTGCCATCTCCTAAGAAGCCGATCGAGAGCTTGGCCGTAAAAATAGCACCAATCATCACGATTCCTAGCAAAGCAGAGAAAATACGTGTACCAAAACCGAGAATCAAAGCAATTCCGCCGATGGTCTCCAATAAAGTAACGAGATAGGCGAGAAAAGCAGGGAGACTCAGGCTACCAAAGAAACCGGCGACGTTTTCCAAACCCATCTGGAATTTGGCGATGCCGTGGATCAGAAACGTGATACCTGCGACGACGCGTATGAGAAGTAAGCTCCATTCAAAACGTTGATTCATTTGTGTACAACCTCCTGAGGAAAATATAGAATGTAATTAGATTACTTTTCGTTAGTAAGTATACAATAATAATATATGATGTCAACGTAAACTTCATTCCCAAAAAAAGGAGACAAGTTTCGCCATTTACACTCGAGCCCGATCATACGTTTTGATGGATTTACAAATCAGCGGTATACTGAAAGGAGAATGAGGTGATAGGTATGAAACAGTCTTCCCTCTGTCCTAGGTTTGAAAAAGGCATGCAACTGCTCGGCAAACGCTGGACTGGGCTTATTATCTACCAGTTGCTGTCGGGGCCTCAGCGTTTCTGTGCCTTGGAAGGAGCTCTGCCGATCAGCGGAAGGCTGCTCTCGGAACGTTTGAAGGATTTGGAGAAGGAAGGTCTGGTGCATCGCGAGGTATATACGGATTCAGCACCAGTTCGTGTAGAATATTCGCTGACGCAAAAGGGGCTTGCCTTGGGACCGGCGTTAAAGGAAATTGAGAGCTGGTGTCAAACGTGGATCGAGTTGGATGATACTGCGCAGTCTGGCGAAGACGAATAGAAGAGGCTGACTCAAAGGATCGTTTTTCAACGCGATCTGTTCGAGTCAGCCTCTTCCTATTTGGATTTCTTGGCTTTCCATTTCAAATACTCGATATGTGTCCGCACTTCTTCCAAATCATCCAGGCTCAATCCATGCAGATTGAGGAAAGGAGCGTGCTCTTCCCGTACAGAGGCTTGCTGCCAAAAGGGAGCAGGATCGTCTGTTCTTCCATGCAGAAAGTCGGTAGAGACCTCAAATAAATCGGCTACCTGCGAGATGACATGGTAGTCGACTCCCTTTTTTTCTCCGGATTCAATGCGGGAGAGGACGGTATTATGAATCCCCAGCTTTTCGGCCAATTCGAGCTGGGACCACTTTTTATGCTCGCGGAGCCACTTGATACGTTTGCCCACCACTGACATGCTGGTACCACCTTTCCATAATGGCAAGTTCATTGTAGCAATTTTCCAAAACGGAAAAAACAGATTTTGTCGAAACAACAATGATTGTATTGACTTTGTTAAAACAGAAACGATATGATGAAAATGTCAGGATTTTCTATTTTTAACAGGAGGATCTTTGCGAATGGAGGAAATCGATCTCGCTTACATCATCCAACGCAGGCTGGAGCGCGGTTTGACCCAACAAGAGATGGCAGAATCGCTGGGGTTCAAGCATGCTTCTTCCTACCTGAAATATGAAAAAGGCGAATACGAGTTTAAGGCTGGTCATCTGCCGATCTTGGCTAAAAAGCTGCACTGCGGGCTGCAAGATCTATTTGGGCGTACGTATTGCTGAATTTGCAAACAGAGAAGAGAGAGACAAGGGGTGAATTTTCCGTGAAACCATATGATGCCAATCTGCGCCAGTTGGAGATTTGGAAGAAGACGATCGGATATGAAATCAAAATGATGGCTCCGCAAAGCAAGGATGCATGCGAAGACTTTGTCATACGGCTCCTGCGTTTTGAAAAGAAGCTGGAGGCGGAAGCGGCGCGTAAGACAGAAGAAATATAGAAAAAGGGCGTCCCTCCCTGCAATGTTAGGAAGATCTGCCCTTGGCCTTTGCCTAGCTTAATAATTCCCGCGGCGCCCAACTCCTTGAGCGCTTTTTCCTGTATCAGGCTCTCGTCCTTCACGTGAAGGCGCAGACGAGTGATACATGCCTCTACCTGGATGATATTCTTCTTGCCTCCGATGCTGGCCAATACCTTTCCCGCCATCTTCCTCACCCCAAATCCCCCGGTTTTTCTATATGATTATCGTTACTATATAGAATATTTTGGAAATATATGCGTTGTTCTTTTGAAAAAGCCATCGACAGGAAAGGCTGGGAAGGTAGGAGAACGCGGAGGAGACAACGAATAGAGGAGTGGTGGCAGAAAAATAGCGGTCACGCTGGTTCCAGCGCTCCGCTGTAGTAGGAAATTTGTTAACGGGTAAACTTGTCGGCAATCGTGGAGGCGCAGAAGGAATGGGGTTTGATTTCTGCGCGAAAGTGATTCGACGCTGCTAAGCTCAGAAGGGACTGGATATACTTGCGAGTAGGTCCGTTCGCGCCGATGTCAAAATGGAGTTGGACCGGAGTCTCCAGGTGATGGTCGCGAAGGTATTGACGTACCTCTGTCGCCAGCCCTACAGCGTAAATGGCTTCCTGAAAGATGCGTTGCTGCAGGGAAGAGTAGCGACGCTCCTGGAACTTATGATAAAAAAAGGTTCCGCCATGTCCGGGCCGAATTACGGTGATGACGAGCGCAAAAAAGGTGCCGCGGCTTTTCAACTGAGAATCGGCTCCCACGATAATTTCGAAAGGTCCTGTATGGGAAGCGATGGTCTGTTCGATCAGGGAAAATACATCTTCTTTGGCTAATTGTCCTTTGGTGGGGCTATGAAAAGAGTCAAACAGGTGGTTGGTCGAGGATAAGCCCACTCGCATCCCTCCAAATCGAGGATTTCTGTCACTTGTACCCAATTCCTTACACCATTAATGTATGTAATCACGCTAAGAGTATGTGAATGGGAACGGGCCGGAAGGGATTGGGAAATAACGCCAGGAGGTATCGCTCATCATGAAAGCAAATGTTTTGACACCTGAAGTAAAAGATAATCGACAAGCAGGCCATGATATTGACCCTGTTTTTTTAAATCGCTGGTCTCCGCGTTCGTATAAGGCAGATCCGGTCTCGGATGAAGTATTGTCCCGCTTGTTTGAAGCAGCGCGTTGGGCCCCATCCGGGAGCAATGAACAGCCTTGGCGCTTTATTGTGGCACGGACACAGGAAGACAAGGAACGTTTTTATCCGTTTATTGCAGAAGGCAACCGCATTTGGTGCGAGAAAGCGCCTGTGCTCGTCTTGCTTTTGTCCAAGACAATCAGTTCGCGTGGCACCAACCTTCGTTCCCACGCACTAGATGCTGGAGCCGCATGGGGCTATCTGGCGCTGGAGGCAAGTCGTCAAGGTCTGGTGACGCATGCGATGGGTGGTTTTGACCCGGAAAAAGCACGTCAAGATTTGGGTATTCCAGCCGAGTATGAAGCACAGATCGTCATCGCCATCGGGTATCAGGGAGACAAGGAAGAGCTGCCAGAAGCCTTGCAGGAACGGGAAAAGCCATCGTCTCGTCAACCGCTGGAAGCCATGGTGTTCGAAGGCGTCTTCCCTCAAAAGTGATGATGGAGATGCACGAGCATGAGGTCTACATGCGGGCCGCGATTGAGGAAGCCAAAAAGGCGGCTGCAATCGGAGAAGTGCCGATCGGAGCAGTAATTGTTCGTGATGGGGAAATTGTCGGCAGAGGTTACAATCTGCGGGAGACACGCAAGGACCCGACACTCCATGCCGAAATGATCGCAATCCGGGATGCGAGTGCAAAGCTGGGCGGCTGGAGGCTGATCGGCTGCACGCTGTACGTCACACTGGAGCCTTGCCCCATGTGTGCCGGAGCGATTGTCCAAAGCCGGATTGAGCAGGTCGTATACGGTGCGGTAGATCCCAAGGCGGGCTGTGCCGGGACCCTGATGAATCTGCTGGAAGAACCCCGCTTCAATCATCAGGTGCCGGTGGTAGAAGGAGTGCTTGCCGACGAGTGCGGGCAATTGCTGAAGGACTTCTTTCGCGGACTGCGCAAAAAACGGACTGGCTCTGTTGAAGGATAAAAAGCAAAGAGAATGCCATTCTGCATCAGCGGAAGGACATTCTCTTTTTTGATGAGCTCACCGCCCCGACACAACGCACTCCATTAATCCGTTATCAATGTCGAAGGAGTAGCGGTTCGTACAAAAATGATGGCATCAAAAGCTTTTGCTGGAATCATCTGTAACGTATACATCTTTTCTATTTTCCCATACAGTCCATTAAAGACTGCACCTATTGCACTGATGGGTTGCGGTCTATTTAGATAGGCGTTGAAATGATCTTCCTGTCTGACCTTTGTAAAGTCCAGGAAACCGTCACTCTTGTTGGTATGAGCAAACAGAACAGCCAGCCGATCATTCCCACTATTTTTTACAGGAAACACTTTTCGCTCATTGGTAACAGCGTCATTCGCAAGGAAGGAGCTTTCGTAGAATTCACTTCCTATTGCGTAGTATTGGTCCCCAAAGATTTTGGCGAGATAGGCTCCCATGCAGGTTGTCGTTCCCGCGGCAGTGGAGGTTTTTTCGATATGTCCATTATGTCCAGTTATGAATATATGTTCTCGACCGTAATATTTCTTTTCAAATGATAAAATCCATTTTACTTTTTCTGCCATATAAAAATCACGGGCATTATTATAGTTCGCATTTGTTCCTTGCAGTGTAGCATTTTGCTTGATCGCCTCGGCAAAGGCCAGAGCCAACTCATATTCCTTCTCCGTGCTTTTTGCGGTATAAACAGATTTATTTTCTTTCATCTGTTCCATCAAGTTTTTAATATGAGAGAGCCCCTCCTGTACGTTTGCCTGCGTTTGATCATACACAGTTTGATCATTCAGTTTTACAAGCGCAATCTCATACTTGGAGGCAAGCGTCGGATCAACCTTTTTTAAATAGGAGAATAGCCCATTTTTGTTATGGTCATAGCGTTGCATGTCAAAACCATAGAAATGAATTTGATCTTTTGCATCCCGTTGCTCATTATAGGAGCGCATCCAAGACAGAAGATCCGCCATTTCCTGGGTATTGTAAATCGTAAATCCGATAGCTTTTGCTGCATCCTGCGCAGTACCGCTGCCTCCTAAAAGGTATTCGTTAACCTTTTGTCCCCCGCCGAAATCGCCTTCTATGGCGAATACGCGAAATCCTTGTTTTTCTACGAGATGCTTGAAAATATCTGATTTTAGCGTAGTAAATTCCTTGTTGCCATGCGTGGCTTCACCAAACCCGATGATGGTTTTGGAAGGGAGTTCCATTTTTGAAACGGGAACAAGATTAGATTGGAATGACTGTTGCAACTTGTTGGTTGAATCAGACTGGAAACCCGTCAATACACTCATCATGATGAACAGGATTCCTGCTATCAGAAGATTTTTTTTCATATCGTTCTCTCTTTCCTAACCTAATCAAACGGTGGTGCGAGAGGACGGGGGTTGGCCCCCCTCCTACTCGATTACCCTTTGGATATGTTGGCGCAGCAATTCCAGCTCTTCTTCGGTCAACTCCCGGTACTCGCCCAGCTCGAGAGTGGTGTCGAGCGGGAGCGGGCCCATGCGAATACGCTGCAAATAGATGACTTGCAAGTCAAAGGCAGCAAACATACGTTTCACCTGATGAAATTTGCCTTCCATAATGGTGACGCGAATCTCGGAGATTTCGCCGGATGCGAGAATCTCCAGTTTGGCAGGCATGGTCGTAAAATCATCCAGCTCTACGCCTTTGGAAAACTCCTGGACATGTTCCTCGGTTACCCTGCCTTCGATACGAGCGAAGTATTCCTTGTCTACTTTCTTCTTCGGAGAGAGCAAGCTATGTGAAAATTGTCCGTCATTGGTCAAAAGTAGCAGTCCCTCGGTATCGATGTCCAGGCGCCCCACGGGATGAACCTTGATCGCCCATTCATACGGCAGCAAGTCTACGACGGTCTCATGCAGGTTGTCTTCTGTCGCCGAGACGACGCCGGGTGGCTTGTTCAGCATCACGTATACCCAGCGCTTGTAGTTGATCTCTTCGCCATCCACGACAATTTCCTGTTCTTCGGGAATGACGTGCATGCCCGGGTCCGTCGCGATTTTCCCGTCTACGACGACAGCCTTTTGTTTGACGAGGGCCTTCACTTCTTTACGGGTTCCAAACCCCATATTGGCTAATACCTTATCCAGACGCTCACGTTTCATCTATTTTCCTCGTTTCTGTTTGGTTCCTTTTTCATATAGCTGCCAGGTGACGGCAACCTCTTCCTAGTTTGTCCGATCAGCAAGCGCAAATCAAGGGGGAGGAGGGATTTGGCACTTGCAATTGTGTAATTGTTTTGCTATATTAAATAATGTTTCACACCATATGGAGAGATACCCAAGTGGTCATAAGGGGACGCACTCGAAATGCGTTAGGCGTCGTGAGGCGTGCGTGGGTTCGAATCCCACTCTCTCCGCTTAGAGGTATGAAAGAGGAAGCATCTTGTTGCAGCTTTTGCAATCAGATGCTTCCTTTTTGTTTTTGTATCGAGGCTCACTTCCTGATCATCCTTACAACCAAAAGCGCAAAGCCATGACCGTCACGATCCCTACGATAACGGTTCCCAGCAGGCTGCGCGTCTTTATTGCCACCAAAAAAGTGGGGAGTGCAGCGAGCAGCTCGATGTTGGAGGTCAGCGGCGACCATTTGCCATCCTGCAGAAAAATTTCCTGTCCTACCAAGGCAGCCATGACCGCGATTGGAACGTGGTTCAGCCAGCGTACGCCCCATTCGGGCAAGGCAATCCGGCTGAGCAGCATCAGCGGAAGGACACGCGGAACAAATGTCACCAAGGCCGCACCCAAAATGATCAGCAATATATCCCATCTTACTTCCATTTTTCCATCACCATTCCAATCGTAGATGCGATCAATGTCGCTGCGATCACTCCCAGGTTGCTCCCAAATGCGAGGGAGATGACCACGGTAAGGATCACGGCGCTGATCGCGACAATTCCATCCCGTACGAGTCTGTTGCGGCTGATCATCGACAGGACAAGCAAGCCGATAAACATGGCTGGTAGTGCAAAATCAAGTCCGTACTGTTCCGGGTTGGAAATCCATTGTCCAAAATATGCCCCCGCCAGGTTGGCGACGAACCAGTTCAGATACGCTGTGATATTTAACCCGTGCATCCAGCGTTCACTGATTTGCTTGCGTCTGGCCGTCTCGTTGATCGCCACTCCAAATGTCTCATCGGTCAGCAAGGAGCCGATCAACATGTTGCGAAAGGGAGGAAGATGCCGGAAAAAGGGCGATAGCGCTGCGCTCAGCAAAAGATGGCGCAGATTGACAAAGAGAATCGTGATGATAATAGCGGAAGCCGAACCGCCAGCGGCAATCATTCCGGCTGCAATAAATTGTGCGGAGCCTGCGTACAAGACGAGCGACAGCAGGGCAATTTCCGCAATACTTAATCCTGCGGTTTTCTCCACAACGCCCGCCGCAAAGCCAATGCTCAGATATCCCAAGAGTGTGGGAATGCAATCCTTTACCCCTTTGAGAAAGGTGTCGTGGCTTCGTGATGTTGCCAAGGTTTCGATCGGGATGTGCTCTTGGCTCATCTCCTCTCCTCCAATCCCTGATTACGTGTGATAGGTGTTATATAGCTAACTACTATAAAAACAGGAAAGAAAAGACGGTCCAAATTTAATTGAACCGTTTTCCAGTTACGACATGGAAAAGCTCAGGTCTGTTGCGCCAGAGAGCTTCCACTTTTTCCGGACCAAGCGCTTTGGTCAATTCTGCCATCATGATGTCGTGACGGATGTATTCGATCGCCACCAGGACCAACGCCGGATCTTTGGTTTTGACGGCCCATGCTATGGTACCGGGCGCAAAATTGGCGATCAATACTTCCTTTTGGTCGCTGGCTACAATGCTCAGGCGACCATTCATGCGTTTTTCGACTACCTCTGGGGACATATAGTCGTGATGGAAGGTCACACCGACCTGATTCTCGGGTTTTCCAAAGAGAATTGAAAAGACCTGGATGCCCTCTTCGACACGCCCGTCTATTTTGCCTTGGATGAGCGGAACTTGCGGTTCCCAGATGGAAAGCCAGAGTTCTTCCTCGGCCTTGCCAATCAAATCAAGCATTTCTGCCACGACGAGCTCGTCTCCGCTAATGCGCCGGATGACATCGATTTCCTGCTCACTTTCCAGCGCTGCAAGTTCTTTTTCCAGATAGTCAAAGGATTGCTCGAATTCCTTGCGTTGACGGTGAATCAGCTCTTTGGCGGGCAAAGGTGCATACGTCACCGGTTCGGATGGTACGGTGTACACAGCGCCTTTATCGACCAGTTTTCCGACCACCTCATAGATCATCGAGCGAGGGACCCCTGAGCGTTTGCTGATTTCATAACCCGTCATCGGAAAATGTTTCAGAAGGCCGATATAGGCTTTGCATTCATATTGAGAGAAACCGAGCTTTTGCAATTCCCGATAAAGATCCGCCATCATAACCTCTTTACAATAGTAGTTAGTGTTATGCTTACGTTAATGCAAGGTGTCTGAATTGTCAAATGAAAAGTACCCGCCAACCTACAGATTAGCGGGGCATGTGTAGGGGTTTTCATTTGTGCGATGTTTTTTTGCATAAAATGCCACGAGAAATTCCTGAAAGGTGCGGGCCGCTTGGGAAAGGTAGCGCTTTTCCTTCCACGCGATGACATAAGAGCGTTCACAGGCGAAGTCATTAATTTGCAAAACGGGAAATGGCAGCGGCTCATCGGACGAGCATCTTGGCACAAAAGCGACCCCAAGCCCAGCTTGAACAAGACTTGCCAATGCGGCAGGCTCCTCGACTTCACATACGATGTTCGGGCGAATACCTGCTTTCTGCCGAATTTCTTCATTCGTTTTTCGCAAGGGGTGCCCTTCCTTGTACTCCACGAAGGAATCTTCGGCTACTTCACGCAGGAACAGGCTTTGTCGATCCGCCAATCGGTGATGGGCAGGGACAGCCAGGAAAACTTCTGCTGTCAAAACAGGCTCTTCCCGAATGCCTTCCATATCCATCGATGCCGCCGTAAAACAGAGGTCGATTTCTCCTTTGTCCAGAAGCTGCGGTAGTTTTGGCAGATCAATCGGAGAGACCTGTGTAATGCGGAAATGGACATTCGGGTACATCTCACGAAATGCCCCGATCGGCTTCGATAAGCGATGCAGGGTGGTCGTAGCCAGATGAATGCTCCCTCGCTCCAGGCCGGCAAGATCGGCTACCTCTCTGCGTCCCTCTTCCAACGCCGTCAAGGCGGTCTCCACTTTGTTCAAAAAGGCCTTCCCCATGGCATTCAGTTTGATCTGTCGATTATGCCGATCAAAGAGTTGGACACCAAGATCCTCTTCCAGCCTGGCAATGGTCTTGCTAAGGGCTGGTTGTGCAATCCGAAGCTCCTTGGCTGCGTTTGTCATATGCTCCAATTTGGCGACTTTCTGAAAATAGAGCAACTGCAAAAGCTCCATCTCCACCATCCTTTCAATATATCTGAGTATATGATTCCATAATGATTTATATATTTTTTATTATTTATTTTCCATTCTATAATGTGATCTGAAAAGAGGGAAGGAGGAAATGACAATGAAAGCAGAGATTCAGAAAAATCCGGGCGATGTTCTCATGCGCATCCTTGCCTTCACACTGGTGATCTCATCGGTGAGCGCGATGATGTTCAATATTGTACTTCCTCAAATGAGTGCAGAATATCAGCTTTCCTATTCACAGGCGAGTTGGGTTACAGCGATCTATATGCTGATCTATGCGATTGGTTCCGTCGTATACGGGAGGCTGGCAGACAGCTATAAGCTGAAAAATTTGCTCACGTTTGGGCTTTGTGTATTCTTGCTTGGCTCGCTGGTCGGACTAAGCGCCCAAGCCTATTGGATGGTCCTGGTCGGAAGAGTGATGCAGGCTGTAGGGTCATCCGTGATCCCTGCTACAGCCATGATTATCCCTATTCGTTACTTTCCACCCGAAACTCGCGGACGTGCGTTGGGTATCTCCGCCACTGGTCTGGCGATCGGCAATGCCATCGGTCCGATTCTTGCGGCGTTGATTGTAAGTGTCGTTCATTGGCGCTGGTTGTTTTGCATCCCGCTTCTCGTCCTGTTCACGTTGCCGTTTTATCGCAGGTATTTGGATGATCAGCAGGGAAATGGCGCTCGAATCGACTGGCTTGGCGGTGGGTTGCTGGCCGTTGCAGTAGCGCTTCTGCTATTGGCTGTCACGATGGGCGGTTGGGGGATTGCTGCGGGAAGCCTGATAGCAGGAATCGCTTTTTTCCTTCGCGTTCGCTTTGCGGAGCAACCCTTTGTCTCCCTTTCCCTGTTGAAAAACAAACAGTATGCGCTCGGCCTGATGATGGGGATGCTGTTGATGGGTATGGGGTATTCATTGCCGTTTTTGACGCCGCAGCTTCTGGCTGAAGTCAATCATCTGGAATCAGGCTGGATCGGCTTGGTGATGGTTCCGGCTGCGTTGACTTCCGCGATGCTGGGAAGGCAGGCAGGCAGGCTGGCAGACACCAAAGGAAATGCGTTTTTGTTTTATACCGCTACTGTTTTGATCTTGGTTTGTTTTCTATTGCTATCGGTATTTGCGGGGATGCCGTCGGGATTTATTGCTGGATTCCTCATCTTCGGTACAGTTGGACAGTTGTTTATGCAGATCTCTCTGTCCAACTCAATTTCCCGGACCCTTCCCAGGGAGCAGGCAGGGGTCGGCATGGGGCTGTTCTCGATGACGGGTTTCTTGTCTGCAGCTGTTTCGACCGGCATCTACAGTCAAGTGGTTGACCATGGGGCCGATACCCATTGGAACCCGCTAAACCTGTACGACAATTCCGCTATATTCAGCAATCTCTATCTGACCTTGGCTTTCCTGCTGCTCATGATTTTGACGATGTACCGCTATTCGTTTCACCGCAAGCCATCCACTTCTGCTTCATAGCGGCGATAAAGCGCCGATTCCTGTCATCACACTTGCCTGGTCAAACACGGAACCTTCGTGGATTGACCGGGCATGTGATCGTTTTGTGGACTATAATTATCAGAAAATTTTTGAAAAACGGTGAAGTTGTAAAGCTTTTTACTGATTTGCTGGAGGACCTTCCTGTACATTGGGTATTACAGCAGCATGTCAAATTGAAAAGTGAGGAAAGAGGGTTTTGCGTGTGTTCCCATTTGTGAAAGAACGAGACTATTTTCCGATTTTGAATGAACAAGTGATGCTGTCGAGTTGCTCGCAAAGTGCTCTGAGCCGACAGGTAGAGGAAGCCATTCATTCTTATATAGACACCCTGCGCTATACCGGAATGGACTGGATGCGCTGGATGGCAGAGGTAGGCGGGGCAAAAGCACAGTTTGCCAAGCTGATCAATGCAGAACCTGAAGAGATTGCGGTTATGTCCTGTGTCTCCGAGTGTGCTTCTTCGGTTGCAAGTGCACTTGATTTTACCGGGAAGCGCCACCACATCGTCACGACCGAGATGGATTTTCCCAGCGTCGGTCATGTATGGCTGGCTCAAAAGAAAAGAGGGGCACAGGTCAAGTTCATTCCAACTCAGGATTCGGTCATACCTCTTGAGTACTATGAACAATCCGTGGATGAGCAGACACTGATCACCTCGATTCCCCATGTTTCGTATTACAACGGGTTCAAGCAAGATCTCAAAAAAGTTGCGGCGATCGTGCATGAAAAAGGTTCTTACTTGTTCGTAGACGCCTACCAATCTGCCGGGAGTGTCGCAATCGATGTCAAAGCAATGGATGTCGACTTCCTGGCAGCAGGTACGCAAAAGTACCTGCTGGGAATACCTGGGATTGCTTTTCTGTATGTGAAAAAAGAGGTAGCTGAAAAGCTGGAGCCAGCCGTCACTGGATGGTTCGGACGCAAGGATCCTTTCTCCTTCGACATCCAATGCCTGGATTACGCGGATGGTGCACGACGCTTCGAGACGGGGACACCGCCGATGATCAATGGCTACGCCGCCAATGCTGCTTTACGTCTGATCAATGAGGTGGGGGTAGATCGGATCGAGGCGTATCTGTCTACCCTTTCCGAAGCGGCGGTTTCATATGCAGGCGAAAAAGGCTTCACTGTGGTCAGCCCGAAAGAGAGAAGCCAAAAAGCATCAAACACAGCGATCTACATCCCGCAGGCTTCAAAGGCTGAAGCTCTGCTCAAAGAAAAGGGGATCATCGTCTCGGCGCGCAATGATGTGATCCGCATTGCTCCCCACTTTTACAATACGGAGGCAGAAGTGAAGATGGCGATCGATGCCTTGGCTCAGATCGCGCCTGGCTTGCAGGGGGATTGAAGATGAGTATAGGAGTCCGTGACAAGAAGCGGTTGCTTGCGTGGTGCCGAATTTTTGCGGGGACATCATTGGTAGCCATCGCATACTACCTCTTTCTGAAGCCCAATGAGATCATGACACCTGGCTTGGGAGGAGTCGCGATTCTGGTTAGCTATCTTGTGCCTCTCTCGCTTGGGCTGATCTACTTTTTGCTCAATATCCCTCTGTTTTTGCTGGGATATCGTTTCGTCGGCAGGCAGTTTGTCATTCGCAGCCTGGGCGGGATGATCAGTCTGTCTGTTTTCCTCTACTTGTTTGAGTTCCTGCCCGGTTGGCAGCAGCCGGTCGCGGGGACTCTCCTGGGGGGAGTGGTAAGCGGTGTCGGGATCGCGCTCGTTTTGCTGGGTGGAGGGACGACAGGTGGAGTGGATATCGCCAGTGTCGTCATTTACAAGGTATGGCCGGCTTTTACAATTGGAAAGTGCATGATGGCGATCAATAGCCTGATTGTCATCGCTTCTTGGCTGACGACAGATGCGCTGCATTCCGTCTACACCTTGCTTTCGATCTTCATTGCGGGGAAGACGATTGATATTTGTTACACCAGGTGGTTGGGACAAGGGGGTGATTATCCAAAAGAGGCAGAATCGGCTTCCTAATAGTCATAATATTTACAAAATTGACGCATGCAAAGGAGGTTATTCGGTTGAAGGACAATTTACTCGAACGTGAATCCGGTTTGCACAGGGGCCTGACCAAAGGACAGCTGACGATGATTGGTTTGGGCGGGGCCATCGGAACAGGCTTGTTCATGGGCAGCGCGATTGCGATTAGCTATGCGGGGCCCGCCGTCATCCTCAGCTACGTCATCGCGGCCTTTATCGCCGTCATCATGATGTTCAGTCTTTCGGAGATGGCAGTCGCCCATCCGACAGCGGGTTCTTTTGGGGTCTATGCAGAGAAGTACCTGGGTGGCTGGGCAGGATTTACCTCCCGTTGGACCTATTGGGCGGCACAAGTCATCGCAGTCGGTGGTGAAGCCGTTGCAGTAGGAATCTACATGACCTACTGGTTCCCTGATATTCCGGTTTGGGTCTGGACTTTGGGCTTCGGGGCAGCTTTGATCTACGTCAACTCCCGTTCTGTCGAGAACTTTGGCAGCTTTGAATATTGGTTTGCCATGATTAAGGTAGTGGCTATTATTGCGTTTATTATCTTTGGTATTGCAGTTGTGTTTGGACTCGGCACCCCGGCAGTGGGTTTCGAAAACTTTACAAAGCATGAAGGGTTCATGCCACACGGCTTCGGCGGTGTCTGGATGGCCGTACTGATGGCAATTTTCAGTTTTGTCGGGGTCGAGGTCATTGCAGTGACAGCAGGGGAAGCGAAGGACCCTCGTGCAGCGGTTCCGCGTGCGATGAGAACGATGGTTGTGCGCTTGATCGTGTTCTACTTCTTGGCGATGAGCATCATGATTGCAGTGGTACCCTGGATTCAAGCGGGTGCGAAGGAAATCTCGCAAAGTCCGTTTGTTCTGGTTTTCGATCATGTCGGCATCACAGCGGCTGCGGGCATCATGAACTTCGTCGTCATGACCGCTGCGCTGTCCAGCATGAACACCAATCTGTATCTGACGTCACGAATGATTTTTTCCTTGTCGCGCAGTCAATTCGCCCCCGATGCATTGGGCAAGCTGTCCAAAAACGGGACACCGGTCAACGCCCTCTTGCTTTCCAGTCTGGGGGTTGCCGTGGCGGCGCTCATTTCCAAGATCAGTCCTTTGGCGTACAATTACCTGTTTGGCATCGCCTTGTTTGGTGCCTTGTACGTCTGGTTGCTCACGCTGCTCTCTCATCTGAAATTTCGCAAGCAATGGGCTCAGCAGGGAGGGGAAAAGCTCCCGGTCCGCGCACCACTTTTCCCGGTTCTGCAAATCATTGGTGTCGCGCTCATCGCCGCGATTCTGATCACGATGGGACTGGACACAGAATTTTGGAACATCTCGTGGATCGTAGGCGTTCCTTGGCTGTTGTTCCTCACATTGATCTATTACACAAGGTACAAGAAAAGGCTGGGGCTATCCGGAAAGGACGAAGCGGAGAAAACGGCATAGCGGGTCAACACCCAAACAGGGCCAGGCGCAAGAGCTACTCTTGTGCACTGGCTCTTTCATTTGTAGATTTACTCCCCTTGGATCAACTCGTTATAATGCTAGAGGAATGACACGAGAACTGGGAGAGATTTTGTTGGAAGTGTGGTTGGCTTTTCTGATTTTTGCCTTGACGATCACGTTTGTCATTTGGCAGCCGAGAGGGCTCGGCATAGGGTGGACGGCGTCGGGAGGGGCAATTTTGGCGTTAATCAGCGGTATCGTCAGCTTCCGTGACGTCGTGGCAGTCACTGGGATCGTCTGGAACGCTACCTTGGCATTTATCGCGATCATTCTGATTTCGCTAATTCTGGATGAGATCGGTTTTTTTGAATGGTCGGCTTTGCATATGGCCCGTTTTGCGAAGGGCAACGGGACGTTAATGTTCGTCTACGTAGTGCTGTTAGGCGCTGCCGTCTCCGCTTTTTTCGCCAATGATGGCGCTGCGCTGATTTTGACACCGATCGTGCTGGCCCAGGTGCGGGCCTTGAAATTCCCGGATTCCATGATTCTGCCGTTCATTATGGCAAGTGGCTTTATCGCCGACACGACGTCCCTGCCTCTGATTGTCAGCAATCTGGTCAATATCGTCTCGGCAGACTACTTCGAGATCGGGTTCATGGAGTATGCATCCCGGATGATCATACCCAATTTCGTTGCGCTGGGTGCGAGCCTGTTGGTCCTCTATCTGTTTTATCGAAAAAACATCCCCAAGAAGTACAATCTGTCTTCCTTGAGACAGCCGCGGGAAGCACTAAAGGATCTAAGACTTTTTCGCCTCTCCTGGGTCATCCTGGGGCTTTTAATGATCGGGTTTTTGTTGAGTGAGACGTTGGCGATTCCGGTGTCCTTCGTGATTGGGACGGCCGCCATCATTTTTCTACTTGCCGCACGAGGCAGCCAAGGGATTCAGACCAAAAAGATAGTCAAAGAAGCGCCCTGGTCCATCGTTGTCTTTTCCATTGGCATGTATGTCGTCGTATACGGGTTGCGCAATGTAGGGCTGACGGATGCTCTGGGACAACTGATTCAGATTTTTGCTCATCAAGGGTTATGGGCGGCTACGGTCGGGATGGGATTTCTGTCTGCGGTTCTCTCCTCGATTATGAACAACCTGCCCACGGTAATGATCGGGGCACTGGCGATTCATGGGACCGAGACCTCCGGTATGATTCGGGAAGCGTTGATCTACGCCAACGTGATCGGCAGCGATTTAGGGCCCAAGATCACGCCGATCGGGTCGCTGGCTACGCTGCTCTGGTTGCATGTTCTTTCCCGCAAAGGGGTTCGCATCACCTGGGGGCAATATTTCAGAACCGGGATTATATTGACGGTTCCGACACTGTTTCTTACTCTGACGGGTCTATACCTATGGTTGTCTATGCTCGCTTATCTATTGCATTAAACAGGCAATCCATTCTTCCCCCAAACCTCGATTTTGGGGGTTTTTGTTTTTTGCACGAAAAACCTGGTGGATTGAAAGTCATTTTTTTGCAGTTGCAAAAGAACCGTGTCGGCTCTATTATACATATAGGGGTATATGTATTAAATAAAAAGGAGAATGAAGCAAAATGGAAAAGGAAAAAACAACGATTGTCCTGTTCAGCGGGGATTTAGATAAAGCCATTGCAGCATTCATCATCGCCAATGGAGCGGCCGCCTATGACCACGATGTGACGATTTTCTTTACCTTCTGGGGTCTCAATACGATGCGTAAAGACGAGGTCGTCCATGTGAAGAAAAACTGGCTGGAGAAAGCGTTTGGCTGGATGATGCCAAGGGGAGCGAATAAATTGGGCCTGTCCAAAATGAACATGCTCGGGATGGGGCCAAACATGATCAAGCATGTCATGAAGAAGCACAATGCCCTGTCCTTGCCGCAGTTGATTGAGTTGGCGCAGGAGCAAGGAGTCAAGCTGGTGGCTTGTACGATGACGATGGACCTTTTGGGACTGCAAAAAGAGGAATTGATTGACGACATGGAATTCGCTGGCGTAGCCGCTTATCTCGGAGATGCGACTCAGGCCAAAGTGAATCTGTTTATCTAAATTTCCCGATTTCGATTATAATAGGATACAGGTATACGTATGAATGGAACGGAGGGTAAGCAGATGGACTATACGTATGGTGAAGATGTCAAAAGACGATTGCGCCGGATCGAAGGACAGATTCGTGGCGTGCTCCGGATGATGGAAGAGCAGAAAAATTGCAAGGAAGTCGTAGCACAGCTGTCGGCAGTCCGCAATGCTTCCGATCGAGCCATCGCCCAAATCGTAGCCGAAAACCTGCAGCGCTGCTTGCTAGAAGAAGAGGGGACGGGCAAGGACCCAGAAAAAATGGTAAAGGAAGCAGTCGAACTGCTGGTGAAAAGCCGCTAGATAGAAAGGGCGTATGTTCGCATGGATTTTACAACCATCCTATTAATCGCTGTTTACGCCTTGCTCACCTGGTTCTTGATTACGCGTTTTGTCCCTGTTAAAGGGCTGCAAAACCTGAATCCCGATCAGTTCAAGGAGCGAGTGAACCAAAAGAGCGGGGTATTGCTCGTAGATGTACGAGAGCCGCACGAGTATAAGACCGGCCATATTCCGTCAGCAGTCAATATTCCTCTGGCCCAATTAAACAACCGGGTCAAGGAGATTTCGCCAAAAAATGAGATTCTGCTCTACTGCCGCAGCGGTATGCGCAGCAAACAGGCGGCCAAAATACTGAAGAAGCATGGCTATAACAACCTCTCACATTTGCGCGGAGGCATCTCCGTTTGGCGCGGCCCTGTCAAAAAGAAATAGAAGCAAAGCATAGCAAAAGACCAGCGTTTCTGTGAACGCTGGTCTTTTTTGGTCTGCTTGTCTGTACGGCCGATTAGTAGCCCACCAGGGACCCGATGATCGGGTAATGGAACGGACGTCCTTGCAACGAATAAATGACGCCTTTGATTGGGTAGTAGATACCCATCAGTCCAAATACGATCAAGAATGGAATCCCGATGAGAATGTAGGAAAAGATAGCGGAGATACTGATCAACAGTCCAATCGCGATATGGAAGAGCAAGGCCTGCAATGCCATTCTCTTAACATGTCGGTCTTGCATCAACAGCCAAACGAGCAGAGGCACCAGAAAAGGTGCGAAGAATGCACTTGCATGAGTAATTGCTTTTACGCCATTGTGATCCATGAATGACCCTCCTAAAGGTAGCCGAACCGGTGTATGCTCTTATTGTACTTTATCGACTCGTCGACAGATACCGTCAAAAGCGCGATTTTTGTCTCCACCTTGAGACGGAGCGCCTGATTCTGTTAAAATTTACAAGTCGCCTGAGTGGCGTGATGCCTGTATAGTGGGCTGTGCAGATGGCATTGCATCGCATTTATGTTACGGGTACCCTTTACGGAAACTAGAAGGAGCGGAAAACGATGAGTATCGAGATGTTGAGTGAATCCGTGGGGCAGTTTGGGTATCCGGCCCTTTTCTTCACATTGTGGCTAGGTATCGTAGGCATGCCCATCCCGGATGAGGTCATTGTCCTGTCGGCTGGAGTGCTGACGTCAATTGGTGTGCTGAATATTGTTCCAGCCTTCATCGCCACCTACCTCGGTGTCGTGTCCGGCTTGTCCCTTGGATATGTGCTGGGCAGAACCATGGGGGCTCCCGCATTGAATTGGATCAGCAAGAAAAAAGGGATGAACAGGCATGTCGAGCGCGCCCAGTCTTTGTTGGAGCGGTATGGCAGCTATGCCTTGTGCATCAGTTATTTTCTGCCGGTAGTTCGCCATGTGGTGCCCTATCTGGTGGGGATCGGCAAAATGACATTTCGTCGGTATGCGCTATTTTCCTACACGACCGGATTGGTATGGACGCTGATCCTTTTCTTGGTTGGCTTCGTGATTGGAGATCAGGCTACTAGTATAGATGCCTTTCTAAACATGTTTACCCGTGAAATCGCACCCGGTATTGCGGTGCTGATCGTTGTCGTGATCGGTTGTGTGTTTGGCTACAAGAAATACAAAGCAAATAAAGTGAGCGTCCAGGCAAAGGCAGATCAGGACCCCGATTGCTAGGATCGCGGCGTCGCTCAAAAAGTCGCACGAAGGTAGGATAAGCAGTGTTACAATAGTCTCCGGAACAGATTGGGGAGATCCTTAAGCCCCCAAAAAGAGGAGAGACTAGAGTGGCAACCAAGAAGCAATTGATCTGGGCCGATGCATCCTTGCTCTTTATCGCGCTGGCCTGGGGGTATACCTTTGTCCTGAGCAAAGACATCCTCACAGAGATAGCACCCTATACCTTTTTGGGCACGCGATTTTTACTAGCATCCCTCATCCTCCTGCCCTTTGTCTGGAGGAGAATGAGAGGAGTGAGTCGTGAGGTTTGGATACAGGGGTTGATTTGCGGTATTGTCCTGTGTGCAGCCTATACGTTTCAAATCCTTGGCATTGACCGGACCACGCCAGGGAAAGCGGGGGTAATTACAGGGACCAACGTCGTTATTGTTCCCTTTCTTTATTACCTGTGGCGACGCAAACCCGTCGGCAAAACAGCCGTGATAGGCAGCCTCCTCGCCTTTGCAGGATTGGTGTTTCTATCGGGGGATGAGGGCTGGACAGGCATTGCCTTTGGGGATGTTCTGGTTTTTCTATGCGCGATCTTCTTTGCCTTGCACATTTTATTGGTTGATCGTGTGTATGAGGAGCGGGCCGATGTCGATTCCCTTATGTTTGTCATGATTCAATTGCTGGTAGTCGGGGTAGTCGATTCGATCATTGCCTTATTCGTCGAGCCGATGCCTCAAGCTTTGAGTCCGTATGGCTGGTTTGCCTTTTTGTTCGACTGCTTGATCGGAACCTTACTTGCCTATGTGGTGCAAATCAAGGCGCAGCAATTCTCGCCTCCGGTCCATGTCAGCATCCTTTTGTCATTAGAGGCGGTATTCGCCTTTCTTTTCTCTTGGCTGCTCTGGGGAGAGCCTGTGACCCCGATTATCTGTACAGGGGTCGTGCTGATGCTTGCCGGCATCTATATGGCGGAGCTTGGAGACCATCAAAAACCCACCTGAGTAAAGAGCTGTTTCGCTCCACTCCGGTGGGTTTTTGGCCTTTTAGGCGGGTGATACGGTTTTGGGCTGTTTTCGCTGCAGCAGTTTGGGTAGTGTGATTCCAAGCAGGATGATGGCTACACCAGTGATCTGCAGCCAGCTTACCTGTTCGTGCAGGACGATGGCAGAAGCGAAGATCGCCATCGGCAATTCCGCCGCTCCGAGAATCGTAGCCATTCCTGCTCCGATATGCGGCACTCCAAAATTGAAGCATGCTGTCGGAATCAGGACGCCAAATAACGCCAGCAAGAAAACATAAGGGAACAATCCGTCCCAGAGCGTACCGTCGATCAGAAAAACAGGCGGATAGATCAGACATGTCATCAGGAGGGACCCGGTGGACATGCTAGAGCTACGCAGCCAAGGATTGACACTCAATGCAGTCTTGCCGCTGAAAATGATGAAGAAGGTGTACGAGACGGCTGAGAGCAATCCAAACATGACTCCCAACGGTTGAAATTGCTGCAGTCCTCCGTTTTCCAGCAGTCCCCCTGCCAGCAACGTGCCTAGAAACAGCAGAAGCAAGGAAACCAGTGTCGGCTTGTCCGGGCGTGTGCGCGTCATGATGGCTTCCGCCAGAACGCCCATCCATGTAAATTGAAACAACAACAGGATGGCAAGCGACGCTGGGATGTACTGCAGTGCGTTGTAATACAGGATTCCTGTCATTCCGACGACGACACCGACACCTGCCAAAAGCAGCAGTAGATGTTTTTTTGGCTTGGTGCGCAGAAAGAAGAGGGCAGGAATCCAGGTTAAAAGAAAGCCAAAGACCATCTGGCCGCCGATGACTTGTGATGCCAAGAATCCTTCACCGTACGCAAGCTTCACGATCGTGGAAAGGATTCCGTAACTGCAGGCCCCGAAAAAGACCAGGAGCATATATCGCATGCATGAATCTCCTTACAAATTTCGTTCTATAATCCGTAGCTTAGAATAATACGCAAGCCTGCATTTGTCTATCTCTTCCTTTTTCATTACGAAATGACAGGTAAAAAAGGTTTATCTTTCCTCTTTACGTGGAAATAAGGATATGATGCAGTGCGTGAAAGATTTCGCGACTCTTATATCGTTGCGCCCAGGGCAACAGACGGAGAAGGAGGAGGATGGTGTTTTCAAAGATCAAGGCCCGATTATTTGTAATAATGATTCTTGTATTCCTCTCGGCTCTGTTGTTCTGCTGTTTTCTTTTGTATCACGAGGTTAATTTGGAAATAGCAAAAGATACGAGGCTTTTAGCTGACACATCGGGCAAAATACAGGCTGAAAGTGATCGTCCGCATGAGGGGCATGCCTACCAACAGGCTTCACCGAAGAGTGGAGATGTATACTACGAATTACAGAACGAGGATGAAATCGAGCATCGTCTCCAACGGATTCAGATCTTGTTTTGTGCGATCATCCTGTTTGTCGTGATCTTGGGAAGTATCGGGGTATTCTGGGTGTATCGCTGGAGGACGGGTTTCCGCAATGAAACGCCTCCCGATGCCAACATGACCGAAAACGGCTTAGATCAAATCGTGCGCAGTCTGTACTTGGCGGTGGAGATGAAAGATTCCTATACGGCCGGCCACACGGAGCGCGTCGCCCAGTATGCCTTGGCCATCTACGATCAGATGGAGGAGTCGCAGAAGCAGATGCTGCCCCGTGATGATTTGCGATACGCTGGCTTGTTGCACGATATCGGGAAGGTCGCCATCCCCGATCATATCCTGCAAAAAGAGGGGAAGCTGACACGAGAAGAATATGAAATCGTCAAGCTGCACCCGACGACCGGGGCTGATATGGTGGAGCAGATTGAGAGCCTGGCACACATAAGCCGGGGAATCCGCTATCACCATGAGCGCTGGGATGGACGCGGTTATCCGCATCAGTTAAAAGGTGAAGAGATTCCGCTGATGGGACGGATTCTGGCAGTCGCGGATACGTTCGATGCCATGATTTCTACACGCTCGTACCGCCAAGCCGTATCCGTGCAAACGGCTTATGAAGAAGTGCTGCGCTGCTCTCACACACAATTTGATCCGCAAATCGTCGAGTATTTCAAACAGGCCTATGAGAATGGCGTTCTCCAAGTGAAGCAGCAAGACTTCGAGTAGGGCGTGTGGCTGGCAGGGAAGCTTTCACCAGCATTGGATGGCTTTACACCTTGCTATCAGCCCGTTTCTTTGGTATTCTAATTAAGCCGTGCTAGACGGGGAGGTTGCGGTGCCCTGTAACCTGCAATCCGCAATAGCAGGGTTGAATTCCTATCCTAGGTCTTCTCATGTGAGGCTGCCGTATGGTCGCGGTGTTGAGGATCGGGTCCTGTGCAATGCGAACCCATGAATCTGGTCAGGTCCGGAAGGAAGCAGCCATAAGTGGATCATCGCGTGTGCCGCAGGGTAGCCTGGTCTGAGCTGCAGCCATATGTAACGCTCGGATGTGGAGTATCGAAGATAGGTGCACGGTACCTATACACGATTAACCAAGTGGTATGTTCCCAATAGGGGGCATACCACTTTTTGGTTTTGGACCGATAAAAGAGGATTTTGTTGTTTTTTGGCGAGAACTAGCGAAAGATTTCTCCCGGGCACCTCTGCTGATAGAGCAGGTTTTTGTACCATTTTCACGAATTTTCATAAAGGGAAAAAAACGATATGCTTTCCTGTGCGATAAAGTACGTCATAGGTCAGGAGGGACAAGCTGTGAGTGCATCCTTTTCGCTACACCATGTCGGCTCGTCCGGTCGATTGCAGCGGTTCATGCATCAACTGCCTACTGCCGTTTTATTGGTCGATCACGAGGGTAGGATCGTAGAAGTAAATGAGCAACTGCTTCGTGTAACCGGGTATTCGCGGGAACAATTGGTCCCATATCCTTTACAAACCATTCTCCCTTACCATGGACCTATCGAGCAGTTGTACGAGGAGCTCTTGAGTCGGGAAAGCGAGTCTGCCGGTTTTGTCGAGGTAGAATGGCTGGACAAATGGGGAAACGCGAGTAAAACCCCTGTCATGATTTTGTTGCGCGAAGCCGAAAAACCGTTGTATCTTCTGCATTTTTTTCAATTGGGGAGAGAAACCGATCAAGGCTTGGCGCAAAGGATCGTCAACAAGCTGACGCATGATACTAGTCTTGGGTTGTTCGTGTTGGATCGGGAGGCGCATATCGTCGAAGCCAGTTTGACTGCCTGCAAATTGCTGGGCATGGAACGGATGCAGATTTTAAACAAACACGTCGATCAGTTGTTTGCCGGAATTCCCGAGCAGCATCGCCTGATCAAAAAAGAATGGCTGGATGGCGTCAAGCTGCATAACATCGCCACATCATGGACCAATGATACTCAACGCTACGAATTAATCGTCGATGCGAACTCGATTCAGGATGAGTCAGGCAGGACGGTTGGGGCTTTTGTCTTGTTCAAGGACATCACCAACCTGCGTTCTTTTGAACAAAAAATCGAACGGAATGAACGCCTTGCCATGATTGGTCAAATCGCCGCGGGCACCGCCCATGAAATTCGCAATCCGCTTACCTCCATCAAGGGGTTTCTCCAGATGTTTCTGCAATCGTTCAGCGAGAGCGGGATGGATCGGGAGAAAGCATACACCGAAATCATGTTGACCGAGATCAACCGGATCAATTCCCTCGTCAGTGAGTTTTTGTTGTTAAGCAAGCCACGCGACGTACAGTATTCTATCGTCGATCTCAATATTATCTTTGAAGAAATTCTGCCCATTGTGGAGTCACAGGCGCATTTGTTTGGTGTAGAGGTGAAGTTCGCTTCTCGTGGCAAGCTGCCGATGGCGGTGGGGGATACGGAGCTGCTCAAGCAGGTATTTATCAACATTTGCAAAAATGGCATCGAAGCGATGGGGGAACAGGGGACGCTGCGGATCTCACACCATATCGATCACGATGGGGACAAGATGAGCATCGACATTCACGATACCGGACCGGGCATTCCCGTCTACATTATCGACAAAATCTTCGACCCGTTCTTCACGACCAAGGAGGAAGGAACGGGGCTCGGACTTTCCGTTTGCCAAAAAATCATCCACGACCTTGGGGGGCAGATTCGCGTCTCCTCCAAAGGCTATGGCACCACCTTCCATATTCTGCTTCCGTATTTATAGCGCAGAAATTAGAGCAACCACTACCCGGACACTTCCTTGTGCCGGGTTTTTTTAAGAAAAGGACTTCCCACACACACGAGCGTTTTGTACGAACTATGCCAATGGTGTATACTATATAGGATATGGAAGAGGACTGTGCAGATGGGGAGTGTCACACGAACATGGCTTATACCGCGCTATACCGCGTATACCGACCGCAGACATTCGAAGATGTAGTCGGACAAGAACATGTGACGATCACCTTGCGCAACGCGTTGCGCGAAGGTCGGCTTTCCCACGCCTATTTGTTCAACGGTCCCCGTGGTACGGGTAAGACAAGTGCAGCGAAAATTATGTCCAAAGCAGTTAACTGTGAACAGCCGCAGGATGGGGAGCCGTGCAATGAATGTTCGACGTGCAGAGCCATCACGGAGGGTTCTGTCACAGACGTACTGGAAATCGACGCTGCCTCCAACCGTGGTGTCGAGGAGATTCGAGATATTCGCGATAAGGTGAAATTTGCCCCGAGCGACGTCCGTTATAAAGTGTACATTATCGATGAAGTGCATATGCTGACGACGGAAGCGTTCAATGCATTATTGAAGACATTGGAGGAACCGCCGTCCCATGTGCTGTTTATTCTCGCGACGACCGAGCCGCACAAGCTGCCGGCGACGATCATTTCCCGCTGCCAGCGATTTGACTTTCACCGCATCCCTTTGCAGGTCATGGTTAATCTCTTGCAAAAGATATGCCTTTCCCAAGGGGTGCGCGTAGAGGAACAAGCGCTGCAGTTGGTGGCGAAGCTGGCGGAAGGCGGTGCGCGCGATGCCTTGAGTCTGTTGGACCAGGCGATCAGCTACAGCAAGGATGAGGTCCGGGCAAGTGACATCATGCAGATTACCGGAACAGTGGCTCAGTCGTACTTCTCAACCCTGGCGCTGCATATCGTGGAACGAGATGTGGCAAAGGTGATGGAGCAGTTCGACCGAGTGATGGTACAGGGGAAAGACCCCGAACAGTTTCTGCATGATTTTCTCTATTACTACCGCGATATGCTTCTCCTCAAGGCCGCTCCACAGTTGGAAGAGATCGTCGAACGAACCATGATCGACGATCAGTTCGTGCAGGTGGCGGAAAAACACACATTGCCTGAGCTGTATGCAAAGATCGAAGTCTGCAACCAAGCGCTGACCCAGTTGAAATGGTCCACCTACGCCAGAGTATTGGTGGAGCTGACGCTTGTAAAGCTGTGTCAGCCCGTAGCCACGGCGTCGGTAGAAGCGGCGGTCGGGGCAAGCCCAGGCGCAGTGTCCGGAAGCGCGGAGGTATCCAGCTTGGCAAACCGCATTCACATGCTGGAAGAACGGCTGGGGCAAATCCTGTCGGGTCAGGCAGGCATCCCAATACCGGCCAAGGCGGAGGAGCCGCGCAAAGCCGAGCCTAGGCGTGTCGCTTCGAGTACGGGTGGTTCCCGGACTCCGCTTAACAAGGTGCGGGAAGTAGCCAAGGCCATGGATCACAACCTGACTAGACAGGTGCAGGGTCAGTGGAGCCAGATCTTGTCCGATCTGAAAAAGATCAAGATTCAGCATCAGGCGTGGCTGGTCAATGGGCAGCCGGTAGCGGCCGGAGCCGATTCTGTGGTCGTTGTTTTCAAAAGCCCCATACATTGTGATAAGACGATGGAGCCAGAGCTAAAAGGCGTGGTGGAGCGGGTCATGCAGACTGTGCTTGGAAGGCCGTTGCAGCTTTTGTCTGTAATGGAGGAGGAGTGGCAGTCTGTCGAGCAGTCAACCACCCAACCGGATACCCCTGCCGAAGAGGAGCAGGATCCGTTCCTGGCGGAGGCGATCAAACTCGTCGGGGAAGGGCTCATCGAAGTAAAAGAGTAGGAAGAAATCAAAGGAGGATACCTCAATGAAAAACATGCAGCAAATGCAACAGATGATGAAGCAAGTGAAAAAGATGCAGGAAGAGATGCAAAAAGCCCAAGAAGGTTTGAAGGATAAAACGATTGAAGGCTCTGCAGGTGGCGGTGCTGTCACTGTGACGGTAGATGGTCACAAGCAAGTGAAAGATATCGTGATCAAGCCAGAAGTTGTCGATCCAGAAGATGTCGAAATGCTACAAGACCTCGTTCTGACTGCTGTCAACGATGCAATGCGCAAAGCTGATGAGATGGTAGGTAAGGAAATGGGTCGTTTTACCGGAGGAATGAACATCCCGGGCTTGTTCTAATGCCAGGCAATTGAAGGAGTAATTACGCGTATGTTCTATCCAGAACCGGTGTCCAAGTTGATTGAAGGCTTTATGAAGCTGCCTGGTATTGGGCAAAAAACTGCGGGACGGCTTGCCTTTTTCGTCCTCAACATGAAAGAAGACGATGTGCTCGACCTGGCGAAGGCACTGGTCAACGCCAAGCGTCAGCTTCACTACTGCTCGGTCTGCAACAACATTACTGACCTGGACCCGTGCCATCTGTGTCGGGACAAAAGACGGGACGGCTCTATCATCTGTGTGGTTCAGGAGCCCAAGGATGTCGTGGCGATGGAGCGGACGCGGGAGTTCGAGGGTTATTATCACGTCCTGCACGGTGCGATTTCCCCGATGGACGGCATTGGGCCCGAGGATATTAAAATTCCGGACCTGTTGAAGCGGCTGAGCGATGAACAGGTGAAGGAGGTTATCCTCGCGACCAATCCCAATATCGAGGGAGAGGCGACGGCGATGTACATCTCCCGCCTGATCAAGCCTTTCGGGATTCGCGTGACCCGGATTGCTCACGGGCTGCCAGTCGGCGGAGACCTGGAGTATGCGGACGAGGTGACTTTGACCAAGGCACTGGAAGGTCGGCGTGAGTTATAGAAATAGCAATGCAAAAAAAGACAGGGCGACCTGTCTTTTTTCTTTATAAAAGCTTACTGTTTGATACGTCTCTGACTCTTCACCCATTTTTCCACGAAGATGACCAGGTTCAGCACGATTACACCAATGCTGATGGACATATAGGTCTGATTTTCGGACACGCCGCCACCCCAATAGATGCGATACAGCAAAAGAGCGGTAAGAAACAAGGCAAGAAATAAATTATACATGGTACTCCTCCTCCAAAAAAATCCGTTCCAGCGAAGGCTCCTCGACGTGAACACCGTAAATGTCCACGCGTGCTTGGACCAAGGCACGAACTAGTGCTGCGATTTTTTGTTCTTCCTCGATCTGCAGTGAAAAACGGCCAGACTCCCACATGATGTTGCGTCCTAGTGATTCTACAAAGGTACGAATATTTGATTCTTCATCTGTAAAAGCAGAATGGCGTACGCGCACATGGCGCCACGTCTGATGTGCAGCCCGCAATTCATCCAAACTACCTAACGATCCGATCCTTCCGTTCTTCATGATCGCGATCCGGGTACAGATTTTTTCTACCTCGTCTAAATTGTGCGAGGTCATGAAGATGGTTTTTCCTTGCTCATGCAAGCTTCGGAGCAGCTCTTGGATTTGCAGCGCTGATTCCACATCCACTCCAGATGTCGGTTCATCCAAAAACAACAGCTCGGGGTCGCCTACCAGAGCTTGGGCAATTCCCAGCTTCTTTTTCATCCCGAAAGAAAAGGTTTTGGCCTTGCGTGAGGCATGGTCTTCCAGCCCCACACACCGCAAGATTTGGGTACATTCCTGCTTCGTCAGACTGACACCCTTCACACGGGCGAAATAATGGAGATGTTCAGCAGGGCTTAGCGAGTCGTAAAACGTCGAATAGTCAGGCAGCACGCCGATGCGTCGTTTCCACTCCTCTGTATGAGACTCGCTTCCAAATATCCGGATCACTCCAGAGGTCGGACGAATAATGCCTGTCAGCATGTTGATAAACGTAGACTTCCCCGCCCCGTTGCGCCCTAGGAAGCCAAAGATTTCTCCGCTCTGTACGTCCAGGCTCACGTCGGATACCACGGTTCGATGACCAAAACGTTTGCTCAACTTGGCGGTTTCTAAAACCTTCATCAGCAATCTCTCCTTTGAAACAAGAAAACAGATGACGCTAGGAATGCAGCCGCGTACAACCAGATAAAGCTGACCCATACGCCCCCTTTTTCCATGAATGTGTACGGTGTGAGGTAGGCGATCCATTGCGCTGTCGGATGACTGGACGCAAAGCTCCAGATCCCCAGCCCAGGGAGTACCAGTGCGATAACAATCCCGAGGAACATGGTATAGCTGGGACGCGGTACCACCAGGGAGAGCAGCAAGGCCAAGGCAATGCAGTACACCAAAAGGGAGAGGCATTTCCAAAAGGTAGGGGCATCAAAGGTGTGGACAGTAGCCAGCACCACGCCGAAGGTAATCAACATGCAGGCAAGCCAAAAGCTGCAAACTCCTAGGAATTTCCCAAAAACGATCTGTTTGCGTGAAGTTCGCGTCACGAGAAAACGCATCGTTCTGCCGGTCAGCTCCCGATTTACGATGTCATGGGAGAGGCTAAATACGAAAAGCGGCCCGAGCAGCATGACCAACGCCAGGATTCCTAACGCATGACCCTGCGCCAGCTCCTGATCGGGGAAAAGGCTTCCGGCTTGATTCACCAGATCGGAGACCCAGTAAGAAACGCCGACAATAAAAGCGACGGTTATCAAAGATTTAATGCTCTTGAACAATCGAAAAAATTCGTGCTGGCAAATGGCCCACATAGGTTGTTCGCTCCTTTCCCCTTTATTGTAAATGGCTTCTCTTTCTTCCACTGAAACGCTACCTTACCATTTCCTTAACTTTAGCCGTGGAGGAAGCCGGCCATGATATGATGGTTGGTGAAGAAGGAGGGGACCACTGTGGAAACAGAGGCAAGAATACTTCTTGTAGACGATGAAGAAGCGATCTTGAAAATGCTTCAGACCGTCATGAATAAAGAAGGTTTTCTGCATGTCGATACCTGTACGAGGGCGGAACAGGCGCTGCGCTTAGTAGAGGAGCGGTCTTATGATCTATTGATCCTGGATGTCATGCTGCCCGATCAAAATGGATTTGAGCTATGTACGGCAATCAGGCAGCGGACGAAGGCGCCGATTTTTTTTCTGACTGCCAAAGGGACTGATTTTGACAAATTGAGCGGCTTTGCTTTTGGGGCCGATGATTATATTACGAAGCCTTTTCTTCCTTTGGAGGTCGTTGCACGGATGAAGGCTCATCTGCGCCGAACATTCAGAATCCCTGCACAGACAGAAGAAGAAAAGAAATACGATTTCGGCCGTTTTCAAGTAAACGTGGAGGCGGCAGAGTTGATTGTACATGGAGAACGGGTGGATTGCCCGGCACAAGTGTTTCAGCTACTGGTGTTTTTCTGCCAACATCCAAACCGCGTGTTTACCAAAGAACAGATCTACGATCAAGTCTGGAAGGATGAGTACGGCATATTTGATGAAAACACCGTGATGGTGCATATCTACAAGCTGCGGCAAAGGATCGAGGAAAATCCGGCGCAGCCGAAGCATCTGGTGACGGTTCGAGGGTTGGGCTATAAGCTGGTGTCCGGCGGAAGAACGGTATGAATCTTCGCAGAAAGCTAATTATCCAATATGTTCGTCAGTTTTTTGGCTTTGTTGTGGTGCTGCTCGCTTGCTTTCTCGTCATCATTGCGATTTTGGGTTTTCGCATGATGAAACAAGATATTGAGACCGATTTATCCCGATTAACCGCAGCGGATATCGCATTACAACTCGTTCAGCAAGATGAGAACTTTCGCGTTGAGAAGCAGGTGGAGGAAAGCGTAGAGAGTCATCAAGGTTGGCTGCAAATCCTGGATGAGCAGGGAACGGTGATCTACGCGTATCGGACTCCAGCTGATATACCGACCGGCTATACACCAGGCGAGTGGATGGCCATGATGCAATCCAAGCGATACCATGTAAAGCATTGGGTCGTACAGAAGCCGGGTCAGAGAATAATCGTATTGTACGGGACGCCGGCACCGGAAGAAGAGTTGATGAGGCTTTTGCAAACGGCTGATTTATCGAGCAATGCGGAAGGGATCTATGCCCTTCATGAGAGCTTTTTGCAAAAGAAAGCCTGGTATGCGATTTACGACCGCGAAGGGCGCCTTTTACGGCAGTGGAATCATCCTGACGCTGCACCCAAGCTGGAACTCTCAGGGGTGATCCAAGAGCAGGAAGAAGCACCAAAGAATATCATGAGCCGCTATGACGCCAAGAGCGGGCGTATGTATCTGGTTGGTACACGCCATCCGGCCAATCCGCCGGGAGACGCGGATGAGTCGTTTGACAGCATGATGAAGAACATACTTCTCCAGCTTGGATTGATCATGATCGGATGCATCGTCGTTGTGGGCAGCTGGTATGCGCTGCGTGTAGGCAAACCGCTATTGCACATGGTTACTTGGCTGGAGCACTTGGCGAAGGGAAATTACGAAGAGCCTGTCGGCAGAAAAGGCCGCAGGGTAGGGAAGACACGCAAAGGGAAGTGGAAGCGATCATTTGCCGTTTTTAAAGATATGTTCGATGCCCTCTCCCATTTGAGTCAGACCCTGCAATCGAATGAACAGCGTCAAAAGGATGTGGAGCGGACGAGAGAAGAGTGGATTACCGGGCTTTCGCATGATTTGAAGACACCGCTCAGCTCGATTTTTGGTTATGCTTCGATCCTGGAGTCAGAGCAATACAAGTGGGAGCAGGGGGAAGTAAGTCAATTTGGGAGAACCATTCGGGAAAAGGCGGACTATATGAATGGCCTGATCGAGGACCTGACCCTCACCTATCGATTAAAAAATCATGCGCTGCCGATGATGAAGAGGGCGATACCGGTAGTGGAAACCATCCGAAGAATAACGGTAGAGATGGTGAATGATCCCATCGCAGCGGAGCATCAAATAGAATTTCGAACGAATATTCCATCCTTGAATGCCGAAGTCGATCCGACCTATTTCAGACGTATGATCGTCAACATCCTGGCCAATGCGGTCAAGCATACGCCTGCCGGGACATTGGTGCTGGTCGAAGTGGATTCCTGTGGGAATGGCGGCTTCCAGTTCAAGGTCAGAGACCATGGGCCTGGAATGGATCAGGATACGCTTGCGAACCTGTTTGAGCGGTATTACCGGGGAGGCCATACTGAGGAAAATGTAAGCGGGACGGGACTGGGAATGGCGATTGCCAAACAGCTGGTCTTGGCCCATGACGGGGAAATCGAGGTAGATAGCAAACCGGGAAAAGGGACGACGGTAATCATGACGTTCGGAAACAATCAGCCTTTAGCCAATCAGGCACAATAGGAGGAATGTGGATGCCCATCATTCGCATGGACATAGAGATCGATGCCCCGCAGCAGATCTGTTTTGACCTGGCGCGAAGCATCGACAGTCACATGGAATCTACGGCTCGGACGCGGGAAAGAGCGATCGGCGGAGTGACCAGTGGACTGATCCGACTGGGAGAAAGCGTGACCTGGGAAGCTGTTCATTTTGGCATCAAGCAGCGGTTGACGGCCAAGATCACGGAGATGGAGGAGCCGCAGTTTTTTGTCGATGAGATGGTGCAGGGTGCGTTTAAACGCTTTTACCATAAGCATGAATTCATCCCCTTGGCAGAAAACAAAACACGAATGATCGACACGTTCGATTATACGTCTCCCTTTGGCTTTTTAGGCAAAATCGTAGATGTGGTGATGCTTGAAAGGTATATGCAAAGATTCCTGCTGGAGAGAAATCTGTATCTGAAGAAAAAGGCGGAGTCACAAGTGGGAAGCTGAGAGGATGAAAAAAGACAGGGTGATCCTGTCTTTTTTCATGCCTGCTTGGTACAGATATAGACGCGCTCTAGCCTTGTGCCGATACGGCTTACGAGTTCATTGGTGATCGTTTTGGAGTTTGCCGCTACTTGTTCAGCTGTGATCTCATCCGTGCCGTCCTGTCCCCAAATCGTAACCGTGTCACCTTGAGCAGCGTCTGGAATATCGGTCACGTCGATCATCAACTGATCCATACAGATTTTCCCGATGATAGGTGCGCGGCGGCCGTGGATCAGCACATAGCCTTGACCGTCATGGTCATTTCGGGGAAGACCATCCGCATACCCGATTGCGACAACGGCTATTTTCATCGGCCGATGAGCGATAAAATCCCTGCCATAACTGACGGCATCTCCTGCAGGAATGTCTTTTACGGCCGCTACTCTGGCCTTGACCGCCATGACAGGCCGCAGGTCTACGGACACTTTGGTCTGATCCTGTGGATGGCTGTATGCGCCGTAAAGGGCGATACCGACGCGGACGTAATCACAGTCGAGCTCGGGATAATTCAAGACGCCATAGCTGCTTTGAATATGAATGTTGGGAATCGCATAACCGCTGCGCTTGATCCGATCGATCGTTTCAAAAAAATGATCGATTTGTTGGCGAGTATAAGCTACGTCGTCCGGGCGCAAAGAATCGGCCGCGCTCAGGTGAGTGTAGATCCCTTCGATGACCAAATGTTTGCACCGGAAGATATCTTCCAGATTGTCGATATGGCTGTAGCTTTCTCCGAGACGATGCATTCCGGTATCCACCTTCACATGAACCCGGATTTTTTCTCCGGTCTCCTCCAACATGGCAGCATAACTATGATCCACTACAGTTTGAATCAGGTTGTACCGCTTCAAGGACGGGATGTCCTGAGGATGGGTATAGCCCAGGATCAAGATGTCGCCCTTAACTCCATCGCGGCGCAATGTTACCCCTTCAGCCAGAGTAGCGACGGCGAAGGAGGATATCCCTACCTGGTTTAGCTCCTTGGCGATTCGGACATCTCCGTGACCGTAGGCGTTGGCTTTGACGACTGCCATAAACGTGCATGTTGACGGCAAAACATTCTGCAAAACCGTTGCATTATGACGCAGATTGTCCAGATTGATCTCCGCCCACGCCCTTCCTTTTGGGAAGGGCTCAGACTTTTTTCGCGGAATAAGACGGACAATCAGCATGGAGACTATCACGGAGACCAGCACGACCATCCCATAATGAATCAGACTGTTATCCACCAGCAGCCAGGTAAGGTTGATGGTTTTCGCCAAGCCTCTGACCATGATGATGCATAACGGATGGATGATGTAGATCCACATCGAGGCAGACCGCCAAGCAGCGTTGCTTCGACCGCCCCATAACAGCAGCCAATGAAACAGGAAGAACATGACTGGGACCAGCATGATGTACATGCTGTCATGGCGTTGCACCGACAGATGATGCAGCCACAGCCCTTCCGCCAAAAGAAGCGAGAAGGAGAGAAGAAGTCCGATGACATACACCTTTTTCGGGAATGTCTGCTTTTCTTCGGCAATCATTCCGCCCAACAGCAGGTAGATAGGCGCAAAGAAAATGCCGTTCCGCGTGTAATCCGAAAATGCGAAAAGCCACTCATATCCCGTCTTGATCCATGGGACGTTCTCGGCAAATCCATAGTAACTGTCCCCGAACAGCCCGATTCCATAAAGGCCCAAAGCCAGACAAAACACGACAGGGGTGGAAAACCGCTTCAAAAGCAGAACCACCAGACAAGCCCCCATGGCTACCGCCGGGAAGTACCACAAATGATAAAAGGTCCCGTCGAAAAAGATGTCTTTTACGACTTCAGGCAACGACGCTTCTTCCTGAAAATAGCCTTTGTAGAAGAGAATCGGGAGGTAGATCAAAGTGGCGACTCCGTAGAACTTCGCGCATTTTATCAAAAACCGGGTAATACCCCTCGGATGTCCCTCATTTCTAAGAAAAGGCGGAAGCAGGAAAAAGCCCGTCGCCATGAAGAAAAACGGGACGCCGACGCGGTCGATGATACGGGTGAAAACAAAATCGGCCGTTTCATGGATGGATAATAGCGGTGATGTATGAATGGCCACGACTAGCAAGGCGGCGATGATGCGAAAGGAATCTATACCGCCGTACTGTTTTTCCAGATTCATGCTACTTCCTCCAAAGGGTGCAGATCCAGCCGTCCACATTGTTGCCAGACAGTTGATAGGAGACTTCATCCGGCAGTTGAACGGTCGTGACGAGAGAATCCGCCGCCCGAATATAGAAAATCTCCGCAACCTGCCCTTCCTCTTCAAAGAGCAAATGCTGTCCGTGTTCGGGAAAATCTTTCACATACGCGATGTATTCTTCGAGTGCGAACTGATGCTGCTGCATGATGGCGGAATGCGGGTAGCCGATATAGCGAAAATGCCACGGCTCCCAGGCAATCCCTGTCACCGCTTCCTTGCCAGCCTGATAGCGTTCGATGAAGCCGAATTGGGCTGCTTGCATGCGAAATGCCTGGCAAATCCCTGAATCGGGGAAGTCCGGGCGAATAAAGTCAATATCAGCCTTGTTTTCCCCCAGATCGATAGCAAGGCCTGTCTGATGCTCGCTGCAATTCGGGAACGCGACGTATTTTAAGGTAAACTCTTCGCCGTTTTCCTTGAGGGAGTCCCGGAAAATGGCATCTTGCTCCTGCAAGGACCGGTAACCGCTGACGGGCACAATACTTTCATTGGCGCCCAAAAGGGACAGAAGCCGAGAGAGCATGGTTTTGGCATCACGATGCAGAAGAATAGCCTCATGCTTCTCATCTACCGGAACGAGCCTGTCAGGATCCATCACCCGACGCAGAGGATGATGTCGATTCACCAGCACCAGATTGCCTTCGTGAATGGATGTTGAATTCAGAAAAACGACTCTCATTTCCTCACCGCCAATCCGATGATGTGGTCGAGGATGTCTGCAAAGGACCAACCCGCCCCTTTGAGCATATTGGGGAAACGGCTATGCGCAGTAAAGCCCGGTATTGTGTTGACCTCATTGAAAACCAGTTCGCGTTCAGGCGTGACAAACAGATCCACTCTGGCAAACCCGCTGCAGCCTAGTGTTTTGTAGATCAAGGCAGCTGTCTGCTTGATCCGCTCTGCTGTATCTGCATCGATACGGGCAGGCATATGGATGTGAGCGGTTTTCAGCGTGTATTTCTCCGTGAAGTCAAAAAAACCGTGGGACAGTTCGATTTCATCTACTTCTCCGATAATCAGCTCTTCATTTCCCATAATGGCGCATCCGACTTCGAAGCCGGTGACGCTCTCCTCGATGACGACCTTATCGTCATGTTTAAAAGCCAGCTTAACGGCATCAAGCAGCTCTATGCTTTGCGATACTTGTGTAATCCCGACAGAGGATCCTGCTCTGGCCGGTTTTACAAACAGCGGATAGGTCAGATGCCCGATCCGTTTTTCTACCTGGCCCAAGTCTGTGTCTCTTCGGATCACTGCGGAAGACGGCGTGAGGATCCCGGCTGATCGGACGATCGTGTGCGCCAGTTCCTTGTCCATGCAGAGGACAGAACTGCGGGTATCGCATCCGATGACCGGAATTCCGGCAAGCTCCAGCAACCCCTGTACGGTGCCATCCTCGCCGTTTTTGCCATGCAGGATCGGGAGGGCGGCGTCGATCCAAACCTTTTCGACGATATCTCCATACAGCTCAATCATTCCGTGTGCGCCCCGACTTGGCGAGATGACAGCGGGAATACAATTCTTGTCCTGAAACCAAGTGTCAGCGATTATTTGATCGACGTTTCCGCGGTAGCGGAGCCATTCTCCCTGTCTTGTGATTCCGATCAGGATCGGCTCATAAAGCTCGTCGCGGAGATGTTCAATTACAGCGGATGCGGATTTTAACGATACATCATACTCGGAAGAACAGCCCCCGAACAAAATGGCGATTCTTTTCTTTTTCATGGGCATCTTTTTCTCCTTGTCTTTTGTACTGCCTACGATTGTAGCAACACGTTCTTAAGCTGGACTTACGTAATCCTTACGAAATCCTTACGATTGGCTAAAGCATAGGACTTTTTTGGTAGGACGAGACATAGAGATGAGATAGGAGCGTGAGAAAATGCTGACAGGAACGGGGCTGTCCCGGTACCGACACAAGTCCGAGCGGTGGGCTATCTTGCTGTTTATGGGGTACTGGATTATGTTTGCTGCCGAGCTTTCCTTGATCCGCTTTACCAAAGGGGAGGATGGGCGGTGGGTGGCGACTTCGGAGGAACAGCCTGCGATCTGGCTGTCTTTGGTGATCCTGGCTGTCACCGTACTCAGTATCGTGATTTCCGTGCGCTATGTCATCAGTTGGTGGAGAGAACGAAAAGACAGGCGCTTGTTGTGGGGAGATCATGAACTGGACGGCAGCGATGTTCTCCACGTCGTCGCCTGGATGCATGTGTATCAAGCTGCAACATTGATCATGTACGGACTCTTTATGGAAGGAACGTATTTTGCTGAAGGGACAGTCGGAGGCGTATTTGAATCCGCCCTGTACCAATTATTTCTTCTGTTTTTGATTCCGCTCTGGTTTCGCGGCCGCTGGGGAGAGATCGGCATCAAAAGGCCCGTCAAGCTGTGGCGGATGATCCTGACTATGCTGGTGTTGCTTCTTTTGATCACGCAAGCCATGGAGGTCTTGGTGACGAAGCCGGTGGCGGACTGGTTTGAGCTCTCGCTATCGTCTGAGCGGGAGCAGCAGATTGCCAAGGAGATCGTCCAGGCGAAAGACACCAACATTCTGGCAGCATGGGCGTCCGTGCTGGTGATTGGCATTCTGGTGCCGATCGGGGAAGAGCTGCTGTTTCGCGGAGTGGTACAAACCTATTTGGTCAGGCGGATCGGTGTGTTAGCCGGTATTTTGCTGAGCAGTATATGGTTTGCCCTTTTACACATGGACGTGGCGTTATTGGCTCCATTATTTGTCATTGGAATCGGTCTTGGTTTTGTCCGGCACCGCTATCAGTCGATCTGGGGAGCTGTCATTCTGCACGCGATCAACAACATGACGGGTGTGTTGTACTACTTTCAATAAGGGAGGAATAAACAAGTGGGTCGTTGGGGAAAAAAGACGCGGTTCGTCGTCGAGTGGGATCGGGAGGGGCTGGATGCTTCTGTCCATCACGCCCGCCAGGATTGGCAGCACGCCCGCTATCTGATGGAGATTTGCGAGCCGGACGGCAGGGTGGACGAAGCGATATACTATCTGCAATTGACGGAAAAACGCTATATGTACCTTTTGTCACAAGCCAAACGGGAGCGGGATCGTCAACAAGCGTAGGAGGGGTTGGTCATGTCAGTGGAATGGGTCATTGGACTGGTCATCGCTGGCATCATGCTGCTGATAGCCGCCAGCAAATCGGTGACGCGTCCCATACGGTGGATTGGATTTGCAGCCATGCAAGTGGTCATTGGCGCGATCCTGTTGTTTTTCGCCAATGTGATCGGGGAGATGGCAAGCTTTCATATCCCCATCAATCCAATAACCGCAATGCTTGTAGGATTCTTGCGTTTGCCCGGACTGGCGGCGTTAATCGTCATCAAGCTCTGGGTCATGTGACGGTAGGGGGAGAGTGGCTATCCGTCGGTCGATAGGAAAGCGACCCCACGCTCTTCGTACTTGACGCGGCATGATTGGGGCTGACGCAGGGAAGCCAGCCATGCGAGCAAGCGTGGCAACGCCAGGATGAACGTGCCGGCAAGCAGGACCAGGCCGTACTCGACAGGTAGCCAGACATATGCGGCACCGGCAAAAAGCAGACTGCCGACAATGACGGTTCCTTCTGTGGCACGGTAGAGACTGATCGGGACAGGTAGTTGATAACCGGTTCCCCACCAAGGTGAGACCAGCATGTCCGCAGTCGTATGCGGCTTTTGCAGCTGCAGTTTGGCATAGAGACGGAATACCAGAAGATGACAGACGGGAATCGCCGGCAAGATGGCTAGATTCACGATCAGGTGGACAACAGGAGTATCCAGCAACAGCGAGATGCCGATCAAAGAAAAGCCAATCAATAGAAGCTGCGTTAGATAGCCGACACCCCGCCAGCGAAATCGGTAGAGCAGCTTATAGCTATAAATGGTTTGTTGCATGGATTCTTTCACAATCGTCACTTCCCTCAGGGCGATGCAGTTCTCAGGTTTCCACCGTATTATCGCACAGACTTCCTACATGAGGAAGAACAAGCAGGATAATCAAGAACGAAAAACCGTTGGCGCGAGCTGGCGGTTTTTTCACTTTGGGGGCAGGCTATGAGGATAGATGCAAAAAGGAGTGAAGCGTCGTGTCCCACCCTCAACGACTTCTGCTGGCGGCATCGGAGGAACTTTACCCTTCTGTTCGACAGGAATTGGCGTTGTGCGGCATCGATCTTCAGGTTGCCAGGCAGCGGGCATCATCTCTTCCTCGACAGGAAGCACACGGCTTTCTTGTGACAAAGCCCGCAGAGTTGAACTACGGTCAGGTCGATGCTCGTCTGTCTGAATCACCCGGCTTGCTTCTCGTATATGGAGCAGACAGCCCGTACGGATGGGCGGATCAGGTGGCAGATGAGATCCGGGAAAACGGATGCTGGGAAGTGGTTCGCTTGACCTTGGTCGCGGAACAGGAACGGGCGTTGCTCGGCGGAGAGCCTGAAGGGAAGTGGCTGCGACGAATGTGCCGTCATCTGGCGGCATATGGACGGATGTCTTATGTTTGCACCAGGCGGGAAGTGGATGAAGCCGTCCGACAATGGCCGCGTTATCTGGCGTGGAAGGAACGCTTTTTTCTCGAATTGGGCGACATCTGTGACAAAGAAGGGATTTCCCTGCGCTCCGTGTCCCGTGCCCTGGGGCTGGACAGACGAATCGGTCAGGAATGGTGGTTTCCGGCTCGCGAGGATCATGCGCAGATTTGTGCTTGGTTGATCCGGGAGGCGGCCGCACTCCTGGAAAAAGCGAATATCCGGCGGATCGTACTTTGGGGTCCCTGGTCTCTTTGGAAACAGATGCCTGTAGGCTGGCTGAAGGATTATGAGGTACTCTTGTACATAAAGCAGGACGAGCCATTTCCGAACGACATTTTCCCGACCTGGTCGATCCGCCATGATTGGGAAAAAGCGTTGGTACAAGCGGATTTACTGGTAATCGCGCAACAGGACCGGGTGATTGGTGAACAGCCCCTTTCCGTGCTCGCCAGCATCATGAGACAGGCTATCGTGCTGGATGCGGCAGGCTGTTTTCCCCTGCAGGAAGCACGGGCGTATTTGAGCTTTTACCGAGCGATAGGCGAAAAGACGAACGTTTGGGAATGACGCTGACTATAATGGGGTATAATGTTTGGTAGATTGAGGAAAAGGGCAGGCGTTACCATTATGGAAAAAGTTGCTCAACGCTGTATCGTCTGTGACGAAGAACAAAAGGACGGAATCGCCATTTGTGAACAGTTCATCTGTCACCAATGCGAGCAAGAAATGGTGAACACCGATGTACAGGACGAAAAGTATCCGTTCTTCATTCACCAGATGAGAAGAATCTGGTTAAAAGATGCGTGAAGGCAAAAAAGGCATCGGATTCCCTCCGATGTCTTTTTCCGTTTTCGCCAATTCATGTTAAAATGATGGGGAAACCATGGAAAATAGAAAAGGACGTGAAGAGTGCGTGATGGCAAGAGAAGCTGGTTTTCGGGAGCGGCAAAGCCAGGCTCCGTTGTACGAGCAGCTAGAGCGGCATGCAAGACATCGACCGCACTCGTTTCATGTACCTGGGCATAAAATGGGTCACAGCTTCGATCAAAGTGGACGAGACCGCTTTGCGTCTGTATTGGAGCTGGATCTGACCGAAATTTCTGGAATGGATGACCTGCATCAACCACAAGGAGTGATCGCCGAGGCGCAGGCACTCGCTGCCGAAGCGTTTGGCGCACAGGAAACCCGCTTTCTTGTCGGGGGCAGTACGGTAGGGAACATAGCTCTAATCATGACGGCATGCCGTCCGGGGGAGAAAATCCTCGTTCAGAGAAACTGCCACAAATCAGTGTTTCACGGCATCATCATGGCGCGGGCGATACCGATCTTTTTAGTACCGGCTGTTGATCTGGCGACAGGAGTTGCCGCGGGGGTACGGAGAGAGGACGTCGAGCGGGCGCTGCAGGCTTATCCTGATGTCAAAGCCGTTTTTCTCACGAACCCAACCTATTATGGGATGGGGATCGATCTGGCGAAGATGGCTGCGACCGTGCATCGACATCACATTCCCTTGTTTGTAGATGAGGCGCATGGGGCGCAATACGGTTTTCACCCCGCTTTCCCCCAGTCAGCCATGCAGGCGGGGGCGGACGCCGCTGTCCAATCAACCCATAAGATGGCGACGGCGCTCACCATGTCGTCGATGCTGCACTTACAAGGGGAGCGGATTGACCGAGAGCGTTTATACCGAATTTTGGGCATGATTCAGTCATCCAGCCCGTCGTATCTGATGATGGCCTCTCTGGATCTGGCGAGGCGCCATCTTGCACTGGAAGCAGCAAGCGAGTGGGAGCGACTTTTTCCGCTTCTGGACAAGCTGCGTGAGCGTACCCGCCATTTATCGTGGCTACACTGGCCGCAGCTGGGTGCCAACAGCGTCTATTCGACCCTGGACCCGCTGAAGTTGTTTTTGCATCTGCGTACCGAACAGATTGACGGCTTCTCCCTGCAGCAGTTGATGGAGCAGGATGGAATTTTTCCAGAGCTAGCGGATGATAGCCACGTGCTGTTGGCAGCATCCTCGGGTACGACAGCAAGAGATTTGGACGCTTTGGTGCGTTTGCTGGAGTCGCTCGAGGTGCAGGAAGAGATCCATACGGAGCGGGTTGTACAGGCAGGAATCGTCTCTTCTCATTATATAAGGGAGCAGGCACTCCCGATGCATGAAGCGGTCGATTTGCCACAGGTCGCCATCCCACTAGAGCAATCACTGGGGCGTGTCATCGCCGAGATGGTCATTCCTTACCCGCCTGGCATCCCTATACTAGTCCCTGGTGAGCGAATGGACGAACAGAGTATGGCGATGCTTATGGAATTACGGGCTGGCCAAACCCGTTTTCACGGTGTACAGGACGACAGCCTGCAGATGATTCGGGTTTTACGGGATAAAAAGTAGGCAGACAACAGGTTCGGAAGGAGCATGGATGTGACAACAGGAAGAAAAGGCAGATTCATTACCGTGGAGGGCGGTGACGGGGCAGGAAAGTCGACTGTCATTGCCCGCATGTATGAAGAGCTGAGCAGACGCGGTATGGATGTGCTTTTGACCCGCGAGCCGGGCGGGATCGACATCGCGGAAAAGATTCGGGAAATCATCTTGAATCCCGAGCATACCATGATGGACAGACGGACGGAGGCCTTGTTGTATGCCGCTGCCAGACGTCAGCACTTGGTAGAAAAGGTACTGCCCGCCCTGGAAGCAGGCAAGCTCGTGTTATGCGACCGTTTTATCGACAGCAGCCTAGCTTATCAAGGACATGCGCGAGGGCTTGGAATTGAGGAAGTCTTCGGGATCAATCAGTTTGCCGTCGAGGGCTGCATGCCGCAGCTGACATTGTACTTCGACGTTTCTCCTCAGGTCGGTTTGGCAAGGATCAATGCCACGAAGGGCAGAGAAGTGAATCGCCTCGATCTGGAGGGTCTGCGCTTTCATGAGTTGGTACAGGAAGGCTATCGGTTGGCGATTGCGCGCGATCCTGAGCGGTTTATCATCATTGACGCCGAGCAGGAGCAAGACAAGGTGTTTCAGGCGGCGATGGAAGCAATACTTGCAAGATTGTAAGCTGGCAGTACCGCTTTGTGACAGACATGCTGTATACTACCTATATAAGGAGTTCGTAACCAGCCTAGAGGTTTGACATACAATGAAGCAACGATAGTAACCATAATCTTGATGGTAGAAAGGGTGATGGCCGATGAAGATGGTAATTGCGGTCGTACAGGACAAAGATAGCGGTCGCCTGTCTCAACAACTGGTCAAAAAAGGGTTTCGTGCGACCAAGCTTGCCAGTACCGGGGGTTTCTTGCGCGCAGGCAATACGACTTTTTTAATCGGTACGTCTGACGAAAGCGTGCCGGAAGTAATCGACATCATTTCACATAACTGCAAGTCCCGCAAACAGATGGTTACCCCGGTTTCGCCCCTAAGCAATGCAGTTGACTCTTTTATGCCGTATCCCTTGGAAGTGCAAGTCGGTGGTGCTGCCGTCTTCGTTATGGATGTTGGCGAGTTCCATTCGTTTTAAAGGAGTAACGGAGGTGGCACGATGAAAATCAGCGATGGTCTTCGGCCCATGGTGGAAATGCCGAGAGCGACAGACTCACGCAGAAGTCCCCAGTCGGAACAGCTGAATTTTGGCAAATTGGTTCAGGGCGAGGATCAGCGCATGTCGCAAGAACGCTTGTCCCAACTGTTGTCAACGATTGACAAGCAAGGCCAGATTCTGGCGCGCTCCCGTTCGATTCGCGATTTCTATGCGTACAAGAATCTCGTCAAGCAATTCATGGAGGAAGCCGTACAGTACGGTATCGCGCTGGACGACAGACGGGGCATGAACCGCCGCGGACGCAGCAGATTGTACAAAATCGTCAAGGAAGTGGACGCCGAGTTGCTGCGGCTGACGGATGAGCTGCTTAGCGATCAGGCTCCCATGATCGATCTTTTGGCGCGAATTGGCGAGATTCGCGGCATGCTGATCAATCTGTACTTTTGACGGGTGGTAGACCAACCATGACGTGGACATACTTTTCCCAGCAGCCTCGTGCTTCCGAGCTGCTGTATCATAGCTTGCTCAACCATCGTCTGGCCCACGCCTATCTGTTCGCGGGTCCCAAAGGCGCAGGCAAGAAGCAGATGGCCCTGCATCTGGCGAAGTCTCTTTTTTGTCCAGAAAAAGAGGCAGACGCCTGCGGGGCCTGTCTTACATGCAGACGCATTGAATCTGGCAATCATCCCGATGTGCTCTATCTGACACCGGATGGCGCTTCGATCAAGATCGACCAGATCCGTGCCCTGCAAAAAGAAATGGCGATGCGGGCCGTGGAATCGCGGCACAAGGTATACATCATTGAACATATCGATAAAATGACCGCGCAGGCAGCCAACAGCCTGCTGAAATTCCTGGAGGAACCGCCAGCTGGCGTTTTGGCTCTGCTCTTGACGGAGCATAGCCATGCGATTCTTCCTACGATCTTATCCCGTTGCCAAATTGTTCCCTTCTCCCCTCTATCCGCCGAAGCAATTGCTCAAAAGCTAAGCGATGCCGGGGTTTCTCCAGGCATGGCCCAGGTCGCTTCCCACATTACGACAAATGTGGAAGAGGCCCTTGTACTTAGCCAATCAGAATCGTTTGCACAGCTGAGAAATCTAGTGATACAATTGGTGCATGAGTGCAAACAACGCAACTCGTCACCGCTCTTTTCGATTCATGATATGTTGCATAAGAGCGACAAAATAAAGGAGGAACTACCCCTCTTTTTGGATTTGCTCATCCTTTGGCTGCGCGATATCCTGTATGTGCAAGTAGGCAGGCATGCCCATCTCATTCACAGCGACCAACAGGATGTGCTGCAAGGACAAGCACTGGCATGGACAAAAGCTGAGCTCTTGCGTGGGATAGATTTGGTCATGGAAACGAAGTATCGGATAGAGCGAAATGCCAACGCACAGTTGGCCCTTGAGCGGTTGGTTCTTCAACTCCAGGAGGGATAATCCTTGTATGAGGTTGTTGGTGTCCGCTTTAAGAAGGCGGGCAAAATATATTACTTCGACCCTGACCGACTGCCGATCGAGAAGGATTGCACCGTAATCGTCGAGACGGCGAGAGGGGTCGAATACGGGAAAGTCGTGATTGGCAAAAAGCAGGTAGCCGATGAAGACGTCGTGTTGCCGTTGAAAAAAGTCATCCGTATGGCGGACGAGCGGGATGCCAAACAGGTGGATGAAAATAAACAGGCAGCGATGAACGCCTTTGCCGTATGCCAGGCGAAAATCAAGGATCACAAGCTGGATATGAAGCTGGTCGATGTGGAGTACACCTTTGACCGCAACAAGATCATCTTCTATTTTACAGCTGACGGACGCGTTGATTTTCGTGAGCTGGTGAAGGATTTGGCTTCCGTATTTCGCACGCGCATCGAGCTTCGCCAGATCGGGGTACGGGACGAAGCGAAAATGCTCGGGGGAATCGGCCCTTGTGGACGCTTGCTCTGCTGCTCGACGTTTTTAGGCGACTTTGAGCCTGTGTCGATCAAGATGGCCAAGGATCAAAATCTTTCGTTGAATCCAGCGAAAATCTCTGGCCTTTGTGGTCGGTTGATGTGTTGTTTAAAATACGAGAATGACAACTATGAAAGCACCCGCGATGAAATGCCCGATGTCGGCAAAGTCGTGACCACCCCGATGGGGAATGGACGGGTCGTCTCTGTGAACGTGCTGGATCAGTCTGTTCAGGTGGAGCTTTCGGTAGACAAACGAATTACCGAGTTTGGACTTGATGAGATTGCGATAGGGCTCCCCACTTTTGAATAATGTGGGGTAGGGGAGAGGTGAGCTAGTGGACAAACGGGAAATTTTCGTCAAAATGGCGAGCATTGAAGAAAGAATTGGCGACCTGTATCAAGAGATTGGTGAACTAAAAGATGTCATCGTCGTTTTGATGGAGGAAAATGCCCAATTACTCGTTGAAAACCAGCACCTTCGTAACCGGCTAGACAAGAAGAAGACCGGCTCCTCACCAAAACAGAAGGGAAACAACCCTGCTGCACAGGAGAAAGCCAAGAAAAAAGTAGTCGGGGAAGGATATGACAACCTGGCTCGTCTGTACGGAGAAGGGTTTCATATTTGCAATGTACATTTCGGCAGCTTGCGAAAAGAAGGAGATTGCCTGTTCTGTCTATCTTTTTTGAGCGGCGGTCCGCAAAAATAAAGGTGCGACCTTAGCACCGGATGAAAAAAGCGACCTGTCCCATCGATCAGGTCGCTTTTTTACTTCACAATGAACAGCAGAAAAGGAGTTTGGCGTAGCTGATGGAACCAGTCTCTCACGTACCGCTATTTGAAGCGGAGCGTATCGATGATTTGCTCACACATGATATGAAAATCATTCAAAGTCATGAAGTATTTTGCTTTTCTATGGATGCCGTCCTGTTGGCTCGCTTCGCCTCTGTTCCCAAACGCGGGAGAGTGTTGGACATGTGCACCGGCAATGGAGCGATCCCGCTGATCATGACCACGCGGACGCCGGAAGCCACCTTCGACGGAATCGAAATTCAAGAGAGATTGTATAGCATGGCTTCCCGCAATGTCACGCTCAATCGCCTGGATGCTCGTGTTACGATGCACCACGGGGATGTGAAAGAAGCTGTGGAGCGTTTTGGGTACGGCAAATTTGACCTGATTACTTGCAATCCCCCGTATATGCCAGCGATGAGCGGAGAACAAAACATTCGCGAGCATTTCGCCATCGCACGCCACGAGATCTTGCTCAATCTGGAGGATGTCGTGCGGGTCGGCAGCCAGCTGCTGAAAAATGGCGGCAAGCTGGCGATCGTGCATCGTTCGACAAGGCTGGTGGAAATCATCTCTTTGATGCGCCAGTATGGACTGGAGCCGAAGCGAATGCGGCTTGTCTATCCGCGCAGAGAAGCCGAGCCGAATATGGTGCTGATTGAGGGAATGCGTGGCGGCAAACCAGAGCTGCGAATTCAACCTCCTCTGATTGTCTATGAAAACGGAGAGGAATACTGTGAAGAACTGCAGGAGATCTATTTCGGAAGACGCGATTCCCTCGAATAAAAGCCACTTTGTCTACATGCTCATCTGTCGGGATGGGAGCTTCTATACGGGATACACGACAGAATTGGCACGCCGGATTCGCACCCATAACGAGGGCAAGGGAGCGAAGTATACCAGAGGCAGAGGTCCGGTCGAGCTTTTGTATTGGGAAGAAGGAGAGGATCGCTCCTGGGGGTTGAAGCGGGAGGAAGCGATCAAACGGCTTACGCGCAAACAAAAAGAAGAGTTGATAGGAGGCGCGCCTTACGAATGAACGTCCAAAAAAGCTTTGCGGATGAACAGACGGGAGTACTCTATCTGGTGGCGACACCGATTGGCAATCTCGATGATATGACGGTGCGCTGTCTAGAAACACTGCGCATGGTCGATGTGATTGCCTGTGAAGATACACGTCAGACTCGCAAGCTGTTGAACCACTTTCAAATCGAAAAAAGAACAGTCAGTTATCATGAACATAATAAGGAAGCAAGCGGAAACGGCTTATTGCAATGGCTGGCGGAAGGCAAGCGCATCGCCCTGGTAAGTGACGCGGGACTGCCCGCCATCTCAGACCCGGGAGCGGAGCTGGTACGCGATGCTACGGCGGCTGGGTTTCCCGTCGTTCCCGTGCCGGGTGCGAACGCTGGCTTGACGGCGCTGATCGCCTCTGGTTTGCCGACGGATCGCTTCGTTTTTTGCGGTTTTCTCGGACGGGAAAACAAGGAGCGAAGAGAAGAACTGGAGCGTCTCAAGCGTTATCCGGAGACCTTGATTTTTTACGAGGCTCCTCATCGCATCAGCAAGACGCTTGTGGCGATTCGAGAGGCGTGGGGCAATCGCCGGGCGGTTCTGGCACGCGAACTGACCAAACGATACGAGGAATTCGTCAGAGGAAACTTGGATGAATTGATCGAATGGCTGGAAAGCGGAGAAGTGCGAGGGGAGTTTTGCCTGATCGTCGAGGGCTATACCGGGGCGGCAAAAGATGCGGACGAAGGTTTGTGGTGGCAGGAGCTGGGAATAGCCGCCCATGTCGATCATTACATCGCAGAAGGGATCAGCAAAAAAGACGCGATCAAGCAGGTTGCGCAAGATCGCGGCGTCTCCAAGCGCGATGTTTACAACGAATACCACCAGGAATAGAGGATAAATCAGGAAAAGCTGGCTGGACTGCCAGCTTTTTTTTATGCTTTCAGGAGTTTACCTTCGCTTCTATATGGACTTGGCAATGGAGGACCATGGAAGGCTGGTCGAGGAAAAGGGAAAAAAGCGGAAGGCATTTAGGATCTTGACCAAGCTGGAGCGGAAAAGGCGGAACACGATTTCAGCGGCCAACCCCTGATTCACTTCCCTGCGATGGCTGCTTTTGGCCGCGGTTCCGCCTTTGGAGTGGAAGCGGCCAGGGATGACCCTCAGTGAAGATCCCAACCCGCCAGAAGCGTTTTCCCTTTTTCCTCCCCGCTTCTACAGCTTGTGGACCACAATGAAAAAAAGCCTCAAACCAGAGCAGACGGCTGCTTGGTAAAAGGCTTGATTGGTGCTTTACGTATAAATAGATTAGCGTTTTGCTACTGGCAGTTCAGTCAAACATTCTTGGCAAACAATTTTACCTTTAAAGTGAGATACTTTATCTGCATTACCGCAGAAAATACAAGCTGGTTCATATTTTTTCAGGATGATGCGCTCGCCATCCACGTAGATTTCCAAAGCGTCTTTTTCCGCAATTCCCAAAGTGCGGCGCAATTCGATAGGAATTACCACACGGCCCAGCTCGTCCACTTTGCGTACAATACCTGTTGATTTCATCATCAGTTGATCTCCTCCCAAAAGCTAGCGATGTTTTGCTATTTTGTGAATACCACTATTAATCGTCAATATTCGACATTTTCAGTTGCGTTTATCATACCAGCGATTCCCAAACGTGTCAACATCATTTTGTAATTTTTTTGAAGAGAAAAGTGTTTTTTGAAATTGTAAATATTGATATAGCAATGTTTATGGATAATAGTATAGCCATCTGCAAAATTTTATGGATAAAAATTACTGGGAAAAGAAACGCCAATAAAAGTCGTATTTTGTCGAATAATGTATGCGAATTCGACATCTCCTCTGTTTTTCAGGCATATTCCCCCGATTTTGTCGAAACACACCCCTTTTGCAAAAGTAGGGCGATGAGATGTTTACAAAATGGGTCGCTCGTGTAAAATAGAGGATAATATCAAGAGCAGACGATGAAGGGAAGAGTAAGCTGACACTCCTTATTGCAGAGAGCCGGGGTAGCTGCGAACCGGCATAAGCGAGCAAGCTGAAGATGGACCCTGAGTTTCGCAGATGAACAAGCGGCTTCTATAATTTGTAGCTGCAGTAGTTTGCGACGCATGCCCACGTTAAGGGCGGAGTCTGTCATGACTCCTCAAGTCCGTTCACCGTGAGGGAGCGGAGTATTTGGGTGGTACCGCGAGATCAAGCTCGTCCCAATCTGGGGCGGGCTTTTCTATATTTCTAAACGTCTTTTGGAGGGGTTTTGTTGCTATGAAACCAACATATTACATTACGACGCCGATCTACTATCCCAGCAATAAGCTGCACATCGGGAATGCGTATACCACAATCGCCTGCGATGCATTAGCCCGCTACAAACGCCTGCGCGGTTACGATGTGTACTATCTGACAGGGACAGACGAGCATGGACAAAAGCTGCAGGAGCGTGCAGCCGAGGACGGCAAACAGCCGCTGGAGTTTATCGACCCGATCGTGGGCTGGATTCGCGATCTGTGGGACAGACTGGACATTTCCTACGACGACTTTATCCGCACCACTCAACCGCGCCACAAGGAAGTCGTGGAGAAAATCTTCCAGCGCCTGCTCGATCAAGGTGACATTTATCTCGGTGAGTACGAGGGGTATTATTGTGTACCGGATGAGGCGTTCTGGACAGAAACCCAGTGCAAGACAGACAAAGGCTACATTTGTCCGGACTGTGGACGTGAAGTGAAAAAGGTAAAAGAACAAAACTACTTCTTCCGCATGTCGAAATATCAGGATCGCTTGCTCCAATACATCGAAGAGCATCCCGAATTCATCCAGCCGGAGAGCCGCCGCAACGAAATGGTCAACAACTTCCTGAAGCCCGGCCTGCAGGATCTCTCCGTCTCCCGCAGCACGTTTGACTGGGGCATCAAGGTTCCAAGCGATCCGAAGCACGTCATCTACGTCTGGATCGATGCTTTGGCGAACTATATTTCCGCACTGGGCTACATGACGGACGACGACAGCAAATATCGTCGCTATTGGCCTGCGGACGTACACATGGTCGGCAAAGATATCCTGCGTTTCCACACGATTTACTGGCCGATCGTGCTGATGGCCCTGGATATTCCGCTGCCAAAACAAGTGTTTGGACACGGCTGGCTGTTGATGCCAGATGGCAAAATGTCCAAGTCCAAAGGAAATGTGATCGATCCGAAGTTGTTGATCGAGCGTTATGGCTCCGATAGCGTGCGTTACTTCCTGCTGCGCGAAATCAATTTTGGTCAAGATGGCGTCTTTACACCGGAATCTTTTGTTCAACGTTTGAACTACGATCTCGCCAACGACATCGGTAACCTCTTGAGCCGTACGGCGACGATGATCGAAAAATACTACGACGGAATCGTGCCGGCTCCGCAAGATGCTGGAGAGCCAGATGACGACCTGATCAGCCTGGCGGTGAAAACCAAAGCGTTAGTGGAGGGGCATGTCGAGGAAATGCGCTTCAGCAATGCGCTCGCCCACATCTGGGAGCTGGTGGGACGCACGAACAAGTACATCGACGAAACCATGCCGTGGAACCTGGCGAAGTCCGAGGAGACCAAAGGACGTCTGGCTACCGTCATGTACAACCTGGCGGAGAGCATTCGGATCAGCTCCATTCTCATCCAGCCATTCATGACAAAAGCTCCGGCGAAAATCTGGGATCAGCTCGGCATTTTGAATAACGAGGAGGCGACGAGCTGGGAGTCCGCAGGCGTATGGGGCGGTTTGCCAGCGGGCAGCACCGTCAGCCGAAAAGAATTGCTCTTCCCACGTCTGGATGTAGCAGCTGAGCTGGCCTTTATCGATGAATCTACGGCGGAAGCGCGTCGTCAGGCAGAGGAAAACAAGAAGAAGCAGGAAGCATTGGCAGGAGGAAAGAGCGTGAGCGAAACGAACAATCCGGAGAAAGCGGCAGCAACCTCCGCTGAAAAGCAAGCAGATGCCAAAGAGGAAATCAGTATCGACGACTTTGCCAAGGTAGAATTGCGCGTCGCACAAGTCGTAGAATGTGCCAAACATCCAAACGCAGACAAATTGCTAGTCCTCCAGCTTGATCTCGGCTATGAAAAGCGCCAGGTCGTCTCTGGCATTGCCAAATACTACAGCCCGGAAGAGATGGTAGGCAAAAAGGTGATCCTGGTAGCCAATCTGAAGCCAGTGAAGCTGCGCGGCGAAATGTCGCAAGGTATGATTCTGGCAGCATCTGAGGGCGATCAATTGACACTGGCCACTGTAGACCCAAGCATGCCGAACGGAGCCATCGTCAAGTAAGCGGTCTGGAAAGGAAGGATCTTGCTTTGCTATTTGAAACACATGCGCATTTGAATGCGAAAGAATTTGACGAAGATCGGGAAGCGGTGATTGCCCGGGCCAAAGAGAACGGTGTGGATACCATCGTCAACATCGGCTTCAATGCTGAGACGATCCCGACCTGCCTCGAGCTTGCCGACAACTACGATTTTATCTACGCGGTAATCGGCTGGCATCCCCAGGACGCCAAGGACATGACTGATGAGCATCTGGAGTGGATCGAGGAGCTAAGCCGCCATCCCAAAGTAGTAGGACTTGGAGAGATGGGGCTGGACTACCACTGGGATACGTCCCCTCGCGACGTGCAGGCGGAGGTGTTCCGCAAGCAGATCCGCCTCGCACGCAAGCTGGATAAACCGATTATCATTCACAATCGGGACGCCCATCAGGATGTCATCTCCATTCTCAAAGAAGAGAAGGCTAGCGAGGTAGGCGGCATCATGCACTGCTTCTCCGGGAGCTGGGAGACGGCAAAGCTGGCGCTGAATATGAATTTCTACATCTCGTTTGGCGGCCCGTTGACGTTCAAAAACGCCAAGCAGCCCAAAGAGGTGGCATCTAAAGTCCCGCTTGATCGTCTGTTGATCGAGACTGATTGCCCCTATTTGACCCCTCATCCGTTTCGCGGAAAGCGTAACGAGAGCGGCTATGTTCGCTATGTTTGCGAGGAGATGGCCAACCTGCACGGGCTTTCCTATGAAGAGATGGCGAAGATTACTTCGGACAATGCAAAAAGGCTGTTCCGTCTCGAAACCTAAAAAAAGATTTACGCCAAAAAAACCGGGAGATCACGTATCAAATCGTGATTTTCTCGGTTTTTTCCATGAATATCGCTATGAATTCGCCGTTCTACTCTTTTTTTGCTTGGCATACCATGTACAATATGTCGAACGAATCATCTCGCATCGACAGATAGACTCGACAGAAAACAGCTTCCATTCGCCAAAGAGTTTTTGCTAGTCTGTTACCAGCATCACTGCAGCCATGGGAGGGGAAATTTGACAAAGCCGAAAAAGTAACATACAATCAAAACCGACCTTGTTCAGCATCGGCCACTTCCAGAATATTAGTGCAATTACATCGACCCTTACCTGGCTAGACGAAGAAAGGCCCACGGGGCTTTTCGAGTAAAGAAGGAGTGTGGGAAATGGAATTAAGCAGGATGTGGGATAGGTATAAGAATAGGGGACTCATCCTCTTTGGCATTCTTGCCCTTGTACTCGTTCCCATGATTGGCTATTTCTCTGCCCAGGCTACCCAGCCAAAAATGGTCACTTTTACGTTAGACGGAGAGCGTCAGACGGTTGGTTCAAAAGCAGAAACCGTCGAACAATTTCTAGCCGAACGAAACATCACGGTAACGGAAAGGGATTCCCTTCAACCAACACCTAAGACAAAACTCGCGAGCGGTATAAATATTACTTTAGATACAAGCTGGACGATTCCTGTCCAGGTTGACGGGCAGACAAAAATGATACAGTCACGTAGTCGCCATGTTGCTGGTGTGTTGAAGGACGGCAATATTGCGCTAGGTGAGTTAGACCGGGTAGAACCGGCACTGCAAGCCTCTCTTAGCAAAGGGTCCGCGATTCAAGTGAAGCGTGTTGCTATCGAGATGGTGCAAGAAGAAGAACGCGTCACCTTTCAGGAGATCCGCAAGAATGACTCCACTTTGACAAAGGGTAATACGAAAGTCGTTCAAAACGGGCAAGAAGGTAAGGCAATTGCACACTACAAGCTAGTCATGGAGGACGGCAAGGAAGTCTCCCGTGAACTGGTGAAACGAGATGTACTTACAGTAAAAAAAGATCAGGTCGTGGCGGTCGGTACAGCAGTTCCAGCAGCCCCAAATCGTCTGGATGATGAATCGCAGCCTGCCTTGATCGCATCAGCGGGAATGGTCTCCCGTGGTGGAAAAGCATTTCGGCCGAAACAAGTACTGAACGGGGTTACCTTGACAGCCTACTCTCCCTCTGGGGGTGGAAAGCCTGTGAATTCGCCCGGCTATGGACGCACGGCGACAGGTGTCATGGCTCAGCCAGGTCACACGATTGCAGTAGATCCCCAAGTCATTCCCTTGGGATGGTGGGTGTATATCGACGGGGTTGGATACCGTCGAGCTGAAGACGTGGGTGGAGCCGTACGCGGCAATAAAATTGACGTGTTTGTAAACACCAATTCAGAGGCAGTCCAGTTTGGGCGCAAGCGGAACCGAACGGTCTATATTATTGGGCCACATAAACCGTAAGGCAGGAGCAATCAGCTCCTGTCTTCTGTTTTTTTAGAGAAGAGATCGATCGTTTGGAGAGGAAACAAAATCGTGGTAAGCTGTTTACTAATAAGACGCAACCAACAGGGGAACGTTTCAACCTTTTTGCGTTTTTCGTCGTCTAATTTAGGAAAAGAGCGTAATGGTGATTTTGCAGGAAAGTAGGAGTAAGTCGATGAAAATCAAGGAACTTATCGTCGTGGAGGGAAGGGACGATACCGCAGCCATCAAGCGCGCTGTCAACGCCGATACGATCGAGACAGGCGGTTCGGCCATCCACGACAGGACCATAGAGAAAATTCGCCTGGCGCAGCAAAAGCGAGGCGTCATTATTTTTACCGATCCTGACTACCAGGGAGAACGTATACGCAAGATTATCAGCCGCGCTGTACCGGGCTGCAAACACGCTTTCATCACACGGGAAGACGGCACGAAAAAAGGGGATATCGGAGTGGAGAATGCCACACCAGAGGTGATCGTCAAAGCCCTGTCTGACGTCCATACCGAGATGGCGGAGACAGCAGGGGAGCTTACTTCTGACGATTTGCTTGCCTGCGGGCTGACATCGGGACCGGATTCAAAGGAGCGGCGGATCAAGTTGGGCGAGCGATTGGGGATTGGTTACGCCAACGCCAAACAAATGCTGCAGCGGCTCAATGCCTTTCAGATCAGCCGTGAAGATTTTGAGGCAGCCATCGAAGCCATCGACAAAGAGGAGGAGCAGGGATGACGCAGACAACCGGGAAGGATATTGCTACCCCGACACGGACCAAGGAAGTACTGGAAAAGTACGGCTTTTCCTTTAAAAAAAGCCTGGGGCAAAATTTCCTCATCGACACCAATATCCTGCATAATATTATCGAAGCAGCCGATCTGAGCAAGGAGAAAGCCGCGATTGAGATTGGGCCGGGGATCGGCGCGCTGACGGAACAATTGGGACGAGCTGCCGGGAAAGTGGTGGCAGTCGAGATCGACCAGCGATTGCTGCCGATATTGTCGGACACGTTGTTACCCTATGATAATATTGAAGTCGTTCATGGTGACGTGCTTGATCTGGACTTGCATGCCTTGCTTGCTGAAAAACTTGCAGGCTTCGACAAGATTAGCGTGGTGGCAAATCTCCCTTATTACGTAACGACGCCCATCCTGATGAAGCTGTTGGAAGAGCGCCTGCCCTTGGAAAATATCGTCGTCATGATCCAAAAGGAAGTGGCAGAGCGGATCGCAGCCAAACCAGGCTCGAAAGAATACGGTTCGCTCAGTGTAGCCGCCCAATTCTACGCGGATACGCAAGTGGCGATGATTGTGCCTGCTAGTGTGTTTATACCTAGACCAAACGTAGATTCCGCTGTCATTCGTTTGAAAGTACGAGAGAAGCCTCCTGTCGATGTGGATGATGTGGACGTGTTTTTCCGGGTGGTCAAAGGCTCGTTTGCACTGCGCAGAAAAACGCTTTTGAACAACCTGATGAACGGTCTGTTTCCTAAAACGCAAAAAGATGAAGTAGTACAGATGCTTACAGATATTGGGATTGATCCTACCCGACGGGGTGAGACGCTGAGCATGGATGAGTTTGCCCGTCTGGCGAACGAAAGCATTCGCCGCGGTTTGTTTGCGAAATAACCTGGAAAATGCCCCTGTTTTGGACTAAAAACGCCAAAATGGGGGCATTTTTGTATGTTCTGCCAGTTGTGAATTGAATAATGACAAATATCTACGTAATTAGTGAAAAAAAGGCCGTTGACAAAATCTCGGCTGGATTGCTATAATTTTTTATTTCTTTGACAAAATAAGCGTATGCTGTTATAATGGAACCAAGCGAGGTGGATGGAACAATGGCAAGAAATGCGTTGCTTGACATTAAGCGTAGTTTAGACGGACACATTGGTGAGCGCATTATGCTTAAGGCAAATGGTGGCCGCCGCAAAACCGTCGAACGAAGTGGCATCCTCGAAGAAACGTACCCATCTGTGTTTGTTGTAAAGCTGGATGATGATCAGCTTTTCGAGCGGGTTTCTTACAGCTATGCCGACATCTTGACAGAAACAGTAGAATTGACGGTGTGCCGGGATAACGAGCACATTCGCATCACATTTGTACAACAGTAGAACCTTCGGGTTCTACTGTTTTATTTTTGCGGGTTGCGTACATACTACCATTGTCAACGAAAGGGAGGTTGGTTATGGGTCGCAGACGAGGCATTATGTCTGAAGAGTTCAAGATGGAATTAGCCAAAGAGCTGGGGTTTTACGATACGGTAAAAACAGAAGGCTGGGGCGCCATCACGACACGCGACGCGGGCAACATGGTGAAACGTGCGGTTCAGATAGCCGAGGAAGCATTGGCCAATAAAAACAACACATCAGCTCGTTGACAAGGCCGGGGATTCCCCGGCTTTTTTGATGGCTGCTTACGTCCCTTTCAGGCAGAAGATTTTGAGTTTTGCCTGTGATTCGATTGTCACTTATTTCTTTGGGGCTGCAAGTGGCATGGAAGAGAATCCCTATGCTACAATAAGACACTAGGAAATTAAGAACGTAGGCAGAGGTGAACAAAGTGCGTATCTCGGTCAAAGCGCCGGCCAAAATAAACTTAACACTCGACGTGCTTGCCAAGCGGCCGGATGGTTATCATGAAGTGGAGATGGTGATGACCACCGTGGACCTGGCTGATCGTGTAGACTTGACTCTGCGCGAGGACGGCCAGATTTCGCTGGACTGCTCTGCCAGCTTCGTACCTGATGATATTCGTAACCACGCGTATAAGGCAGCTACGCTGCTCAAAGAGCGTTACCAGGTGAGCCAAGGTGTTCATGTGTACATAGACAAACAAATTCCTGTAGCAGCTGGCTTGGCGGGCGGAAGCAGTGACGCTGCCGCTACGTTGCGCGGGTTAAATCAGCTTTGGGGATTGCAGTTGACACAAGACGAGTTGGCTGAGCTGGGAGCGCAGATTGGTTCTGATGTCCCTTTTTGTATCTATGGCGGCACAGCGCTTGCGCGAGGACGAGGAGAAAAGATCGAGCATCTGGGAGCGCCAGCAGCTTGCTGGGTGATTCTCGCAAAGCCCCCTGTGGGAGTCTCTACAGCCGATGTGTACGGACAGTTGCGTGCCGCTGAGATTACATCGCATCCTCCGACTGGGCAGATGCTGAGGGCCATCTCAGAGCAGAATTTCACATTGATGTGCCAGTCGCTCGGCAATGTTCTCGAAACGGTCACGCTGGATATGCAGCCGCAAGTGCGTCAAATCAAGGATCTGATGATTGCTTCCGGGGCTGACGGCGTGCTGATGTCGGGAAGCGGTCCGACCGTATTTGCGCTTGTGCAAAAGGAAGCGAAGGTGCATCGGATCTACAACGCCCTGCGCGGATTTGTGAAGGATGTATTCGTCGTCCGAATGTTAGGGTCACAAGATGGGGAAATGCTTGCATGAACACGTATATAAATGATACATTAGCACCATAATATTCGGTTTTGGAGGAAGAGCCATGAAGAAGTTGCGTAGAAGTGCGCGTCTGGTGGATATGACGCAGCACTTGCTTGCCCATCCTCATACGCTGATTCCGCTCACTCTTTTTGCCGAACAGTATGGTGCGGCGAAATCATCCATCAGTGAAGACCTGTCGATCATCAAGGAAGCTTTTGAAGTCCAGGGTGTAGGCTTGTTGAAGACGGTGGCGGGAGCGGCTGGCGGAGTGAAGTACATCCCTCAGATGAAGACGGAGGAAGCGCTTCACTTCATGCGCGTATTGATCGATCAATTAGCCAATCCGGAGCGTCTATTGCCGGGCGGCTATCTGTACATGTCTGATATTCTCGGGAATCCTTCTACGATGGCACAGATCGGCAAGCTGTTTGCGACTGCGTATGCAGACAAGAACGTGGATGTCGTGATGACCGTGGAGACCAAGGGAATCCCACTCGCCTATGCGACAGCGACCTATCTCAATGTGCCTGTCGTCATCGTGCGGCGCGACAACAAGGTGACGGAGGGTTCCGTCGTCAGCATCAACTACGTGTCTGGTTCGAGCAAACGCATCCAGACAATGTCGCTGGCTAGGCGCGGATTGGCCGAACAGTCGCGCGTTCTGATCGTGGATGATTTCATGAAAGCCGGAGGCACGCTGCGCGGAATGATCGATTTGCTGCAGGAGTTCCGGGCCACCGTGGTCGGTTGCGGCGTATTGGTAGAGACGACAGCAGATGTCTCAGAGCGTCTGGTGGATGATTACGTCTCACTTGCCAAGCTTCAGGATGTGGATATCAAAGGCAAACAGATTGAGATCGAGTTGGGCAGCTTTTTTGATAGAGAACCCACTACGGAAGGGAGTTATTGATAATGGCAATCTCTTTTTTATCGACGGATAAAGCGCCTGCAGCCATTGGCCCATACAGCCAGGCTGCGCAGGTAGGTCCATTCCTGTTTGCTTCCGGGCAAATTCCTCTGCGTGCAGACGGAACGCTGGTAGAGGGAGATATCGTGGCCCAGACGGAACAGGTCCTCGCAAATATCAAAGCGGTATTGACTGAGGCTGGCGGCAGCTTGACTAACATCGTGAAAACGACGGTATTCATCAAGGACATGAACGATTTTGCCCAGATGAACGAAATTTACGGCAAGCATTTTGGCGATCACAAGCCAGCGCGTTCCACTGTCGAAGTGGCGCGCCTGCCTCGTGATGTGAAGGTAGAAATTGAATTTGTCGCCTATTTGGAAGCGTAATAGGTCGAAAAGAAAACAGAAAACGGTCCGTTGCCTATCGTGCAAAGGGCTGTTTTTTTTGCAAAGATTTGCAGACTTGCCTATTATTATATATTTTTTTGAAAAATTTAAATAAAGTTAGCAGGAATATTTACCCAGAGGGTGGAAATACTCCTAAACGTTTTTTATAGATAAAGGGAGTGAACTCGATGGAAGTTACAGACGTCAGACTTCGCCGCGTGAATACGGATGGTAGGATGAAAGCGATTGCGTCCATTACAATTGACCATGAATTTGTGGTTCATGATATCCGTGTCATCGATGGTAACAACGGCATGTTCGTGGCGATGCCAAGCAAGCGTACACCAGATGGTGAATTCCGCGACATTGCCCATCCCATCTCGTCGACCACACGCGAAAAGATTCAAGCTGCAGTATTGAACGAGTACGATCGCGTTGGACAAGAAGAAGAAAACACGATTGAAGCTGGTGCATAAGAGAACAAACAAGCACCCTGTCACTTGGCAGGGTGCTTCACTGTCTTATTTGACATAACAGGTTTCCAGATCACGGATTATTTTTTCTTGATCCATTCCTTCTCCGATAAAGACGGCCACCATTTTAGGACCAAAATTCTCGAAGGGGAACATAAGCACCTGGTTGTCGGTATGCTGAAACGAGATTAGATCTTCTTTACCGTGAAAAAGGACATAGCCTTTTGCCCGATATACGTTTTTCGGGAGGCCGTACAGGAAATCCTCGAACTTTTCGCCATCTACTCTGCCTGTAAAGTGATAGGCAAAGGTTTCGATGCTGTTGTACAGGGACGGCGAGCTGGTTTTCAACCCGAGCGATTGCTTGATCTTGTCCATCGGTGAAAGGCGGCCAATGCTTTTTTGGACGGCTACAGCCGGTGCCTGCTCTTCCCGGCTTGGCGGAGCGATCCGTTTGACGGAGAAGATGACTTCGAGATCGACTTTGCTTCGGATGGTTTCAAGCAAAGGCGCCTGCGAATTCAACTCCCGAAGTTTGTCGTTTACCTTCCCCAGGACACTAGGAGCAGTCAAATCCGTCTTGTTGACCAGCAAAAGGTCGGCATATCTGACTTGGTTGCGAATCGTCTTGACCAAAGAGGCGGTAGACTGAAAGCGGGAGTTCAAGTCCAGGAAGCGGGAGGCATCCACTACGCTGACGATCCCTTTTAATTCGATCCGCTCGTACAGCTCCGGATGGGTCAAACCGTCGACCACATCGATTGGATCGGCGACACCGGTTGTCTCTATGAGAATTTTATCTGGTTGAAAAGAGTTGAGAATTTCCTTCAAGCCCTCTGTGAGTTCGCCGCGGATGGAGCAACAGATGCAGCCATCGAGCATTTTTTTCACGGGAAAGCCGAAGCCCTGGAGCTGTTCACCGTCTATATCTTCTTCTCCCATTTCGTTCATCAGAATGACGACCTCGCCATCCTGCTCGCGCAAAGAGCCCAGCATGTTTTGCAGGAGTGTTGTTTTCCCGCTGCCCAAAAAGCCAGTCAGCAAGTATATCTGCGTACTCATCTCTTGCCTCCTTTTTGCGAAAACAAATTGTCCTCTCAATATATCACAGTTTTGCCAGAAGATTAAATGTTGTCGGTTGTATGTCAATCACAAAGGTATATTCAGACAATCGTGTATATCCTGCACCGATTGTCTTGAAATCCACATATTATTAAGATATAGTCATTGTGGAACTTCTACGATGGAGGGTTGACATGTCTAAGATACATGCCGTTGTCCTGGCTGCCGGTCAGGGGACGCGGATGAAATCGAAGCTGCACAAGGTATTGCATCCAGTATGCGGCAAGCCGATGGTTCAGAATGTCGTGGATACGCTGGTTGCCATGCAGGTCGAGGATATCGTAGTCGTCGTAGGTCATGGTGCTGATGCTGTTCGTGCCGAACTGGGCGATGGGATTACCTATGCACTGCAGGAAAAGCAATTGGGAACGGCACATGCCGTCCAACAGGCAGCGCCGTTTTTACTAGATAAGGAAGGCACCACGTTCCTCTTATACGGAGACGTCCCGCTCTTGTCAGCACAGACGCTGACGGCATTACGAGCCTACCACGAGGAACAGCAGGCAGCAGCGACTGTCCTGACCGCCGTTCTGGGTGATCCGACGGGATACGGACGGATCGTGCGCAATACGGCAGGTGAAGTATTGCGAATTGTGGAACACAAGGACGCAAGCCCGCAGGAAAGGGCGATCACGGAAATTAATACAGGCATATACTGTTTTGACAACCGCAAATTATGGAACGCCTTGAAAGAAGTGAAAAACGACAACGCTCAAGGTGAATACTATCTAACAGATTGTGTCAGTATTTTGCGGAATCAAAATGAAAAAGTAGTGGGATTCGCTGCTGAAGATCCAGATGAAACGATGGGGATTAATGATCGTGTACAATTGGCGGATGCGGAGGCCTATCTTCGCCGCAGGATTGCGATCGGGCATATGCGCAATGGCGTGACCATCATCGATCCTGCCTCGACCTATATCGAGGCTGATGTCACGATCGGTGCGGATACGGTCATCCAGCCTGGTTCCTATCTGCGCGGACGGACAACCATCGGGTCGGATTGCGTCATTGGACCACAAGCCGATTTGACGGATGTTCAGGTAGCCGACCAGGTGAGCATTACGTATGCAGTCCTGGCTGAGGCGAGTGTGGCAGCGAATAGTACAGTCGGGCCGTTTGCCTATGTGCGTCCGGGGTCGGAAATTGGTCCGGGCGTGAAGATCGGTGATTTCGTGGAACTGAAAAATGCGAAAATCGGGGAAGGTAGCAAAATTCCTCATCTCAGCTATGTAGGTGACGCCGAGATCGGAAAAGGCGTCAACATCGGCTGCGGCACCATTACGGTCAATTATGACGGCGCTGTCAAACACAAGACAGTCGTGCAAGATGGCGCGTTCGTAGGATGCAATTCAAATCTGGTCGCACCTGTGACGGTGGGAAAAAACGCCTATGTGGCGGCAGGTTCTACGATCAATAAGGATGTGCCGGACGATGCCTTGGCTATCGCACGGGAAAGACAAGTGAATAAATTGGATTATGCCAACAGAATGCCTCGCAAGGGCAAAAAGCAATCATAACGGGAGGTTCTTGAGAAGATCATGGCTAACTACCGCGACCCAAAACTGAAGGTATTTACGTGCAACGCAAACCCGCAACTGGCAAAGGAAATTGCTGAACACATCGGTGTGCCGCTTGGAAACGCACAAGCCGTGCAATTTAGTGATGGAGAGTGCCAAATCAAATTAAATGAAAGTGTTCGCGGTTGTGACGTATTTGTCATTCAGCCGACATCTGCTCCCGTAAATGAGCATTTGATGGAGCTTTTGGTCATGGTGGATGCACTCAAACGCGCTTCCGCCAAAAGCATCAACGTTGTGATTCCGTATTACGGCTACGCCCGTCAAGATCGCAAGGCTCGTGCGCGCGATCCGATCACAGCGAAACTGGTTGCCAATCTGATTGAGACAGCAGGTGCACAACGTGTCATCACCATGGACCTGCACGCGACTCAAATCCAGGGCTTCTTTGACATCCCGGTCGATCATCTGTTGGGTGTGCCGATTCTGGCGAAGCACTTTGCCGAAAAAGGTCTGCAGGATATCGTCGTGGTATCTCCGGATCACGGCGGTGTTACCCGTGCGCGTAAACTGGCAGAACGGCTGGAAGCGCCAATCGCCATTATTGACAAACGCCGTCCAGAACCAAACGTGGCAGAAGTCATGAACATCGTGGGTAACATCGATGGCAAGACAGCTATCATCATTGACGATATTATTGATACCGCTGGAACGATTACACTGGCTGCGAGTGCACTGGTGGAAGCAGGGGCTCGTGATGTTTACGCATGCTGTACACACCCTGTGCTCTCCGGACCGGCTATTGAGCGCATCGCCAACTCCAATATCAAGGAGTTGATCGTGACGAACTCGATCCCGCTGAGCGATGCGAAGCTCATCGATAAAATTACGGTTCTGTCCGTAGCTCCGATCATCGGGGAAGCGATCATTCGTGTACACGAAGAGCTTTCGGTCAGCAAGTTGTTCGACTAAAACCTACAAAATCGCCTCTTGAATATAGGGAATGAAATAACCTTCGATGGACAAGCTAGGTAAGGAAACTTTTACTAGCAGCCAGAGGAGGTTTTTTTGTGGAAGCGATACAGGCTCAGGTACGTGAACGGGAGTCGGGCAACTACGTCAAGCAGCTTCGACGCGACGGCTGGGTGCCTGCTGTAGTGTACGGTACGAATGTCGGCAATCTGGCGATCCAGATCGAGGGCAGGGCACTGGATGCAGCCCTGCGCAACCAAGCGACCAATAAGCCTTTTCGGTTGGCGGTAGACGGTCAGGAGCACGATGTGATGGTCTATGAGCTGCAACGCCATCCGTTGGCCGGAAATATTTTGCATGCTGACTTTAAAAAAATCAATATGAATGAGAAAATCCACACGACAGTCCCTGTGTTGATGACAGGTGATCCGGAGCTGGGTGTAGCGACGCTGGTTCGCCATAGTGTAGAGATTAGCTGTCTACCGGGAAATATTCCGGAATCTTTCACCGTGGATGTGGACGGGCTGAACATCGGCGACGTGGTGCTGGTGAAAGATCTGCAAATCCCGGCCGGTGTGGAAGTGGGCCTAGATTCGCTAGAAGTGCTGATCAGCATTCTGCCGGTCAAAGCAGCTTCTGATGAATCCCTCGAAGCCGCGCAGGATGCGGCAGAGACAGCCGAACAGGCGGGATCGACAGTGGATGCGAAAAAAGTGTAGCTGATACACCCCGGTGTTGCTTGTCACCGGGGCTTTTTTGGTTCTCCTCCCCCACACTGAGCAAGGCCCAAGGCTTGCGAATCAAATGGTTTCAGGTACAATGGGAAAAGAAAAGGGAGGAATCGGCGTGAAAGTAGTGATCGGCCTGGGTAACCCCGGGAAAAAATATGAGGATACAAGACATAATGCCGGATTTATGGCCATAGATAAAATTAGCGAGGACTGGGGGATTCCCGTCTCTTCCAACAAGTTCCGCGCCCTCATCGGAGAGGGACGCGCGCAAGGCGAGAAGGTTCTCTTGGTCAAGCCCCAGACCTATATGAACTTGTCTGGCGAATCAATTGCCGAGATCCTGCGTTTTTACAAATTGACCCCGGATGACCTGGTCGTGATCTTCGACGATCTGGACCTGCCTACAGGACAACTTCGCTTGCGGGAAAAAGGGAGTGCAGGCGGTCATAATGGCATCAAATCGATGATTCAACATCTGGGAACACAGGAATTTAAGCGAATCAAAGTGGGCATTGGCAGACCGGAGCCAGGCCGAAGTGTCAGCGATTACGTGTTGCAGGCATTCTCATCAGGGGAACGTAAGGAAATTGACGAGGCAGTGCGCCACACTGCCGATGCAGTTGACATGTGGGTCCAGGAGCCTTTTCTCAAAGTGATGAATCACTTCAATGCTTTGAAGTAGTTGGCGGACCTAGTATGATTTTCCACGCTCACGACCATACTATCGATAAATGGTGTGGGGGTGGCATATACATGAGCATACGCTACACATGTCGCTGTTGCGGTATGAAAATTGCAGAATTTGCAGAATCGCAGGTGACGGAAGCTCAGCTCGGGTTTGATTCCTTGACCGATGAAGACAGGGCTCTTATAATATCGAGAGAAGAAAGTGGAGATACGATTGTCCGCATCACGTGCGATTATTGCCGTGAAGCCTTGAATTGGAACCCGGAGCTTTCACTGGTCGGAAATCCGCTCCAATAACGTCGGAGCGGCAACATTGGGATTATGTAGAAGGCTTGAATCTACAAGGCCTTAGCTTGGGGAGCTAAGGCTTCTTTTCGCATGGTTGATCTTAGATCCCCATCTCTTGTGATGCTTAGGGAGATCAAAATATGATGTACGACAGAAGAACTAGAGAGGGGATTAGTGAATGCAAGTCATCATTAACCCGATAAAACAGGACGTCAATGTCGGGACGATTGTGGCTGGTTTGGAACAGGGCTTGAGCGAACAGTTGGTTTCCGGTTTGGCAGGATCTGCCAGACAGGCCTTTATGGTTGCCCTGAAGCAGATGAGTGATCGTCCGGTTTGCGTCGTCACGCACAATATGTATCAAGCGCAAAAGGTATATGAAGATTTGATCGAGCTTGTACCTGCTGATCAAGTGCTGCTGTACCCCGGCAATGAGCTGATCGGTTCTGAATTGGCGATCGCCAGTCCCGAGATGCTGGAGCAGCGCATCCACGTGTTCAACCGTTTGGCCCAAGGCTTTACGGGTTTTTTGGTTGCGCCCTTCGCTGGTTTGCGCCGTCTGGTTGTGCCGCCGCATGTATGGAAACAAGCTCAGATTGAGCTGAAGGTCGGAGAGGAACTGGACATCGAAGCTTTCTTGCTGCGCTGTATCGAGCTTGGCTATGAGCGGGTAGACATGGTAGAGCGCAAAGGGGAGTTGAGTGTTCGCGGGGGGATTATTGACCTTTACCCGATCGACTCCGAGTGGCCAGTACGGATCGAATTGTTCGATGTCGAGATCGATTCCATCCGCACGTTTGACATGGCGACACAACGATCATTGACTTCTGTGCAAAGCTATCTGCTGGGGCCCGCAAAAGAAATGATCGCCTCGACGCCTCTTTTGCAGGAATCAGCCGTCCGATTGGAGCAAAAGCTGGGCGAGACGATTGCCAAGCTCAAGGATGGAGCGGCCAAGGAAAAGGTCGTGGAACGTATAGGCTCAGATGTCGAACGGATGGCTCAAGGACAGCGTTTTGCCAATCTTTTCGCGTATATCTCCGTCATCTATCCGACGGAGGATACCCTGCTCTCCTATATGCCGAATGACACGCTGCTGATCATGGATGAGCCTACGCGCGTGATCGATACGGCGACACAGCTGCAAAAAGAGGAAGGGGAATGGCTGACAGGGCGGATCATCCAAGGCGAGTACATGGCAAACCTGACGTTGTCTCGTTCTTATGATGAATTGCTTTCGTCCAAAAAGCGTCAGATGATCCACTTGTCTCTCTTTTTGAGACAATCCCCCAAGACCCAGCCGCAAAATATCGTCAATTTGACCTGCCGCAGCATGCAAAATTTCCATGGTCAAATGAACGTGCTTAAGACAGAACTGGCTCGTTGGAAAAAGTCGCAGGATCAGATTATCTTCGTCGCAGCAGATCCGGAACGGGCGAAGCGGCTGGAACGCGTTTTGCACGATTATGAGATGGAAGCCGATCTGTTGCTTGATTCCGTGGAAACGGTTCCACCTGGCCGCCCGACCATCATTTTGGGCAATCTGCAATCCGGGTTTGAGCTACCGTTAAACAAGCTGGTCGTCATTACTGAGGGCGAGGTCTTTACGGCAAAACAACGCAAGGCGCGCAAAGTTCAGCCGACGATGAGCAACGCCGAGCGGATCAAAAATTACCTGGAACTTAAGCCTGGCGATTACGTAGTACATGTGAATCACGGAATCGGGAAGTATCTCGGGATCGAAACCAAGGAAATACTCGGAATTCATAAAGATTACCTGCATATTCAATACGCCGCTGGTGACAGCCTTTTTGTGCCAATCGATCAAATCGACCATGTACAAAAATACGTGGCGAGCGAAGAGGCCCAACCTAAAATTTACAGCCTGGGCGGCAATGACTGGAAACGCGTCAAAAACAAAGTGCAGTCCTCCGTCAAGGATATTGCGGAAGACTTGATCAAGCTGTACGCTTCTCGGGAAGCGGCGGTGGGTCATGCCTTTTCACAAGATACGCTGGAGCAGCGAGAGTTCGAAGCGATGTTTCCGTATCAGGAGACGCCCGACCAGCTGCGCGCTATCAACGAGGTCAAGATCGACATGGAACGCAAGCGGCCGATGGATCGTCTTGTATGTGGGGACGTTGGCTACGGAAAGACGGAGGTGGCGATTCGCGCTGCTTTCAAATCCGTCATGGAAGGCAAGCAGGTCGCTGTGTTGGTGCCGACGACCATTTTGGCCCAGCAGCATTATGAGACCTTCCGTGAGCGATTTGCAGACTACCCGATTCGCGTCGAAGTGCTAAGCCGCTTCCGTTCGCGCAAGGAACAGAACGCGACACTTAAAGGGCTGAAGGAAGGGACGGTAGATGTCGTCATCGGGACGCATCGCCTGCTTTCGAAAGACCTGACGTTCCGTGATCTGGGGCTATTAATTGTGGATGAAGAGCAGCGTTTTGGCGTCAGTCACAAAGAAAAACTGAAGCAGATGAAAACCAACGTAGACGTAATGACCCTGACGGCTACTCCGATCCCCCGGACACTGCATATGTCCATGCTGGGCGTGCGGGATCTATCGGTCATCGAGACGCCGCCAGAAAATCGTTTTCCTGTGCAAACCTACGTCATGGACTACAGTCCGGCGCTGGTGCGCGAGGCGATCGAGCGGGAACTTGCCCGTGACGGACAGGTCTTTTTCCTCTACAATCAGGTGCAGGGCATCGAGCAAATGGCCGAGCAGATTTCCATGCTGGTCCCTGATGCGCGGATTGCCGTCGCACATGGCCAGATGAACGAGAGTGAGCTGGAGGCCGTCATCCTCGATTTTCTCGAAGGAAATTACGATGTGCTGGTAAGTACAACCATCATCGAGACCGGCGTGGACATCCCTAATGTCAACACGCTGATCATCTACAATGCTGACAAAATGGGCTTGTCCCAGTTGTATCAGCTTCGTGGACGGGTAGGCCGTTCCAACCGGATCGCCTATGCGTACTTCACCTACCAGCGCGACAAGGTTCTGACGGAGGTAGCCGAGAAGCGATTGCAAGCCATCAAAGAGTTTACCGAGCTGGGCTCGGGCTTCAAGATCGCCATGCGCGACTTGTCCATCCGTGGTGCTGGTAACTTGCTTGGAGCAGAGCAGCACGGCTTTATCAACTCCGTCGGGTTCGATCTGTACAGCCAGATGCTGAAGGAAGCGATTGACGAGCTGAAGGGCGAAGCGCGACAAGAGATCGTCACGCCAGTCGAGATCAATCTGCAAGTGGATGCGTATCTTCCTTCGCTGTACATCACGGATAGCCGCCAAAAAATCGAGATGTACAAAAAATTCGTCGCGGTCTCCACTTTGGATGATGTGGAAGATCTCTCCGAAGAGCTGCTGGATCGTTTTGGCACCGTGCCGAAGCCAGTGGAGAATCTGCTAACGATTTCCCGATTGCGTGTCTATGCCCTGCAGCACCACATCACCGAGATCAGTCAAAAAAATCCGGATGAGATCAAATTGTATCTGCATCCCAGCCAGAATGAGAATATCGACGGCGGAGCTTTGTTCGCGATGACAAGCGGTTGGGGCAGACGGGTTGGTCTGTTCGGTGGACAACAGATCGTGATTACTGTTAAAGTAAAAGGGTTGCAAGAAGACGAGGGCGTTCAATTGGTCGAAAAACTGCTGCGGCAATTTCACCAGGTGCGCAAAGACACTGGTAAGGAAAGCCCAGTCTCTTAAGGACTGAGAGCTTACCGGAAAAGGAGATCCAAAACATGAAAATGAACCGTTCTTTGGCGATTTTATCATCTGTTGCATTGACTTTTGCTTTATTGACCGGATGCGGGAGTGCAAAAGAAAATGAACAGGCTTCTGGAAATACACCGTCCAATCAGACGGGAGCTGGACAAAACGAGCAGAATGCAGAAGATCCAAATGATCCGCTGGCACAATTCCCGAAGCTCGACATGCCATTTACGGTTGAGCCTGATGCGGCGATTGTGGAGTATAAGGGCGGCAAAATGACAGGCAAAGAGTTCGAGGCGTTCTTGCGCGTGATCAATTTCATGAACCCGCAACAAGGCGGCATGATCGAGGTTGCAGGCAAAGACGAGCTCAAAGGGTTTGCCCGTGAATACGCTGCGACCAAGATCCTTTCTGACCGAGCTGATGACGCCATCAAAAAAGAATCCAAGGATTTGGCAGAACAAACCTTTGAAAAGATCAAAGGGCAATACCTGGCGTTCTTTGGCAAAGACGAAGCCAAGTTTGAGAAGTTCATGGAAGGGCAAGATGTATCAAAAGACATGATTGTCGACCAGATGACCATTATCAACAATTCGATCAATGTTCTGAAAAAAGGCATCGGGGATGAGGAGCTGAAGAAGGAATTCGATGCTCTGGATACAGCAAACCGTACCGTTGCTTCTGTACGCCACATCCTGATCTCTACCGAGAGCCGTTCACAAGAAGAAGCTTTGAAACTGGCGCAGGACCTGGAAGCGCGTCTGAAAAAAGGTGAAGACTTTGCCAAGCTGGCTACTGAATTCACCGACGACCCAGGCAGCAAGGAGTCTGGCGGTCTTTACGCTGACACCATGGTGACGCAGTGGGTGCCAGAGTTTAAAGAAGCTGCTTTGAACCAGCCGATTGGAGAAGTAGGTCCTCCAGTGAAGACAAGTTATGGCTACCATATCGTGAAAGTAGAAAACCGCAAAGAAAAAACCTTTGACGAAATGAAAGAACAGCTCCGTGGATCAGCCCTCGAGAAGGCTTACGATACTTTTAGCAACAGCGAGCTGGACAAGCTGGTTACCGCGTACCATATTCCAGAGCCAAAACAACCTGCTACAAAATAATCAGAAAAACAGGGAGTGAACACAACTCCCTGTTTTTCCGTTTTCTCGCATATTCTTGAAACGGGAACAAATACTATACTCACTCGCTACCGCCCGGGGGAGAGTAACCGAGAAAAGGCTGGAAAAAAGGAAAAAGTTGCTGCCCATACGCATAGGTAAAATTAGAATTTCAGGAAAAAATACAGGTATCCAACCACCAGGCACCTATTCACTACCCACTTCTCTTAGGAAAGCGAGGCAACATGACATGAAAGCAACTGGTATCGTTCGTCGAATTGACGACCTCGGTAGGGTCGTGATTCCTAAGGAGATTCGCCGTACACTGCGCATTCGTGAAGGGGACCCGCTTGAAATTTTCGTGGACCGTGACGGAGAAGTCATTCTCAAGAAGTATTCGCCCATTGGAGAACTTGGTGATTTTGCAAAAGAATACGCTGACTCTCTGTACGAGAGCCTAAACCATACTGTGTTGATTTCTGACCGAGACAGCGTAATCGCAGTATCTGGAGCTTCTAAAAAGGAATATCTGGAAAAATCAATTGGTAGCATTGTAGAGAAAAGCCTGGAGGAACGTAAAACGCGGTTGGAGAAAAATGCAGGTACTTACGAGATTTGTCGCGATGTTAGCGAGACTTATGGTTCCTTTGTCGTCGCGCCGATTGTCGCAGGCGGTGATCCTATCGGGTCGGTCATCTTAATGAACAAGAATGAGTCGACCAAAATGAGCGATCTCGAAATGAAGATGGCCGAGACAGCAGCAGGCTTCCTGGCGAAGCAGATGGAGCAGTAGTCTTGCCCGTCTAACAAAGAAGCAGCCCCTTATGCGTGGGGCTGCTTTTTTGTTCGGCCCTGTTTCAGCGCTTTTTTCTTACGCAAGGGCATGTGATATAATGAACGAAGTTTCTGGTTGGAGAGGAGAACATTCACGTTTATGGCTCAGGAAAAGACATCTTTACTGTTTGTGAAAGGCGCCGCGATTCTAGGGGTTGCCGGTCTTGTCTCCAAACTTTTGGGAGCGGTATACCGCATTCCGTATCAAAATATTGCCGGCGATATCGGTTTGTATGTCTATATGCAGGTCTATCCTTTGTACACCACCCTGTTGATTCTGGCTACAGCGGGCTTTCCGATTGCGATATCCAAGATAGTATCAGAACGCACAGCGATCGGGGATATGCAGGGAGCACGCAGGTCCTTTCGTGTCGCCAGCATCGCTTTAATGATTCTGGGACTTTTTTTCTTCCTCCTGCTATTCGGCGGGGCTCCGTTTATTGCAGATTTAATGGGAGACGATCACCTGACTACACCGCTTCGGGCTGTTGCCTGGTCGCTCCCGCTGCTGCCGATGGTAGCGATTCTGCGGGGGTATTTTCAGGGACATCAAAACATGATGCCGACGGGCGTCTCGCAAGTTATGGAGCAATTGATTCGGGTCATTTTCATTCTGCTTGCCGCTTACTGGGCGATGTATGTCCATGAGGATGCTTACCTCGCGGGTACGGGGGCTGTCTTCGCGGCCTTTCCCGGAGGAGTGGCGGCCGTACTCGTCCTTTTGTGGTATTGGCGCCGGGATAAAAAGAACAATCCTGACAGATACGTCGATGAGCCGGTAAGTGAGGGCGACCACACTGCCGACACCCCTACATGGAGTAATCGCCAGGTGTTGGCCAGTCTGCTGCGGTATGCGCTGCCCATTTGCATCGGTGCCTTGGTGCTGCCGCTGATCCCCCTGGTCGATTCGATGACGGTCATCAACATGCTGCAATGGAGCGGGATGGAGGAGCATCTGGCGAAGGTGATGAAGGGCGCGTTTGACCGCAGTCAACCGCTGATCCAGTTTGGCACCTTTTTTGCGACCTCTCTTTCGTTGGCATTGGTTCCGGCCATTAGCGAAGCCGCTGCTCAGCGTCAACACCAATTGATTGCCAACCGTTCCGAGATTGCCATTCGCCTCACCTTTTTACTGGGGCTTCCAGCGTCGGTCGGACTAGCTTTGCTGGCAGAGCCAGTCAATGTGATGCTGTACGGGGACAGTAATGGCACCCAAGCGATTGCGGTACAGTCTCTGACTATTGCATTCGCGACGTTAAGCATTGCCAGTGCGGGAATTCTGCAAGGCTTAGGCAGAGTCATGCGCCCGGCTCGCAATCTGCTGATCGGGGTCGTGGTCAAGCTGGTGCTCAATCTGCTGCTCGTCCCCTTCCTGGGTATTACGGGTGCAGCCTTGTCCACGGTATTGGCTTACTTCGTGGCGATGGGCCTCAATGTACTTGGAGTGAAAAAATATACAGGAGCGAAGATCAGTTGGCGCCAAACAGCGCTTAAGCCCTTCCTTTCTGTACTGGTGATGGCGGCCGTCGTACTGGTTATTGAGTGGGGTGGCTATGCGCTTTTGGGCGGAGTGATCAAATCAGAGCGATTGTTCCACACGCTGGTGGGTCTGGTAGCCGTCGGTGCCGGAGCCCTCGTCTATCTGTTGGCACTGCTGAAGACAGGCGGCTTGACCAGAGGCGATATTCACTACTTGCCAAAAGGGAAGCGAATCTCGGACTTCCTCACCCGATTCCGGCTTTTGCCGCCCAGCAAGAATCATGTCGAGAACGCATAAGGAGATGTGACGAGTGGACAAGAAGAGAAGCACGATCACGGTATTGGGCTTGGGGGCGGGCGATCTCGACCAGCTGCCGTACGGGATTTACCGCAAGCTGCAAGAGGCGAAAAGGCTTTTCCTGCGGACGCGCGAACACCCTGTCGTCACGCAATTGGCAGAGGTGGGGATAGTATTTACCTCTTATGATGACGTCTACGAGAAGTACGATTCCTTTGATGAGGTGTATGAGGAGATCGCCCGGCAATTGGTAGCGGCTGCTGAAAAGGACGGCGACATCGTCTATGCGGTCCCAGGTCATCCGCTGGTAGCCGAGCGTACCGTACAGCTCCTGTTGGAAAAAGGGGAGTCCCAGGGTATCGATATCGAAATCGCGGGTGGGCAAAGTTTTCTCGATCCCCTGTTTGCACGACTGAAAATCGATCCGATCGAGGGATTTGCCCTGCTTGACGGGACGGCACTCCAGGCACATGAAGTATCACCTGGTTTACATACGATTATCGCGCAGGTATACGATGCGATGATCGCGTCCGATGTCAAACTGACGTTGATGGAAGTCCTGCCTGATGATTACCCGGTGACGGCTGCGACCGCGGTAGGCGTAGCGGGACAGGAGCGGATCGAAACGGTGCCGCTGTACGAATTGGATCGTCTCGAACACTTCGGCAATCTGTCCTTGGTCTACGTGCCGCCAGCGCGGGAAGAGCGGATTTGGTACCGGCAGTTCTCCTATCTGAAGGAGATCGTGGCGATTCTACGCAGTCCGGAAGGCTGCCCATGGGATCGTGAGCAGACGCACCAGAGTATCCGCAAAAACTTGATCGAAGAAACCTATGAAGTCCTCGAAACTATCGACGATGAGGACCCGGATGCGATGTGCGAGGAATTGGGCGATCTGTTGATGCAGATCATGCTGCATTCGCAGATGGCTGCCGAGGATGGCTATTTTACCGTGGAGGATGTCGTTTCCGGTCTGAATGAAAAGCTAGTGCGCCGTCACCCGCATGTATTTGGTGAAAAACATGCCGATGACGCTGTAGAGGCGCTGGCCAACTGGCAGGAGATAAAAGCCCAGGAAAAAGCTGCGAAAGGAATCGACGTGGCAAGCCAGTCGCAATTGGCGGGCATTCCGCGCGATCTTCCGGCATTGATGTACGCCTACAAGCTGCAGAAAAAAGCGGCTCAGATCGGCTTTGACTGGGACGATGTGGCAGATGTTTACGGCAAGATCGAAGAGGAGTATCGTGAGGTGCGTGAAGCGGCCGAGCAGGATCGGGCTGAAGAGCTGGGCGATCTGCTCTTCGCTGTCGTCAATCTGGCGCGTTTTCTCAAGCTAGATCCGGAAGAAGCACTCGCCATGACCAACAAGAAATTCAAACGGCGTTTTTCTTATATCGAAGACAAATTGAAGGAAGCGGGACGCTCCTTCGAAGAGACAGACCTGCAAGAGATGGACAAGTGGTGGGAGGAAGCCAAACACAGCGAAAAAGGGGGAGAAGCGTAAATGAGACTAGATAAGTATTTGAAGGTATCCCGCCTGATCAAACGGCGTACACTGGCAAAAGAGGTATGTGACAAAGAGCGGGTAGAGATCAACGGTCGTCCTGCCAAAGCATCCAGCAATGTCAAGATCGGCGACAAGCTGGCGATCCGCTTCGGTCAAAAGATCGTGACTGTTCAGGTCGATGATATTCGGGAGAACCCGCGCAAGGAAGAGGCGGCGTCTCTCTACAGCGTGCTGGGAGAAGTGCCGGTACCGCGTGACGAAAAAGAAGAAGACGCCTATCTGAAGGGATAAGGCTAAGAGAGAAGGGCTGTGGTTTTTGCAGCCCTTCTTTTTTATGTAAGAAAAAGGATATAATGAGGGTGCCCGAATGATATTCGATGGGAAAGGGGTGGTTGGAATGAGCGGCAATCTCATACGTCTGGGGTATCTACTTGGGATCTCACTTCTGCTGTCTGCACTCTTGTATTTTTTCGCTTCAAACTGGCCTGCTTTAGATCGCTGGGGGAAGATCGGGATCAGCGTATCGGTGCTAGTACTCTTTTATCTGGTCGCCTATCTCGTCGCATTCCTGTTGAAAAGGCATTCGTTTATCAGCAACTGGCTGCTGATCGCTGGCTGTCTATCATTTGGAGTCAGTGTCGCTTTATTGGGTCAAATATACAACTCTCATGCAGACAGCTACATGCTGTTTGTCGCTTGGCTCATTCCTAGCCTGCTGTTTTCATTTTTGACGCGTTACCAGCCCTTTTACGTGATCAGTTTTGTGCTTGCTCATCTCGCTCTCTGGTTTTTCCTCGACCCCTCAGTTGTGAACGTAACCCGGGAGGACGAATGGTGGTTCATGGTTTTCTGGATCATCGGGCTGTTGGATTTTCTTTTCTTCTGGTTGTCTTATACCCAGCGTTTGAAGTCCAGGGCTATTCAATATTTGTCTTTTACTGTTTTCTCTATCGTTCTCTTCGCGTCTTCCTTCGCCAATGTATACGGTCCCTTTCCGGAGCTACTCTATATGCTGGTCGGGGCGGCATTGTTTTTCCTGTTTTTAAAATGGTTACCCAACCGGGGGTTTCTGGTTGCGACGTCGGCTTTTCTCGCTCTGTTTATCTTGGCTAACTTCTTCTGGTATATGTTCGAGTATTATTCGGAGGGATTCTTTGTCCTTAGTTTGCTTGTGGCTGCTCTTCTCGTATGGGGCGCTGTAGTGGCCATAAAATGGCTCAAAGCCTCCAATCGCCACGAGAATATGTGGTTCCGGTTTTTTCAAGAAGCGTTCATGGTACTTATCACCACAGTCGCTTCCCTGATCGCTTCAGTCTCTATAACCGGCTTTATGTTTCTGATTTTTGATGATTCAACTGTGCCGCTTTATTTTATCTTTTTTCTCTCTGTGGTCGGGTTCCTGGGTCTTGTGGTGCTTTATAAAGGGATGAATTCGACCGTACGCTATACCCTCTTAATGATGGGCTATCTAATGGGTGCGTCTTCCGCGATATTTTTGGAGAGTGGGATATGGATTCTGTTCCTGATCGTTGTTGGAGTGGTATGGTTCATCCTACCGAGCATTGCAGGGAGGCTGCTGACGCAGATAACTTTCCTCGCCGTGCTCGGTATCGAGCTGAACAAAATCATCTCGAATGAGTGGGTCCTGCTGCTGTTGTTCGTGTTTCAGATGGGGATGTACACGCTGTGGCGAGGTTCATCAGTTCTGCGTATCACGTCCCTAAGCTATGCCTTGTTCTTTCTGCTTTTGCTGACGGAATGGTCTGATTACAGAACGGTCCTTCTGGTCACGAATGTGGGCTTTTTCGCGCTCAGTACGTTTTTGCTGTATTGGACATTGCAGCGTAAGCGGGGAAGCTGGGAATTTGGGATTACACTCGCCTTTTGGTTTGCATTTCTCGTGATGAAATACTATGACTTTTTCTGGAGTTTGCTGCATAAATCGCTCAGCTTGCTTCTTTTGAGCCTTTTGTTTTTCGCTGTCAGCGGGTGGCTGGATCGCCGAGCGAAATACGAAGCGACATCAGAAAATCCGCCAATCGTTGCAGTCAAGCGTCTGGTGCTCGTGCCCGTCATCCTCCTTCAATTGGTGATCGTCGGCTACCAGGTCTGGAACAGCGAGACCATTCTGAAGGAAGGCACGCTCGTAAAGCTGCAGCTGCAGCCGGTCGATCCGCGATCCCTCTTGCAAGGCGATTATGTCCGTCTGGGATACATGATTTCTAGATTGTATGATGAGGATTTGACACAGGGGAAAAAGATCCGCGTCGTTTTGCGAAAACAGGCAGACGGTGTGTACGGGTACAGCGGTTTTTATGAGTTGAATGGTGCCTGGAACCGTGAATATCAGGCACAGCCGGATGATGTGACGATTAACGGTACGACGCTCGGCTATGAAAGGGTGGAATACGGGATTGAAAGTTATTTTGTCCCGGAAGGCACCGGCCTGGAAGTCGAAAGAAATGCTAAATTTGCCAATGTAAAGGTAGGCAAAAAGGGAGACGCCATCCTGGAAAGCCTGGCCGAACAATAAAACAAGCAAGGAAGCTGCCTATATGTGAACTGCACCCCGTCAAGTAGACAGTACAAAAAATAAAAATCGGTTAAGCGGCCTTGGTCCTGAATTCCATGGGACTAAGGCCGTCTAATTTTGCCTGCAATCGTTCGTTATTGTAAAAACGGATG